>Ga0209086_10000094_pt1 | contig 80675 bp, 65 predicted proteins | sample M_130207_XF_Meta_FD_187312 | JGI IMG/M metagenome (GOLD analysis project Ga0209086, IMG submission 187312) | Freshwater microbial communities from Lake Montjoie, Canada to study carbon cycling - M_130207_XF_MetaG (SPAdes) (version 2) | ecosystem: Environmental > Aquatic > Freshwater > Lake... | reverse complement strand
ACGAGGTACCTCCTGAGGCGAAAAATAATGAACCGCGCATTAGTTTTACTTTTAGAACCCACCCGCATGATTAAATTTGGATGAATACAAAAAATAAAATTAAAAAAAACAAAATTAAAAAAAAAAAAAAAAAAAAAAAAAAAAAAAAAAAAAAAAAAAAAAAAAAAAAAAAAAAAAAAAAAAAAAAAAAAAAAAAAAAAAAAAAATAAAAAAGAAAAAAAAAAACAAACAAAAAAACAGCAAATAAATCAATGAAAAAAACAGCAAATAAATCAATGAAAAAAACAGCAAATAAATCAATAAAAAAAACATAAATTGATTTTTTTTTATTTTAATTCAAATGGATTAGTGTTTCCGTTTCAAGAAAATGTTTCAATCCGCCATTTCCCCTATTCGTGACACGAAGGGTGATGACACCGTCAACGTTGTTTCCACGCCATGCTTTCCAGTTTCGCCTTTGCCTGCCGCCACCAAAACCAAGTTGTGCCTTCGTTTATTTGAAGATTCGTCATCAGTCAGCTATTCGTCGGAATGGACCACCGATTCTTCATCGAATGACTGGACCACCGACTCTGAAGCCGAGTCTGAGGAATCAGAAATTCCATTCCAGTGGTCTGCCACACCATAATGAGTATACCATATAGTATAGACCAAAGAAACAAAACAAACAAAAAAGGAAAAATCGAGTGTTCAAGGCTGTAGTGGTATTGGGACAAAAAACAAAAAATATAAATTGATTTTTTTTAAGATATGTTGATGTCATATAGTTTCATCCAAATGGCGCAAGTGAACAACCCTCACAACGAATGTGTTGAATATCTTGACGAACTCGCGAGCGTAATTGGACGTTTAGACGACAAGACTCGAAAGTTGTTGGTAGAAAATACAAAATTGAGAAGAAACAACGAAGAGTTGAAAACGCAAAATGAAGAGTTGACAAGCGAGATTGTTGAAGATTTGAAAAGTGACATTGAAGATTTGAAAAGCGACATTGAAGATTTGACAAGCGAGAATGAGAAGTTGAAGAAACAACTGGCAGAGTTCAAGGAAAAGATACGGGAGCTGAACTTCGTCTTGAAAATTTTGGGACACCCGCAGCCCGATCCGGAGGACTGAAATTGTGAACTTGAATGTGAACTACCGTCCTTTAGTATAGTGTTGACTTACTTCAGAGAGATAATATAACAACTAACTAATAGAATCATATTTTTTTCAATAATTTAATATTTAATAATATTTATTAAATTTAATAATATTTATTAAATTTAATAATATTTATTAAATTATTAAATTATTATAATATATTAATCAAACATGCCAGTTAAAAAACAAGCAGGTGGTACAAAAGTTAGCGAAAGGTTGTCAGATGGAACATATCGTGTGCTGAATCATAATGATCACGTTATAGAAAAGTTGCTGGCAAATTGCGATAATATAGATATACTATCGTGGACATCATTGGGTGCATTTCTTTTTAAAGTGAAAATACGTCCGGGCACAATTATGCTACGAAGTCAAGTGTACGGACATTTAGATGATATAAATGATACAAGTATCCCAACGCGTCTAACCCGCGAAGAACATGAGGATACTCCAGAAAATGTAAATCTGGGTCAACAAATGCATTCATTTGTTATAAAATTTGCATTTATTTCCAAAACATCTGGATATTTAGATGACAGATATACCCCCCCCTTAAAACCAAGTATGATATTAGATATAGGATTCGATAAAGCCAAAGTAACCGAAACTGAAGCAAAGCGTGAAGCATCCAAGCAACAATTTGTGCATAAAAAAATGTTGTGTTGGGATGGCATTACTCCGTTTAGTCCCGATATAATTAGCAACGAAATAATGTCATCTAATAAATTTAGAGCGATATTTTCAGCCGCAGAAATTAAACAACGGAATCTAGGGAATCTAGATTTTATTAGTGTTGTCGATTGGATATATGCCCAACTCGCAAAGGATCCCCGCCTCAAAGTTAGTTTAACTGTCATGGATTTAGTAGAAGGGCGTACGCTACATGAAGAATCTCAAGTAATACGTCATTATGAATATTCCGATTTATGTTTACAAGCAGTAGCAAAAGTGATTATTCTTGCAATGAAATGTAGTGCGTGTCCGCGCGATCTTCATAATAATAATTTAATGGTTGTTAGTGTTAAACATTTTTTGCTCATTAAACGACGAGTAAACGTAATCGATTATGGGGGAGTATTAATTCTAAACGATAGTTATGATTATGATATTGTGGTGTCCAAATATGTTGAATTTATAATGACAGGAGAAGTTATTACAGTAGAAGCAGTAAAAGAAGAAGAAGAAGATAGAGCAGTCATAGTTCCAGTTACAGATTTAGGTTTACAACAAATCGAATCATTTTTCAACATGAAAAATATACGTCCAACAGACTCTATAGATACAAAAAAAACTAAAATTATGAGAGCATTTGTAGCAGAAGTTGATTTTGTACGTTCATTTTCAAAAATAGAAAATGATTCAGTACTGTGGTCCAAAGTAAGAGACGATAATTCGGAATCTTATTCCATAATGCATCGCATACTTATGGTAATGTCGATTATTGATATTTTACTAAATAGACAGCTCATGTGTGGTGATATTTTGTATTATTTATATCGTCATAGCGGTTATTTCAAAAATGATGCCTTGTCTTTTTACAAACAACATAATATTGATTATAATACAGAACTACTTACCAACCCAGACTTGTCTAATAGATTCAAAGCATTACACAAACATCTAATAGAAACAATAAGCGAATGTGTCCTACCGATAGCGTCAGGTGTTTCTGCTCTCGTCGCAGCATCTGAATCTGCTCTCGTCGCATCTGAATCCCCTCCGCAAAAAATACAAACTTTAGCTCCACCTGATCTATTTGGATATTTGAAAAAACATCCAATAGTTGTAGGCGGGAATAGTAATAGACACCGCCGCACTAGGAGACGAGTTGTTGCGCGCAGACACTCAATAAAACGTACAAATAAGCGTAAAAACAAACGTAAATATAAAAATAAAAAATAAAAAAAACAAAATGAAAACAAAATGAAAAAAATCAAAAAAAAATCAATGAAAAAAATATAAATTGATTTTTTTTATTTTATATTTGGTGCATGTAGGCTTTCTTTCTTCAGACGACAATGGCAGCTCGTTTACCACCTCACACTACAAGATACATCAGGTCTTCCGCTCTCAACAAATGCGGTTTACAAGGCGATCGCATTTACATTCCAGCGTTCAAATCAAGAGACAAAACAGCGGATGAAGTCATTCCTCACTGGACTCCCGGCGTTATTTCATTCTTCGATACACCAATTGAATTCGATGAGGAATGGTTTCACATGCTCGTCCGGGATGCCAATGACCTTGACGATCCACGCGTTATTTACCGCGACGGTGACAGTTTCATTAAAAATGTTTTGACTCCCAATGTCGAACAAATTTGCGAAAACGTTTGCATTCCGCGCGGAAATGTTGATGGTTCGCTCATTGAAATGTACATTGCCGGCGCAAACATGAGCACCAGCGAGTCCGTTCTCGAAACATGGCAAAAACTCGTTGTTGAAACGATACGTCGTCAACTGTCAGAAACATCATCCGATTCGGATTAAGCATTCTCAAAGAAGTATTCAAAAAACAAAACCAACATAAAAAAACAGAAAAAAACAGAAAAAACATAAAAAACATAAAAAATATAAAAAAACAGAAAAAAAACAACAATAAAAAAACTTTTTTTTAGTATAAATAATAAATTGAAAAACTTTTTACATGTTATGATTTTGCAGGGTTACAAAAAAATGGGTCAATGTGCTTCAAAGCGGGCGGCTTCAAAGCAGCGCGAGTTCAACAAGTCAATAAAAGAGTTGAGTTCTAAAAAAGTATGGATGATGGTAAAAATCGAAGAATTTGAAGCGTTACAAAACTCGGCATCCGAGTCGCAAAAAGACATTGACAAGATGAGAAAGCAGTTTCTGTGCCAATCCACTCTTCTCAAGGAAATAATTGATGACATGTTGAAATTGCAAAACAATGAAAATGAAGAACTGAAACAGCGAATACAAAAACTTGAAACTGCATTTGCTGCAAGCGCAAGCTCGTTGGCTCAATCATCATCCACGTTGGCGGTGACTACTGTTGCTGAAAATAATAAACACTTTGTATAATAATGAAATTATTTAATTATTAACAAGAAAAATATAAACCTTTTTTCAAATGTAAGTAACAGTAATATTGGTAGCTCCGAAAAAAAATAAAATCGGACTGCCTGATATACCTAGAGTATTTACTGTTGCTATAGTAACAGTTGTCAATCCTGAATCAACGAACGCATCATCACCAATGCTTGTAACTGAATTTGGAATTGTAACTGATGACAATGAAGTGCATTCTGAGAACGCAAAATTACCAATGCTTGCAACTGAACTGCCAATTGTAACTGATGACAATAAAATGCATTCTGAGAACACAGCGATACCAATGCTTGTAACTAAATTTGGAATTGTAACAGACAACAATGAACTGCATTTTGAGAACACAGAGTCACCAATGCTTGTAACTGAACTGCCAATTGTAAAAGATGACAATGAAGTGCATCCTATGAACATAGCATCCATAATACTTGTAACTGAATTGGGAATTGTAACAAATGATAATGAAGTGCATAATGCAAACGCAGCTTGTCCAATGCTTGTAACTGAATTGGAAATTGTAACAGATGACAATGAACTGCATTTTGTGAACGCACCCTCACCAATGCTTGTAACTGAATTGCCAATTGTAGCTTTAATTATTTGAGTCGGATTGGGGAGTTGAGATATTCCTATGTCGGTGTCATCTATCGACCCATTTGGGATAGAAGTTATAGTAGTAGATTTGTAAGAAAAATTGGGCAAATCTGTATCTAATGTAAAAATATTTCCATTCAAATTAAAAGCATTTCCTTGAGTTACATTATATACAAGAAGAGTTGCCGAAGGAGGAGTAGGAGGAGGAGTAGGAGGAGGAGTAGGAGGAGGATAATTTCTACCTATATTCCATCGTGAATACACATGAAATCCGCGTATAGAATACCAATCAGCCGGAGATTTATTAGACATTTATTTTATATACTAAAGTATCATTTTATTTTATTAAAAAAATAATAATAATAATGTAAATTTCATATACTGTACAATATAAATTGATTTTTTTATTACTATTTTGTTTATTATTATTGCAGACATGCATTTATCAAAGGAGCGCCGATATTTGTTGAATAGTACAATAATTCGCGAAATCAGCAGACGTGAACGATACCATCACAAAAAAATAATACAGGCAGAAAAAGACGCGACGGGAGTTTCAGGATCGGCGGAAGCACTCGCATTACACATCCCAACTGGAAAGGTAACAACAATGACACTATATTCAATCGGCACCAATCCATTTTACCATTATTGGACAATGGATAAGGACAGAGGAGAGTGGCTTCCACACAAATTCGACAAGGATGTTGCGAATGCGGCTCTTGTGGATGTTCGCATATTTTCAAAAGAATTCATCGACGCAATGGATGCTCTGTATAGCATAATGCAACAAGCAAAATGCGTAACCGATCGCGAATATGAAGACACATTCAAACAAGTTTTCAGCGCATCGTACAACATTGGCAGGTTCTATTTCGAGTGGGAAAAAACTCATTTTGGAGTTACAAAAGTTTGCGACAAGTGGCACCAGCTCATTCTGAATGAATAAAAATAAAATAAAAATAAAAACCAAACCATTTCATTTTTTATGAAAAAGTATTCAAAAAAGTAGAAAAAAACAATGAAAAAAATATAAATTGAAAAATTGAAATCTTATCTTACATTCATCAGTGTTTCCCATCAAGTTCATACCCATCTACGAATAATGCAATTCATTGCTGACGCTACTGCCAATCTCGGTTCATCTGTTGCTGCTGCTGCTGCTGTTGCACAGTTAGTCAGCAATGAAGTTGAATCTTCTGCTCCTGTTCAAGCCATCAAGAAGCTTACCGCCGGTCAAATCATCAAAAAAATGCAAGGTCTCGAATCCGCACTCTCCATTCTGAAGGAGCAGCTCATTGCTTCCTGCGTGATGGACAAGAACGGTGAGGCAATTGAAAAGAAGAGAAAAGAACCCAAAGAAAAAGAACCCAAAGAACCCAAAGAAAAAAAAGAAAAAGAACCCAAAGAACCCAAAGAGAAGAAAGAGAAAAAAGTCAAAGAAGTTGTCATCGTCGATGAAAACGAAAAGAAACAAAGCAAAATTCCAATGCCGTGGACCGGTGTTGTGGATTACGCCACATGCGTTGCTCTCAAACCTATGTACGGTTTGTTCATCCAGTGCGGCAAACCACAGGACATGTCAGACGACGGTTTGATACAATTCAACCATGACGGCAAAGATTGCGGATTTTGCGCCGAGTGTTTTGCAAAGTGTGATGAAAATGGTCACAGTCCTGTCGGAACGGTTCAAGACCGTCTTGCATGTGCTGTCGGACAATTCGTTCACGTCGCAACCGGCAAAAAAGAAAGTCACTACCTCGACGTGATTACCAAAATGAACATTACCAAAGAAGAAGCGCTTGAAGCTGCCGAAAAACGTGGAGTTCAAATTCCCGAGTGGATGTTTGAACCCATTGAAAAGAAACGCGGTCGCCCCGCCAAGATGGATGTGGCATCCACGTCTGAAAAGGCTCCAAAGCCAGTGAAGGAGAAAAAGGAAAAGAAAGAAAAAAAGGAGAAAAAGGTTGCAAGTGTGGAAACCGCCGACACCCCAGAAAAAGCTGATGGTGTTGAAAAGAAAAAGCGCGGTCGTCCTGCCAAAACAATTCAGCAAACAAATGTTGCCGAGAGTGACATGCGCGAACTGATTTTGCAAGCTACGGCTGCGAAGAAGAAACGTTTGTCGTTTGACCCAAGCGACGCGGAAATCGCTCCTGTTCCCATTCAGTTTGACGATGACGAGGACGATGAAACAATGTCAGCAACCTCTGCGGACAACGAGGTTTCAGGAGGAGGGGCAGCAGGAGCTGCTGTTACCACCAATGATGACAACAACGACGACATCTTTGACAAGGATGGGTTTTTGTTTGAATCTGATGAGGAAGAAGAACAAGAAGAACAGCAGCAGCAGCAAGAAGTTGTTGTTGCCCCTGCCCCCGTCGCCGTTCCGGAAAAGAAGGAAAAGAAGGACAAGAAGGAAAAGAAGGACAAGAAGGAAAAGAAGGACAAGAAGGACAAAAAAGTGAAGGCTGACAAGGAGGATGGTGAGGGTGAGGAAGCTGCTGACAAGAAGAAGAAGTCGAAAAAGGCGGAGAAGAAAGAAGAAGTCGTCGCTGCTGCCGCTGAGCAGGTTCGAGTCCCGAAGGAATCGTGCATACCAGGATTCTATATTGAAGATGCGCAGGAGGAAGAAGAAGAGGAAGAACTCGAATGCGAAGAGTATGAATACGAAGGAGAATCATACGGCTTGTCGCCCAACGGAGACCTCTACACCCAAGAAGGCGAACATGTCGGGAAAGTTGTCGATGGCGAGGTCATCTTCAACCGCGCCGCAGTTGCTTCCAAGCGTCGCTAAATCACATCAATCAGAATTCAGAATTGATGTGAGGTAAAAAGGTAAGGGAAAAAAGGTAAGTATTTTTTTTTTGATAAAATGATAAATAAAGGGAATAATCAATTTCAGACTCGCATAAATGCGCCAATTTTTCGAGTTTTACGAACACTATTATCATTTGCATTTGTTCTTCTTTTTAATAGTTTTGATTTTGATGTAAGTCGTCGTCGTTTATCTTTTAATGTGGCGCGATGTTTATTGCGACGAGTGTGCATGTGCAACTTGTGTGATTTACGGGATTTATTTTTATTTTTAAAGAATAGTTTTATATAAAATAGTATTTTCTCTCCAGTTTTTTTATAACTTTGAATCGCGCTAGATTCGCCACTAGAACCAACGGGCGTATTTAATGAAATAAAATTCGATTCTTGTAAATTAAGTGTTGCAATTCTTTCATTTTCATCATCATTTACTCCCATTCTTTTTTTTATGGATTTAATGAATTTCTCTCTATTTTCAGGAAGAATATTTTTCCCAAGATTACTATCAAGGTAACGTTTTATAAGCGTCGACGTTGGAAGGGTTTCAACATATGGTTTCACATTAATGTACAAGACATTCGGGTGTCGCATTCCCGGATGATCCAAATCATCTACAAAACAAATTTGAGATGTTTTCGGAATATTCGCAACGCGAACAAGGTCATCGTATGTTTTATTTTGCGTTGTTCGTCCTTCCTGTACAATTTTCCCATTCACTTTAAATGCCGCAATAATCTGGTCAAACACTTGCGTGCCAACCTTATAGTCAAAATATTTCGAAATATTTGCAACCCATATTCGCGGTCCTTGATTATTTGTATATATAATTATTCCTTTACATGCACCTTCACTCCTCTTTTCAGAAACATATTTTAAAATTTCAATCATGTTCGGGCGAATGAACTCGGGATACAAATCTAAAAGTTCGTTGAAGTTGTCAAACACAACTCGAGAGAAGTCACTATAATAGTTATTAAGTGCATCGACAAATGCTCCAAATTGTGAAAAGTAGCCCAGCGTTTCGTCGACATCAAATACTGCATAGTTTTCATCTAATTGTGAACCTCCTATTTCTAACATGGTAGCGTGTGGTGTGTTTTGTGTCTTACGACTATGTGTCTATTAATATATGCATATAAAATATTTTTCACGCATATATTTATTTATTATACAACTAGAGTTGGTTTGTTGTTCTATGCCTACTTTTTCGTCCATGTCTTTTTCTTTTTTCTATTCCTCTGTCTTGTTTTTCTTAAACTTTTACGTCGTGACCTTATCCTTTTTTTTGCCTTACCCCCCCTTCCGCCTGTTGCCGCCTTTTGTTCCTCCCTCTTATTATCCCTAGCCGTTTCACTTCCGCTCGCCCCCATCGCCGCTGACACCGACACCACCATTGACGCCACCACTACCGCCGCCACTGGCAACGCCGCTGCCGTCACCACTACCGCCGCCGCTGGCGCCGCCACTGCCGCCGCTGTCCATGCCGGTGGAATCGCCATTATAAATAAATAATAATTATTTTATAATATTATTTTATTATAAAATAATGAATTTAAATAAATAAACCATATAAAACATCGAATTTGTCTAAACGCGGTCAGATGTCAGATTATAAGAACATTTAAAAAATATTTTTATTTACACGAGTTGGAAGCGAGTGTCCAAATAAAATCATATATGCTAAAGCTAATGCTGCAAGTAGCATACTCCTGTCTTGTGCTACATCATACGACTGTTTCAGTATGAAAACCATAAATAAATATAATAAAAGTCCAAACAAAATGGAATGAAAAAGATGATTCATGGCACCGTGCATTTTCAAATAATTAAAATATTATACATTGTCAAAATATTTTAATTATTTAAGTATTTAATTTAATTATAACCAATATTATTATTTTTATTATTTTATGTTTCAATAAGGAGAATCTACGCGTAAAAATCTTCTTTTAATTTGATGTGAATCATTCTTACACATTTCCATTATTACCGAAGCCCTCATCATTTGAAGTTCATTTTTTATGCATTGAGTTTCAATTGTGCTAAAAAGCTCATTATTTAATAGATGGTCGTACACAACATCAAACCCTTGTTTATTTACATTAATTTTCAAATTGTTACTACTTCCATCATCATAATCATCGTAATAATCGTAATATAAATGCTGTGGATAATTTGCACAACTCAATAATGCGACCAACCCGCCATTTTTTGAAACCGCTTCATTACCATGAAACAACGCACAAATTCCGTCTTCATTGATGTGGTCACTCATATCCGCATTGATGCATGCAGTTATTCTCTCCATTTGATCCGTAAAAATATCAATTTGAGCGTTGTACGCGTCTGTATCTGCATCTGATTTGATAATATATGTTTGTTCCATATTCTCTATTTTATTTTTAATGTCGGCTATTCGGCAGTGTCCAATCCTCTTATAAGCTCCCACAATTGCATTGTTAAAGGCGGATACCCATGCTTTCAAATGAACGTTGTTATTCGAATCTGACTCCATTATCAATAATACTATAAAATTTATAGTATTGTTTCTAAGCCTAAATCAAATATATATAATAGGGGAACTACGTTCCCTTGAGGAGGGGTCAGAGGGGAACGTAGTTCCCCTGTTTAAAAGAAACTTCCACCCAGATGTTCATTTGCAGCAGCGGGTTCAAATTCGGCAATCATACCTGGCGGCATACCTGGTGTTGATGCTCCTATCAAATGATTTGGCTGCACCTGATACATGGCGTTGAAATCAGGCGACCGTTGTGCTGAAAGTTGCGGCGGAGGCGGTGGTCCGTTCAATGCGTATGCGGCTTGTCCGGATAACGGCTGAGTGACTCGAACTTGACCCCCTTTTTGTTGATCTTTGTTACCATTGTATCCTTCTTTCAAGCTGGATTTTCCTTCCACCATTTCTTCAAACCTTTCGATAAGAATGAGGGTTTTCGCACCCAACTTGTGTTTGGACATGGAAATGAAAATAAACAACAGGATGAGAATAATTTGAACAACGCTAAAATCGCCATATTTCAATCCACTATACGTCGGGAAATAATTAATGATTCGATTGATGAAATAGAATGAAAACAGAATAAAGAACAATTGTCCAAACATTTCTGCTAAAATAACAACAGAGCCCTTTTCTTCGTCAATGTCTGGAATGTAATAGTGATTAATATAAAGAACGATAATGACCGGAACTATCGCCATCACCGTGTACTGAACAATATTCAACAGAAAAGATTGCTCATAATCTCCCATCTTGAACACATACTTGAAAAATCCTTCTGTTTTTTTGGTAGAATCGGATATTGCATCTTCAACGTCTTCCATTATAGTATATTTTCTTATATGATTTATAAACAGAAATTAAAATAAAAAAAACAAATTAAATTAACTAAATAAATGAATATTGTTAAACTAAAATAAAATTAAGATAACAATATAAAAACTGGAAACAATTTATACTAAGAAGAATCAAAAAGAATTTAGTAAAAGTAAATGCTGCGTAAAAAAAAGAACTGCACTGGAAAAAGTGAAGAGTATCAATACTTGGAACTGATAAATGATATTTTAGAAGAAGGAACAATGGAAGAAGGTCGAAACGGGCTAACAAAAAGCATATTTGGAGCCGCCATGCATTTTTCGTTAGAAAATGGAACCATCCCCTTACTTACAACGAAGCGAGTTGCATGGAAAACATGTTTAAAAGAGCTTTTTTGGTTTATAAGGGGTGATACAAGTAACGAGAATTTGCAAAAAGAAGGTGTTACCATTTGGAACGATAATGCATCTCGCGAATTTTTAGACAGTCGAGGACTGACAGAGTTGCGCGAAAATGACTTGGGTCCTGTGTACGGTCACCAGTGGCGCCACTTCAATGCGCCTTATACAACGTGTGATGACAACTATGATGGCAAAGGAGTTGACCAGCTGGCGCAAATTATAGAATGCTTGAAGGATCCGCTTCAGCGCACATCACGCCGAATGGTAATGTGTGCATGGAATCCGTGCCAACTGAATGAAATGGCGCTTCCACCGTGTCATATTTTGGCACAATTCAATGTGACGAGTGGAAATAAGTTGTCGTGCTGCATGTTTCAGCGCAGCGGAGATGTTGGTTTAGGCGTTCCTTTCAACATTGCTTCCTATAGTTTTTTGACGCACCTTTTAGCAAAACATTGCGATTTGGAACCGTTTGAATTTATATATTATTTGGGAAATGCGCACATATACGACGACCACATTGAAAGTTTAGAAGAACAGGTGAAGAGAGAACCGTACACATTTCCAAAAATAGTTATTGATAAAAAATGCAATTCAATCGAAGAATATAATATTGGCAATGTAACTATAGAAAATTATATATGCCACGAAACAATTAAAATGAAAATGCGAAAATAATATAGAAATAAAATATTATTTAAGTTATAAATTATAATTAATGAGTAGTAACGCAGCATTATCCGCCGCAAGACGACGAAGGTCGAATCCGTTGAGTGCTGGAAACGTGGGTGGACCGGGTGTACCAGGTGGACCGCCAGCAAATCGCATTCTTCAAAGAATGGGCGGTGCACCCCAAGCTCCTCAAAGAATGATGACTCCACAGTTTCAACAACAACAACAACAACAACAACGACCTGGACCTTCGCAGCAGCAGCAAATGAGACGACCGCCGCAGCAGCAACCACCGCAGCAGCAACAAAAAATGCAACAGCAAAATGCACTTCCTCCCCTTCCTCCTCCAAATAAAAATGCCGGACAGTTGTTTGGCATTCCGCTTCATCCACTCATCATGTTTCAAACGCACGACAATAAATTGAATGAACACGACCTCATGATCAACGATTGTTTTGACCAGTTGAAAGAGATTGAAACCCGGTTAGTTGTTGTTGAAAGCAGTGGTGGTGGTGGTAATCATCCAGTTGTGACAGCGGAACCGCCAACAAGTTCAGGCGCAGCAGCAACAGATTTGAATGAACTCATGAATGATGGCGTATTTATAAACGGCATTGTTGATAACATAATGACAACAACGAACTTTGCATCGATTGTGGAGAACATTATTCCCTTGAAAGAAGAGAATGAAATGTTGAAACGGCGCATATCAGACCAGGAAGCTAAAAGCGACCAAATGCACATGTTCATTCAACATTTAGAAGAACGTTTGAAAAGCATTGAAAATGAATTGTCTCAGCCATATGAGGAATTTCCAGCGCCAACAACAGCTACAGAAGCCGTAGCGGAAACGGTGGTAGAAGCAGCTAGCGTCGCTGAACTAGTAGCCGAAAGCATAAATGATATAATTTTGTCAACTGCGACCACGAGTTCGACTGCGAGTTCGACCGCGAGTTCGACACTTGCGTGATGATGCCGCCGCCATCTTTCGAAAACCGCCACTAAAATAATTCTCAACATCAGCGCCACTTGCCACGTGTTTTATAATGGGCTTAATACATTGTGACTGCACTACCTGGAAAAAATCAGCAGATAAACACGATTTTGTTAAAGGCTCGAGTGCGCGTTCAATAATGGGAAGAGATTCAGGCTTCAAGTATGAATCCACTTGATTCACTATCGGATCATTCAATCTGGACGTGATTGTGTTTATTCGCGTAGTTTTGGTTTTTCTAGAAAAAATAGATGAAAAGCTTTTACTCGCTTTAAATATTCCAATTCCACTTTTAGCGGTGCCGGTCAATTTCATATTCTCTAACAACGCATTTACTGACTCGGATGAAAATATAATATGAAATATTTTATTTGCTTTTTCGGCGCGATTAATACTAACATTATTGCATACAATTTCTTTTATTTTTTGAAATCCATTCGTTTCTGTTAAATATTTCGTAAGTATTTGAATTGCGCGTGAAACAATTTCTTCCTTTTTTTTTATCCTACGATTTGTAGTTGTTGTCATAATTTATAATATATATATAGATATATTATAAATGAAGAAAAATTTAGGAAGAAAAAAATCTAGGTCCTATGCAATGAAAGGGGGTGCGGGTCCGTATGTGTATGAAAGAGGAGTTACACTTACCCTAGATAATCCATACACTCATTTTGCAGTTAATTCTAATGACGATGGTACATATAATTTTAATATTCCAGATAAAACAACCGGTAGTTTTTTTTCAAAAAAAACAACACCTGCTGTAAATTTTACAAGTTTTTGTGAATTATATCAATATTATCAAGCAAATAGTCCAATATCATGCATTCAACAACAATTTTTAGGTAAAGATGGTACTCGTTACAAGGCACCATCTTTCGTTGATATTTTAGGATTTGTACTATTACTCATGGGAACTCAACAAAATACAGGAGGAACCATGAACTTAGATGATACCGAATTTTTTAAAATGGTATGTAACTTATTATTGTTAGTGGTGAATAGAGGACCCATTTGCGAGGACCAATCTGGACAACTATTGATGAGTCTTAGTTTGAGAGAAGAGATTTTAAAACAAATAAAAAAAAAATTTTTGACATCATTTACAATTCATGAAATGGTAACTCTTCCTATAACTAGTTTAGATAAATCTCAAATAGATAGATTATTAGGATTATTTAAAAAAGTATTATTTTTTTATAAATACGACACATTACCATTATCAAGTTATTTGACTTTTGAAATCATGTCTACGACTCCTGATAAAGCATTCAGGGCGTTTGGGGCATCAACAACTATTGATAGTGAGAAATTTAAGAACGATATCAAAGAGCCATCCAATAAATTTAGAAACAACTCAAAGTTGTATACAAACGATGCATTAGAGTCAGGACCAGGCATGGCCTTGGGAGGAAGAGGAAGAACAAGAGTAAAGAGAACTAACAAAAATAGAAGAATGAGAACGAGAAGAAGTAGAACTAGAAGAACAAGAAGAAGATATTGAAAAGATTATATTGATAAATAAAAATAAATAAACATAATAGGATATGGTATATATAATGTATATATACTATATACAATAACACTTGAAAAAAGAATCAATAATGTCAAAACCAGATTCATATGATGATAAAATGAACATTGAAGATGTTTTACACAGTCTTGATAATGACAGAAATTTATCAATATCGAAATTAACATATGATAAAATAAATAATATGAAATACAACATGCTGGAGCGTCTTGGCATGAATGACGACGAATTGGAATCAATGCTGCACAAACTGGCAGATTACAGGTATGTTGAAGAACTTCAAGACATTCAACACGGCGCGTTTATTCGATACATACCGCTAACTTCTAAAAATGGAGACAATAATAGTGACATTATTTTGAAAAATGGCGGCTTTATTTGCGACATTAAAATACTCGGTTCCGGCGTTCATCTGCTTTGCAGAAACCATTTTCGAAAAATATTCCAACTCAAACTTGATGAAGTGCTTATATTTCAAAAACTCAGCAACCAAGAAGAGATAATTCTCTCCGTATTCGACTATTTATCTAAAAATAAATAAATCAATAATTCATTCATTGTGTCTTAAATTACAATCTTATTTGGAGTTTTTTTTAGGTGAACTAGACCAGGAACGTCTGTTGTCTCGACATATTTTATAGGAATGTATTCCACCGTTATTGCGTGAAGAGACTTTATCGACTCTTTTGAAAACTGTTTAACGAGTCCAGCTGCGCGTATGATTGCGTCCTTGTCATATTTTGTTGCCGTGTGTTTTGTGTTGTCGTACAAAATGCCGTGTGGACTTGAAAATCCATTCCCAACATGAAACCATAGTGCATTCTGATTCATTTTTTTTGTGCGTGAAACGATCGCCTGATTCTGTTCTTGTGTTCTTCCAACCAAAATGGTATACTTGTCATTGAATTTTTCAGTGTACATTATTTATTTGCCAAGTCAAGTTGTTGTATTGTATATATAGATATATAGTATATATAGTATGAAATATATATATGTAATTTTATCAATTTTTATTAATAAGATTACAATGGTCTGAATAAAATATAATATTGAAATTAATAATTATTATAGTTACTAATGCGCGGCTTATACACAGTACAGTCTATCTGTTCTGTCGACGCCCACGCCCCGCCCCACATTATGCGCAATAAGCCGACTCAATTCCAACCACTTTGTGAATTGTAGCTCCCCTGATAAAATTTAAATTGAACAGTATCGCGTGTAGTTACAGTAACATCTACAGGTAATGTATAATCCCATGTTTCATCTCCAAAATTGTATCCAGTAAAGTTTCCTGTATAACTAGTACCACCATTATATGTAAATGAATACGTACCTACATTACCATTACCAGTAAAAACATTAACTGAACCAGACGTAGTGTTATAATATTTAGTAACATATGCTGCAAAAAATCTAAATTGTAAAGCAATTTCATTATTACTAGCATAATTAGTATCATACCATTGTTGATCTGGATTCCAATATTCAATGTTGGCATTTGATGTATCATTATTAATTATTCTAGTCTTCCAATCAGAACTACCTGTTCTAATATAAAATGCGTTATACGCGGTCGTCATCGTTAAATTAATATACGCATTCGTTCCCAATACCTTCACTTTGTAAGACAAAATTCTCGTGTTACTTGTGCTGTTATAAAATTCTTGTTCAGACATTAAATTTTGAATATTCCAAATACCATTATCTTGATAAATTTTAACAATATTTGTTGTAATCGCTGTTGTCATATCTGAATTTAATAATTCATATTGCAATTCCGATAACATTGTTGTTGTTGGTATAGGAAGCCCATCCGTCCCATTAATTTTAACAACATCATATTTTGCAAGGTTAAAAACAAGGGTTGTTGTCGAAGCATCATCCGCCTGCCAATGCGTTGGATTTTCGTCGACTGAACCATTTAAATTCATCAAACATGGTTTTACTGTGTATTTTGGTATTTGCGTTGTGTCTATAGGTTCTACAGTTGATTTGTCTTTTGTATATTTTCCATTTATTGTGGTTCTGAAATCGTTTAGTTGTTTTACATGTTCTTTTAATTCATCGTATGGTTTAAACGCATTTCCGCCATTTAATTGGTATTTAAAAGCTCCACAAGCCATATGGTCAACTACAATAATTTGACTAATTTTGTGTAAAGCATAAGAAATCTCAATGTGATCGTTTACACATTCGGTCCAAAGAGTAGTGGTTTTTCCTGTTACCACATTACAACTAGTATTATAGCCTAAAGCTGCGCCTGCTACAATGAATTCATCATATTCATTTAATAGATTAATACTATTTAAATATGCGACAGCTTCGTCTATTAAACGAAAATCAATGCAAGTAATTACAAATGCTTTTGCAACATGATTATCGTGAATCGCCTTCTCACCGACCGCCTGATCACCGCCCGATGACAAAGCAGGATTTGGGGAAGGAACTGTATCGGTGCTTGTCTGCACAGTTATTGAATTGGTAGCCGACATGGAACTGCCCATTTTACAGCCTATAAGAGTGACAGTAACATGAGACCCAGCAGCTAGCGCGGTCCCTGTAACTGACAACGTGATGGAAGTATTGCCAGGCGCACCAGGTGTCATGATAGTACCTTGTGCAGAAACCGTGCAAGTAGGAGTAGGATAGTTTGAAAAAAAGCCCGGCGGATAATTCAGCGTGACAGAAGACGGCGATGCAGTCGTCAGAGTAAAACCAAACGTTACTGAGACATCTGATTTGTAAGACTCGCGGTCATCAGAATCCATGCTGAAACTAACATTACTAACGGCGGTTGGTAAGTCAATTGATAAAAATTCATCATCATCGAAGTCTAATATGTTGTCATTTGTATCATTTGTATCATTTGAAGGTGGTAAAGCCGGAACTGAAGCTGGAGGAGGAGCTAAAGCCGAACTGCGAGATTTCCATCTTGAAAGAACCTTACCACCTTGAAAACGATACACCGGATGTTCTGGAAATATAAGTTTTCTATTTCTTGACATTTACAATAGTAAAATAAAATATTATTTACAAAAAAAATTATGTTTTATGTAATGAATTATAATTTGTAGAAACAGGAATAAAATGTGCCGGCTTTTTACAAGTAAACCGGTGATACATTAATTTCTTTCTTTTCAAAACACTGTTTGCGCAAATGCCAATTGCTTTTGTTTCACCAACCTGACTTTTCAATTTTTTAGTACAGTTACATATTTTTGTAATAAGAGCTTTTTCTGCTCGTTTTTTTAAATTACTTATGGTTGATTTTGTCGGTATTTTCAGTTTATAATATTCCAAAATTTTTCTATAGTCATCCGCGTTTAGACGAATACGACGTTTCATTTGTTTAGGTTTTATTTTGGTATTTTGGTATAGATAATTAATTAGATAATTACAATAATATAATAATTATATAAATTATATTATATTATATTATAAGTCATGTCATCGTTTTACATAAAAATAGAAGATGTTTACGACTATTTATTGTACACTTTTTACGTATTGTACATTATAGTTATTTTGAATTTAACTTATTTTGATTCCGTGACAAAATATTTACCAACCATTCAGTCCGCGTTGAAATACTTTGTTATTATATTTTTGATTGTCCGTTTTAATCCATATTCAAATGCTAAATTTACAGAATTTGACAAAAAAATCATCTTCTCTTCGTCTTTGTTTTTACTTTCAACAACCACACTTACCGACTTACTTTTAACTTATTTCAACAAAAATGCTAAAAAAATTGGATTAAATGTCAAATTGTAAAGTTTCAAAGTTAATGAAATCGATTAAGTGGAGTTGTTTGTAACATCCAACTGAAGTTTCGCACCCGATGTGCCAACACCAGCTCCGTCATAATCAGCAGGGTTCAATTTTGACATTGCGCCTCCGCTGTGGCGAGGACGACGGCTGCGTTTCGACTTGCGTGACCCTTTGCCCTTGCCCTTGTGTCCCCTGCGACGCTTGAATGTTTTTTTCATTACTGAAGAAGATGAAGCAGAAGCAGAGCTGCCTTTTTTCTTATACGTGAGTTTTGCTTTTTTCATTGCTGCCCCCAAACGATTCGGAGTATTTTTAGGAATTGTTTTCAGCGCAGCTTGTACGCTTTTCATCCAATCTGTCATAACCATTTTAATTCTTTTATACATAATCAAAATATTAAAAAAAAATATATTTTTTAATATTTTATTTATTTGATTAAACTCTCTTAAATACTCTCTTAAAATTCACTAAACTTATCCAAACGTGTTTTCTTCTGAACAACACACGTAGAGATAACCGTCGTTGTCCTTATACGAGTCATAAATTGCAGAAATAACCGTCGTCACGGGAATCAATTGATTATCAATAAAAACAAATAGTGCAGTTGCCGAATTCATTTTCATCCGCGTTCGAATGGACATCATCAGTTGTCCTATTGTAAATCCTTGCGGTATAACAAATTTAGGCTTGTCTATCATTTTATGCATGCCTGATGAATCAATGAATACAGGAACCGATGTTGGATATTTAGTTAAAATATTTGTAGATTGTTGCTTTCTTTCTTCTAAAGACAATCGTTCTTTAAATTCTTTTGTAGCCGACATTGCCGATTTTGAAGACTTGAACATTGAAAACATATTTTAGAAAATGCGAACTAACTTAACTGTGTATATAATATATATAAATATTTCTAAAGCTTTAATATTATTTAATTTATTATATTAACAGAATAGCAGAATATACAGCAATGAAAAAATGAACACGCTGATACTATAAATTAATGCGCATAAATATATAATTATTATACGTAAATCATATTATACACTAATTAATATATTGAATATATATCAAAAAGGTTTGTTTGATTATTTGCATTGTTTGATTTGCACAATGGATTACGTTAATTTAGACTTGGACATACAAAATTATGATTTAGAAGACATTACAAATTTATTTAAAATACCGATTGTATTTACAGAATCGGATTTGCGCGCAGCAAAGCTCGTAGTGCTTCACACTCATCCAGACAAATCCAAACTTCCAAAAGAAATCTTTCTCTTTTTTACGAGCGCTTATAAAATATTGTATCAAATATTCACGTTTCGCACGGGTAAAAATAGAAACAAAAAGGAAAGTTACAGCGACCTTGTTGCCGAAGAAACGGTTGCTCCAGAGGAGGACTCAATGAAGTTGTGCGTGGACAAGGTGAAACAGCTCAGCTCGACCGAGTTCAACAAACTCTTCAATGAACACTATGAAAAATGCAAAATACAAATGGAAGAGGAACAAGGTTATGAAGACTGGTTTCGTTCTGATGATGCCAGCGAAGATTTAACTACTGCAACCTCGTTGTCTTCGTGGGATCAGCGTGTATCCGAAATCGACAAACAAAAGCAAGCGTTGCGAACAAATTTGTCACTTGTTTCAAAGAGTGAACTACAATGTGCCAATATTTTCGGCGGCGGTGAAAATTATTATATGCTGGGGCAGGGTGCACCAAAGGAACATTCAAGTGGACTATTCAGCTCGCTTCAATATGAAGATTTGAAAAAGGCGCATACGGAAACGGTTATACCCGTCACACACGAAGACTATGCAAACTCCAAAAAGTTCAATAATGTGAATGAGCTGCAATCGTTTCGAGATGTGCATTTGAAAACGTATAATTATGAAGAATCTTTGAATAAAAAAAAAACAGAAGCACATATTGCAGAAGAAGACAACACGCACCGGGCATTCACTCTGGCAAAACAAGACGAACTCGCTCAAGAAATGAATAAACGATTCAATGGTTCATTCTTAAAATCGATAATGTAATTCGTAATTAAGCAGTTCAGTTGTCGACACACGTTTATGTAGTTTTTGTTATAACGGCTGCGAGCACTCCTCCTGCACAAAGAATAAGGCATAAAATAAAGCATACGTGACAGAAAAATCGTTTATTTCCATGTCTCCTGTCATGACGAATTTGTCTTTCCATGACGCGTAATGCGTGTTGGTGAAGCCGTATATCACGTCTTTGTTCAGCAGTAATCCTATCACCCACCATTCTATCGTCACTATTATTTATTTCATCAAATTCCTCTTGAGTAAGCTCCCCTCTCTCCACCACCTTTGAACACATCAAACATTTTATTCCGACAAAACGTGTTTGATGTGTTTGCACGTCATCTTTCAATTTTCGAATAATGTATTCTTCAATGCATGAAATATGCACCGTGTATTTACACGTGTCGCAAAAGTTGCTATAAAAAGTACCATCATTTTTGTCTATTTTGTCATAACATATTATGCACATTTCTTCTTCTGTAGGGGGCGACGAGCACCCCCCTACGACCCCCTCCTCATAGGGAGAGGTTGAAGGAGTAGGGGGGCATAGGGGAACTCCTTTCACGCAGGGAGGTAAAGGGTCACACGTAACAATGTAGTCATCGTCTAGAGGAGGCGCTGTTGCAACACCGATAACGCCGAGACCTAAACCGACAACAGTAACATTCGGCGTTTCCTCATCATCATAGTCTCCGTCTATTGACACAAAAGATGTCAGTTCTGGATTTGGTGAAGAATAACCGTTGTCATCAATATCAGACGATGATGACGGAGACGCCGACGGAGACGTATTCAATATATTAGGAATTGTAATATTGTAACTTCTGCACGGTTTATGTCTTTGACACTTGTACAGAGGAGAATGAGCGGGTTGAGGAAGTTGGTGAATTTGATAAATTTGAACAACTGCATGGGACATTGTTGTTGGCTATTATATTTATGATTAACTATCTATGTTATTTTTATTTCAATTTTATAGAAATAAAAATATTTAAAATAAGTTATAAAAGTATTTTTTTAAATTGAAAAAATAAAGATTAGAACCAAATGTTCAAATATGGTCGCCATCATTATCGAAGCAGCATCATGTTAATTAACGACCGGTACAAGTTGTTGAAACGCATTGGTTCTGGTGCGTTTGGATTAATATTCAGTGCAAAAAACGTGAATACAAATGAAATTGTTGCGATCAAGCTGGAGCCGACTGCTCAGGTGGATACGCTAACTCATGAAGCCGCCGTGTTGATGAAACTTTCAGGGATTCCGGGAATTCCAAACTTGAGGTACTATGGAGTGCCCGACCACAACAGGTACATGGCAATTGACTTATTGGGAAAAAGCTTACAAACGGTTTCAAGTGACCACAAAAAATCAGTTCCCATTGAAATCGTTCGAATGTATGCAAAGCAAATGGTTGAAATTATCCAGGCTGTTCATGAACGGGGGTTTATCCATAGAGACATCAAGCCACCCAATTTCATGACGGGTCCCAATCCCAGTTCTAATGAAACAGAAAACAAGACTGACAAAATATTCTTAATTGATTTCGGAATGTCTCGAACATACATTGATGATAAAACAAACGCACACAGGTGTAATAAAATGCGCACTGGGATTATTGGAACGCCGCGATATGTTAGCATAAACGTGCATGACGGAAACGAGCCAAGTCGACGAGACGATTTGATTTCAATCATGTATGTTGTCATTTACTTGGTGAAGGGGCGTCTTCCGTGGAAGGCGGCGGCATCTCCTGAGTTGGTATCACAAATCAAAAAAACAATTTTGCCAGAAGAATTATTTTTAGACATGCCACCTGGTTATTTGGATATTTTCAAATACTTGTGTTCAATGTCTTATGAAGAGGCTCCCAAATATTCGCACATTATTGAGAATTTATAATTATAATTATTTGGATTTTAATTTTAGTTCCATCTCTATTATTTCTCTTATAAAGAATTTTATTTTTTTGAAACTCTTTTTTAAATTTGAAAAATGGACAAAAATAAATGTCCATATTTTGATTCTTCAAAAAAGTTTTTAAAGTTTTTTTTACGTTTTTTTACGTTTTTATTTTTTTAAATTAATTTCAAAATTGTTAGCTTTTAACATAATGCAAGTATTTGGCAAAAAGTGGCGCAGAGCATAAGGAAAAAATGAAAAAATGCGATTTTTCGGACATTTTTCGGATTTTTCCGGAATTCAAAAAGTGAAAAAAACGAGTAAATGGACCGAAAAAAACGAGCATAAGCACATTTTTCCGTGTTTTTTTTAAAATGAAAGCATACGTGGTCTGGCATTTTTTTTTAAAGAAAACGCTCGTTTTTTTTCAATCCATCTGGGACCGTTTTGTGTCTGCGGGGCGATGCTCTCACGACATTTTGACTTTTCCAAATTCCGAGAGCAAACAGGTAACAATTCCGCTCGTTTTTTTTGACCCCGTTTCCATCCGCTAGGTGTATGCAGTGAGCGCATTTTGCTTTACCTAATTCCGAGAGCAAACAGGTAACAATTCCGCTCGTTTTTTTTGACCCCGTTTTTGACCCCCCTTACTTATGCAGCGGACGCAATAAATGGATAAAAATGACGCACGAATATGCTTTGCATTTTTATAATATTCTTTAAAATTCAATAATTTAATAATATTGCAAAACATCCCCCAAAAAAGAGATATTCCATGTTTGAAAAAACTAAAAATGCGATTTTTTGGGATTGAAAAAAAACGGAAAATATTTTTATTTTTTTGAAACTTTTTTTTAAATTTGAAAAATGGACAAAAATAAATGTACAATTTTCATTTTTAAAAAAGAGTTTTAAAAGTTTTTTTCTGTTTTTTTCCTATTTTTATTTTTAAAAATTATTTACAAAACTGTTAGCTTTTTATATAATGTAAATAATTTGTAAAAAGTGGTGCAGAGCATAAGAAAAAACTTGAAAAAATGCGATTTTTTGGACATTTTTCGGATTTTTCCGGATTTTTTCGGAATTAAAAAAGTGAAAAAAACGAGTAAATGGACCGAAAAAAACGAGCATAAGCACATTTTTCCGTGTTTTTTTGAAAATGAAAGCATACGTGGTCTGGCATTTTTTTCAAAAGAAAACGCTCGTTTTTTTGCAATCCATCTGGGACCGTTTTGTGTCTGCGGGGCGATGCTCTCGCGACATTTTGACTTTTCCAAATTCCGACAGCAAACAGGTAACAATTCCGCTCGTTTTTTTTGAACCTGTTTTCATCCGCTAGGTGTATGCAGTGAGCGCATTTTGCTTTACCTAATTCTGAGAGCAAACAGATAACAATTTCACTCGTTTTTTGTTGATACCGTTTTCGAGCCATGTTTGCGAATGGAGTTTTAAGTTGGGATTTATATGGTAAAGGTGGAATTGTGTAACAGTCGGCGTTTTAAATGTGCAAAGGTAATAATTACATTCGTCAAGTACTTTATAAATTTATAAGAATATGAATTTTTTATTAAATCATCCTTACAATTAATTAATTAATCAATCGATTTAGAAATATTATATGGTTAATGTATACACGACAGGTTCAGGTTCAATATGGATACACCAATAGAAAAATGTAAATACAAGCAGTATACGTGTGAATGTTGCTGTTTTTCATGTATATTTGAGAGCGATTATAAGCGACATATTAGAACAAATAAACATATGAAATTGAAATGTACTGTAGAGAAACCTGAAAAAAAAGTCTCGAAACATAATAAACATAATGAATGCGAATGTGGAAAAGTATTCAAAACACAGAATGGTTTAATGAAACATAAGCAACGTTTGTGTACCGGTAAAGATAATATAATTATAAATTTAATGAGAGACAATGCTGAAATGAAGGAGCTAATGAAGGAGCAGCAGAAATTCATGAGAGAACAGCAGGAGCAATATCATAAACAATTGGTGGACATGATTCCGATGATGTGTGGTAGTACCAATTTAATTACAAATAATAATACGAATATTAAACAAAAATTCAACCTGAATGTATTTTTAAATGAGCAGTGCAAGGATGCAATCAACATTGGCGACTTTATAAAATCGCTGCAAATCACACTGGACGATTTAAATGTGACAAGAGAAAAGACGCTGGAAGACAGTGTTGGCAATATTTTTTTGAGGGGATTAAAAGAGTTGGATATTTACAAGCGCCCCATTCATTGCACCGACAACAAGCGAGACGTAATGTACATCAAGGATGAAGAGAAGTGGGAAAAGGATGAGGGAAACTTGAAATTAAAAGACACAATTGACGCGATCTCTCGAAAACAGATTACAACTTTGAAACAGTGGAAGGATTCAGACCCGGAAGTAGCAAAGACGACTTCATCTAAGAATGATAATTTTTTAATGACATTTAATCACATATGCACGCCGATACCGGAGGTCGGTGAAAAGCGCATCATAAAAACGATAGGTAAGGAAGTTCACATTGTCGAGTAGCTCATTTAATATATATATACTTCGTGGGGTAATTTAACACAAATTCAACACAATATTAAATTTTTATATTATTTATAAAAATTTAATATTAAGGTTTTAAACTTATTCAATACATATAAAATATATTATAAATGAAAGTTTTTTCTTATTGTATTTATGATTACGACTTGAAATATTACTTGGGATTGATAGAAAATATAAAGATAATTAATAAATATTATCCTGATTATTACGTTTACATATACTATGGTACAAATTGTTTAGTTAATCTAATAGAAAAAATAGTGGTTACTTTTAAAAATATCAAAGTATTTCCAACAAATCAAAATGGAAGTATCAATATGTTATTAAGATACAATCCAATACTTGACAATGATGTAGAAATTACAATAGTAAGAGATGCTTATAGTGAAGTAAATGAAAGAGATAGATGGTGTATAGATGATTTTTTAAATATAAAAAATCAATTTCATTATAATACGATAAGAGATAACTATTGGCACAAATCTAAATTATCAGGAGGTATGACGACTTTATGTAAAAATAATATAAATTATCAAAAATTAAGAGATAAATATATCCAAATTATTAATTTAGATAATATTAAAAAAAATTTTGATTATGGAAGTGATGAAAATGTGTTGAATGAGTATTTATATCCAATTATAAAAGATAATTTATTAGTATATACAAATATTTGTGCTTATAATGATGAAAAACATGAAAATATTAATTTTCCTAATAATAATATAAATTTTGTTGGTAATGTTATCGAATACATTATACCTAAAAATTTTGATATTAATAATGTAGATGATTTATCAAATATAAATATTCCAAAAAAATATAAATTTAGATTTAATTCTATCAACATTATGGAACAAATTAATTGGTTAGATAATCAAAAAAGATTAGATGTAATGGCAAACTTTATAAAAGAAATTTTTGAAATACAAAATATTCCATCAGAATATAAAGAATATGATAATATAAATACAATTTTACACTATGATTTTATAGCAAATTATTATACACATAATGCTGATGGTTGTATGAGATTTTTCAATAGATTATATAAACATACAATTACTGATACTTTTAAAAATAATGCAACATATTTTTATGAATTAGCTAAAAAAAAATCTTATAAAATAATTGGAACTTGTAATGTTCATTATGAACCTCAAGAGAATGAAATAGTTATATATTTTGGTAATTATACTGATGATTATTTATCCTTACCTCAATCAAATAAAATTTATAAAAATATATTATTTTATCAAGATATTAAAATAGATAAATTTATATCAGATGAATGTTGGAATAATATTGATAAAATATATATTATGACGTTGGATATTTGTTATGAAAGACAATATGATGTTTTAACACAGTTATGTTTAATGAATGCTCCGTTGGATAGAGTTTATATGCATAAAGTTCCTAAAGATAAAGAATTAAATGATATTTATATTGGTGTGACTAAAAATCATATTCATTGTTTAGAACACATGAAAACTAATAATTTTAATAACTGTTTATTTTTAGAAGATGATTTTATTTTTTCACAAAATTATGATGATAATAAAGGTAAATTAAAAACTTTTTTTGATAGAAATTATGACTATGATATTTGTTTTTTATCAGCTTCTAAATATCATAAGCGTGAAGATTTTGATGATTTATTGATTATTTCTAAACAAATTTGTACTACAAGTTCCGGTTATTTAGTATCAAACAAAAATATTAATAAAGTTTTTGATATTGTAAAAGAAGGTTTTGATTTATTAAATCAAAATAAAGATAATTCAGATATTTATTGTATTGATAGATATTGGCATAAAATGGCAAATGATAACAAAATGTTTATTTTCAAAAATAAAATTGGTTTTCAAAAACCTTCAATTAGTAAAATATTAAATAAATTGAATATAAATTTAGATTAAAATAAAATTATATAACTTCTATAAATATTTTAATTATTTGAGTGCGTTTGATTTTAGATGTAAATAAATGAATTAATATAGTAATTTATAAATAACCTTTTTTTATTTTTTATTATATTATTATATTGATATACCATATAATAATATAATAATAGTAAAATGTCAACTAATGATGATAAAAATGGTAAAAGAAATATTGTTCCGTCGTATAAGAATAACAAATATGATAAATATAAATATTATGACCCGCCGTTGGTGCAGATTCCAATTGCCAGGTCATCCTCCATTTTAAATCCGCAACAGCGCGCACCTTCTGTATTGAGTGTGCCAAAGGTGACAAGTCGGATAAATATTGAAGCGGATGTTGATGATTTGGCGGATTTGATAAATATTGGTAAAAAAGTGGGGACAGAATTCAAATTGGAGCCGCACATTGAGTATAATATTGACCTGGCGATGATAAAGAATTTACTTCCGGAGATGGAGAATTTAAATAATATGATAGGTCAACAAGAATTTAAAAGGCAAGTTGTTACATTAATTTTATATTATAGCATGCGTTTAAATCGAAAGAATGATGATTTATTGCATACGGCGATATATGGCGAACCGGGCATTGGTAAAACCGAGTTTGCGCAAAAATTGGCGAATATTTATTTAAAAATGGGCGTTTTGAAGAATAATATTTTCAGAAGGGTTCGTCGCGGAGACTTGATTGCGGGTTATTTAGGACAAACGTCGTTGAAAACTGCAGAAGTATTAAAGTCTGTGCGCGGCGGCGTTCTTTTTATTGATGAGGCGTATTCGATTGGAAACAGCAGCGGCAAAGACACGCAGGACTCTTATAGCAAGGAATGTTTGGATTTAATAAATCAAAGCTTGACTGAGATGCGCGAAGATGACGACAAGTATTTTATTTTAATGATTGCAGGATACAAGGATGAATTGAAGCGCAATTTTTTTGGAATGAATGATGGGTTGGAGCGTCGGTTCAGCATTCATTTTACGATGCAGTCATATGTTCCGCAAGAAATGGTGCAAATATTTATTAAAAAGTCGCTTGATGGTGGTTGGTTGATTGAAGAAGGTGCGGTAACCGACGAATTTATAAAAGAGTATTCACCGCATTTCAAGCATCACGGCGGCGCCATGGAGCTGCTTTTTGTAAAATGCAAAATTGCGCATTCTAAAAATTTGTTAGCAGGAAAAAGTAAAATAAAAAGGTGTATATCAAAAGCAGATATGAAGGATGGCATTGAGTTATTCATAAAAAATTCAAATGCGGCAGATGATGTTTCATTTATCAAAACGATGTACATCTAAGTAGGGGAACCAGTGTTGCCAAGCACGGCGCCTCTATGACCCCTACTTAGGGGAACCAAGTTTCCCCTATGACCCCTCCTTTTGTAAATGTGTGCTGGTCACATGTCAAATATTGACATGCGACCTCATTTAAATAAATAAATAATAATAAATAATAATAAATAATTATTATTTAAAAACAATGAAGTAAAAAATATAAATAATAGTAATATTTGATGGTTTTAGAAGAGGCGCAACAATATGCATTGTGTTTGAATATGATTGTGAAGGATGAGTCTCACATTATAAAAGATACTTTGAAAAAATTATTGCAAAAGATAAATTTTGATTATTGGGTTATATCGGATACGGGCTCAACGGATGAAACAATGGAAATAATTACCGAGTTTTTTAAAGAAGTTGGGATTCCGGGCGAATTGTATCAAGATGAGTGGGTCGATTTTTCTCACAATCGGAATAAGGCGTTGGACTATGCATTTGGAAAAAGCAAATACTTGCTGATATTTGATGCGGATGATGAAGTATGTGGTGATTTTGTGTTGCCGGAATTGGTGAAGGATTCTTATCAATTTCAATTTGGAAGTTACACTAGAACTCAAATTGTTAATAATAACAAACGATGGAAATATCTTGGCGTATTGCACGAATGCATTGTTTCGAATGATGATAGAATTGATGGTGCAAGTATGGAAATTATAAAAGGATCCTATTATACTGTGTCTGGCAGAAGCGGAAATAGAAACCTTGACAGCAACAAGTATTTAAAAGATGCGATTATATTAGAAAAGGCGTATTATAATGCCGTTGATGTGAAAGATGACATATATAACAGGTATTGTTTTTATTGTGCGAACAGTTATTATGATTGTGATAAATATGAACACGCTATTTCATGGTATAAGAAGACACTTGAATGTGGCGGGTGGGCTCAGGAGAAATACGTGTCTTGTTTGAAACTTTATAAATGTTATGAAAAAATGAATAATAAAGAGTCGGGATTTTTTTATCTTGTAAAGTCTGCAGAGTATGATAAAGAGAGAGCAGAATGTTATTACGAGCTTATAAAATATTATTCTGCTTTGGGATTGCGTGACGTTGCGTATGGATATTATGGCGTATTGCGAGACTTTTATCGTGACACTTATTTAAAAGATGGATTAAATCACAAGTTATTTTTAGATGAAAGTATATCCGAATTTTATTTGCCATATTATGTTATTATAGTTTCTGAAAAAATGCGCGATTATGACACAGGAATACAAATGTATAGAATTGTTTTTACGAAAAAATGTAAATGTTTTGATGAATGGTTTGTAGGTAATTTATTGTATAATTTACAATTTTTTACCGAACGCGTTAAAGATGAAGATAAAACGGCATTTTATTCCTTGTTTCAAGAATATGTCGATTTTCTTGTTGCCAATAATTATCCGTTGTTTGACGAAACTATGAAGATTTATGAAAAATATGGAATTAAAAAAAAAGAAGCGTCAATTGCAACTCACGACGAGTGTTTGACTAGTAAAAAAATATTGATTTATATTGGATTTATGGATTATTTATGGAATGATACTTATGTTTCCAATAATGCCATCGGGGGAGCTGAAAAAGCGGTGGCATATTTGGCAAGGAATTTGCCGAAAGAATACGAGATAATAATAAGTGGTGATGTTGCAGATGAAGTGGTGGGAAACGTAAAGTATGTGAATCGTTTCAAGTTGCAAGCACTTTTAGATGTTGAAAAGTTTCACACAATTATTGTGTCTCGGTACGTATCATTTTTTCTGCTATTTCCTCGTTTTAATTGTCACCAGTTGTACTTATCTGCACATGACACTGGGTTTTTAAATAACTTGAATGACGTTCCAGTACGTACTATAATTGAAGAAAATAATAAATACATCAACGGAGTAATATGTTTAACGACATGGCACAAATTAAATATGATTCAAAACCACGCATGTTTAAAAGATAAAGTTTCGATAATCAATAATGGAATAATGGTTCCTGTAGTGGGATTGTCGGATGGCGCCACATCAAACAAAAAAATGTCGCACAACAAAATAAAAAATAAATTTGCCTGGACATCTTGCAGTAATAGAGGACTGGATTTATTGTTGAAATTGTGGGACGAAATACTTGAAGTTATGCCAGATGCGACACTGGATATATCATCTTATGATGCATTTCCGAATCCAAACAGAAACAACGACGAGGAAATTCAGATGATTATAAATCGCCATAGTGACAGTGTGAAACATCATGGAAAGTTGAATACTTTACAGTTACACGAGTTGATATCGAAAGCAGAGTATTGGTTATACACAACTACATTTTGTGAAACGAGTTGTATCACTGCACTTGAGATGTTGATGCACGAAGTTGTGTGTTTATATTATCCGTTGGCTGGTCTTACTGATACGATTGGAAAATATGGAATTCAAGTAAATTCTGGCACCGAAATTGAAACTATTATGAACTTGAGCGAGGCAAAAAAGGTGGAAATGAGAATAAATGGAAAAAAATATGCAATGTCATGTTCGTGGGAAAACCGGGCAAAAGAGTGGGCAAGTGTGTTGGGATTGAGTAATCAACGCGTTTATGATTTACATAATAACTACACTATTCCGCAAAATCATATAAATTATTTAAAAAAATTAAAATATAATTTCCAACCCAAAACAATTTATGATATTGGTGCAAATGTTTTAAATTGGACAAAAGAAGCAAAAAAAGTATGGAATGATGCAGACATTATTGTTTTTGACGCTATAAAAAGTGCAGAGTTTTTATATAAAGAACATAATTATAAATATCATATTGGAGTTTTGAGTGACACTGATGACAAAATTGTAAAATTTTATGAAAATTCTGAACATCCTGCTGGAAACTCTTATTACAAAGAAGTTGGACATGAAAAATCAAATGAATTGTATCCAGAAAATAATTTTACAGAATACCTCTGTAAAACACTAGCCACAGTTGTTAAAAAAAATAATTTTCCACTTCCAGATTTGATAAAATTTGATGTTCAAGGATGTGAATTAGACATTATAAAAGGGTCAATTGACATTATTAACCATGCGAGGTATTTAATTGTTGAGCTTCAAACAACGGAATATAATAAAGGGGCGCCATTGGCTGATGAAACTATTAAATTTTTAGAGGATAATAATTGGGAACTGTTAACAAAAACACCCTTTTGTGATAATGGTCCAGATGGTGACTATTGTTTTAAAAATAACCGAACAATAAATAAACAAAAATGGGTTTTTTATACTGGTAGTTGTATTTATACACCAATCGTACAGTATCTTGAAAATTATGCATCAAATGAAATTGAGATTGAGATATCCAATGATGTAAATTATATAGTTAATATGAAATTTGATAAACTAATAATAATACTAACACCATTTGGACGGGGATTGTTAGATAAAAATATACTAAACCAGTTTAACCACATAAGTATTTCATTTTTACAATTAGAACCACTAAATTTATATACAAGGTTGAATGATATTACAAATGAATTTAATTCTCATCCCGATTTAAAAAAATATTCCATTTATGATTATAGTAAATCCAATATAAAAATATTGAATGATAATGGTATTACCAAATGCAAACATTTGCCATATAAATGCACACCTTCTGAATTAAATTTATTAAGAAAATGCAATAGTTCTGTTAAAGAATATGATTTTGGATTTATATATGACTGGAAAATGCATAACAATGGTTTAAAATCATTACCAATAAGACCACCAAGAAGAAATAAAATAATGGAATTTTTAATTAATAATGGATTTACTGTTAATTTAATAGCTGGTTATGGTGAAGATAGAGATACGGAATTAGGAAAATGTAAAATAATTCTTAATCCACATGGTCAAATTAATGAAAATCCAACCCCTTCTCCATCTGAATGTTCTAATATTTTTGAACACATTCGTTGTGATAGATTATTAGAAGCCGGGTTTACTATTATGTCTGAAACAAGTTATGATTTGTGTCCAGAGTTTGTACAAAAATATCCCAACTTGAAATTAATTGAATATGAAGATTTCTTCAACTTAGATGTGATTAGAAATATATTAACTAAAAAGTGGTATTGTTTTATTCATAGTTGTCATTTAAACGGTAAAGGACTAAACCGTCTTGACTATTTAATGACAAGTTTAAAAAAGAATGATTTATTCAGTAAAATTGAAACCATTTATATTAACAATATTGGTTTGCCAGTTGAAGAAAATAGGTATGGTACTATGGTTGACATTTGTAATTACTCAGATAATCCAATGCTGTGTGAAATTCCAACCATTAATAAAATACAACACTTCTCTCAAACAAATCCTGATTGTAATATTTTGTACTTACATACAAAGGGCATTTGTTATGATGACAATAATCAAAAAATAAATGATTGGATAGATATGATGCTATATTTTTTAGTGGAAAAATATGAATTATGTATTAGTAAATTGGATAGTGGCATCCAAACAGTTGGTTGTAATTATTTTGACGTAAAAAACCCACCCCATTTTTCTGGAAATTTTTGGTGGTCAAAATCTAGCTATATAAACACATTGCCTCTATTGATTGAATCTGAATTTGCATATCGGAATGATGCTGAATTTTGGTTGTGTAAAAATAATCCGACCGTATATGAATTACATAACTCCAAAATTGACCAGTACTTTGAATTATATCCACCAACAATGTATCGCGATGATAAGCAAAAAATAGATGTATTTGCGTTGAAAATTTATATTATACATTATAAAAAATTAATAGATAGAAAGGTGTCTATCTTATCGCAGTTAACAAAATGCAATATAACGAACTATGAATTTATTGAAATAGATAGGGATGAACTTACTGAATATGACACTGATATTTTTCATATAAATTTTGGTACAGCCTTGACAGCCATATCATTATCTCATTTTTATGCATTCAAAGACATTGCTGCTAATCATAACAATGCATTAATTTTTGAAGACGATGTTATTTTATGTGACGATTTTATGAATAGATTATCTTTATATATGAATCAATTGCCAGACGATTATGATATATTGTTTATAGGCGATGGGTGCGCACAACATATTGAAAATAGTAAACTAGAACCTGGTAAATATATTTATGAGAAGTCGCTTTATCCTACAAATGGACCTTTGGGAAATATCAATGGAGCCGTCAGGTGTGCCGATAGTTATATACTTAGTAAAAAGTGTGCATCATCTTTATGTAAATATATATACACCTCAAAAAATAAAATCAACATGTCGATAGATGCTTGGTTAGATGTAGCTGCTCGTGATAATATATTTCATGTATATTGGGCAGAACCTACGATAGTTACACAGGGGTCTCAAAATGGGTTATTTGAACGATCGTGGTATAATGAAAGCACTGACCAATCAATTATGGTTTCAGTTATTAAAAACTTAACTTGTATAACATGCGATGAAATGTGCGAAATGTTTCAAAATAACGATACTTTAATAGGAAGTGACAATATAATATTTTGTTATGGTATTGATAATAAACATGTAGATATAACTAATATTGTGTTGTCAAAATGTATTACAAATAATAAAATTGTCATACCAGGTGGAGACGATGACAGAGCTTTTATATTTGGAGACCCAATGTTTGGCATTATTAAATGTATATATATGATTGTGAACTTTAAATATTGTAAAATTACATATGATTATCATTTATGTGTTGATATATTTAATAAAAAATGCAATATTAGTAACTCAATTAATCCTTCCGCGTTGACTGTTTACAAACCACCATTCGAGAAAATGCGACTGGGTAAAGATAATGATGGAGGATATGTTATTTGTGACATTCAAAATATTAGTTATGATTTATTATTAAGTTGTGGAATTTCAGATGATATTTCGTTTGAAGAATTTTTTTGCAATAAATACAACACAACTGCATGTTACGCGTTTGATGGAACTATTGAAAACATTAATATTATTAATAAAAATATATCATTTTTCAGACAGAATATAAATAATTATAACGATGATAAAAATACAAACCTACATTCGACCATTGAGATGTTTGACAATATATTTTTAAAAATGGACATTGAAGGTTATGAGATACCTTGGATAAAATCATTAGACGTAAAACACCTAAATAAGTTTTCGCAAATAGTTATAGAATTTCATTTCCCATTTTCGTATAAAGAAGTGCATGCATTCGATATTCTCAATGAAACTCATATATTAGTTCATTTTCATGCTAACAATTGTTGCGGGGTAAGAAATCACAAAGGAGTTTTTATATCAAATGTATTTGAATGCACATATGTACACAAAAGGCATTACCCACCACCGTATGTATTAAATACAGATATTATACCAGGTGTATTGGATATGAAAAATGTATTAAACAATAATGAAATTATTATAGACTATGAACCTTTTGTTTTCAAGTGTATAAATACCCATAACATTGTATTAAATCAACTTTACAATCATTATTCTAGCGCATGGTTAGGGCACATGCACTTTGCATGCTGGTTAGTTAGGTTATTGATTCCATGTGTGGTAGTAGATTTGGGTGTAGATTTTGGACATTCCACTTTTGCATTTGCTGCTGCCAAACTAGGATGTGTGTATGGGATTGATTCATTTGAAGGAGACATGCAAGCTGGTATTAAAAATACATATAATATCGTACATGATTTGAAAACAGAATTGATTCGGGATAATTTGTTGATTGACAACATTCATTTTATTAGGGGATATTTTGACGATGTATACAATACGTTTGATAAAACAATTGATATATTACATATAGATGGGTTACACACGCTAGACGCAGTGACAAATGACTACAACACGTGGATTACCAAAACAAGCGATAATGCTGTAATTTTGTTTCATGATGTAGTATCTTATCCAGATACAGTTGGCAAATTGTTTAACAGTATACAATATCCGAAATTTTATTTTACACATTCTGCCGGGTTAGGCGTGGTATGTAAAAACTCACACACATTAAACAAGATATTAACATCAGCTGATATACCTAACAAAGAGTTTATTATACATGACAAAAGTAACAAAATGATAGTCGATTGTTTTACATTTTACAACGAATTGGACATGTTAACTTATCGGTTAAATATATTAGACAAAGTGGTTGATTATTTTGTATTAGTAGAATCAACCCACACACATGTTGGCAAAGAAAAACCATTGTTTTATAATGAAAATAAATACTTATTTGAAAAATTTAATCATAAAATTATACACATAGTTGTTGATGATTTCCCGCATAAGTATCCAAATATAAATATTGAAAAACAAGAACAATGGATAAACGAAAGGTTTCAAAGGGACTGCATTTCAAGAGGAATAGACAAATTGAATCTCACTGGTGAAGATATTATTACTATAACGGATTTAGATGAAATACCTAATCCAAATACACTAACACAAATTAAAAATAATATTATCGTCGTTGGTATTAATATAATTGAACTGGATTTTTACTATTATAATTTAAATTCCAAGATGGATCACAAATGGTATCATTCCAAGATACTAACATTTGAAAAATATAAAGAACTTAATACTGGCTGCGATAATATCCGGTTTTATAACTGTCCAATTATTAACAATGCGGGGTGGCATTTAAGTTACTTTGGTAATGAGAAATTTATCAAAAATAAACTTGAAAACTTTACTCATCAAGAGTTCAATATGAGTGAATTTACTAACGAAAACCGAATAAAAGATCGAGTAAAAAATGGACAGGATTTGTTTAATAGACCTAATGCAATTATTCACATTAATATTGAAGACAATAATAATTTACCACCCGATTATGATATTTATTTAAAAAACTATTATAATATTTGCTATGAGGATGAAAAAGTCGAAGTGAAATTAAATTTGAATAAAAAGGAAATGGATTTGAACAAGTTTAACAACGGTAGTGGCGTTTTTATACAAATTGGTGCTGGTGCAGGGGATTTAGATGAGAGAGCAAATTGTAGAGATGGATTTACTGAATTAGTCAAAAAATTACCTAGACAAAGTATAAAAAAAATTATTTTAGTTGAACCTAATCCATTAAATATTCCTTTATTGAAAGAGTGTTGGAAAGATTATCCTGAATCTATTATATATGAAATAGGAATTGTTCCAAAAAATTATCAAGATAATACTATAGATTTGTATTATTGTCCGTTAGATGCCCCTCATTATCAAGTGGCATCAATAAATAAAAGCCATGTACAAAAACATTATGGTGATAATTGTGAAATAGAAAAATTTATTATTCCTGTTAAACAACTAGAAACATTTATTAACGAAATTACTACAGAAGAAATTGAGCTATTAGCATTAGATATAGAAGGAATTGATGCTGAAATATTATTAGACATTAATTTCAATAATTTAAAATTAAAATATTTATCATTTGAGCATTTACATTTAGGGGAATATAAAGAGAATGTATTGAATCATTTAAAAAATAATAATTATGAGTTTGTAGGGTCAGGTGTAGACCATAATGGATATGACTATTTATATATTAATGGACATTATATGTCTATAACTTTATTTGGAACTTGTAGATTAAATAATATTCATAATCATAATGGATTAAATAATCTTATTAATTATTCTCATTCAACAAAAGAAGTTATACAATTTATTAATTTTTTGAAAGGTGAATTAAGTATTCCCAATCCATATAATAAATTATGTTTTAGAACTGCTATATGTGATAATAAATTTATAGATTATAATGATACATATAATAAACTTTTTATTAATACTGATATTTTTATCATAGAAATATGTTCTAATAAAAAATATATCCATAATGGTTTTTTTTTACATCATTTATGCGTTGATAAAAGATTTAGTGGTTATAATAAGAATACTCCTCATGAAATTTTAAATAATTTTATAATTGAAAAACAAAGTGATGAAGAAATAGAAAATGATATTTTAGAAATACAAAAAATGTTATATCCTAAAAAAATTATTATTGTTTCACATTATAATTCAAAACAAAATGGCGAATATATAAATTCAAGAAATAATTTGATAAATTTATTGGATAGAATTTGTAAAAAATATGATATTCCCTTTATTAATCCTACAATTATATTAGCTAATTATACTCAAGAACAGGTTATATCAAGTGATTTAGGACATTATACTGATTTTGGAATTAATGAATTTTCTAATTATATAAATAATTTTTTAAAATCGGCGTTTTAAATGTCTAAAGGTAAAAATATTTAGAGAGACATTCATAAATAAACTATACAATACAAATAATACAACGATGCAGATTTTTGTAAAGACGCTTACTGGAAAAACAATTACTCTAGAAGTAGAGTCGAACGACACCATTGCCTCACTCAAGGTAAAAATTCAAGACAAGGAGGGCATTCCGCCCGACCAACAGCGATTAATTTATGCAGGCAAACAGCTGGAAGATGATCGAACGTTGGCTGACTACAACGTGCAAAAAGAGAGCACACTGCATCTTGTGCTTCGGCTTCGCGGAGGTAGGGTAAAATAAATTATATATTCAAAGATACTTAAAGATGTGTCGCTAGTAATGTTAAGAAAGGCAATTAAGCAATTCAACAAGCATACAATGGCAACAACGGCAGTGAGTGGACAAAAGATGGCGGGATGTGTAAAGTGGTTTAATATGAAGACTGGTTTTGGTTTTTTGACTGTAGTTCGCGGTGGTGGTAGTGGCGAGCTAAAGGTTGGAAGCGAGGTTTTCGTGCATCATTCAAATGTCAAAGTTCAGGAGGAGCAATACAGGTTCTTGGTTCAAGGTGAGTACGTGGAGTTTGATGTGTCGAATGTTGCAAACGGTCAGCATTCTTGCCAGGCGACGAATGTCACGGGCATGTTTGGCGGCAAGTTGATGTGCGAGACGCGTAATGATGCGCGCCAGTCGTCTTCGTCGCAACAGCAGGGTGGTCGCGGTAACGATGAAGAGGAGAGTGACGGTGACGCATATGTGCCGGTTTTGAGGAGGACGGCGTCATCTGCTGCTCCCACAACTTCTGCCCAATCATCATCGTCGTTCAGGTCGCGCGGCGGTGATGACGCACCTCGCACTCGTGGTCGCGGTGGCGCTGGTCACAGGTAACTAAACAATCAAACATTTGATTAATAAAAGGAATAAAATATGAATTTAGAATAATGATTTAGAATTTAAATTATTATTTATATTAAATATAATCAAATACTTATTTGGAAGATGGATAATAGTGTTGAAATGGAATCAGCGGAAACATTCGAAATGGGTTGTGAGGAGACGAGGTTATCAAAGCTGAGAGTAGACGTTATTGGCGTGATGTGCAACGTGTTGAATTATATGACTTTGTCGTCATACGAATATTATTACACGCAATACCATCAAGAGTGTCGAAATGAAATGAATGCCATTTATGACAATGGAGCAAATTCAATTACTGTTGAAAGTTGTAAACATTTTTACGAGTGTTTGAAACGGCTGGAGAGCGTAACAGACACGGATGACCCCGATTATTATGAATACAGAAGAAAAATGAGACGATTTATAATATCGTTGGCATCGATTAGAAAATAATCATAAAATTATTTATTTGCTTTTACTTTTTTATTTGCTAGCAAGTATGCTTTTTTAGTGTGACTGCATCCACTTTTTAAAATGTCGTAGTCAACAACGGATGCATTTCCGCCGGTAATGGAGCTTGCCAAACGAGCTAAACCCCAAGACTGCGGCGTTTGGTTGGGTCGTGAACCGGAGGAATAATATGCACCTTCACCCTTACGCACGATTTTTTTAAGCGCGTTTAAAGAGCATCCGGTTTTACGTGCGAGTTCATTATTTGGAGTAACGTTGTCAACGTTGTAAATTCGTTTGGCATTTTCTATATGAGACGATTTCTTGCTTTTGAAAGAGGGAACATTCTTCCGAGTGTAGTATTTGTTGCTCTTGTATAATTTTCGCGATTTTAGAAGCATTCCAAGTTGGCGTTTTTTATCCTTGCTTGATAATTGTTTTGGCATGTAACGCGCAGGAAGGGATGTTTGCCCATATTTTTTGGTTTTTCGAAGGCGCATCAGTGGTATTTCTATATTGTATTATATTTTATTTTATAGAGAGAAGAGAGAATAATAATATTATTATAAAATATATAAAATTTTAATATAAAATATCAAAATATTAAATAGTAATTATGTTTACACATATGAAAAGTGTACTATTTACAATAGTAATATTGTGTGTAACCGGATACATATGTAAAGTATATGAAAAAACAACCAACGATTTATCATTACATGTGTTGTCGAATGCAGAGATAAATCCAAAAATGTTTTATTTTATTACACCTATATTTTTTTGGCTAGCATCCAAGTCATTTCTTTTCAAGAATGCAAATGGACCATTATTGTCACATGTAAAATCATTATTTTATAATCTTGATAAGCCGGATTTTTTTAAGAAAGTAGTTCCTTTTACATCTCTTATAGCGCTTGCAACAAGTAGTTTGCTTACAGTATATGCAGGTGGCGCACTTGGATACGAAGCAGTTGTTGTAAGTATATCAATATTTTTATTATTATTTGCAAGTGATTACTTTAAAAATATGATTGAACAAATTAATATTGAAAATTTACTTTACATGGGCTATATTTTTGGATTTACTTTTACATTCAAAACACCGATTTCTTCGGTTATTTTAGCGATAGAAAAATCAATAGTAGGACATTCACATAACACGTTTACAAATGTACTGTATGCATGCATAGCAATCGTTGTTGCTATGATTTATGTGGGTGATAATGATAAAGGTAAAATGTTTCCTGATGCAACGCCACAAAAATATGAACTAGAAATCGGTAGTATTTTGAAATATAGTGTTTTAGCAGTAATATGTGGTATATTTTCATGTGTATTTTTTAAAACTACATACAAGATGTATGATGAAGTGAAAAAACTTGTTCTTAATAGCACTGTTATGTTCAACATAATACCAGTATTATTTGGGTTGTGTGTAGCTTTTATTATAAATACAACAGGAAGTGTTTCGGTTAATGGTGATAAAAAACATGTAAATGACATGTTTAGTAACAACCATGTATACAATTATAAAAATACAATAGGACACATGATCAACACATTTTTAACATTTATATCAGGATGTTCGGGTGGTCTCATAATACCATCGATATCAATCGGTAGTTATATTGGATTTTTATACAACAAAATGATAGACCTTCCTTTATTGCAAACGTTGATTATTGGAATGACGTGTGTATTCAGTGCATTTTTTGGATATCCCGTTACTGCTTCATTAATTATTCAAAATATATTAAATCAACATGTTGAAATATTACCGTTACTGATTGCAATGTCATATATTTCTTTATATTCTTCCAAGTATTTTGATAGGGTAGTTTTTCGAGAATAGAGTTGATTAGAAGAACCACCACCCGCCTCGCTGATGATGTCTATTCTTGTGGTGGTTGAAATACATGGGTTGCGTATTTCCCCACCAACCGCTTCCCCACCAACTGCTTCCGCTGCCATAGCGCCAGTCCCGACTTCCACGACTACCGTCATAGTGCCGACTTCCACGACCATGAGGATGCCCTCGCCCTCCGTGCCCTTCATGAGTTTCAATAATAGTGGGATTTTGTCTAATATACATAAATGTAACCAACACAATAAACGCAACAATGGCTAAAGGATAAAATAACTTTGACATTAAATTTTTTATATTTTTTATATTTTTATAATATTATAACATAAAAAAAAACAAACAACGGTAGTAATATGCTGGTCGAATTTATATTTATAGCGACTCCTTGTTGAAGAAAATTTGTCGAAATTGTGTCATTTCTTTGTCTGTAAATATGCTTGACAAAAAGTCATTTGGCGTTTTGGTTTCTTTTAAAAGATTAGTAATCATAAAGAGCGAATATATTCCGCACTCCGTATTGCTTTTTTGGTGTTGTTTATTATTTACAATGTATTTGAAGTTTATTCCAATTTCTTTTCCTTGTTTCATTATTTTCTTGGCAAATTTATTTATTTCTTTGGATGGCGGGTCACCGGTGCTATCGAAGAAGAAGATGAATTGTTGTTTAATGTTGATGAAGAGAGATATCCAGTGCGAGCCGGATAAATAGTGAGGGTCGGTGTTGAAAATGATTCCAATTTTATTTTTATTATTGGCTGGATTAAAGTATGTTTTTATGTCGAAATTGCACAATTCTTCGTAAACGCACGACGGCTCGCCCTTTGGGGTTTTGTCGAAATCGATAGGCGACGGACCAATGAATTCAAAAAAAGAAAATGCGTCCTCGTATTGTTTCATAACTTTTGTAATGTCAACACTGGACAGCCACTCGTGTGGATTTTTATTCCACGTTTTCGGACTTTCGGGTGCAAAGTAATTGAATAAATCTTTTGTTGCAGAAGCGCCTAGTTGTCGCAGCCAGCACGATTCCTTGTTGCACACACTTCCTAGCGCCGTTTTTAGCGATTCCCATATCACCTTTACATCGTCACTGTTAATAGTTGCGTCTGGATGGCGCGTATTCCAACTGTCTCTGAGTTTTGTAATTGCATTTGTGGTGTAACAGGTAAAATCTTTTTCTTGTGTTGGACCGCACGAAAGTTTTTTGAATGATTCATCTAAATATGAAACAGGTTCAAGTACATGGTTTGTTTGTTTTGGGTTTCTTCGAATACTTTTTGTTTTTTTAGTAGGTGGCATTATTTATATTTATTTTGTAGTTATAATAATTTATTATTTTATTTTTAATTTATTTTTGTTTCTTTTGTTTCTTTTGTTTCTTTTGTTTCTTTTGTTTATTCTGAATTATTTTCATTGATGGCGGTGTTGGATGGTTTTTCTTTTTTCTTTTGTTTTTTTAATCCCTTGTGCTTGAATGACGGGTCTTTGGGGTTGAATTTGAATTGCTGTGGGAAAACAACCGGTTCTTTTTTCTGAGATGATGATTTTTTAATGACATAAGTGTCGAGGGTAAGTTTTTTTACTTCTTTTGGTTTGAAACAAAGTTCGTTGGCTTTGTTCATCTCGAACGCGTTGAGCGCGTCTAAATTGTTATTGCATATGCAGTGCTGCTCCGCAGTTGGTTCTCCCGTTACAAGTCCCATGCAGACGTAACATTTCTGTATGGTTTCGCTTTGGTCTTCAAATTTCAAATGAGAGATGCACGCCTTCATGTACATGTTGAATGCTCCATTTAATGTTACATCTTTTAATTCATTTTTAAAAAGGTCTTTTGTAATTGAAATTATTCTTTTTCGATAAAATCTTAAATCTCTCTTGAATCCTGTGTCATAATCTATATTATTTTTGCGAAGGTATTTTTCATACTGTGCGACATTTACCATATATTCTAGAGTTGCGTCATCGACGGAATTTAAAGAAATGTCCATTTATCTTATTATTTTATTTTGTATAATTTAATAATATATAATTAAATTATATATTATTATTATCTTATACAAATATATAATCAATGACGGCGAATATAAACATTTTGCTTATTGACACGCGTGTATCGCATTATGAGGCGATTATTGCGGCAGTCGACCCCGCATTGTCAAAGGGGATAACGTTTGACTATTACACTGACACTTTCGACACATTGAAAGAGCGAATAGTGTCGGGGTCAAGCGGCGTTCTCGCGAATTCGGTTGGACTTGTTCAGCACAATTATAAAATGTCGACATTCAAAATGGTGGATGCGCAAACAACATCAAGCACAATTGAGCAAGTTGAAATACAGGACAGCGAATTGTCCACGTGGGCGCCGTTGAAAGAATTTATTGAGTGGTGTAATACGGAATTAAGCACTGCACATTTCGACATGATGGCGTGCGCGCTTTATTCTAATCCCGACTGGAAGTATGTTATAGATACACTTTCAACACAAACCGGCGTGGAAATCCGCGCTTCAACCGATGATACGGGGTCATCATCGCTCGGTGGAAACTGGTTTTTGGAGTCGCATGTTGGCGTGAATCTGAAAGAAGTGTATTTTAATGATTCAATTGATGGATATGTTGGGTTATTAGACTCTGCAATGTTCACTTCAAGTTTCTACGCGGATGATGGTTTCTTGTATACGACTCAAATTCCCACAATAACAACGTTGCCATCCAGACCAACCCGCCCAACGAATCCTACACTGCCTTTATCCGCTCCAACTCTACCATCACGACCATTTTTATCAGGATACACGACTTCATACGGTGTTTACAATGAAATGCAAGGAAATGGTGGGTCAGTTGTCTCTTATGGTGACGATAATAATTCCCATTGTTCATTCTCCAAAGTAAGCACGCAACTTCAAAGCGGCGTCGCGTATTTATTTTCGAGTGGAGCGGCATTGAAAACGAATGGTAATTTAGTGCTATGGGGAAATCATATGTATTCGGCAAATATAATGGTGCCATCGACTGCTAATTTATCAAGTGGCGTTTGCTCAATGTGTCGCAATGGAGGATATAATATATGCGCTTTGAAAAATGACGGCTCGGTTGTTTTTTGGGGAAATTTTTCTTCAGGGTTTCCTGCATTTCCATCATCTGATTTGTCAAGCGGTGTTAACTTTGTGGCCGCCTCGTATGAAGATTTTGCGTGTTTGAAAAGCGACGGATCAATAAGAGGTTGGGGTAACGAAGTTTTCAAAAATTCTTCATCAGTTCCTGCTTTTATATATCCTGCCGGTTCAAATTTAAATAGCGGTTTCGTCAAACTAATATCAATTGGTTATCCAAACGCTTTTGCCGCAATAAAAACGGATGGGTCAGTTGTATTTTTTGGAGGAACATCGGCTAGTACTAGTTATTTGTCCAATCCAACAACATTTTATCCGGCTGGAAGTAATATTACTTCTGGTGTAGTCGATGTATTCGCGACAGTAGGTCAAGATTATCAAGCGTGTTTTATTGCATTAAAAAGTGACGGGTCTCTTGTGGCATGGGGACTTGGAGCGTCAAGTCTAAGTACGTGGATAACAGGTAAAACAGCAGTTAAAATTATAAAGACTTCCACTCGACCAATTATAATATTATCAGATGGAACATACATAAATTATTTAACTAACAATTCTGAAGGAACATTTACAAACATTGTAGATGTACTAGAATACAATGGACGACATTTCTTTTTAAGAAGCGATGGAACGGTGGCTTGGAGGGGTGGTGAAAGTTTAGTTTATTATTTTGGTATTGGTACAAGTTCATTTACAAATATAGTTAAAATGTGGAATGACCCTAACGGACAGTTTAATCAAGGAGCAATATTTTTAACTTCTACTGGAGAGTTGAGAAGTACAGCTGATTATTTTTTAATGGCAACTGATGTAAATGACGCTATGGTGAGTCAGGGCTATGTAACTTATGTAACAAGTACGGGTAAAGTGAGAGTTATAAAAAAGTTAGCGGGTCCAAATAGCCAGGAATCTACGTTTAAAATTGAGAATGGATCAACACGGATTTCATACCCCGCAATTCGTGCGAATGGCGCAGGGCAAGAAAGTGCAACAAGTCTTCTCGCCACATTAAATGACAATACAGTTTGCACCGTGTTGAAAACTCCAATCACATATCCGAACTTGTTTGTTTTTAATGGAACCACATACGCAACCTGTCCGTACAATCAATACAGGACAGCATTAGATTTGGTAACTGGATACGCGGGTACTTCTCAATCAGTTGGTGGAAATGCATTTACGATTGAGACGTGGTATTATCAGCCGTCACAAACTCTGAATTCAACAATTGTAGATAGAGGAAATTCCTGTTACTTGTTTCAAGTGAGTCCTAACGCAAATACAATAACGGCAAATCTTGGATGCTTGGGATTTTCCAATACTGCAATTTCTGGAAGTTGGTTATATGCCACTAGCGCAGTTGTTACTTCGGGCGGCTGGACCCACATCGCAATGACTCGTGAAGGAACTTCTTATAAATTTTACATTAATGGTGTTTTAAAACAAACAATGACTGGACCGGCAACATTAACCAGAGACGATGGCGTTTTGGGAATAGGAACGCAACTGTCCGGAACCACCACTGGTGGAAATTATACAAATGCGGGATGTAGTATGTATGATTTGCGTTTATGGTGCGTCGCTCGCACAGATGACCAAATTAAAAGTTACATGAATGTTTCTGTTGACCCTAGTAGTTTCGGGTTAGTTGCAAATTATTTATTTAATGATAATGAAAATGTATTTTATGATAGAACGAGGAATGGTTTCAATTGCACGATTGGCAATTATGTAAGCACTTCATGGAAAACTTATCACAGAAATTCAAAACCGGATAATGCTTTGTTTCCTTCAAGCATAGGAGTTTTTCTTAATCCTGACTATACATTAGTTCGACAGAGTTATTTCATTCTAAGTTTTGGAACAGAACCTCTTAGGAATCTTGTGAAGACTGATTTTACTGGTGCAAATTTAACCGGTATTAATTTTACAGGAAGGGATTTAACCGGTGCTAATCTTAGTGGTGCGAATTTAACTAATGTTAATTTTTCGAATGCAATATTAACGGGAATAACTGTAAATAAATCAACAAATTTTACAGGAGCATCATTTGCAAATGCAGTCATATATTCCGTTATTGGAACTGTAAATCCAAGTCTTGTTCCTACAAACTATTTACATTATTTTTCAAATGTGAATTTGAAAAATGTGTTGGTAGATTATAATAATGTCAATACAAGCATTGCGCTTCCGCCAACCTCAATTACGAATTACGCAGTACATTTTGCAGCGTACTACAATTTTAAGAAATCCAATGCTCGATTTTACATTTCATGGGCAACAAACTCCAATGCGCTTTCTTTTTCTTCTTCAAGTTACACGCCGAAAGTGCGTTTCCAAATTATACAAAATTATACTTATTATGCAGTTGCCGGAAATGTAGTTGGAGTAGATGTTTTATTTGATTATGCTGATGGAAAAGGATGCATCGAGACAAATGTGCCATTTTACATTGATAGTGAAAATGAAGGAAACGGTAATGTTTCTGACAGTGGTGCATCAGCAAATAAAAATGTCCCATTACGGTTTAGGCTATGGGGTGAGTTGGTAAACGGCGTAAGGTCTTCATCGTATGCAGAAATAATTATAAATAGTTTCCCAGTTACAACTTTCTCATTGTACGATAATATATTAACGACTGCGCCGAGCTGGTACACAAGCATCACCACCAACAGCAATAATTCTCGCTACGGTAATTATATAGCTTATTTAAATCACAGTGATAATAAGTTGTTTTTATACGGGACGCAGGTATTTGCAAATGGAGCATTTACAAGTCCCGCTGGTGCTGCAACATTTTACGACTGGGCAACAAACACGCCTTTCATAATTCCTGCAACAACTGGCGCTTGGCGGAACAGCATTATTGACCCGACCGGAAATTCAGCTTTTATCAACGTATGGGCTTCGACAAGTCAAGGATGGTGCAGGTATGTCTTTTCTACAAATACGCTGACAGTATTGAGTACTGCGGAATCATGTAATAATACCGTGTTCAATTCAACGGGAACTCGCGCTTACACTAACGATATAAATAATTTATTGGTTTATAATTCAACTACAAATGTCGCATCTGTTGTTCCGCTTGGGGTTGGCAATTTACGAGCCATGTTTATAGATAAAAATGATAAATATATTGTAACAAGTTCATATGATGCAGCAGCAGTTTATATAATAGATATAGTAAATGACGCCAACACTAAAATGTCAACTGGACAAATTGTTTCGAATGCTACTATAACGTCGGCATGGTTTGATGACAGTAGTACCTATTGCTATGCTATATTTAATACTCAGAATACTAATATATATAGGATAAAATTATCTGATAGAACATGGTCATTATTTATAACATTGCCTATCGCAACATCAAACATCACAATAATCAACAAATATTTATACATTTTTGGAATAAATACCAGCACTCAATATTCAATGATTGATACAACGGCTGCAACGCCAACCATTATTGTCAACTCTCTTCCAACGGGATATAATACGGTATTACATGCATATGAAACGAAAAATAAAAATGTGTATTGTTCTGTCACTTACAATGGAGTTCCAACCATTGCACATTTTACTGGTTTTCCAAATACGTTCAGTAATTCAAGCGGCATCATGCTGGGTCCTTCTATGAATTATTTAAACGCCAATTTAGCAAATTATAAATTATCAAATAAAAATTTTACAAGTTCAAAATTTACGAATGCAACGATAACAAATGTTGATTTTACTAATTCGAATCTTACTACTGCATCATTCAGTGGAGCAGTTGATTATTCCACCGCCGATTTAACTGGGGCGACATTAACTGGCGCTATTTTTAGTGATAGTTTGTTCGATTACACGTTGGATGCAAATAATAATGCAACTGTTATAAAATATCGTGGATCAGCAAGTTTAGTTTTTCCTGAGAAAGTAAGTGACACATATACAATCACTGTAATTGGAGACAACATGGATTGGGGGCTAAGCTTTACCAATTTTTCATTCAGCGCCACCTCTAAACTGGTTTCAATTGGAGCAAGTGGGGGTCCAAACATGGGTATTATTACATCGCCATTTGGTCCAAAAAATTTCTTTCCACCAACTTTGACCAGGATTGGTAATGGAGCATTTTATTATCGCACTGTAGCGTCGAGTCCAGAATTTCCGACGTCGAATGACTTTAGATTTGCGGCTATTATTCTTCCACCAGGTGTCAACTTCATTGGACAAAATGCGTTTTCACAATTTAGTGTCCTTGTAAAAATAAAACCGACTCTTGCATGGAGTTCTGCATTGATAACACCTCGTGAAACGGGGTCTACATTTACTTATACGGCAACAAGCAGTGGTCCTGTTGGATACACTGGTTATAATGGGTCTAGTGCAAATTCAAACATGCCTGTTTATTATGCATCAACAAATACATCCATTGCCACAATTCATTCATCGACCGGGTTGGTAACGCTTGTAGGAATTGGAACCGTCACATTTACTGCAAATCAAGATTCACAAAATAGTGGTGAAGTTAGTTTTTACTCGGCTGATACGCTTACATCAGCAACACTAACTGTTACAAAAGGTAAGCCCATATTGAGTGCTTTTTCATTTGCATCGAAAAATGTGGGAGATGCGGCATTTCAGGTTACGGCGCCAACAAGTCAAAATACGGTTGGTGCATTCCATTATACAAGCGATAATTCGTCGGTTGCCACAATTACAGATGCGGGAATGATTACCATTGTCAATGTTGGTTCTGCCACAATTACTGCAAATCAAGACGAGACGACTTTTTTTGATGCACCGACAGCCATTACTGCGACACTCACTGTTGGAAAAGGAACACCTACATTGAGTTTTCCATCTCAAAGCGTTACTAAAACGATTGGAGATGCTAATTTCAACGTGGTTGCAACCGCGCCAGCTCTTAGCACTGGAGCATTTCATTATACATTCAGCAATTTAATTTTTGGCGGAATTGCAGGAACGCAATTTAATCGCGTTGCAATGTCGAGTAATGGTCAGTATATTTCCGTAATTTATTCAGACCCAGCTAATTATATTTACGTATCCAACAACTATGGATTAACTTGGACTCGTTATGCTTTCGCTGATGCTGGTTTGAGAATCGCCATGTCATCATCCGGACAATATCAAGGTTACAACAATGCTAATGGAGTATTTCTTTCAAGTAATTATGGTGTTAGTTTTGCGAAGACAGGAACTGGTAATACTGGAAATGTGCGTGTTGAAATGTCAGATTCTGGACAGCATATTATCAGCTTACAATCACAAAGAAAAATTTGTACGTCGCTTGACTATGGTTCAAACTGGGCACTCAAAATGTCCGATGCTTATTGGGAGGATTGTGCAATTACTGCGGACGGTGCTACTCAATTCGCGCTTGAATGGGGGGCAGGGAAAATATATAAAACTACAGACAACTGGGCAACAAATTCGACAATATACAGTTCTGGCATATCATACCAACTTAACGAAATGGCAATCTCGTCTGACGGGAAATACCTTGCATGCAACAGAGCGATATCATCGGATTATGGAGTTATATGGAGAGCAACAACATTTCAGGGCTCAACAAATATTTGGACAATGGTGTCAATATCTGCAAGTGGCAAAATTCAGGCACTGGGTAATAGTGAAGGAATTTACTTTTCTATTGATTACGGAGCTACATGGAATAAAGACACATATTCAGCAACAAATGCGTCATCTTTAACAACTATGTGCGTATCTAGGGATGGTTCTTTTATTGCGGCAGGATTCGGTGCAAATTTAATAAGAATGTATATAGGAGGATTAGCGGCTGCAAATATTGCAACTTTGAATGAGCTTTCTGGTTCAGTGTTATTAACAGGTGGCGGAAGCATTATTATATCAGCGTCACAAGATTCATCAACGTCGTACAACGCATCCACCACTTCGGCAAAAACCATGTTGATTGTAAACAAGGTTACGCCGACGTTGAGCAATGTTACGATTTCAAAAACGTATGGAGACGCGGCATTTCAGGTTACAGCACCCGCAGGTTCTAGCACGAGCACAGGAACAATGAGTTATGCTTTTTTAAGCGGAGACACGACGGTTGCGTCAATAACCGGTACGGGACTGATAACGGTCAACAAAGTAGGCACAGTTGTATTTTCTGCAAGTCAAGATGAAACATCCGGTTATAATGCGCCCACACCTGTAACTGTGACACTGACTGTTTCGAAAGCAACGCCGACTTTGATAGATTTTACAATTGCGCCAAAATATATCGGAGATTCGGTTTTTACACTTACCGCACCAACAATTAAACAATGTTTATATTCTATAAATTATCCAACACCAAACACACAGTTAACCAATTTTCCAAGAATAAGTACACTAACTCATTGGGAAATAAGTATTTCATTCAATAAAACTGCAGTCTTGAGTCGATATGAATTTTTAATGGGTAATCCCATTTCTACAACTAGTGGATGGGCATTTTTTTTAAATCCGGGTGGTGGAGTCCATATTGTTTCATATACTGAAGGCATATATTGGGATTTCTTAAGCGGTATACTGATAAATACAAATTATGTACTCACAATTCAACGAACTCTTACTCATCTTTATGTTTTTCTAAAGAATGTTAGCACAGGAGTTACAGTATCTTCTAATCGTGATTATATTAGTGAGGGTAAAAATTTGATATTAACTCCAGATAATATTTGTACTTTTGGCACAATTAATTCACCTACAACATTATCTGGAATAGTATCATCCATCACTGTTAAGGACCCCCGAACGACCGAAGTAAGCGACGGACCACTGCGCTACGCGGTAAAATATACATACGCTAATATGTTTTCATCCATTGCTGCAGGTTCTGAAATTATGGATTCGGCAGTATCATTGAACGGCATGTATCAAACCGTAACGACGTATAAAAATGGATTCTGGTTATCTGCCAACTACGGAGCAACCTGGACAAATAAATCGCCTTCATCAACTGCTGTTGGCAGTGTAATATATAGAGGCGTTTCCATGTCATCGTCGGGGCAATATCAAAGTGTTTGTGAATCCAATGGATATATATATGTTTCGAATGATTATGGCGCGACTTGGACAAAACCTGCAACAATAACAGGTGCAAAAAATTTCATGGCTATTAAAATGTCGGATAGCGGTTTACATCAAACTTGTGTTGCTGATAATGATTATATTTACACGTCATCTGATAGTGGCGCAACATGGACACAAAAAACATCAATTGGATCAAAATCGTATTATGACGTTGCAATGTCGGCAGATGGCAACATTCAGTATGCGGTTGCTTTAAATGGTGGTGTAATATTGAAAAGCACAGATAAGTGGGCTACATCAACATCCGTAACTACCGGGCTCACTCAAAATAAAGTGGGCTCAATTGAAATATCATCAACCGGAACATACATAACAATTGTGTCATTCACAGACACTGGTGTAAATGACCCTGTCATTTTATCCAAAGATGGCGGAAGCACGTGGACATCTTTTGACCCGGATGGGAGCACTAAAACCGGATGGACATCTTCAAATGTGGGAATGTCAGCTGATGGGCGTGTTCAAATATTGTGTTATAACACTGCGGCATATGCCGGCGGCTTGTATTTTTCCATCGACTACGGCAACACATGGACCAATGATGTTTCGATAAATAATAATCCGCGCGGAGTTAGCGTATCGCGCGATGGCACATACATGTTAAGTGGGTCGAATGACCTTGTAATATATAATATTTTTTCAGATATGTCTACAATTCCTGCAAGTAAAAAAGTTGCAACCATTGTTGAATTGACTGGACAAGTCACGATTGTTGGTGCTGGTTTGGTTACAGTTTCTGCAAGCCAAGACTTAACAACCAATTACAATGCATCCACTCCTATTTCTGCAAAATTTCTTGTAAACAAGGTTACGCCGACCTTGAGCAATGTTACAGTTTCAAAAACGTATGGAGATGTGGCATTTCAGGTTGCGGCACCTGCAGGTTCTAGCACAAGCGGTGGAACAATGCGTTATGCTTTTTTAAGCGGAGACACCACCGTTGCGTCAATAACCGATTCGGGATTAATAACGGTCAACAAGGTGGGCGCAGTTGTATTTTCTGCAAAACAAGATGAAACATCTGGTTACAATGCGCCCACGCCTGTCACTGTGACCTTGACTGTTGGAAAAGCGACACCAACAATTACAATTTCAAATATATCAAAAAGCACCGCAGACTCGACATTTACATTTGCCACTTCAACTGCAAGCGATGGAGCCCTAACTTTTAGTAGCAACACAATCGGTGTTGCAACAATTAACTCTTCATCAGGACTTGTTACAATTGTCGGCATTGTTGGAACTACAACAATCACCGTGTCACAAGCGGCATCAACCAACTATAATGCGCCATCTAATGCAACTGCAACATTGACTGTTACAAAAGGGACGCCGACCTTGAGTGCTTTTTCAATTGCACCCAAAATTTTTGGAATTTCGTCTTTTCCAGTTACGGCGCCAGCGAGTCAAAATACTGTTGGAGCATTTCATTACACAAGCAACACGCCTGGTGTTGCCACAATTACCGATTCGGGAACCATTTCCATCGTCGGCGCCGGTTCTACCACAATTACTGCAAACCAAGACGCGACCACTAATTTTAATGCACCGACAGCCATTACTGCGATACTAACTGTTTCGAAAGCGACTCCGACAATTGTGGTTTCAAATATTACCAAAAGCAGCATTGACCCGACATTTACATTTGCTCGTTCAACTGCAAGTGATGGAGCCCTTGCTTTTAGTAGCAGTACGCCTAGCGTTGCAACAGTTAATTCTGTATCAGGAGTTGTGACAGTCGTGAGTGCCGGAACTGCTACAATTACAGTTTCACAAGCAGCATCAACCAACTACAATGCGCCAACCAATGCAACCGCAACGCTAACTGTAACTGCCGGAACGTTGACAAATGCAATAATACCGTCAGGTGCCGATTTATCGGGTAAAAATTTGTCTGGCGCCTCACTGGTGGGTGCGACATTGGCAAATGTTATTTTAAGCAACAGTAACCTGAACGGAGCGGATTTTAGTGGTGCAAATGTAGCTGGGACGGATTTTACAAATGCGAGCATTGTAGGTGCGACGAATTTGCCAGATTTTTCAACCAAACAAAAACTGGAATTGCTTTACAATGCAAACAATGCTGGCGCAAACATTTCGCAGCTTCAATTTTCAGCGCCGCTAAGCGTTTCGGAGCTGAATGCGGCATTAAGTGTGCCTATTCCTGAACTTTCAAGTGTAAATACTGAATTCCTTGTAGCAGCACCTGTTTATGATGTAAGCAATGTTAAAACTGTTACAATCGCACCATCGAGTATATCGACTGTAAATAATACATCTTTTTATATTCCGTTGAACAAAGGAGAGACTGTCAAAATCAATGGTGTATCGTTCACGTTGAATGTGTCAAATCAACTGCTGGATAACAATGGTGTTGTTTTGAAATTGATAGTGGTTAATGGTTATCCATTTAAAATATACAGTGGGTCAATTATTGCTGTAAACATAAGTAGCCGTATGAATAATATTACATTTGATGTTGGGGGGGATATTAAATTATATGACGTAATTAAGAGTATGATTGCGGCCGCCATAACCGAACACCTTGCATTATAATTATTCGAAGATTTTTTAATTCAGTCTTTCGGTTTGAATTTTGATTTGAATTCTTCTAATACGGTATTCATAGGCATAAGCGGAAGTATTTTTTGTTTAATAACAGTATTTAAAGGAAGAGGGGGAGGAGGAGGAGGTGGAAAGGGGGGTGGTGGTGGTGGAAGGGCAAAGTGGTTGCCATTGTTGCCATTGTTGCCATTGTAATGAATTAAAATCTTTTCAAATGTTGTATTTGCTGATTCTAGCTTGCACATTTTCAGTTTTAGTCTTTTTATTTCTTGTAGTTGTTTTTTATTCGTTGAAATGTTCATTTTCAGTTGATTTTTTAAAATGGTATTTTCTGAGCGCAATTCATAACATATTTTTTCTTGTGTTAAAAAAAGTATTTTAAATTCATCAGAATTTGTAGTTAATGTTGATATTGTAAGTGATTGCGCATCTGTCATATGTTGTTGTAATTGTTGCGATTGTTGCGATTGTTGCGATTGTTCTGGTTCTTGTATATTATTAACGACATTGTCTTTATCTGCTTCTTTTTTATCGTATTCAATCAATTTTTTGTATGAAAAGAAATATGACATGTAATACTTACAATAGTTACAACACATTTATTGAAAACTATGAATATAATTAATTATAGTTTTTAACTTAAAATAATAAATGAAATGAATTTAAATATTTATCCAGGATGTTAATTAACAAATACAACATAGTATCATGGAATCGAGATACAAGGAAAAGGACCACCCAACAATATGTTTAAATATGATTGTAAAAAATGAAAGTAATATATTATATAGGTTGTTTGATTCTGTAATAAAGTGGATAGACTGTTACTGCATATGTGACACTGGTTCAACAGACGACACGGTTAATAAAATTGCAGAGTATTTTGAAAGTAAAAATATTCCGGGAAAGATTGTTATTGAACCATTTAAAGATTTTTCTCACAATCGCAATTTTTCATTACAAGCGTGTAATGGGATGTCTGATTATGTGCTGTTATTGGACGCAGATATGGTGTTTTGTCCAAATGAAAACGTATTTTCAAAAAAAATGTTGACACATGATGTTTATTATATTTTTCAGGGGTCAAATGATTTTTATTATAAAAATATAAGAATTGTAAAAAATAATGGATATTATTCTTATGTGGGTGTAACTCACGAGTACGTGAATTTTCCACAAAACACGATTTTTTCCACATTTGAAAAGAATGTAGTGTTTATTGATGATATTGGCGACGGCGGGTCAAAAGGTAATAAATATGTTCGTGATGTGGAACTACTTACCAGAGGAATAGCCGAAAATCCTAAAAATGATAGATACCATTTTTATTTGGCGAATACTTTTAAAGACATGGGTAAAAATGATGAAGCAATTGAAATGTATAAAAGACGAATTGCGCTAGGTGGGTGGAATCAAGAAATTTGGCAGTCTTATTATAAAATTGGAACATGTTACAAAAATCTTGGAAAAATGCCTGAAGCGCTTGACGCGTGGCTAATGGCGTATAATATTTTACCAAATCGGGCTGAAAATTTGTATGAAATTATAAAATATTATAGGGAAACGAATAATCATAATTTGTCATATTTATTTTATACAATTGCAAAAAATGTTATAAGTGCTTGTGGTTTAAAAAAAGATGAATACTTATTTTTAGAAAATGATGTTTACACGCACAAGTGTGATTATGAGTACACCATCATTGCATATTATATTGAAAATAAAAATATAACAAGTATAAGACAATCTATTATCAATGTATTGAATAATTGCTGTAACAGTCTTATTATTTCAAATTTATTTAAAAACATGAAATTTTATGATTTGAAATTAGTTCCATTGGTAAAATATGATATGAGTTTTACACTAGACTATGAAATAAATGGAAATCTAGTTCATTTTAATTCATCTTCGAGCAGTATTCTTCCAAAACGTGATGGCGGTGGCGGTAGTGGCGGTAGTAGCAGCGGATACATTATGAATGTGCGTTTGGTAAATTATACGATAAGTAGTGAGGGGGAGTATATATGTGGACAACACATAATATCTCTGAATAAATTTATAGAATTGACTAATGATTTCAGCATTGTAAAGAAAGAAGAAAAAGATGAAGATCATAAAAAATTAATTGATATTGAATACGCTAACAAGCGGTGTCTAGGAGTGGACGATGTAAGATTGTTTTATGACTCTTCTACATCATCAGATTTGATATTCATTGGCGTTGGATTGCATGAAAATGGCGCGTTTGGAGTTGTTCATGGGAAATATAATGGCAATGGCAACATATTAACACCTTTTGAAATCAAGTCCGAGTTTAATTTTAATTCACCGTGTGAAAAAAATTGGGTGTTTGCAAATATAGCAGGGGAAAAACGTGTTATATATGGTTGGAATCCACTTCAAATTTGTAAAATAGACGAAGAAAATCCAACTATATTGAGAAGCGTTTCTCTTAAAAAAAATAAAGAATATCCTGGTTTTTTTCATCATATTCGAGGGTCTACTTGCGGTTTCAACTACGGAGACCAGGTATGGTTTGTTGTTCACATTGTTTCGTATGAAGAACCGCGACATTATTATCACATGATGCTTGTTTTTGAAAATAACGAAGACATGAAACTCATAAAGTATACTCCCATTTTCAAATTTGACGAGCATTGCATTGAATACTGCGTTGGGTTAATAGTGGAAGATTCGCGCATAATTACGACATACAGCACTTGGGACAGAACAACGAATGTTGCGGCATATGATAAAAAGTATATTGAAGAAATGATGATAAATTTTTGTAGATAAAATATGAAGATTTTTTTGATTAAAAGATTTATTAATATTTTTTAATTAAAAGGTTTATTTTATTTATAAATTGAATTATTAAAACATAAAACTACAATGTGCATACAAACAGCGTGACAATACAATGTATACTGACAACGGTAACGGCAACAACGGCAACGGCAACAATATTTCGATGGCAAACAGAGTTGAACAGATTTATGATGTTATACTTGGAGCTGGGTGCATTGTTTTCAGCATTCTAGCGTTGTCAAACTTATTTATCATGACAATCAGTAAGTTTGTTGACTACTATTCAAGACAAATTGACCGGATCGTTATGGACGAGAGCGAAAGTGAATGTAGTGAGAGTGAGAGCGAATTCAGCGACGACGATGATGACAGCAGCGAGAGCGAATACAGCGAATACAGCGAGAATGAATCCAGTCACGATGATGATGATGACGACGAGAGCGATTGCCATCACCATCACCATGATGACATTGAATTGAGTCCGTACATTCCTCCTCGTAGAAGTGAGCGACTAGCAGAAAATAGGGCAAGATGCAATTCTCCCTTACTTGTGGTTCGTTTGAAATTTGAATAGTTATTAATTATATTAAATGTTGTAACTGATAAACTGTTTTTCTTCAATAATCTCAGAATGAGTTACAATACATATTTTATTTTTTTTATTTTATAATTTGTAGTTTGATAAATTATAAATTATAACATTTTTTATTTTTTATTTTATGATGTTCCAGTAATCGGAGCAGGCTCATTATTTTCATCGGTAATATCCTTTCCAACTTTTTTATTTACATCGTTAACTTTTTGCTTCAATACAGCTGTTATTGTGTCCATAGTTTTTTTTATATTTGACGCATTATCATTTACATTTTTAGAAAATGAATCGACAGTGGGTTGAAGTGCCGCAACTTTTTCAGACAGCAAATTTGTTCTTAATTGGTCTGCGCTAACTGTTTCACTCAGAGACATTCCCTCAACATATTCTGTGGTTATGGTGTCTTTTAAAATAATTGCAGTGAAAAATATGATATATATAAATATGATTATTTTTGAAAAATTAAAAGCAGATTTCATTTCTATTTTCTATTTATTTTCTATTTATATTAAATTTTATTTGAAATAAAACATATTTTTATTTTATTTTTATTTTATAATGAGTTGGATTATATTTTATCTTTATTCTCGATAATAGCCTGTATTGCTTCACTATTTTTTTTATTATCTGATGCATTTTTTGTGACAACTGGCAAAAGTCCTAAAACGTTAGATTGCATGGAATCAACTATTTTTCCCAATGAGTCTAATTTTGCACCATATGTTCCCACAGTTACGCCAATGTCTGAAGAAGAAGAATCAAGACCTTCTAAAATTGTTCCTCTTCTTATAAAATCCTCAACTATGATTACAAATAGAAATAATATAAACGAACAAATAATAAATTTATTAAACATTTTACTCGAAATCTGTCCTTGTGAAGAAAAAGTTATATATATATTATATAAATATATATATATTATAATATTGTATATTACAATTCATTTACCATGTTATTGTTATTTTTATCCCCCGTCTTTATGGCGCATTTGGACACTTGACTTCCATTGGAGAATATTCCGGTGTTGTTGGCTCATTTGGCTCATTTGGCTCATTTGGCTCATTTGAAACTGTTTTGACAGGTGTTAGAGAAGGAAGAGGGTCGGATTCTTTTTGGTTCATAAAATACAGTTGAGATTGAACTGATAGTGCGTTTACAAATTGAACGGCGTGCGACATTGTAACCCGCTTTCCGTCAGGTTTCAATACATTTAAATAATCATTATGCAGTTTGTACATGTTGTTACGATACTTGATGGGGAAATCTTTTAAAGACATTTTTTTATAAATGTAACAATCCAGGTAATTCTTGTGCAAATTGGAAGTATAGTTGTACAACTTGGATTGAAACTCAAAAAATGTGAGCTCATCTTCTGGGAATCTTTCAAAGTGTTTTCTCAAATAATTCATTTGTTTCAAATGCAAGTATACAATTTCGCATCTTGCGTGAGGACCCTTTGCATTCTTTACCATTTCATAATTTGGATTGCGCAATTTAAAACGTTCCCCCGTGTTTGTTCGAAACATAACTCCAGGATAGTAGTACAATGAATCCGGAGATGCGTATGTTTTTACAATTTTATCAAAATCGTCTTGACCCTTCATTCTGAGTCGGGCAGGGTGCGACACTTTTGAAAAATTGCTCCATTTCAAAACTGACCGCTCCATTTCATACGCGGTTGCAGCGGAAAAATCATCACTATTTTTAATTAAATAAATGGCAATAATATAAAGTGCTGTGGTTTTTACAGGCGCCACAATTACATTGTCTGGGTGTTGCATGACAAAACTATAAGCGTATTCTTTTGGCAAGTCATCGAAATTCAAATTTGCATCCGCGCACGCTTGCAAAAACATGCTTCTAAAACATTTTCCTGCCGGTTTTTTGACAGGTGAAATTGTATTTTTTGTGGAAAAAACCCAGCTTTGAACATCATTTGCAGAATTATAAAATACGTTCATCATGGTCCCTTCAACGAATTCTTCGGCGAATTGAATATTTGGAAAGTCAATGACATTCATAACATGTCTTGGTTCACACATTGGCGGAGAGAATCCAATAACTTTTCGGTCTTCATTCAAAACAACAGACCGGAAATGTTTTACACGGTTGATTTCATTATCAATATTTGTTTTACGCATTGTTTTTTTGTCATAATTAAATAAATAATATGATGAATTTTCTGACTGTGTGGCGACACATGCAGACACTTTTTTACATTTGATGCATTCATCAACATTATCGGTAATATCGGGAAAAGAGTTCAAATCAAATCGATAATGCGCTCGGGAAGGTTGTTCTTGGTGTGATGACATATTTTCTTTATTTCTTCTATATGGCTATATGGTTAATACTTGTGTATTCTTTATATTCATTAAATAAAATATAAAACATTTAACAACTTTTAATAAAGAGGGACAAGTGTTTTTTTATAAAAGTTGTTGGTTGTAACATTGGTAAATTAATAATAGTGTAAAGATTATAGAATTTTCTCTAACTATTATACTATATATATAATTATATATTAGTATAATTTATCATGAGTAATATGAAAGAAACAGGAGAAGCAGAAGACACGGGTAGCAATAAAAATAAATTATTTCTTGGAGATGAAATAAAAATAAATGCAAATGTGCCCGAGTCCAAGTTACAAAACAATGTGTATGAAGTAGTATATCTAGATTCTGGTTTATTGAAATTAAATAATAAAAAAACTCAAAAAGTAGAAAGTGTTAAAATACGCGATGATAAAATACAAAAGATTGAAGATGAAGAAGTATCAGAAATTCAAATTATTAAAAGGAGGTCCAGTCACAAGTATGTAGAACAGTCGGGTTTTAAGATTGATATGACAATTTCAATTGAATTGGCGCCGTCATCATCATCAGATGAAGAACCTCTTTTTATTTTGTGTAAGATTGTAGATGTGGACACGACGCAAGATATAATTGAAGTAAAACTACTGCTTGATGATTTGGGGAAAGAAGTAAAAGACATTCCACAGGAGTTTCAAGAGAGTATTTTTATAAATTTTGGTTGCAGCGGGTTACCTGCTTGGATACAAAGAATTAAAGTAATTGAATTCAAACCAGAAGCAGCTGATGTTGTTGCGAAGGAAGGTTACGAAGAAGAGGTGTATGAAGAAGAAGAATCGGGCATCGAACTTGATTTAGCCGAAGCGCTAGATGAAGGGAATAAAATATTTGCAAGCATAATGTACGAGGTTCCGACGTCTCAACGAATTGTGTCTGAAACGAAACAATATGACGATTTATTGGAAAATATTATTTCTTCAATTCCAAAAAGCAAACGAACGGATGCAGAGATGAACAGAGTTCATCGAGGAGTTGAGCGTTTTTTTCAGCTTAGGAAAGAGTATTCGCTTTTTGATAAAAACGGTGTTCCAAAAATGCCGACGGCTTTAAGCGAACAAGATAAACCGTCTGCAATTCATATTCAGAATTTAGACACGAAACTGCAGTGGGTTCTGCCTGTTGTGGAAAATATCAAAAAATTATACGTGACAGGTGATGACGCGGTTAGTGTCAACACGGTAAATGCAATATATGATTTCAAAGAGCAAATATTAGAACAGAAAAATATATATCCGGAAAAAAATGAGCCTTATAATCCAAAACTAATAGAAGATATAAATTCTTATTTGACTCCATTTGAGAATCCGAAACAAAATCCAGATAACAAGTATGTTATTCAAAATAAACCTGTTCGCGAAAGTATTTTGACGCTTTCAACAAATAATGACACGATTGCATCGGCATCGGCAGCAAGAAGGGCGGTAACAAAGACAACTGCATTTTCGGTTCAGACATACATTGACCGTGCATATAATCCAGGATTAACCAAACTAGAATTCGAGGATGTAAAGTCAAATAATGTAAAACGGGTTGACATGACTCCAGATGACCCCGCATTCATAACGTCATTTGTTACGCTGAACAAGCAAGCTATTGTTTTGACGCAGATGGGATTGCCGGACACGCTTTTGGCAGACAGAATATCAATCGATTCTTTATATTTGAAAACTTGGTCAAGTTTGATTGCCGATGTTAAATTTCGAGATGACATGGTAACCGAGATTATAAATGTGGACAAGGTTTCTGAAAAGGGGGCTGAAGGCGAGGAACGATCAGGAGAATATAAAGGCGGCATTGTGTTTTCAAATGTAGTAGCATTTTCTCCGAATGAGTCTATTTCAAAATCCACAAATCAAATAAGTAAATTTATCAACTCGTTTGTACCGACCAATGAAGACGCATTCACAGCATTGGAATCGCGTCTCGGTCGCTGTTTGTCAATGCACGAAGTCGTCTATGCGCTTCAACCATTTTTAATTTACAATAAAGATTTAACTGAACACCAGTACGAGAGAATGCGCGCGTTTATTAATAAAAATATTTCTGAATATATGAAAAGGCTTTCTGCGTCATCGTCCAAATTTAAAAAGCTTGTTGATAAAAATGCAATTACGAAACGAGCGTCGTTGGAATTATTTTATGATGCTTTTAATCACGATGAAGGCAAACGGCGTTCAAAAGAGTTGCATAAGAAAATAGTTTTGGCGAATGATGAAACCACGTCTCTCGATGACATATTCAAACTTTATAAATTAAATGAAGAGAGCGGTGGAGGCGGCAGCGGCGGCGGGTTTTTATCATCTTCTGAAATTTTGAAACTACTTCTTGACGTTGATTTTGCGCGGTTATTCATGGATGTCATGGCGATTGAGAATTCTGATTTAACATCTTCAGAGGTGGATTCCATAGTAAGACGGGAACAGCAGGATTTGAAGGAACAAATGCTGAAAGAGTCGTCAGGGGCGGATTCAAAAACGTGTAAAAAGCGCGAGATTAATTTGAGCAGAGTGTATTTGTCGTTGGGCGCTTTAGAAGTAGACAATGGAAAAACGGATGTTTTGTTTGATTCAAAGTATGATTCAACGGAAAAGCGCGTTGTAAAGGATGGCGATTATGCGGCGTTGAGAATTGTTGACCAAGATGATGATTCTACACGGTATGATTACTATGTTAGAAGAGGCAATGAATGGACCATTGATAAAGACCCCGAGCTTCAGAATGTGCAAGTGGATGACCCGTCATATTTTTGCAATATTCCGTCGGAAACAAACCCCAAACCGCTGTGTTTTTCAATCAATCAAAAATGTTTAGACAAGACCATGTCGGAATCGTCATTGTTGAATGATTTGACAAGTAAAATTATAGATGAATTTGATTCTAAAAGTGAAAGTAAAAAGAAGAACATTGATGAGACATTTTTGCGAGATTTTAAAAATATAAAACTTATTTTAAAGTTGAAGGTTTTTGAAATATTAAAATACAATCAGAAGAAGTATCTACTAGGTCAAGAACATAAGAAAAAAGTTAAAACAATTGTCAAGTCGCCTTATCAGGAAATTGTGGATTGCATTTTGGGGATTGACGATGTTGCCAAAAAATATCAATGCATTCTAGATTTGGTAAACAGCGAATTATTTGTCAGAGATGCACTTCCGGACGAGGATGCTCGCTGGTATTATTGCAAATCGTGCGGCGTACCAGGCGTTTGTTTATTACCCACGTTTTTGTACGAGCTTGCCCAGAATTATAACCCGCAAGACCCCAAATCGTCAAAATATGTCACAACGCTTTCCAAGATTGAACGAACAAACGGAAAACGCGAAGGTGACCAAATTGTTGACAAGTACAGCGGATACACTATTTCAAAAATTGCTCTAGTATCGGAAGGTTGGTTGCTTGAAGAGGAAGAAGTCGGCGGTGGCGGTGGTGGTGGCGGCGTTGGCGGCGAACTATCTGAATCTGCAGTACATTTAATTCGCAGCGAAGAAGAGAATGCATCCGACCTTTCCGCAGTGAACTCTGGTGAAATCATTGATGCAAATATAAAATCCAAACAGATCAAAGAAGGTGAAGGCGAAGAGGAACAAGATGAAAATGAAGATGAAAATCAAGAATACGAAGAACAAGAGGAAGAGGAAGAAGGTGAAGAGGAAGGCGAAGAAGAAGGCGAGAGAGAAGGAAAAGGCGATAATGAAACGGTGAAGAGTTTGAATACCGTTATTAACCATTACGAGAGTTCTTTGTCTGTAATTTTTAAAAATAAAGACAAGCGATTTATTATAGAAACAATTCAATTACTTCTTCCTAAAAAGAAAACAAAAGAGCAGTATGAATTGGATAAAAAGATGACGGTTGATTATGAAGCATATGAAAAGACTTTCAATCAGTATTTAATTTTTTATTCGATGTCATTGATTATAATTGTGATACAGACATCCATTCCGCAAATAAAAAGCAAAACAACGTTTCCAAATTGTGTAAAATCGTTCGGCGGGTATCCGCTGACTCTTGATGAAAGTGACTTATCATTTGTCATTTATATGGCATGCATCTCTCAAAAGGTAAAGAGTGATTACGCTCCTTGGAATTCAATAAAAAAGATTAACCAGGATAAAATGAGAGACACTCTATTTAATCTTATAAAGACGAAAATAATAAATCAACCGCAAATTCAGTCGCGTTTTGATAAAAAGCGCGAATATGATGCATTAAAAGAACAAAAAAAATCATTGTCTTCAAAGTCGGGCATTAAAATAAATGTTGCGTCGTCGCATTTTCGTCCGCTGTTGGTTGACCCTTCCGCATTTATTACTTCTACGCCGTTGCCTGTAACAAAAACATATTGCGATGACCTGAAACGAAATTTGAAAAATGGGAGTAGTTTACAAACGGAAAAAATATTGGTGTTGCAGTCAAAAGTGATACATTTTTCACTGATTATTCAAAAACTTATTCAAGAGGTAATTTCATCTCAAACGAAAGACCGGACAAAACTTTTATCCAAGAATTATATTCAGAACGCGTGTTGCAATGAACGCGATCAAGAAAGTCGCATCAACAATACGCTGGATTATATGGTAAGCCATGTTCCAAATATAAAAAATTATTGTGACATGGTGGAGTGCACAAGTGCAATCTTGATGGACGTGTATAGTCTTAGCGAAGCTTCAATAATTCTGGACCCGAGAGATACGCGAAATAACATTCCAGACCTTCCTACCAATTTTGATGAGTCGACGATATACAATGCATTCATGACATATTGTAATTATGGAAAGAATAAAGGGACTGCTGCTGCTGGCGCGTCATTGTCAGGCGACATTCATAAAATTTGCAAGTTTAAAAATACGCTTGGAGAGAATCGAGAGGTTTTTAATATTTTGAAAAATTCGCAAAATATGAGCCACGATGACAAAGTAAAGTTGATTGATAAAATTAAAAATGAATACAATCTTGAATACACGACTAAAGATTTACAGCATTTGTTGCAGATTATAAATGGTCAAACGATGAAACCAATGGACCAGTATCAATCGGGTGTGGGCACATATAATGAAATTTTAAACCGCATTTTAATAAAAGCGATTGATGATTTGAAAACGAAATCGAAATCGACAAAATCGAAATCAAAAGAATCTTCTAAAAGAGGAGACCAGAAGGCGAATGAAATGCTGTTTTCAGACGATTTTTTAGTCGCTTTGAAGAATTTTAACGAGGATCGCTCACAAACATCTTTGAGAGAGTTGCAAATAATACTTGAAAAGAATACAAAAACATTGACTGACAAGTGTGAAAAGTATTTTAATTTTGCTGCGAATAAAAAGAATACGTCGATTCGAAATGCGATATTTCGAACCATTGAAGATGTTGATAAAGGCGTTTTTAAGAATGGGGGTATAATGTTGTTCAACAATATGGAAAATACATTGTTCAATGGGGAAAATAATACATTGGAGGTGTCTATGGAATTTGTGAGAAATGCAATAAAAAATATTACACAGATTTATCCGAATATTATACTCTCTCAAGTTTCCGAGATGGAGTCTTTGCCGCCATACATTTCCGGGCAACTTTCTAAAGGCGATTCAGAATCCATAATCAGATTTTCAAATGAGAGAATAACAAGTAAATTAGATAAATTTTATATGATTGGAAATAAAAAACCAATGAATGCAATTTTGAAAAATGTGCAAATGTCTACATTATTTTTAAATGAAGTGGTAAAAAACACGTCAGTGTTTGGTGATGCGAAGCACATTACTGTTTTATTATACGAGTATTATTTTCTTCTTGCGGTTGATTCATATATATATTTTTCAGAAATTGCAAAACAAAAACAGTTGTCACAGGGTAAGACGGGCAAATTGGTTGACATTCAAAAAGAAATTTCCAGAGTATTAGAAACTTATTTTTATTTAGTCATTGAAGACAAGAACCTGATAAACAAAGACATTGAAAACATTCGTGAAAATTATTTACGTTCCATTGATGAAGAGAGAGATGACATTGTTCAAAATGTTGAAAAGATGTCTGAAGACCAAAAACAGATTTATTTAAATCATAAAAAATACAAGATGGGGTCGCAGTCCATTGGAAAAAATACGGGTTTAAGGATATATAATCCCGAGTTTGAAGCGGAAGAGTTGGCGCGCATCGAGAGAATAAATGGTCGGAAAAAAGCAAGAGGTTTACCTCCGATTTCAGATGACCCTGAGGCGCTGGCTCGCGAGGATGCGGTGGAAGATGAGGGAGACGCGCCCGACGTTGATGGTGATGATGTCATGAATGAAACACAAGAAGACGACGGTCAAGAAGAATATGCAACCTCTGCAGCCATGTATCCAGACAGTTATCAAGATGAAGGTGTTGAAGATTTACGAGAAGAAGATTAATTTACTTGATTAATGTATATATTATATTATATTTATTGTATTTTTTTTATTGTATTTTTTTTATTGTATTTTTTTTATGTACCATTCAGGTGCTTCTCTCTTCTTGTTCCATGTGGCAATCCTTTGTTTTTCATCCGACATGTAGTAGTTCCGGTATGCAACGACTGCATCTTCGTGTTTGTACTGGTCAGGCATTGCTTGCGCAAACGGCGTGAGTCGTTGTTCTGGAAAGACGTCGGCATCGGGAATGTGCTCCCGTAAATACTGCGCAACCAAGTAGGACTTGTGAAATTTTGTTTCAGGGTGGTTGTAACGAAATCGCCATTCCTTGTGCATTTCGTCAACAAGGTCGAGTGTCCAGATAAAGTTTTCGCGGGACATTCTGCACCAAATGGTAACGGGGTGATTTTTGTGAGCCAGCTTGTAGAGCGGCGCATTAGTTGTTTCGTCATCTGTTGGAACAAGAATGCGGCGCGCAGAACACAGCATTTGAACGGCTTCAAGTATGATTTTAACAATGTGCTTATCCATCATAAACTTTGCAACTTCTTCGGGAAACAAGGATAGAATAAACAGATTCATGATATTTCTTCTTCCTCGTCTGATTTTCGATTCACTGAAAAATATAAATATAAGTATTTAAAACTCAATTTATATTTTTCATGATTTAGCGGGGTTTATTTTATGCATTTTTTTATTTAGATATATTAGCAATATATCCAACCTAAATAATATTTAATTAATCAATCCATCAGTAAATCAGTAAACATTTAGAATGAATAAGATTTTTGTAAGAAAAAATATAACCTCATTTTCGATATTATTATTTATTACATTATTTGGACTCATGGTGTACATTAAGCCGACTTGCGTTTTTAATAAAGATGGAACAATGCGACAATTTGGAATAGGTTATAGAAATAAAACAGTTATACCTATATGGTTAATAGTCATAATTATGGCATACATGTCATATTTATTTTTATTAATATTGAATACTTATACACAGTTTTAAAGACATCTTTAGGAATTTTTATAAATAAAAATATTTTTTTCTATTAGATATATATAATTAAAATGGCAAAATCGAGGTGTAAACGCGGTTCTCGCAAATGTATTTCAAGTTGTGTTGGAAAACAAGCTTATAGAAAAATTAAGAAATGCGCCAAAGGTTCTAAAAAATGCGTAGACCAGGCGTGTCACAAAAGGACGGCAAAACGCGGTCGCGCTTCCGCCGCTCCCGTTGTGAGCAGTTATTCGCTTCGTTCTCGAGGACCCAAAAAATAAATAAGTATCACAAATATTAATACTTTGATTATTTCATAATAATTATTTTATTTTATTTATATTTATTTTATTATATGAACAATAAAATAATTATTTCATCTGTCATTTGGTTTGTGGTCGGTTTTATAGGAACATATGTATTTGGTAGTAAACAAAAAAACCATGAAGGTAATTTTTTTTCAAATATGATTATAGTTGAAAATACTGATGCGTGTAATAATAAATGTTATCATATTCATCATTGGATGTGGATGTTAATTATAGTTGTGTCATTCGTTATTATAAATACATTTATATCGAATCATAAAACACCTGTTATAGAGTATACCAACCTATTTGCATTGTATCTTGGCGCATTCATATCTGAATATATTAAATACGGAACGGATATATTCAAGATTAAAAAAAAATGCTTTTCAGACTGCCAAGTTAAACGACTTGATTCTGTGTTGGAATAGAACAATTAATACAAAATTGAAATAGAGATTTTTACTTAGAAACAATACACACGCACATTCGATATTCAAAACATTCAACAATCAAAAAAAGAACGACGAATCGGTACAATGAATGGAGAAAATGGCACTAATAAAAAAAAATTAATTAAAATTAAAATTAAACCAAAATCTTCAATGACGACACAAACTGTGGAAAAAGAAAAAGATGAAGAAAAAGAAGAACCTCCAACAACAGTAGATGCCGCTGCTTCTGCTGCTGAAACAAGCACAAGCACGTATAAAATAGAGACGTGCGATTATACAATAATTAATTGTTGTTGCATAAAAGGATTGACGACTATGAAAGATGAAAACAAAAAAATTCATTTGACAGTTACATCTCCACCATATTACAATGTGAAAGATTATGTAAATTATGCCGATTATAAAGATTATTTGAGTACGCTTAGAACTGTATTTACATTGATATACGAAATAACAGAAGATGGCAGAATGTGTTGTGTGAATTTGAGCAACATATTAATTCAACGAGAAAGTCGTAATTGTGAAAGCAGTAGGATACCATTGGTGTTTCATTTTGTTCCTTTGATGGAAGACATCGGTTGGAAATTTATTGAAGACATACTTTGGATAAAACCAGAAGGGGCTGCAAAAAATAGAAACGGGGGATTTTTCCAACACAGACAACCGGTTGCATATAAACCAAACATTATCAACGAATATATATTTGTATTTCAAAAGCCTTCAAAACATTTAATAGATAAAATAGTTAGGGGGTATGATGCCATTACGTCATTGAACAGCAGAGTAGATGATGGATACGAAAGAAGTAATGTGTGGAAAATAAATCCAGAAACAAAATCAAAACATCCTGCACCATATCCAGAATTATTAGTTGATAATTTAATAAAATATTATTCGTTTTGTGGAGATACAGTGTTAGACCCTTTTGTTGGTTCAGGAACAACTACAATTTCGGCATTTAGATTGAATAGAAAAAGCATAGGGTTTGAAATACATAAGGATTATATGGACATATTTGAAAATAGAATTAAAACAACAATAAAAAATAATACTCAACCTAATATAGCAATTGATAAAGACGAATATCTTAATTTGAACGAGGAACAAATAAAAAAAAAATTAAATAAATATAGTAAAAAACATCTTTATCACTTGGTAAATAATGATTGCAAGTATAAAAGCTTTTCAAAAGACAAAATAGTAGATTTGATACACCAATTAAACTTTGTGGATGCGACTTGATGACTTGAACGAGTTGAAATCGCCACTTTCTTTGCCTTTGCGCGTGTGACAAATCGAGCAATATGTTTTTACATTGTCTGGTGTGTTGTTTTCATGATTTCCATCCAAGTGATCCATTTCATAACAATCACTTGGAAACTCGTGATATCTCTCGCTATCCATAGCACATTTAAATCCCAAGATTCCGTCTTTATTTTCACATATTTTTTTTTTGTGGAATATTACACCATCAATTTTTTTATTACTTTTTCTTGCATGAGAACAACTGTTACATTCAGTTTTAAGTGATGGTAGAGAGTTAGACCAGTGTCGTACGGCTACAAGTTTTGTGCATCCTTCGTTAATGCAGGGTGGTAAAACATTTCCCTTTTCATTCCATTCGTTCAAGTGTTTTTGACTTTGCGAAATTTTTTTAGGTTGAGGTGGTTGTGATTGTTGTGGTGGTTGAACATTCGATAAAGAATCGTTGCTAATATTGCAACTTTCGGATTTCATAGAAATGGTTTCGTGTATTGGTTTGATTATTTTAATTTTCATTAATACTACTAGGATGCGGTATGACGGCAGCATGGTACATAAAATTAAGATGATATAGAAATTTCAATTTTTATAAAAAAAATATCTTATACTTTTTTTATAAAAATGAAATGATTAATATTATTAATATATTTTATTAATATTAATATTCCGGAACGTGGCGTTTAAATAAACAGCCGTGTGAACTGACACCTTCAACTTCACGAATAATGGTTGCATCCTGAAATAAACAGTTTGCAACCCAAACCTTCATAATGCAAAAATTCTTTTTCGGAGATATTGTGATTCCGTTGATGTGTGGTAGTATTTTTACATTGTCCGACATTGTTTCTCCTACCAACAAGTATGACATTTGTTTCCAGGCTCCCGGAACATCTTTATTAATGATTTTATATGAAAAACAGCCCCCATTTCTATTTCTCTCGTCTTCCCATATTGGGTTAATTCCTTTGCGCATCAAAAACAACATGCAATTTATAATCAATTTTGGCGGAAGCATTTCGGTTATTGTCACTGCTTGCTCTAGTGTATTAAATTCATAAATTTTAGTATAACTTTTGATGCTCCAGTCTGTATCGTGTGGAAGATGCGCCCAAAGTATCCACGTGTCCGACAAACCATGTGGTGATGAATGGTCGGAGTTGTTTACATTTATTGTATTCAAACTTTTATTATTTCCGCCTTCTTCTTTTGTCAAGGACGTCAATGGGTGTTCTTCGAACGATGTCATAACTAAATACAATAAATATAATCATTGAATATGTTTATATTGATTTCAAAAATATTATTAAATTCAAACCATTGCTGTTTCTATACACTTATAATTTCATACTCATTCAAGTTTACCAATAATCCTGATGATTTTCCAAGTTTATATACGTGCATGACCGCGTTGGCGTTGGATATGCACGTTAACGTGTATTCGCAGTCCGCAGTAAAATGTGCAACCTCGTATTCTTTCAAGATATACCATGATAAAAATGTGTAATCTAGAATAATGTTTCCAACCACATTGAAATTATAAGGAAATGAAATGTCAATGTCATATATTTTACCCTTTAATTCGAGCGAACACACAATCATTCCTGCTTTTGAAATAACGAGGTCATTTGGTGAAATTGAATAACTATTTTCTGTAAATTGTCTGTACAGTCTTGTGTAATTTTTATTGAGTTTACTGTAATTATTGGCACCAGGTTCACAAAAAAGTGTCTGCATTATAAAATCATATGGTACAAATTGAATCGTGTTATTTTGTTCATGTTTCATAATGAATAATTGTTCGTTTTTTGCATTTGATACATTTGTTTCTGTGGTTTCTGTGGTTTCTGTGGTGGTTATTTTATCTTGCTTAACATCGCCGCCATCCTTATTATCCTTGTTATCCTCACCATCATCTTGAGAATCACACACGTCACACACATCACAGCTTCCGGTGGTAGAAGATTGCGATTGCGACTCCTCCTCGTCTTGAGAGTCGCAATAATCATTTGGATTTCCTAAATAATTTGATTTTTTGAATATTTTCATTGTTTCAAATTGTTCGCATTTTATTCCATTTTTAATTACTCTAATTTCATAATCTGTAAAAGAATCTGTAGGTGAATCTGAAATTGTTGATTCATTATTATTATCATTATTACTATTTTTACCGTTATTAATCATGTTATTAAAGTATGTTTTAAAATTATTGTACGTTTTATTTACTTTTGTGTAGACCAACACAGCTTTATAAGTGAATCGCATCATTGTTTCAGGGAATGCATCACTTTGTACGAAAGAATAAATCATATAACTCGCTGTTACGGCTAACGCGATTTTCAAATTTACTTCGGATGTAATTGAATCCGTCTCTCCGCATCCACAGTTTGGGTTTTGAATTTTTGGAACATATTCATTGTTGAGTTCATATTGAACGATAACCATGTAAACAAGTATGTGAAGTTATGTAAAAATATAATATATAATAATATAATATATTATATAATATTTATGTGATTTACATAAATAATAATATATGAAATAATAAATGCATGATAAATAATTAGATTAAAATCTTTTTTTTATATTACCGGATTAAAAAATCAACACGCTTTTGCCACTGCAGCACTTCCATCAGAACAGCAACCGTATTTTTTTTTTGCACAGCCGCCAAGAAGTTTTTCTGGAGTCAATGATTTTTCAGGGTCGACCACAAAAGACGTTCCGTTGGGACATGGTTGTGTTGATGTTCCGTTATCACAACAGCCGTATTTCGTTGCAGCGCAACACTTAGTTCCTTCACTATCGTTTTTTGAGGTTTTTCCGTCGTCACAACAGCCAAAACGCGTTCCAGCGCATCCGCCGATGAGGTTTTTATGATTATGAGAGTGATCACGAGAGTGAGGATGGTATGATGAACAATTTGAACCGTAGAAGTTTGATTTTGCAGTTTTTCCGTCGTCACAACATCCGAAACGCGTTCCAGCGCATCCGCCAATATCTTGATGGTCTTTCCACCAGTCGCGATTGTGTTCATTTCGAGGTTTGCGTTCAAGTCGTGGATCAGGGATTAAGTCTTTTGTCTTTGGAATTCCGAATACAAAAACAAGAATGGTTGTAATGTATGTCATTAAAATAAATGGTATAAACACAATCAACCATGATATGATTCCAAGTCCTGATGTGCACAACATGTTGAGCGCAATCGTAAAAACGATCATTACAAGAAATTTTAAAAATGCAATATTCGTTTCGCCTCTAAACATATCAATAAGTATTTGAATGAGTGAAAAGGCTAAATATAATGCTGCTGGTGGACAAATGTACTGAAAAATCATTTTATAAAGTTTAATTAAATAAAGTGTATATTATATATATAATATATAATATATAAAATTAGCCAATAAATAAATAAAAATTAGAGAAATAATGATCTCTGCCCTTTTGAAATAATCATTGATAGTGGGTCAGATTGGATAGCATGTATTATTTGCGTCTAGAAAATGAAGGTTTACCATTTTTAAATTTTCCAACAATTTCTCCGACATCATCATTTACGCAAGAATAAATGTCACCATTTTGTTCGTTTGTCGTGTAATATGTTACATTTTTGATTACAATTTCAAAAACTTCTTCTTCTTCTTCTTCTTCTTCTTCTTGTTCTTCTTCTTGTTCTTCTTCTTCTTCCTCCTCAACTGGTTCCTCTTTCTCTGCTTCAACCGCTTGTTCCTCAGCTTGTTCCTCTGCTTCAACAGCTTGTTCCTCTTCCTCAGATTCTTCTTCTTCTTCTTCTTCCTCTTCCTCAGATTCTTCCTTTTCCTCTTCTTCCTCAGCTTCTTCCTCAGCTTCTTCCTCAGCTTCTTCCTCAGCTTCTTCTTCTTCTTCCTCTTCCTCAGACTCTTCATCCGCTTCGCTTAGTTCGGCTTCTTCTTCCTCTTCCTCAGACTCTTCATCCGCTTCGCTTAGTTCGGCTTCTTCTTCCTCAGACTCTTCATCCGCTTCGCTTAGTTCGGCTTCTTCTTCATCTTCTTCCTCAGCTTCGCTTAGTTCGGCTTCATCTTCCTCAGCTTCTTCGTCTTCGGCTTCAGAAACGATTTCAAATTCAAAATCATTTTTAGATTGTTTTTTATTCATTTTATTTGTTTTTAAAAAATCAGTAGGTTCATCATCATGATCGTCATTATTATTTGGAATCAAAGATTCATGAATATTCAATGTAATTGTTGGTTCATGTTCCTCCTGTTCTCGTTCTTCTACTTCTACTACACAGTCTTCTTGCTCTTGCTTATCTTGCCTCTCTTGCTGATTTAATATTTTCACTTGTAATGACAGCTCTGAATTTTTATTATACAAATCTTTGATAAACGGAATCTGAAGTAATGCATCATGAGTAGATTTGTATAATTCATAGTCTTTAAATGCGTCATCAAATGACATTTTCAGATTATTTTTAATAGAATTTGTTACATCTTTTAAAACGGACGAAATATCAAATTGAATTCCGCGAATGTCAATAACGCTATCAACATGATTATCAGTTTTTCTTTTTTCTTGGGTTTCCATTTTGAGTTTCGGTTTCGGTTGATTCCGCGAGTCGTTTCGTTGTATGTAATATAAATATTCGTTTAATATGATTTAGAAAATATTTAATGTAATATATATATATTGATAGCAAAATCAACATAGATATATAATGAATTGTGAGGACCAAGCAGATTTGAATACCAGACTAATGGACACAGTAAAACAGAAACTGGAATACAGACGAAAACAGCAAATTCAATTTATTGTGTCTCAAACAAATTACGATGAATGCGAAGCGCTTCAAAAACTAGAATCATGTAGCAATGATGTTGTGAAAGTTGTGAGTGATTATCTAGGCATTACGCCAAAGGAAGATGTCAACTTGAAGAAAACAAAAAATCAAAAAGTATATTCTGTAATAAGAGACATTATGGACAAGGGGTCAAATAATTATCGAATGCAACAAGAAAAAGCTAAAAAAGTTGAAGAGATGAATGAGTTAATAAAGCGTAAGCAAGCTTATGCTGCGGCAAATGCAAATACAAACAATGCTGAAAAAGAAACAGAACAACCATGTAACGACCTAGAAATTTGCAATGAAAAGTGTCTTGATTGCAATGCTACTAGTTGTGAAAATTATGAAAATTGTGTAAAGAAAAAGAACATTATTCTAAAAGAAAAAATTGATTGATGTGTGCCATTTTTATTTAACTATTTTATTTTACACCAAAAACTTCGTTGATAATATTCGTTTTATTGGATTTTTTTTTCAATTGATTTTTACGAATATTATTGTTTTGAATGATTTTATTTCCAACCAGAAAATCGTTGTTGTCTTCATAAAGTTCGGGCAAAATATGCGTAAGCGGTTTGTTGACCATATAAATAAGTTGTTCGCTTTTAAACAACTTTCGATATTCTATGATGCTGAGGTTTCCGTAAAACTTATTCAGCAAATAATAAGGATTTGGAGCCGGTTTGATACTCTTATCATAATTATATATAGGACCATACATGGAATTCAATAAATGATATCGTTCAAATTTTATTGACGTGTCAATATTTTCATTCATAAGAAATGCGACGGCACACTCCGGATGACAAAAACACCCGTAAACATTACACGTGTCTTTAACCATCGACTTGGTAATGTAAATTGCAGGTGTGTCAAAATCACACGTGCACCAAAAACATGCAGAACGGTGTGACCCAATGATTTGAAATGTATCATTTTTATTATAACTTATTTTTAGTTGTGATATTTTCTTCCATATGTCTTTCATTGTTGCATTATTGTCAGAACCCACCGAATCGTCATGTTGATAATTCTGTTTGTGTTTATCTTTCCACTCGGTAAATAATTGTGATGAGGATGATGAATCACATGTTGAAGTTGCTGAACAACAAGCAAATGTTGAAGGGTCGTAAAGCGTGTGCGTGTTAGTATTACTATCAGGCTGATAATCGATCATTGACCTAATGGGTGAATCAGAATCGACGGAATCTGTGGATGAGGAGTCGGTGTAGTTACAAACTTCTGACCCACACACTGTTTGGTCGTTGTAGCACATGATTTTATTCTCATGTGCCGATGCGTCCGACGAGTTGATGCTTGTAATGCTTTCATTGTTTGCAGTATTCAAATCCGATGTTACACATTTTAAATGCAAGATGATATTTGGAAGCTCGGGAACATTATTATTATGCACAAGAGTTTCTTGTATTATTTTACCACCTCTAGGCTTTCTTCCTCTTTTTTTGTGGACAACAACGGGTGGAGGCGCATTTGGGTCCACATCTGCGGAAATAATAAGTGCACTTGTATTAATTGACAAGTCTGGTTTAATAAGTTTTTTTCTTCCCCTCTTTTTTTTTTCAACTACTGGCGGCGGTTCTGCATTTTCAACAACAACAACAGTCTCTACAGCTTCAACAGCCTCAACAACGAGATCGGCACTAGTGTTCACATGAACATTATTTTCATTTTCTTTTACAGAAACAACTGTCATTTTACAAATAGGTTCTGAATCACAAGACGTAACGGCATTAATCATTTTTTTTTTCATTCTATTTATTTTTTTATAATTCTTTATAATATATTAATATTTGGTTTATATTGTTTTAATATATTTTATAACGATTTAATCTCTCTTCTCTCTAATGTTTCATATTCTTTCTCGGTTTATCAACACATTCATCCAAAGTGGAATCGGGGTTTGCAATGCTGTATGGGTCTTGAATGCTTAAACACCATGTTTGCGGGTATCCATCTTTTATGCAACTTTCGTAGTTTACGTCTGAACCTTGATACGATTCAACGAATGATTCTGTTATTATTTGTTTATTTTTATATATATAATAAACAAGTGCTTCTAAAATAACAAACACGATGAAAAATATAATAACTAATGCAATTTTATTCATTGTTACAATAAAGTGTTATAAAATAATGTAAATAATATATTAATATATTTTATTTTACACGTTTGATTTATATTAAAATTGATTTTAAATTCGGTGTATTGTGTTATTACTATTATATCGGCTATTCATAGATGTTACATTATGAAAAGGATTAAAATAATACCAAGACCGAAACCGGAGCTTCTTGTGCCACCACCGTCGCCACCGCCACCGCCACTGCCGACTGCGTCAGTTGTAGCAAATGATAAGGCAAGTGATAAGAGAGAAGAGCACGCGCGCGATATAGAAATAAATAATTTGAAAGATGACATTTCGAATCTAAAAAAAGAGATGATGGATTTAAAAGCACAATTTGATAATTTTATTAAACAGTCGCAACAACAGCAGTCGCAACAACAGCAGTCACATCAAATGCAGCAGCAGCAGCAGTTGAAACGTGGTTGCATTTGCGATTTTGTAGAATGGGTAGACGCACTGGAAATAACAAGCGAAGACTTGGAAAAGCTGTTCAATTCAAAAGACGTTTGTGATTGGGCATGCAGTTTCGTTGTGGATGATTTAAAAAAAAAATCATTTGAGCACGTCCCAATTTGTTCAATCAAAGGGTCAAAAAGCGACATTTTGATCTATATTTCTAAAAACTGGACGAAATTGACAGATGAAGAATTGTTGGTTCAGTTTGTCAACAAGATTTTTAAAAAATTACTACGGACTTTCACAGATTGGAAAAATGAAAACTACAAGTCAATAATGATGAATGACAAGGTTGGCTCAGTATACCACACAAATAATGCTCGAATTCTAAGTTTTAATGAAAATGCTACAAAATTAAAACTTAAACTGTTCAACGCTCTAAATAATCTGAATTAAGGGGAGTTCCCTATGGTTTGTTCGGTTATCTTTTACTAGAAACCTGGATTATCGGTAAATACTTCGATGGAACCGCCACCGCTTGAAACTTCTGACTGAAATTGTAGGAGCAAATAGTAACCAATAATGCAGCTGGCATAAACAACCACAGTGTCGCGCATCAAGTATTTAAGAGGTCTGGATTCTTCAACAGAAAATCTCATTTCTAAAAACTTTGCTAAAAAAAAGACGGTAGATATAACACAACCAACTACAAATATATTATCCATTTATCTATAAATTCATATATTAATTACTTTTTTTACGAATCAAATGAAAATTCATCCACGTCTAAATCTCCAAGACTTACAGGGTCTCCGATGCGCAGCGTGTCGTCAGTTTCATCATCATCATCATAGCCATCTTCTTCTTCTTTGCGTTTTGCAAAATTTCGAATGCTTATTTCTTCCAATCTCTCTAAAGTTTTTGGAGCATTTACAAATTCTTCTGCGTGTTGTTCTGAATCAGAACCCATAACTCTTACTCTGTCGATGTCGTCAAATGTAATTGTTTGCCGCTTTGTCACGTTCTCTTCCGCTTCCGCAATGACGGCGGCTTCTTGTTCTTGCTCTTGCTGCACTTCTTCTTCTTCTTCTTCAATTACCGGGTCCTGTGATATGATTTCTTCCGTGTCAACCACTTCAGTGTCTTCTTCGATGAATTCATCCTCCATATATACCTTTAACAGATGCTCTATAGGGATACTTTCGCGCACCGTGTTGAGAATGCATTCTTTTACTATGATCTCGAGCTGACGGTTGTGTTTTTGGACTTGCAAATGCTGTTTGCTTTTTTCAAATAAAAATACATTTGAATATACTTTTCTTGCGGAATTAATGTAAACCTTGTGAATAAAGTCAGACAATTTGGGTATAGCGATGTCGATTTTTTTTTGTTTACTCCCGGCTCGCATGCATGTGAGCATTTTAAGCTGGACAATGTGGACACACGTAATGAGTTCTTCAATGTGACCACAACCACTTCGTTCCACAATGCGCGTTGCCTCTTGTTCTATAATTGCGGCATTCCATTTTGGCACACGCATCAAAAAGTTTTGAAATGTCATCAAGTATTTTGGCACCTCGTCATTGTCAATGCAGAGTCTCCATGCTTCATCAAAAATAGATTTTAAACCAAATATGACGTGTGGTGTTAATATGTTAATAAGACGTGCGCAAAACTCATTTCGCGACTCTTGCAAATTTCCAAGCACAAAATCGTCCATTTTCAAAAATCAGAAATGTTAAAATTAAATTGCTTTACATGAACGATATATTTTCTAAAGTCAAATCGCTACGAAATATTAAAAAATATAAAATAAATAACATTAATAATTTTTCATTTCTAAATTCTCTCTTTATTTTTTGAAATGTAATTAAATATTCATATTTTTTAAGGTCATCGATTTTAGAGTTGTGCTCAATGTAATAAAGCAAATCGACACTGCAAAATGCCTTATTATATAATTTCGCAACCAATAACATGCATTCTGCAATGACACGTTGCTTTTTAGTTTCAAGTTGATTGGGTGGCAGCGGCGACGGTTCTACTTCCAGGCAAGCATCATCATACTTTTTTATTATTCCAGTTAAAAGAGTTTTCAAATATAATCTGCGGGTCGTATCAGTCTCTTTAAAATTATAGACATTATTTAAGTTGTACGTGTGTAAATTTGTTACACAGTTATTTATAATAGGTTCTGGAATATATATTTCACAAAATCTTGATAATATTGGTTTAAGTAATTTATATTTATCTTCAACAATGATAAAAAACCGGGTAGAACGACTAAAAAGTTCAATGCATCGTCTTAAAGCTGATTGAGCGTCAGTTGTGAGTTTGTCTGCATTTAAAAGGACAACCGTTTTAAATATGTCTCCATCTTTCAAATCAACGTTTGTTTTTGAAAAAAATTTTAATTCTTCTCGAATAAATCGAATGCCTTTTCCGTGCGCACAGTTTACACTCATGACATAATTATGTATTGCTGGTTTATTTCCATTGTAGACATTGTTAATAAAATCATTTACAAGAACATTTTTTCCGCACCCAGATGGACCATGAAAAATAATATTGGGAATTTTTTTTTGTTTTATAAAGTAATCTAATTTATCTATAATGTCACAATGTATTTTTAATTTTTTTTGTTCAGAATTCGAGGTTGCAGTTGTTGCAGTTGTTGCAGTTGTTGCAGTTGTTGCAGTTGTTGCAGTTGTTGCAGTTGTGTTGATTATATTTGTTGTATTTATTTTTGTATTTGTATTCATATTAACACAATATGTAAGTTATTTGTATAACAATAATAATATTAATAATATTAAATATATCAAAAAGTATATTTAATATTATTACGTAATTAATTATTATATTGTTATATGCAGAAAATACTTTTTACAAACACTTTCGCTATTGTGTCGGTATAAACTCCCAATTGAGTTCAAAACATATTTTTTTCCATATTTCATCTTGCTCTATTTGTTTCTCTCTGTCTTTGAGCAGGGGGAAATACGGAAGGAATTGCGTTTGTCCGATTAACTCGCACAGTTTATAAATGGTGTAATAGTAGTTTAAAAAATTGACACGGTCATCCGGGCAAAACTTGGCATAAGGTCCCTGTATTTCCATAAAGAGATTGCATAACAGCTCTTCCAAATTGGGCGTCATTGTCGGCGGTTTAATTCCGAGTTTATCTTTTATGAAAGGAATGTGTTCATAAAATTTATTATAACCTAGTTTTTTTAGAATATCTTTTGCTTTTGAATTTGTAAACTTGGAGAGACTTATTCTCTCCTTTTTAATTTGCAATTTAATATTCTCAATAACTTCTGGTGGAATTTGTGTAGTTTCTTTCGCTTGAAACTGTGCCATAATTTCTTTAAAATGATTAATGCGCTTGTACGCATAAAAACACGCCTCTTTGGGCGGCTCTTTGTAGGACGGTTTTTCATTTTCAATCAAGTATACAACATATTTGGAACAGTTGTTGCACACGAGAATGCCTTCGTGCTCGACCGGAATAAGTTCGCCGCTTTTGCAATGCTGGCAAGTCCCGGTTTGAAATACGAAATCATTCACGTTGATGAATGACTGGTCAATATTTGATAAAAATTTTTTTACATTATTATCATTCATTGATGTCAATTCATTAACACGTTCAGTGGTGGTATCGATTTTAAAAAATGAATTTAAAATCTTTGTTTTATTATTACCATTTGAGATTTCCTTTTTATTTTCAAAATAATCGAAAATGTATTTGGAATTATTCAAATAGTATTGTTTTATATTATTTTTGTGAGTGCGGAGTTCAATTTTAATTTCAGCCAGTCGGTCTTTTATTTCAAGTTGTTTTTCAATTGGAATTTTGCTTTTATTTTCATTTTTTATTCCACTGGTCTCAATGGCATTAACATTAACATCAGTGTCATAATCATGTTTCTGAGATAAAGTTTTTTGTATATTTTTTTTTTCATTTAAAAGACTGGGAATGATAACATTTTCTACATTTGAGAAATACAACTGCATTTCTCTGTGTCGGCTATCTAGAGTAGTAATACTTTTGTCATCTACTATGATTTTTTTATTTGTTTTATACTTGAACGACGGCATGAAAAAATAAAATTATAAAAAAAATAATATTATGAATATTTTGATATATAATATTATATTAAAAAACTTTAATAAGAAATTTGTATATATATTATTATTTTACTATTTTACTTATAATTTTATAATTTTTTATTTTTCGAAATCTATTTCTGATTTCTAAATTTTAGAAGAAAAACATTTATTTTATTATGATTTATTAAAATCGGCAAATGTCAAGTAAGATTTTCTCATTTAATCATAACAAAACAACTTTTACAACCACACAATTCACACAATTAAAAATTAAAAAATAAATTTGGTAAAATCATCTCATGTCGGACAAGGCAAACGACGATAAAGCAGACAAGAACAAGTGTACTACAACAATTCGCGGCTCAGCAATTGCAATTGACAAATACAAATACAATTACAATGACACCAACGACAACGTTGAATATCATAAAATGAGTATTTTAATAAAACATTTAGAAAATAATTGGACAATTAAAAAAAATATAAATTATCATGATAAAACTCTTGATAAAAATAAAAAAAAAAAGGAATACATTTTGAAGAAAAGCACAGGACGACATGTGAAAATAAAACTAATAAGGTTGGAAGAGTATTCAAAAGAAGATGAAGGAGAA
>Ga0209086_10000092_pt1 | contig 81447 bp, 70 predicted proteins | sample M_130207_XF_Meta_FD_187312 | JGI IMG/M metagenome (GOLD analysis project Ga0209086, IMG submission 187312) | Freshwater microbial communities from Lake Montjoie, Canada to study carbon cycling - M_130207_XF_MetaG (SPAdes) (version 2) | ecosystem: Environmental > Aquatic > Freshwater > Lake... | reverse complement strand
TATTCCAAGTGTTCCATATTTTATACAAGCATCTCCGCGAGGAACATCGGAATGGTTTGCGGTTGTTAACGACACTTCTTATCCCATGATAACGGATTATGCCAATAATTTGTCATCAGGTTCTGGATGCACTTATTTCACGACGTCCGGGAATGTTGTCCCTTTTAATAATATTGTGACAACTCTTATGACAGATATGAGTTCGATGTTTTATAATGCTAGAGAATTCAATCAAGCTATTGGTTCGTGGGATACATCTAACGTCACTACTATGCTTTATATGTTTCTTAATGCTTCAGTATTCAATCAATCCATTAGTTCTTGGAATACATCTAATGTTACGAATATGAGTTATATGTTCAATAGTGCTTCAGTATTCAACCAAGCTATTGGTTCTTGGAATACATCTAATGTTACGAATATGAGTAATATGTTCACTAACGCGAAAGCATTCAATAAGGACATCGGTTTGTGGAATACATCTAATGTTACGAATATGAGTTATATGTTCAATAGTGCTTCAGTATTCAACCAAAATATTGGTTCTTGGAATACATCTAATGTTACGAATATGAGTAATATGTTTATTTATGCTTCAGTATTCAACCAACCGATTAATTACAATTCAACTACGGGTTCTTGGAATACATCTAATGTTACGAATATGAGTAATATGTTCAATAACGCGACAGCATTCAATAAGGACATCGGTTTGTGGAATACATCTAATGTTACGAATATGAGTTTTATGTTTTATAATGCTTCAGTATTCAACCAAAATATTAGTTCATGGAATACATCTAATGTTACTAATATGAGTAATATGTTTATTTATGCTTCAGTATTCAACCAACCGATTAATTACAATTCAACTACGGGTTCTTGGAATACATCTAATGTTACGAATATGAGTAATATGTTTTATAGTGCTTCAGTATTTAACCAAAATATTGGTTCTTGGAATACATCTAAAGTTACGAATATGAGTAATATGTTTTATAAAGCTTCAGTATTCAACCAACCGATTAATTACAATTCAACTACGGGTTCTTGGAATACATCTAATGTTACGAATATGAGTAATATGTTTTATAGTGCTTCAGTATTTAACCAAAATATTAGTTCATGGGTTGTCACTAAAGTATCGCCAAAACCACCTACTAATTTTAGAACAAGTTCAGCACTCACCTCTGCAAACAGTCCTGTATGGGTCTAAACTCATTTTCTTAGTAATATTCATATTTTATTGATTAATACTAAATAAATACTAAATAAACATTTACTATCTTTTAGTAATAAATATTTATAATATTTATAATATTTATAATATTTATAATATGCCTCCGTCCACTTCTTCGGTTTCTCAATCTGTTAGTGCGGTTACTTTAACTGTTTCTTCCGGTTCTCCTTCTACATCTGTTTCACAAACTTTTAGTGACTCTGCTACTTTAGCTTCTTTACAACTCGGTTCTAATAGTATACCAGTAACGAATCCATCGATTCTTAATCTGTATGCTACACCCGGATTACAGTGTTCAAACACCCTGTCTCTTGCTTATAGTGGACTAAGTAATGTTGCTACCCCCGCCGCTGTAAGTGATTTTGTTGCCACGCCTATAGTATTAAGCAACTTTGGACCATCTTTTACTTACAGTTATGTATCCGGAGGGACTGGAACATTTACATTGCCACAACCATCTTCCAATGGTAGTAGTCCTGGTGCGTTTTCATACTCGGTTGTTGGTTCAGTCGGCATAGTATCCGTATCGGGTAATGTAGTAACAATGCTTGCAGCAGGTTCTACCACCATAAGGGCTACACAAGCTGCTGCTGGAGGGTATGCTAGCGTGTATGCTGAGGCTAGTATAACGATTAACCCTATTGCTCCATCGTTTAGCAATGGTGGTGTTTTTACTATTTCATCTAAAGATTTTGGAGATGCTCCTTTTACGCCATCATATCCCACATCTAATAGTTCAGGTGCATTTACATATACAAGCAGTGCCACATCAGTTGCTACTGTCAATGCTTCCGGTGTTGTTACTATAGTAGCAGCAGGTTCTACCACCATAAGGGCTACACAAGCTGCTGCTGGAGGTTATGCTAGCGCGTATACTGAGGCTAGTTTTGTTGTGACTACTCCTCCGTTAATTTTAGATGCCAATGGTGTTACTATCAAATATACGCGATCGAGTATTCCAAGTGTTCCATATTTTATACAAGCATCTCCGCGAGGAACATCGGAATGGTTTGCGGTTGTTAACGACACTTCTTATCCCATGATAACGGATTATGCCAATAATTTGTCATCAGGTTCTGGACGCACTTATTTCACGACGTCCGGGAATGTTGTCCCTTTTAATAATATTGTGACAACTCTTTTCACGAATATGACTAACTTGTTTCAATCTGCCAGCACCTTCAACCAAAATATAGGTTCTTGGGATACGTCTAGCGTTACAGGTATGTATGGTATGTTTAATAATGCTTCAGCGTTTAACGTATCTATTGGTACTTGGAATACATCTAATGTCACGAATATGAGTCAAATGTTTGCTAGCACGGCTGTATTCAACCAAAATATTGGTGGATGGAACGTGTCTAAAGTCACTGATATGTCTAATATGTTTAATCAAGCTTCAGCGTTTAACGTATCTATTGGTACTTGGAATACATCTAATGTTACTAATATGAGTCAAATGTTTGCTAGCACGGTTGCGTTCAACCAGCCCATTGGATCATGGAATACATCCAATGTCACCAATATGTGGGGTATGTTTATTAATGCTTCAGCGTTTAACGTATCTATTGGTACTTGGAATACATCTAATGTCGCTATTATGGATTATATGTTTAATAATGCGGCTGCATTCAACCAAAATATTAGTGGATGGAATGTGGCTAAAGTATCACCACAACCACCTAATAATTTCAGCACTGGTTCAGCGCTCACCCTTGCAAACAGTCCGTCTTGGAATGAACTGGCCTTGGATGCCAACGCTGTCACGGTTAAATATACAGGCGCAGCATTATCCACAGTGCCTAAATTTGTATACAAGAATCAGCGTGGCACCGGATTTGAATGGTTTGCTGTTGTTGACAACACTTCTAAATCCATGATCACTGATTATGCCAATAATTTGTCATCAGGTTCTGGACGCACTTACTTCACAACGTCCGGGAATGTGGTCCCATTTAATAATATAGTCACTACTCTTGTTACTGATATGAGTTATATGTTTCTTAATGATTCAGAATTCAATCAACTTATTAGTTCATGGGATACATCTAGTGTTATCAATATGGGTGGTATGTTTCAAGGTGCGAGTGCATTCAATCAAAATATTGGTTCTTGGAATACATCCAATGTTACAATTATGTATGATGTGTTTGCTTATGCTACCATATTCAACCAAAATATTGGTTCTTGGAATACATCCAGTGTTACCATCATGCAGGGTATGTTTACTGTTGCCATCGCATTCAACCAAAATATTGGTTCTTGGGATACATCTAGGGTTACCAATATGAATGGTATATTTGCTCAGGCGGATGCGTTCAATAATAATGGAAACGCAACTATTGGCAATTGGAACACATCCAATGTTACGCTTATGTATAATATGTTTCTAAATGCGACCGCGTTCAACCAAAATATTAGTGGATGGAATGTGGCTAAAGTATCACCACGACCACCCCCCAATTTCAGCAGTGGTTCAGCACTCACCCTTGCAAACAGTCCTGTATGGGCCTAACTCCAATTTCTTAATAACACAAAAATCCATATATTCTTAATATTTCATTAATATTCATATTTTATCATAACAAATATGAATATTCATTTCGCCTATCACCAAACCATCTATGGTAACAACACAAAACATCAAATCGTCTCAAATCGCTTCGCGACAAAGCGCCGCTGCACTAGCACGATAATACGTGTAGTTACAAAGTATATATAATAAAAAAGAAAAATTAGTAAGAAAAAGACCGGAGGTCCAAAGATGATGATGTATGAAAATTTCAACTCTCGACCCCCATTTTCAGAAAATGGACATTTATAAATGTCCATTTTTCAAAAAGCCAACCTAGATTTAAAAAAAACGATGCATTCATCACTCAGAGCATAATGCTCTAATTTGCTTTTTTAAGTTGAAAAATTTGTTACGATAACTTTTTTAAAATATTTATCCAAAAGGGTTTAGACATTTTTCTCTACCTACTATATACTAATGTCTACTAACGAAAAAACCCCAAAAAAACCCGCCTTTTTTTCTTGTTCTGCTTGTGACTATAATTCGCACCATAAGCATGATTACACACGTCATCTTTTGACACTGAAACACGAATTACTAACAAATACTAACAAAAAAACCCAAAAAACCCAAGACGATAAATCGTTTAAATGTGCATGCGGTAGCACATATAAGTTCGCTTCAAGTTTATGTTTCCATAAAAAAACATGTAAGGTAACAACAGAAGCGGACCCTGTCGCGGACGCTGACGTATTAAAGGTGTCATCTAGTGGCGGAATAAGCAACGAAATGATAATGAAGCTTATCGAGCAGAATGGGAAACTACAGGAGCAACTTGTGAGCTTATCCAAGGAGAAGAGCGTCATAAATAATATCGTAAATAATACGAACAATTTCAATTTGAATATATTTTTAAATGAGAAGTGCAAAGATGCTCTCAATATAAGTGACTTCATTCGATCGTTGAAGATAACATTGGACGATTTGATGTATACGAAGAATAAGGGATTGGTGGAGGGGATTACAAACGTTATGATAAAGGGGCTTAGACAACTGGATATTTATAAAAGACCGATACATTGCACAGATACGAAACGTGAGACAATGTATATAAAAGATTGCGAGAAGTGGGAGAAAGACGATAATCATGATAAAATAAAAAATACGATACTGAAAATCGCAAATAAGGAGCGGAACATGATAAGTGTATGGGTGGACGAAAATCCGGACTGGTTTGATACAGAAGCATCGCAAATCGAATACCTAACTATGGTGCGAAATGTTTGCGAACCTATTGAAAACGATGAGCGATGTGGGAAAAAAATAATTCGCAATATTAGTCGCGAAGTATTTTTAGACAAAATGAACCAAAAACTGGTTTAGATTCGGGAGGATAGGGGTCGCAAGGGTATACCTATTTTATAATATAAATAGCAAAATATCTATAATCAAACTATCTATAATCAAAATATCTATAATAATTATATACTTATAATTTAGGATGTTTAACCAATATATATCAAGAGAGGCGCTGAGTGTTATTGCTGTTTTTATATTTCTTATTTTGTTCGGACTTATTAATGCATTTCGCCCCTCTGTTATTTATAATAAAGACCTGAGCTTCCGTCGTTTCGGTATTGGATATAAAAACAAAACCGTTATCCCTATTTGGCTATTCTCGATTATATTGGCTATATTGGTATATGTTGCTGTGACATATTTGTTTGAATATAGGGCTGTGGATTAGGATTGGGATTAGGCTATATGTATTACACTTAACTACAATTTATAAGAGAATCCTGCAGGAGTGAGTTTATCTATAGTGCTGGGTGCTGCCACGGTTTTCTTGATATAGTTGTCGACGGCTTTTTGTGCAACGGTTGCATTAAGTGAGCAAGGTTGACTGATGATATAATTGTAGCTTTTTGATGTAACGAGGACACCGACAAGTATATACCAGATAAAAGTGCCTACGATATCTTTAAGTTTCACCATCTTTTTAAATTCCTCATATACGGGTGAACCATTTAAAGGAGGTATTGGTGCAAGGCCTGCTTTAGAGTTAAAAATACCAGTTCCATTTGAATAACTATTGTTCCATGTTTTATTAAAATCATCGACATCAGCATAACTAAACTGGTTGATAAAAATAGAAGGATCGTTATAAATACTATTAATAGCATTGATTGTTTTTTCGCTAGTACCTGCTGGTTCTCTTATAAGTCTTTTCATAAGATCGTGTAGTCCATTTAATTTCGTCATACCGTAGCCGAACGTATTTGAAAACGGTTCAATCCAGCCTGGAAAATTGGTAAGCATTAATTGTAGAAGTCCGAAAATGAAAAGCATAGGAAATATGGTAGCTAATACTCCGACATTCATGGATTGGGTATTATTGCATATTGATTTAGCTAAAGCTGTATTAATGGATATTTGTATTGATACAATTGCTATAATATAAATAATAATTAACATAGTGGACATAGAATCTGGTGTTAGATATTTAGCGATAAAGTAAAATAGAGTTACTAAAAAGAATGTAAAAACAGATGTAGATGGATTGGGTGCATTTGTTGGAGGGGTATTTGTGGTAGATGATGCAGTGGTTGCTGTAGTGGGTGGCGTCGTTTCAGTCGTCATTTTATTTTAAGTATATTATTTACGTATTTTATGTATTATGTGTATATATGTATTGTGTATAATTTATTTTATAAAAATACTATTATAAAATAAAAGATTAACTAATATACAATAATTCAATAATTCAAAACACAAATAATAGCCAAAAAATAAATGGAAAAGCCTGTATTGACAGAACCGGGAGTTAAATATTTTATGAACGAGGTATTAAAAACATGTAAGGATAATAAAACTATTTTTACAAATAAAATATTTAATTTAATATTATTTTTAATTTTTGTATTAATTATAGGCGGATTTTTGTATTATAAATATAGAGGGAAGCTTACACCTGAAGAAAAGGAAGCCAAATTACGAGAACAAAAACAGGATGTGTTGTCGAGATTAAATGCTCTAAATGTTAAAATAGAATCGTCTAAAAGAGGGGTTGCAAATATGATTACTGATTTACCGATGTGGGATGCACCATCTTCAAATGTTGCTGTGAATCCTTATATTTGATAATTGATCCGTATATTTACATAAATACAGTATATTTCATTAGTTTTACGTAAATATATAAAAATAATAGTGTATAAATAAATTATATCAATAATGAATTTTGATTCGGTTTCTATCATACCAAAAATAGGAATAACGTTGACTTTTCCAAGCGGTGAAGGATGTTTATTTAATAATGGATTAAGACAAAATGCATTATTTTTTTATAAATTACTTTTAAATATTGGTAAATATGATGTATATTTTATTGTTGATAAAAACTCGTCAGAAGGAGAAAAATATTTAGATAAAATGAATTATAAGTATATAAAACAAGAATCTATTATAGATTCACGTTTTAATATAGTAATTACATTTGGGTTTTTCTTACCCTCAAATATATGTGTATTATTGAAAGAAAAAGGTATAAAACAGATATTCTATAACTGTGGAAATTTTTTTATAATGGATTCAGAAACTTGTTTATTTTCGAGGGAGGAAACATTTTATTCCATGTATACCAGGTTTCAATATTTTGATGAATGTTGGAATTTACCACATATGGAAAATACGAATCATTATTATTTGCAAACTTTGTTACGATGTAATAAAGTAATAGAAGTGCCTTATATATGGTCACCAGAATTAATTGATAATGAAACAAATAAATATGTTAAGCGTTCAGAATCTAAATCAATTGCTATTTTTGAACCAAATATAAGTATTATGAAATGGTGTTTCCCACCAATTTTAATATGTGAAAACGCGTATAGAGATACTACTATTACTAATAAAATTAATAAAGTATATATTACAAATATACTTGAGACTAGCAATAAGACATTTAATTTACAAAATTTTAATAATTTAGTAAGTTGTTTGGATTTAAAAAAGGATAGTAAATTGTCAATAGAAAAGCGATATGTGTCCTTATCTTTTATGGCAAAATATGCTGATATAGTTGTTTCACATACTTGGGAAAATCATTTGAATAATTTATATTTTGATATAGCATGGATGGGATGGCCGATAATTCATAATGGGAAATTTTGCAAGGAAGTTGGATATTATTACGACGAATTTAATTATGAAATGGGTGGAAATGTTTTAAAAGATGCGATTTTAAACCATGATAATAATGCTGATGAATATTTAATAAGAAATAGAAAGTATATGCAAAAATACTTACCATCGAATATCGTTTTACAAAAAAAATACGAAGATTTGTTAACAGATGGTTTATCGTGTAAATAAATTTATTTATTATTTATATATTTAATATTTATTGTGAAAATAGTAAATAAGATAATAGATATATACAATATTAAAATGAAATCTAATATAAAAACTAATATAAATATCTTAGATATATACAAGAATGTCACGCCCGCATATATCTTTGGATGATGCTTTACATGAGTATTATAAACTAAAGGATCGATATGATGAAACGTATGATACTAAAAAGGGATCAGTATTATCTGATGATACACTATCTATCCCGCAAAAACGTTCAAAAATTGCGAAACTTAAGCAGACTAGAAAATGTATTGTTTGTAAGGCTACAGGGGGGACTATTTTTACTGATGAAAATAGGACACTTAAAGCTGTTTGTGGTAGTGCAGCAACACCATGTGGTTTGAATATAGAGATAGCAAAAGGTAAAATAGATAATATAGGCGAGTTGATACAATCGACATATAAAAAAATAGAAGAAATAAAGGAAAATATTATAAAATATAAACTGGATCTGTTATTTAGATATATAACAGACGAACAGTTGGCTCAAAAGTTTGGAGAAGCCAAAAAAGAACTAGATGGATATCTTGAAAAATATGATAAACTATATAATAAACATATTGACGTAACAATTAATCCTCAAAAAATAGAAGAAATCAAAAGATTCAATGCTGAATTATATACATATATAGGACAGATAAAACAATTAATGAACGAATTTCATGAAACGGGTGATACAGAAAAGATACGGGTAATGATTGAGTTATATTTGGCGCATATTATACCGATAACACAAAAAATACGTGATACAACATATGTATATAACAATGTAGAATATGATGAAAATACAAAGATATACAGTTTAATTCAGAAGAAGTATAGCGTTAAAAGTATGGAAGTGGATATAGAGCATCCACAAGTAATTTCATTTACAAAATAATTATAATTATAAATATATAATATATATACAAATATAAAATGATGGATTTAGAAGAAATGAACACACAACATGTGCAAAATCCTCGAAATAACGCGAAAGGTTCAGTTTCGAATTATGAATATATGGATATGAATTTATCGAAATCTCTCGACTCTCATACGCCTCATGTTCTTGAGAATAATAACACAGTGAGAATGGAAACCAGACGAGGAGGGGACAGCAAGGGTATGGAAACTGCGTCAAATATGAGAAACGTGATAAACGTGAGAAATGATGAAATTCATCAAAATGAAAATGTAAATAAAAACTCACCTGAATCACCGTTTTTCCCCCAGAACCCTTTATTTTTACATGGAATGTTGTGGATATCAAATTCTGTTTCAATCATGTTCTTTTCATTATTTATAACTTTAACCGTAACACGTAAAATAAAATGGTTTTATATTTTATTATCAGTATTTTTAATTGTAACCATCGTTGAAATTTTTAAAATAATCACGATGCGTTTTGATGCAGATTTTCTATATCGTCCTGGAAAATGCGTAAGTGAACATTCAACAACTGATATGTTATTTTATAAAAATTTCATGTTAGAAGAAATTTTGAAACGTATAGATATAACAAAATATGAATCAAGAGGATTTCCATCGGTTCATCTTACTACATCGGCAAGCATTGTTACACTTATATATTTATTTTGTCCGAAATATAAAAAATTTATGCTAGTTTTTGTTCCCATTTATTTAATTCTTATAGGGTATTCGCGCATATACTTACATTGCCATACATTATTACAAGTTATTGCGGGTATAATAACCGGTGTAGTAGGAGGCAATTTAATGTATAAATTGTTTAAATAGATAGATAGATACATTCATCGTCGTAATGATATAGAAATATGTTAACATAATTTAACATATTTCAAATAAAATATAAATAAATCGTATGTGTGATAGAAACAATAACACCGACTGTTGCAGTGAATGTGATTTTGATAATAGTTATGAGATAGGAACAGATTCGACATTTAGTAGCGATGATGAGAATATAACTATTGTAGAGGCTAGAGACGATACAGATGCGAGAGAAATATCGAAAATACAAGATAAAAAAGAAAACTGTGGACATTATACATGCGGGTGTAAAATCATATCAAAATGTTGTGATAAAGTGTTTGCGTGTCGTATATGTCATGATTCCGAGACACCAGGACATGAAATAAATAGATATGAAATAGAAGAAATTATTTGTAATGCATGTAAAGTAAGACAACCAATTTCGAATTCGTGTAGTAATAAAGAATGTAGCGAATATGGTGAAACATTTGCATCCTATTATTGCGATATTTGTCATTTGTTTTCAGATAAACCTGTATCCGAAATTTATCACTGTGAAAAGTGTAACATTTGCAGAATATGTGGTATTGGTAATACACGGAATGATTTTGTTCACTGTGATAAATGTGGAGGGTGTGTTAGAAGTCGTGATGATGATGAAGATGGGCACAAATGTATAACAGATGCATTAAGGAATGATTGTTGTATTTGTCTGGAAAATATATTTTTGTCAAGGGATGCGGCTGTTGTTTTGCCATGTGGACATGCGATACACCAGGCGTGTTTTAATTCATCGATACAGCAGAATAAATATACATGTCCGTTATGTAGGAAAATGATGATAAAAGGGGAGGCATTAGATATGATGAATAAGCAATATGATAAACTTATAGAGATATATCCGTATAGTGAAAACATAAGTGCGCAAATATCGTGCAATGATTGTGAATATAAAGGGGAAGTTGTTTTTCATCCAATAGGATTAAAATGTGGAGGATGTGGTGGATATAATACAATAAAAATAAAGTAGTGCGGAATAAGATGTAGTGGAAATATATATACCAAATCAATATAAAAATAAAATGATATTTTATACTACAAGATGAATCATACCGGGTTAGGATTAGGATTAGGATTAGGGTTAGGATTAGGGTTACGACTTTTGTGTTGTAATGCGTTCAAAAATATACCCAATAAATGCAAATGTATATATTCGTGTAAAAATTTTGAACAGAAACACAATGAATGTGGATTTAAATGTGAAATAACAAATAAAGCGAAAAAGGCGGGGAATGTAGATTGTAATTGTGAAAATAAATGTATTGTTAAAAAATCCGAAATTAAAATAATAGAAGATTCTGATATGTCGAACAAATAATTTTTATATGTTTTATATATATATATTAATTGCAATATATTTATAAAACAGAGATAGAATGAAATATATTTCAATACCATTATTTTTATTAAGTTTTATAATAGGAATGGTATATATTTATATGTCAAACCCACCTACAAGAAGTATATTAATATATCCGACAGTAGACAACAATAATAATTTTCAGTATAAAGATAAAGCTGATAACTGCTTTAATTTTGCTGCGAAAGAGGAGAAATGCCCTTTTAATCCTGGCACTTTAAAAACAATACCAATTCAAGTATAATACCAATTCAAGTATAATACCAATTCAAGTATAATAATAGTTAATATCCAAAATCCAAATCTAAAACAAAAATTTATATTATATATTATATAGTATAAATTATATAGTATAAAATATATAGTATAACAAATGAATATAAAGAAATGGATACATTCAGAGACAAGTAAATATATAATATCTATTATTTTGGGTTTAGGACTTTCAACATTGTTTAGAAAAGAATGTTTTGGCAATAGTTGTATAGTATTTACGTCGCCACCTATTAATGAGCTTGAGAAGGAAATGTATTTATATGGGAAAAAATGTTATTCATATAAGAGTAATTCTGAGTTATGTGATTCGGATAAGAAAACTGTAAGATTTGCGTAGTAAATGAGAAGGATACATTCTTTATAGAATATATTAAGAGATTATAATGGCAGATACAACTAGTATTGACGATCTTCCGACCGATCCGAGTTCAGGAAATCAGAATAATATTATGATTCAAAAAACAGAAATGAATAATGGTATGGGAGGAATGGGTGGAGGAATGGGTGGAGGAATGGGTGGAGGAATGGGTGGAGGAATGATGAACAATCAATTACAACCTCCTGCACAAGTATATTCTCCAAATGTAGCAGGAGTAAATATGATGGGTGGTGGAGGAATGGGAGGAGGAATGGGTATGCAACAGTCTCAACCTCAACCTCAACCTCAGAACCAGAATGTAATGAATGAGTTAGTAACAGGTCTTCAACGAGCTAGTGCATCTGGAATGACTAATTTGCCTTCACGCGATATACCAATGGGTACATCAAATATGATGAATGACGCGCAAGTAAAACCCAATTATGTTCCTCAGCGACAGATGCAACAGAATGAAGAGTATGAAGACTATATTGACCAACATGAAGAAGAAGCGATGAATGAAGAAAAATATAAGACTCGTGTAAACGCGAATGATAATATGGAAAATATATATAAATTGATACAGATTCCTTTATTGGTGGGCATTTTATATTTCGCATTTCAGTTGCCGGTTTTTAGAAAATATATTTTAAAATATTTACCATCAGTATTTAACAGCGATGGAAATTATAATATCAGTGGACTTGTATTTGTTAGCTCGTTATTTGGGCTAAGTTATTTTGGATTAACAAGAGTATTAGATGGTGTTAGTATTGAATGAAACTTATTTTAAACTACAATAATAATTATCTATTATTTATTATTGTAAATTGTGACCATCAAAATACACTCTAATTTTATTTAACATACATTTTTTCATCTGTCAATGTTGCAACACTATTTGATGGTGTGAATTCATTTTGTATAAATAATAACTGTTCTTCTAATGGTTTATTTTTAACAAAAGAAATTTTATTATTATTATTGTTTTTTCTTGTTTTATTTTTTCTTGTTTTATTTTTCGGTTTTTTCCCGATTTTATTTATTTTTTCTAATTCTGCAATAACCGCCTTTGATGTTATTGCTTTAGCTTCTAATGCTAATTTTGCTTCATTTATAATATCTTCTTTAGTTTTCCTTTGTTTTAGTGCGGGTTTTATTTGTGTATTTAATTCGGGGTTATATCGAAGAAACCATTTATCGTATTCATTGCTTTTTTTCTTTGTTTTAAGTTTTTTATATTGTTTTGCTTTTTCGGTGCGAATATCTTCAAGTGTTTTTTGTTTTCCATAACATGTTATACTAAACCGTCTTAATAGCCCTTGTTTTTTTAAACGATTATTCTGCTGGATTTTAAAAAGATATTCACAAAGACAGAGTGTGCGTCGTGGATTATAATATGGGCGATTTGCATATAAAAATAATAGATAAAAACTCATCATTGTATCGATAGTTGCAACACGAAATATTTTCCCGTTTAATTTTATAGTATTATAACTATGACACGCTAGTGGTTTATAAATATAAGCGATAGGTTGTGAACCAACTTTAACTTCATAATGTGTCGATAAATATTCTGGTATAGATTGTTTAGTTTCTATTGTAACGTGTAGCACATTTTTTTTATCTAGTTCATCTTTGATTTTTTTAGCTGTTTTATCAGGTGTAGTAGATAACAAATCAAAATCTGGTATTTCATTTAAATACATTCTTTCATTACTTTTTAAATATCGAGAATAAAGAGAATTGGCATATCCACCAATATAAACTAGTTTTTCATCAGTTACAATATCTTTTATAACATCATGTATTACATCCTTTTGGTAATAATATTGTTTTGTTTTTGAACGCGCCGATAAAGAACGCCTGAATGTTTCAGGATCGCATTTTTCAGCTTTAAGTGGGTAATTTTTATTAAGAAGATTCAAACGCTTTAAAACTTTTTCCCATCTAGTAATATCGCCACCGGGACGCGATAATTCTAAATACATTGCCATTCGTAAAAAATTGGGCGGGGAATAGTGAATACCATCCTTAATAACAGCATTCCGTTTAAGACTACTGAATAGTTTGCTATCTAGTTGAGTAATATCAGCTATCTGGAAAAAATTGACAAATACTTTATAAGTGCCATAATGAACGCCTGCTTTTGCTTCTACGTCAGAAAATCCCTGTTTAAAATAAATATCGGCTAATGCTTTTGCATCATTCATGGCATTTGGCGAAAAGAAATCATAATCTGGAATTTCTAAATCTCGATTATAAAATTGGTCCTCGGGAGGAAGAATATTATTAATCGCCGTTCCGCCATAACAAACAAGATGTTTATCACTGATGAATTTTTCCAGAACAGAAATAATCTGTTTCATTACAGGATTTTGTGCAATACGTTCTCCGCGTTTTTTTGCTTCGATATTTATTGCATTTTTTAATAATTCTAATTCGCGATTTTCATAGTATAAAACATTTAATGGGTTATTATTATTTTTATTTACAGTATTGTTAGACATCATGATATTTTATTTAATATTTAATATTTAAAAAAACAAGAAATATACTATTATAATAACATTATATAATAAAATATTTAGTTATTATAATAGTATTTTATAAATGTCATCAATGTCATCAAAGTCGTCAATGCAATCGGCGCAACAACAAGGAGACATAATACCTGATTTATTAAGACATATTGAAACAGCTGATATGCAGGTCTCGTGTGAAGAAGTTGGTTCATCAAGGAGACGACGAGAGGGAGGAACTAAAGAATTAATACCATTATCAAATTTAAGTTTATTAGTATTTTTTTTACACGGTAGGCATAACGATATTGATAATTTTGCGGGTCCTGTATCACATATATCAGCAATTCCTCGGGGATGTACCCTCCTAGATTTAGAATCAATTGGAATTAAAGATGCATTAATGATAGGGGCAGCTCCCCCGGGTATTATAAATCTAGGTAGCCGCGAGGATTTACCATTATATAGTAAAGTTATAAGGGAACATACAGAACTATTAGTAAATACATTATTAGAAGAACATTTACAGAAAAGTTTAAATGATATTGAAGACAGTATAGCAGAAAGAATAACATCATCTGGTATAGATAGTCAAATAAGTCCTCCATCAAGTCCAAGGCGCGAACGTTCAAGAAGTCCCGATAGAAAACGTAGTGAAATTCCAAGCAAACAATCTAAACTAGGAGACAGAGATAGAGGTAGAGATACACGCAAAGATAGAGATATAGGTAGAAGCAGAGACAGAGAAAGAAACCGAGAAAGAGAAAGAGAAATAGACATAGACCGAGAAAGAGATAGAGAGTTATCAAGAGGGGAACATGTTGGGTTTGCACAAAGAATTAAAAGTGCTTGTAAATTTTGTTTAAATTTTGCATATAGAATAGCATTTTCTCCCAATTCTTTATTAGGATATGTAAAACAAACTACACTCGCTACACCATTGGATGCGCGAAGAAACGTATCATCAACGGCTGTAAGAGGAGCTGCTCCAATATTTACTGCTTGTAGCGAAAATAACCCAGATAAAACATGTGAATTAAGTGGAGATTTTTTTGTGGAAGTTGCTTGTAAATTACGCGAGAAGTTAAAAGAAATGGATGATATTCGTTTTCCATTTTTACTTACGTGTTTAGATTCATCATGTAAAAATAGTAGTTCTATTAAATCAGCTATAGGTACATCTAAAGACCGATTTGGTCCTGTAAAAGTCATGAAAGGATTTGGCACTGATATAGATCCTGAATGTTTTAATAAAACATTATATTATCATCCTGTAAATGATTTCGGATTCTTCGCAGAATATGGGGCTACATTATATACTATTTATAAAAAAAAAGGGAAAATAGAATTTATAGAAAAAAAAATAGGATTTGATAGTATTTTCCCTACAACTGCTAGAGGAGTTCCTATTGGATGGAGTAGAGATACTGATGGTGGGCAATGGACTACATTTCAGGGTTTATTAAGTAAATGTAGAACATTAGGACTTACAGAACATGTTATTGTATTTGATGGTTCTTGTTCGGTTTTTAAAACTGAACAAAGTTGTGCTGCGACATTTGGAAGAGGAATAGTATTAGGTGGCGGAGATAGGGATGGAAAAATAAAGAGAAATAGATCCAAAATATATAAAAAAATACGAACAAAACGAACAAAACGAACAAACCAATCAAAACAAATGACTCATTTAAAAAAACAAAATAAAACTAAAAGGAAATATATACGACGACACAAATAATGTCGTGCAATAGAATGGGAATATTGTAAAATATCGTGAAATATTGTAAAATTATATAGTGGTTTTTACTAGCCCCTCTCCTACTCTGGTTGTAGCATAATTTAACGCAGTGCTTACAGGTGGTGGCATATTAACCATTACGGGAGTATATAGTAGTTCATTCGGTTTGGGAATAAATGCGCTCTGTTTTTTTTCAAATAATTCATTATATGTAAGCAAATTCTGGTCTACATTTTGAAAATTCATTGCAATGAGTTGACAACCAAGTGCTTGTGGTACTGTTGAAACATAATTAGCATTTGATGCTGATAAATCAGGTAAAATAAGTGTAATATTTTGTCTATTAAATGTTGTTATGGTATCAATATCGTTGGAATTTTTAATATCGAGAAAACGTGTTTGGTGTATAAAAACGGAATTGGTAGTAACATTTGTAAGTTCCCACATATTTTTAGATTCGTATAATAGAGGCAAAGAATTATAAACATTATTTTTTTCAACCATTATGACAACTTTGCCTATAAAATCTTTAATAGGTTTTTTTGTAATATTTGTTCCATTGCATTCGCGCATATATTCGATGGGTAGCAATTTGTCGCCTAAATTATCTGCAATTTCGCTTGCCAATATATTATAAATAGCAACATTATTTGTTTTTATACGGAAATGCAGTAGTAGTGGATCTTTCGGGTTTGGACATATTCCTGCAGTTTCGGAAAATGCAATATTATTTATTTCTTTTAGAACCTCGGAAATGGATAAAGTATTATAGCTTTGTTTTACGCCTATAATATCTACCGAAGATACACCTACAACTGGTGTATTGTCTACACAATATATTTCAAAATCAAGACAACGCACACCTTGTTTGATAACATTTTTAAGTGCACACATACTAACATAATCGCTTTTAAATTGTCCAGAAGCACAACAATTATATGCTGTTTTTATATAAAAGTCTCTCAAATTTTTTCCAGCATAATCCGGAGATACGGATGTTGTCCACGAAGAAGTTATTTTAGTAGGTGGTGTATTTTTATTAATTTCTTCAATAATATCACAATTGGTTTTTCCTAAATTAATTTTTGTAGTAACATACGTAATAAGCCATAGTAAAACGACTACTACGAAAGACATACCAAACCAATGAATTGCCATTGGCGTTTCAAGTGGATTTTTTAAAAAGTTTTTCATTTGAGTTGTTACTTGAGACATATTCATACCACCTCCATAATTAGCTGATGGTGGTCCTGGTGGTGATCCTGGTGGTGGTCCTGGTAGTGACATAATTATTGAATTTTTATTTATATTATTATATAATGATATTAATTATATAATGATATTAATTATATATATAAAAAACTTGTTAAAAATTATTAATATGTTAAATATATATAATAATATAACTAAATAACAAAATAAAATGACGGGGGGATTACTAAATATTGTATCTTATGGAAATCAAAATGTAATATTAAATGGTAACCCTAAGAAAACATTTTTTAAAGCCACATATGCAAAATATACGAATTTTGGATTACAAAAATTTAGAATAGATTTTACAGGGCAAAGGTCACTACGACTAACTACCGATTCTACATTTACATTTTATGTGCCGAGATATGCTGATTTATTAATGGATACATATATAGTAGTCACACTTCCGACAATATGGAGTCCAATATGGCCTGCGGCAAATGATTGTGACCCAAGCTGGGCACCGTTTGAGTTTCGCTGGATTGAAAATTTAGGCACACAAATGATTAAAGAGATACGTATATCAGTGGGAGGGCAAACTTTGCAAGTATTAACAGGGAAATATTTATTAGCACTTGTGCAGCGGGATTTCGCAGGGACAAAAAAAGATTTATACAGTCGAATGACAGGCAATGTTCCCGAATTAAATGATCCAGGAAATGCAAATAGTAGAATAAATATGTATCCAAATGCATATTATACAAATTTGCCTCAAGGTTCAGAGCCTTCCATACGAAGTCGTAAATTATATATACCAATAAATGCATGGTTTACGCTTTCATATCAAATGGCATTTCCATTAATTGCGCTTCAGTATAATCAGCTAAAGATAGATGTAGTGATGCGTCCTATACAAGATTTATATACAATTCGCGATGTTATGGATCCGCAAAACGGTTGGCCTATTGTTCGTCCCAATTATACGAATGAATATATGCAGCTTTATCGGTTTTTGCAGTCGCCTCCTAGTGTTAATCTAGATGCAGCGGATTACCAAAATTCGGCACAATCTGAGTGGAATGCAGATATACATTTGATTAGCACATATGGATTTTTATCAAATGATGAGGCGAAAACGTTTGCGGCATCAGAGCAAAAATATTTAATCAAATCTGCATATGAATGGAATTTCGAGAATGTTACAGGTTCACAGCGTGTATGGTTAGAAAATACATTGGGTATGGTAAGTAGTTGGATGTTTTATTTTCAACGCAGTGATATTAATTTACGTAACCAGTGGAGCAACTATACGAATTGGCCGTATAATTATTTACCGGTGAATATAATACCTGCTCCTGTTTATAATACCGTTATTTATGGAAGTAAAACGGTTTCTTGTTATGCACCGTCACCAATAGGTCCTGGATTTAATACATTAACAGGTAACAATACTGGATTTTTTATTACACAACCATTTAGTGTAGATAATCAGCAAGATATTTTATTAAATATGGCTATTTTATTGGATGGTAAGTATCGTGAGAATGTATTAGATGCTGGTGTATACAACTATATCGAAAAATATACAAGGACAAAAAGCAATGGTCCGAATGGATTATATTGTTATAATTTTTGTCTAGATACAGATCCGTTTAATTTACAGCCGACAGGAGCGCTTAATACGAGTAAGTTTTCGAATGTGCAATTTGAGTTTACTACATTTTATCCACCGTTGGATCCAAATGCTAATTTTCTGACAATATGTGATCCGACTACAAAATTACCGATTGGTGTTAATAAACCTACATGGCGTATATATGATTATAATTATAATTTGGTTGTTTTGGAAGAACGGTATAATGTTATTACATTTATGTCTGGGAATGCCGGACTTATGTATGCGCGGTAAATATAAATATAAATATAAAAATCATAACACATTATTTTTATTTTTTGTGTAAATAAAAATAATGTATGAAATGTATCAAACAAGTGATGTATTAAGTTGTTGTGATACTTGAACAAATGTGGTGCAAAGTGGCATATGTTTAATACAGGATGAATTTATATATGTGCATGTGCTTCGTAGCCCTCCCAAGTAGTCCATGATAGTATCTTCTAATGGACCACGATACGGAACACGAATAGTGCGTCCTTCTGAAGCGCGATAATCATTCATACCACCATAATGTTTATTCATGGCATGTGAAGAACTCATACCATAAAATAGTTTACTTTGTGATCCATCCGGATTGGTTATAATTTCTCCTGGATTTTCGTCGTGTCCGGAAAATGCACCTCCCACCATGACAAAGTCAGCACCGCCACCGAATGCTTTTGCCATGTCACCTGGACAAGTGATACCTCCATCGCCAATAATATGTCCTCCTACGCCATGTGCTGCATCTGCGCACTCCATAATAGCGGATAATTGTGGCATACCTACGCCAGTTTTCATGCGTGTAAGACATGCGCTACCAGGACCGATGCCAACTTTAACAACATCAACGCCGCCATTGAGAATAAGTTCTTCAACAATTTCGCGTGTAACTACATTTCCAGCTACAATAATTTTGTCGGGGTATGCTTCGCGGACACGTTTGCAAAATTGGACAAGTGATTGAATATAACCATTTGCAATATCAATACATATCCATTTACATTGGATAACAGAAAGTATTTCTTTTAGACGAATGAAATCTGATTCATGGATTCCGGTTGATACCATAAAAAAATTGGGATCCAGAATTACATTATTATTTGATTGATATAATATAAAATCGGAAACAGTATAGAACTTATGTAATGCTGTAATAATTTTAAATTTTGATAAAACACTGTAAACATCAAATGTTCCGACAGTATCCATATTAGATGCTATAATGGGAATACCTACCCATGGTTGTAGAGAATTACAGTTTTTGAATTTTATTGTTCGACTTAGGTTAACATTTGAGCGACTATCAACCGTTGAACGTTTTGGACGAATAAGAACATTGTGAAAATCTAGTTTCAAACCTTCTTCGATTTTTGTCATGTTTTTGATGAAATATTGTGATTATGATTGTTATATACACGTATATGAATTATTAACTTATATATGTTGTATATAAAGATATATTATTACAAACTATAGTTTTAAATATATTTTATATATTGTTTAATTGTTTAATTATTTATATATTTTTAACTATTTATAGCAATATTTAAAATGTTACAATATATTATACTTATATTATACGTATATTATATTCATATTTATAGTAACAAATGACAATTAAAACAACATTACAACAACTAATGGGGGGAACAACTCCTATTATGGAGGGATTCGGATATGATTCTTCAGGACAAAGTGGAACTGTGCAAGATCAAATAGGTGCAGGATTATTTGGAAGTGATGGAATATTTGGATCAAGTGCAGCAGCACCCGCAGCAGCACCAGCAGCAGCAGCACCAGCACCAGCAGCAACACCAGGAGCACCATCATCAGGTTCTAATACGAAAGATTTAATGGGAGAAACACAATTATCTACTACAAATACTATAGTTGTATTTGTTATACATGTTGTTATTGCAATTATTATAACATATATATGGGGTATTTTAGGAGCAAATGTATTATTTTTAATGACAATGTCACAAAATGATAAAGACTATATTTTTCCAACAAAAAGATACCAAGACCCATATTGTTACAAGGATAAAAATTCTTCTTTTTTTGGTTACGGATTTCCCTATAATCTTCTACCTCGTCAATGCTTTGATAGACAAGGAGAACAAAATACAATTGAACAAGAAGGTGTAGATATATATATAACTACTGCATTAGATAATGGTGGCGTAGGAGGTGGTGTGTCGCATTCATTATATAATTATATTTTTAATTCGGTATATGGAGGATTAGGTCAAGGAGGACGTTCGATGGCTCAAACAATTTTAGGACTATTTGATACAACAGATACTAGCAGGCCAGATAGTAAAGATTCATGGGATGCAATGGAAGTATCAGGAGGTAGAAAGTTATTAATATTTATTCTTTTTCCAATATTATTATACTTTATTGTCATAGGATTGGGTTTTTGGTCAGCAGGAACAGGGCTTGTATTTGGTGTTGTAAGTAAACACCCATTTTGGGGGATGATTTTTAGTTTATTTTTCGGAATATTTATAGCATTTGGTAATGGTATTTGGATGGCAATTCAATCAGTATATATTTTCGGATTATATCCCTGTATGAATATTAAAAATAAACCAACATATGATAAAATATTCAACAATGTCAGACCACATATGCTTTTAATATTTTACATTTTAATAGCATTTTATGCATTTCAAGATTTGGGAAATAGTGGTGGTGCAGGTGTGATATTTTTCATAATAATTTCATACTTTACTGGAAATGCCACGTGAAAATATAACTGAGTTATTACATAATTATTACATAATTATTATTGAATTACATAATTTAATAATAATTTATTAATAAAATGTGTTAAATGTATTGATATATAATATATACATACGCATATATACATAATTGCTTAACACATTAATGACAAAATCTAAAAATAAAGGTATCGGTATTGTTATCGATAGTAAACTTCCGTTTGTAAGTGTATGCACGCCAACATTTAATAGGCGTCCATTTGTTGAAATGATGATAAAGTGTTTTGATAGCCAGGATTATCCGAAAATAAAAATGGAGTGGATTATTATAGACGATGGAACTGATCCAATCGAAGATGTAGTGAGTTCGCATCCAAGTGTTAAATATTTTAAATATGACGAAAAAATGACGCTTGGAAAGAAACGAAATCTTATGCACAAAAAGGCATGTGGTGATATTATTGTGTATATGGATGATGATGATTATTATCCACCCAATCGTGTTTCACATGCAGTGGAACGGTTAATGGAAAATCCTACAGCACTGTGTGCTGGTTCTAGTGAAATGTATATATATTTCAAAGATAACAAAGACAAATGTCGTATGATACAGTTTGGGCCATATGGTCCTGACCACGCAACAGCAGGAACATTTGCATTTAAGCGTAAACTATTAAGAGAAACGCAATATAATGAGGATGCATGCTTGGCGGAAGAACGTGAATTCTTAAAAAATTATACTGTGCCATTTGTGCAATTAGATCCATTAAAAACAATATTGGTATTTTCGCATTCGCATAATACATTTGACAAGAGAACACTTTTAACAAATATGGAAGGAAATTCTTATATAAGATATAGTTCAAAAAAAATAGAGGATTTTGTAAACGATAAAGATATAATACATTTTTTCTTAGAAGAAATGGAAGAAAAATTAAAAAATTACGAACCAGGTAATATAAATATGAAACCAGATGTATTAAAACAGATAAAAGAATTAGATGCAAGAAGAAAAGAAATGGAAACAAAAATGATAGAAGAAAGGCAAAAGCAATCAGAGTTTATGATGACAAATACAAATACAAATACAAATACAAATATGCAAAATTGTGATATTGTTGAAATGTTATCGTCTCAACAAAAACAGATGGCTCAAATAGGACAACTTAAAGATTTATATGGCAACAGTTTACGAGAAAATACAAGACTAAAAGAAATTATCGATATGCAGCAAAATATTTTAGATGAAAAAAATATATATATTAGTGAACTAGAGACAAAAATTGCTATGACAAATGACATCATTGTGGTAAATATAGAAAAATAGAAAAGTAAAATATATTGGTTCAAAATAATGTTTTATAAAACCGCTTAAAGAAACAACTATAAATATAGTAACAACAGACTTTATAGTTCAGTTATCTTTCAACAACAATAATAAGATGGTAAAAGATTGGGATAATCTTCAACAATATGAATCACATCATAATGATGCAGTAGAATCGTGTGACGGAGATGATGCGCGTTCTAGGAATAGTAAAGATAAGCGTCAAATTCGTAAATCTTATCCTTCAAATGCGCAAGGGCGTTTTATCGTTAATGCGATTACAGGAATTGCCTATCCATGGCGTGTAGGTTCTTTGTATGAGGATTTGTTATGGAAGGTATGCGATTCAAAGGCGCGACGTGGTAAGCTAGAACCTGACATGTATTTTTATGATTCACCAAAACAGGCAATTAATCATAGACGGTATAGACCTAATGTTTACTCGGAGGAAACGTTGGATTGGTGGAAAACGCGAGTTGCAAAGATGACAAAACTTTTACAGCAAGAAGAAGAAGAGAAAGAAGAAAGAAACAAGTAAGTTTTGAAGTAGATATTGGTTGACAGTGTATAAAATATAGAGTAATATGTATAGTAAATATAACATAAGTAACATTTATGTTATATTTTGCGTATAATTTTCGCTAGATGTAAGACCTAAGACCTAAGACCTAAAGTGTAATATTTTATTCATACCATTTGTAAGGTCCGTCACCTTTAACGGTTATATCATTTTTGTATGGTTCTGCATTTATATCGCCACGCTTACCAATCGCCATCCAGTTAAATTTGCCATTTTCTCCATATACTGTAAATGCGCCATTTTCATCTACTTCAGATGTATTATATAATTTAAGTTTTCCATCATATATACCTGTTATGGTAACAGTAAATTCATATGCCCATCCAGGAATATACTCAGGCAAGTTTACTGTTACTGATGTATCATTTGTAATTTCTGATTTCCCGCGGTAATAAACACCAACTTCTGGTCCTTCCAAACAAGTATGCACTAAATATTTGTCATTATTAAGGGGGTGGTTTATAATAAATGTTTTCCCCTGTTCATAATACCACTGATTGGATACATTATTAAATTTTACAACAGCGCCAGTATTGCCATTTATCAAAGCGGGTGTTATAGTCGGTCCAGTAGCACCAGTAGCACCAGTAGCACCAGTAGCACCAGTAGCACCAGCAGCACCAGTAGCACCAGTTGCTCCTTTTGCACCGGTTGGTCCAAAAGGTCCAGGAAGAAGATCTTTACAGCAATTTTTTGAATTAAAGTATGAATTATATGAACCAAATGTTTCTGACATGATTATATAATTAAATAATATATATAATATTATAAATATTATAAAATAATAATATAATATTTATGAAAACAAATATTTAACAATTAACAGGTAATAATTACTTTATATAATAAAGTAGTCTCAATACAAATCAAATTAATTCATCATCACTGTCTATAATTTTATCATCATCTGTTGTAATATTGAGTGTTTTTTGTGTATATTTATCTAAATATCGGTATATTCGATTAATATCTAACTTTGTAACTTCATAATTTTCGAGCATATTATATATTTCATCTTCGCTATGGAGGTTTTTTATATGCATAAAAAAGGAAAACATATCTTTTTGGTCCATTGAAAGCTGTTGACAAAGTGTTTTAATAAAAAGTGAATTATTATATTCGGTGCTATATTTTGTTAATACCTTTGTAAATCTTACTTCTACAGGATTAAATTTCTGTTTTTTAATAAACTGTTCATGATATAATTTATTATTGTAAAATGTCTTAATAAGTGAACTCATTTCATTAAACTGCCATGCCTGATTTTGGAATGTTATGCGGTCAATATAATCTGCAAAACATATATTATCTAGCACCTTTTGATAGAATGGTATAGATACATCTTTTTTATATTTTGTTAGAACATCTATAATATTTTCATGCCATAAAAGTGCAACGGTTGTTCGATCGGTTTCATTCATTAATACTTTATGTTGCTCTATGGGATAATTATTATTTATTAAATGCTGGGTAAGTTTTTTGCTATCATCGTTATAACTTTTGGGCTGAAAAATAGTTTGAATAATATCATTTTGTAATATATTATTTTGTTTATCTGCCATTTGATGAATGGAAACAAGTTTTCGCAAATCGCCCTGAATAAATGATACAATATTATCATTCAATACTTTGTCAAATTTTAAATTCATACATGTTAATAAAGAAGAAATTTGGTCTGTAGATGGTGTTTTTATTTCGAATGTATGACACACTTTCATTAATTCCTTTATTTTTTTATTTATTTGATAATTACCAATACATATAATCGGATTAAATGACACTTCCTCTATTTTTTGTTTCTTTGTTTTTTTTGGCCGTATTAATTTTATTAGCGAATTAATTCCACTTTTATCACCATTATTCATCGCATCAATTTCATCCATTACTATCACGATTTTTTTTACTTTTTTCTCAAACATTGACATTATATTTTTGTCTGACATATTATGCTTTGTAATCGTATCAATAATAGATTTATTTCTAATATCACCTGCATCGTATTTAATAATATCATAATTTTGTTCACGTAGTAAATTTACAATAAATTCTGTTTTCCCTGAACCTGGATTTCCATATATATATATTCCTCTTTTTAATGTAATATCGTTTTTATTATCTTGGAATCCGTCCAGAATTGTTTTTATTTTTTTATACGTCTGCTCTCTTCCAAGAATTGAATTTATATTAAGATTGTTCATGATTATTTATGATATTATTATTATGATAATATTAACTATTATATCTTTCTTTATTAAAATATTATAATTGTTTCTATGTAGATTTTACAAATGTATTTAATTTTAATTTTAATTTTAATTTGAATATTAATTCTTTTTATCTTGGACAGTAAATACTTTACCAAGCAGCCACAAAATAGATTTTGGCGCTTCATCTTTGTAGCCATTTATTAAGGATTTATCATTTGTAATGCCATCCCATGTAATTTTATTTTTAATAGCATACTCGTATTTATTCATTTTTGTCGGTAACTGATAACTATAAAAACCATAAGGACTTGCATAGTCGGCATTCTTTTTATCAGGTTTACATCTAACATGTCCTTCTTCGCTCTTAGACAATTTCCAGTAGTCTGGACATTCGCTTACCATGGGTGCCCATATTTGTTTTTTATTATTTGCTCGCATTATGATAATAACAAAAATTGGTGTTAATAATAGAAAAACAATAACGGCGGTTAATATGGCAGCTTTTCTAAAACTCATATTTATAACTGTATTTGATAAAGATGAATCCATTGTATTTATAGCTTTACGATACTTATTTATTATATATTAATTTATAATTTATTAATTTATAAAATTATAAAATTATAATTCATTTTTATTATACCGATATTTTACATTTTTCTTTAAGAACAGGATTATTTGTAACTCCATCCCATAATATTTTTTTACCACACTGCGAATTGACCCACGATATTTTATTATTATAATTTGTGCACTGGTCATCACTATCTAATATAGTATAGTTTTTGGGAAATGTTGTTGAACCTGTTTCTACGCTACATGTTCCAATATTATTCCCCACGGTTTGTAAACAATAATACTTTCCACTAGCATCGGGTGTTGATGATATTTTCCAATAATCAGGACATGTTGTCTGAATCATTGTATATTTACTTTTTTGATCTTGATAAATAAAATATGCTGTAAATGCCAACAAAACAACAAATATAACTCCTGCAACTATTAATGTAACGCTATTAAATGACATAATTTATCTATATAACGTAAATATATATAATGTATATATAATTAATTATTTATACATAATATAAAAATAATACAATACAACTAAATATTATTTATTAAATATTATTTATTAGATATTTTTATATTTAGTTATTATAATATAAAATCAAATCTTCTAAAATGTTTTCAGGAAATGGAAGTGAAAGTGGTGGTGGTTCATGTATGCCTCGAGATTCACAAACTGTTCAAAATATTTCTACAAAAAAAATATCAAACGGACGTATCGATATTGAAGGTCCTTCTCCTGATGTAAGATTTGCCATGTGGGATAAAATACCCGTAAATCAGATTACTACATTTAGAGATGCTTTAACAGGGAATTGGGTCGATAATGATGTAAGCAATGTATTTTTCAGTAAAGAAAATATTCAAATTATACAGAACGCTCTTCGTGCTGATGTATATCGTTTATCAAATGGAGAATATACTATATCTCAACAAGATAACGATGAATTAAAAATCATTATGAGAGCAATATACCTTGAAAGTGCTGTTAATATGCCAATTAATATTAGAGAACAAGTTACGGCACTAAATCAACATGTAGTAAATCACTGTGTGCCTAAATTAATTAACGAAGTTCGTGCATATATAAAATATAAGCGTGATGCAAGCAATATGTATACCGTCATGACATGGCCTGCATATGACAATGTTAAAGGAAAAACACTTGAATTGAAACCTTGGTTTTAATCCTTAATCCTGGTATATTTTCAATTATATCTAAATACTATTATCATAATACCTAAATCCAAATAAAAATGTTGTATTGTATTGTATAACTTTGTGCTAATATATAGCAGTAAGTTTTATCCTATCTTTTAATTCATTTTAGATGGCTTTTATTTAGATTTCAGTTTTTTAACTTTTGATGCACCTCCTCCACCTGCCTTGCTTGTGCTTGTAATTGTGCTTATAGCTGAATATGTTGTTGCTTCAATAAATTTGTTATATTCTACTTCCAATTCTTCTAAATCTTTCAACCACATTTCTTCCACTGTTTTCGAATTCAATTCACTCAACTCTTTATCCTTCTTTTCCTTTTCATTTAGCAGTTTATGGACGTTTTCTTCCGATACACTATCCATCGGCAATTTTAGCAAATACTTGTATCCCTGCTGTCCTGACCGTTCATCTCCTCCATTTTCGTCGCTGCCTCTATCCTTTGCATCCTTGCCTGTATCCATTGAATCATACTTCCGTTCTTTGAGTAACTCCACAAGTTGTTTATTTGTTTTGCGACGAAGATCAATCTTGTCTTCCAATAGTTCGGTAATATAACGCGCACGATTACTTAGAACCATCAACTCTTTGCGAAGTGCTGCCATAAGAGCATCCTTGCGTTTCACATAAAATTCCAAACGCGTTACGCTATACGAATCCACAATTTCTTCGGCACTACCGTATTTGATAAGTTTCTCTTTCGCATCAAACAGATTCATGTTTGTAGTAGATTGTGTAGTGTATAATCCAAGCACTTTCTCCAGCATATTGCATTCAAACTCCGTCGCTTTTTCACTATATGTTTTGATAATATTTGCAGCCATTGTAACCGTGATGTCCACATGTGTATCTGTGCTCATATCATTATAATCTTTCACGATTGGTGCGCTGTTTGCAGGTCCATCCTTGTCCTTGCTTCCTGCCTGTGGCTCAATAAGATTTTCCAAGAATTTCTTATAATTATCTGTCCATGTTCCGATAGGCAGTTCTGTAATACGGATTTTCTTATCATCTAGAATCGTATAGCATCCCTTGAATAAGTATCTGGTATCACTGACACGACGAATTGTTCCCTTGAAATTCTTATAAAACGGTTCGATAGATGGTGTCAGTGTTGTAGCTGATGACTCCGCAATAAGTTTATGTTTAATATATGCAATAATTTGCGCCGGATTATAGCACATAACTTCGGTGCTAAAGCCTGTCCCAATTCCTTTTGTTCCATTCACCAAGACCATGGGAATAATTGGCACATAATAAATCGGCTCGACGCTCTGACCATCGTCGTCCAAGTATGTAAGAATAGCATCATCTTCTGGACGATAAACTAGACGTGTCAATTTGTTTAATTGAGTAAAGATATATCTCTCACTAGCTGAATCTTGACCTCCTTGAAGTCTGGTCCCAAACTGACCATTCGGTTCAAACAGATTGATGTTATTCGAGCCCACGAAATTCTGCGCCATTCCGACAATCGCCGCATTCAAACTTGCTTCACCGTGATGGTATCCGGAGTGTTCTGATACGTAACCACTAAACTGTGCGACCTTGATTTCATTCTTGAGATTTTTCTTGAATGCCGAAAATAGAATCTTTCGCAAAGAGATTTTCAAGCCGTCCATCAAATTCGGGATTGAACGATCGCAATCATATTTCGAAAAGTGGATCATCTCGTCGTTAATGAATTTTTCATATGTCACACTAGGTTGAAGTGTATCCAAGTATCTATCACGCGAATATGTAGCCAACCACGTCTTGCGATCATCTGCGCGTTTCTTATTGAATACCATATCAATCGCGTCGTCACACGCTTCGCCACTATGTGTAAAATCCACGATTTTCTTATGTTCAAAATATTCCTTGAACTCCTTGCCTGTGCTCGTTCCTAAACCTTTATAATATTTTGTAGTCCATCCGGATGGTTGCATGTGTGTCGCGGTCGATACACCCGCGCCTCCTCCTCCTCCTGCACCTCCTTCACTCGTCTCTTTCCATGCGCGATACTCACCTTCACTATAGAATACTTTTTCTTGTGCTCCTTTTTTCGCTTTCAAAATCGGTGTATTCATGAACCCAATAAATCCGGGAATCTCTGTAAGTGTTGCCCATTCATTTTGAAACAAATTGATTCCTAGCCCTTTAATATGCGAACCATCCAAATCCTGATCCGTCATGAATAAGACTTTCCCATATCGCAGACGATACTTCACATCATCAGGAGTATATTTGCGTCCGACTTCCAGGCCAAGAATTTGCTTGATTTCCTTGATTTCGTTGTTCTCCGCGATTTTCTTCACTGGTTCTCCGCGTGTATTCATCATCTTACCTTTCATCGGATAAACGCCGATTGTGTTGCGGTCTTCGCGACTAAGTCCTGAAACAATACCCGCCTTTGCTGAATCACCTTCGCAAAATATAATCGTGCATTGTGCTGACTTCTCTGTTCCAGCATAGTTTGCATCAATTAGTTTCGGAATACCGCGAATTGTCCGCGTCTTTGTTCCATCCGTTTTTTTCGCCGCTTTATTTTCCTTCACCTCCGTCAGAGCACACGCTGCATCCATTACACCCATCTTTGCCAACTTTTCTACAAAGTCGTCACTCACTTTACATGTCGATCCAAATGACGCAACTGCTGTTCCCATTTCATCTTTGCTCTGGCTCGAGAAAGACGGATTGTCGATATCGCAACGCAAGAATATCGCAAGCTGTTCCTTGATTGTTGTCGGCTTAACATCCACCTTTTTCTTGTTTTTGATATACTCTGTCAATTTGCGAACAATCTGGTTGATAATATACTCGACATGTTTGCCACCTTTTTGTGTATAGATTCCATTGACAAACGATACATGCTGAAACTCGCCATTCGGGGCAAGCGATACAACATACTCCCATCTTGGATCAGGTGCCTCATAGATACGTTTTGTATCACTTTTTGCACCAATATATAGATCGATATATTGTTGGAAATGTTTCACGGGAACAAGAGCACCGTTATACTTGACTTTGACAGACTTGTCGGTAATGGCGGCAATATCGTAAATACGTTTCTCGAAAAGCGCTCGCATATCCGGCGTCAAACCTTCTACACCGAATCGCGCATAGTCGGGGCGAAACGATACCTTCGTGTATGGCTTCGTTGTTGTGCATTTCGTGATTTTCGGTGGACAAATCTCGTCAAGATTGTTCTTGAATTCTTGGATATATTTTAGCCCACGAACATGATCAACTGTTTCGACGCGCCCCCATGAAGACCAGATGAGAACGAGCTTGAATCCGAACCCGTTTTTCCCGCCGACGATTTTCTCTTTCTTGTTTTCGTCGTAGTTTGTAGATGTGCGCAAATGTCCGAAAATCATCTCTGGAATCCATAATTTATGTTCGGGATGTTGCGCTACGTCGATTCCGTTTCCGTCGTTTGTGATTGAAATAGTGCCGTCATCGCTGATTTCGAATTCGATACATGTCACAGGTAGAGCATCGGGCTTTGCATCGCGGATTGCTTGCTCTTGACGAACATAATGATCGCGACTATTAACAGCACCTTCATCGAATAGTTTATAGAGGCCGGGGATATAATGAATCGGGCGCTGCACGATGGAAGATGTAGCGGAATCGTAGACGAATGTTTCGGCTTCTGTCATTTCAATAGAGCCGATATATGTATCTGGTTTTTTTAGAATATGTTCCTTGTCGGACATTTTCTGATATTTAGCAAGTTCATGGGTAGGTGCTGCGACGTCAACCAAAGGTGAACCGGTTGCGACAATATTAATTTTAGGAATATTCAATGATTTGGCTATTTTAGGGATTTTTTGTTTAGGGGTGGCTGCAGCTTCGACTTCAACTGGATTTGACATTTGATATGATATGAATTTTTTGTTTCGATTGTGTTTGTGATGGAGTAGGATATATTATATATTATTATGTTTATTTTATATCAATTTTATAAATGATTAAAATCAAAATTTGAAAAAATAAAAGTGTAAATATATAAGCATACGCGCCAAATTTACTATTATATCAATCTAAGATGTCTGAACCATATTTTAAACTTGTATGCTGTCCGAAGAAATCGGTGAAGAAGAATATTAATAATCCGTTGGTATTATCGAAATTCCCATGTAGAATAAAAATGACACGTCAGATTTTAGCATCTGTGGGATCAAGTAATCATAATCAATGTTTTACAATAGCGAATGAGAAATTAAACGCGTATGGAAAATGGGCAGGGTGTCCAGGGGGGTCAGGTCCAGGATATTCTTCAACAATGAGATATCATGCGGGAGAAAATGGTTCAGGATTGGGTCCAAATGTTGGAGGAATTCTTGGTGGTCCAGCAACTACGAGTAGAAATGGATAATTAAATCATCTAATCTATTTAGCAATTTATTGTATTTTATTGTAATTTAAATATTATATTCTATAATTATAATTTGTATTCTATAATTATAATTTGTATTATAACTATAATTAAAATAATATTTTTTTCTCAATCTTTTCTATAAGACATAAAAATGCACAACAGCTACAAAAGACGCCCTGACGGCAAATATACTATCAATGGACGCGTATTTGAGAGACTTGTCGGTTCTCGTGCACAAGTATGGCATGAGACTGCTTACAAGACTAGTGGTGGATTGAATCGTATGGATTTGGTTATGAATAAACATGGTCGTGTTGTCTCTGCAAAGAAACACAAGACTGCAAAACGTGAGAAGCGTTTGTTGAAACATGGATACACCGCAAAGAAGGGCAAGTTCGGCGCTGTTAAAATCGGCGCTAGAAAGTCCCGCAAAGCTCACAAGTAGATTGAAGAGGTATGGAGCCTTATGAGAGACTTAAAAACATGAGGCGTAACAGAAGCGTGAGATTAATCGAAATTAAATATATAAATAAAATATAATATATTTCTATTATTTGAAATATATTATTATAAATCTTACTGACATTTAGGTATAGCTCACAATTTTGGTATGGAATTATTTATTATTATTTCTTCTTCGCTTGAATGTAACATTCCTTTGTATTATTTTTGATTTATATTTATTCTTATTACATTGTGATTTTGATTGATAGAATGTGACTATGGTATTATGTTTAGCTTTATTTTTATTTTTTTTACATTTATTATTATTCTTGTATTTATTCTTACGAGTATGATTTGTTTTAGATATTTTATGGTTTGATTTTGTTTTATTATTGCGTGTATTATCACCTCCACCTACAAGTAAACGCACATGGCTATATGTAGGATCATCGGTATATCTTTTATCAGTATTAAATACATTTTGTCTTGTAATACCACTTACACATGTTTTAGGGTTAAAAATTATTCCTATCTCTTTTGTTATTACTAATATTTTAGACATAAAATGATTAAAAGGACCTGATTGTGGATTTATTAATTGTTGTAGTGAAGATCGTATAGTCTTTGCTTTTTGTTGTATTGCAGGGGTTTTTATTGACATGGGTTTTTCTTCTACTATTGGTGCCAACGGTGCCAATGGTTCCATTTCTATAACTTTTTTTTTACGTTTTTTTACAACGTTTACAGGCTGTGGCCGTTCATCTGATTCTAATAATAGTAATGGATCGGATTTTTCTTTAATTGATTTTTTGGATATACCCCGCGATGATTTTGGAACAAGTGGTAATGCGGATGCAGCTTGTGATGATTTTGGAACAGATGGTAATTTTGATTTTTTACTATGACCGCTACCTGCATCTTGTGCCTCACCACCAAATGCACATGCTGCATTATCAGGATCATTTGAAAATTTTGTTAAGGAACAACTTGTTAATGGGTCATATGCAAATGTGGGAAGTAAACTATTACGACTGGGTAAATCATAAAAATTAATAATAGAGTCTACTAAACTAAGCATATTTCTAGGACCAATTGAAGCATTAGATTTAATCTTAATTGAAAATAAAAATCCTAAAAATAAAAGTATATTATTTGTTGAATAAATATTTTCGCTACATCTATTAATTACATTTTGTCTAATATTTTGAGCAGCTGCTTCAGGAATATGACCTGCAACGGGTATTACTACCGTATTACATGCATCAATAATACTAGCAACAATAACGTCTAATCTAGTATTTAAATCTAGAGTTAATACTGCCTGTAATGCAGCATTATACATTTGTGACATAATACCGTTAATGTCAATAGATCCTAACGCAAATCCTGCACGTATTTCTTTACAACATTCTATTACCATATTTATTCTAATATCTAGTGTAAGTAGATGAACAACCATTCGTGCAAAAAGTGTATTATACTGTGGATGTTCTGGAACCAATAATGGTAATAAACCGCGTCTACATTCTATTATACCTGAACTATTTTTTAACGCATTCATTTGATCAAGAGTATCATATGTGTTATCACTCTCAACTAATTCATCAATTAATAATCCACACGGGTAAGCCCCAAATAATGAAATAGCTGTAAAATTTTTAGAACCAACTATTCGCTTAGCATCCTTAACAATACCTTTAAAATGGGCTCTTAAATCAATTGATGTGTTAGTTAAATGTTTCCACAACCAATTCATGTAGGTATATTGAGACTGTGTCACTGTTAATGGGAATGGGGATGGGATTTCAGGTGGGGGTGGAGGTGGAGGGTTAAGTAGATGGTTTGGGTTAGGTGTAATTGGAATACCCTCGGCTGTATCTTTTGTTTCAGTTATTAAAGATTGTATGCGAGGAACTATATTGTGCATTGTTTGTTCACTAACAGAGCCTACAGTAAAAACTGGTTGAAAATTTGCAGGAGTTATTGTTGTCGTATCAAATCTTGCTAAAAAATCTTCCTTAATACATATATTACCATCTACACTCCATGCATAACAAATTCCCTTTTCGATCGGTGTAGAGCTACGTCTAGGTGGAGTAAATGGATAATTTACACTTAAAAAAAATAATTCTCTTGTAGATACGTTTGAAGCAAGTAGAAACATTTTTCGTACCCATCGCCCACATCGTGTTTTTAATTCTGTATATCTATCACCAATAGGGGGATCAATACTTTCGGGTTGCTGACACAGTTCTGATTGTATTATAATCTGTCCTTGTAATCCTATCAATTCTTCAATATGTGCAAGCATTACCTCATTTCTCGGTGTGGTATATTGTATTATCAAATAATTTAAATGAGTATTTAAAATAGAAAAATATTTTTTTAAATTTTTTGGATCGTTTCCTAATTTACCCACAACAATTCGTGCAATGCAATTTTCGGTAACAAATATTGTATATAATATATTTAATATTAATGTCCATGGTGTAGCTATACAATTAATCGCCATGGCGTGATCAATTAAAAATCCATTTGTTTCACGTAATACATCTGGTGTTGGATTTGGAACATCGAAAATTGTAAAAACCGCAATATACCATTCTTTTGCTGTATTATGTTTTAAAACCACATCTAAAAATGCTAACGTAACGTTACCGCTTAGCAAATCATAAAAATTAAAGTCTAGAAAGTTACAGTCACCCAAAATTGCAAGAATTGTCGTTCCAAATAAAGGAGTCATATTGAAACATCCTTCTAAAAAAGCACGAACTGCATTAAGTCTTTGAGCTAAAAGATGATCGTCATGTCCAACGATACTTATGGATTGTTCTAATAAATCTGTATACATAGAATATTCTGCAGGAGTAAGTATATATTTTAAATAATATAAACAAGCACCTAACATCATTCGAATAGCCATACGATGTTGTTCTCCTTCTTCATTTTTCAAATAAAACATAAAATCGTTATCGGATTGATTTGCCATATGAGAGTCATATAGTGGTGCAAGAGTAGCACGATCTTGTCCAGGATTTTGTTCAAGTGCTACTAACATTGCTTCTGTAAGCGAATATGCACGCGCAGCATTACTTCCTGATAAAAACATAATTGTGTGTTCATTAAATAATGGATTACTCATCATATTAATAAAAATTCTAATTATTGAACCATAGTTATTATTTGTGCTAAAAAATGTGGTATACATTATTTTTGCAGTGGAACGCGAATTCAAACCTTCTGGTAAATTCATGCTAACTTTATAAAAATTAAAAAAAATATTTAAAAAGAAAGCAAAATTTTTATACTGCGAAGCATGATCATAAAATAAAAATTTAATAAATTGAATAAAGTCTACTAATTCGTCACGACTCTTATCATGAAAAAAACACACCATTAAAGCCTTTTCAACATCGGTTGGTTCTATTAAAGCTCCAAATGCTTCTTGATTTGCATATAATCTTATCCTTGCAATTAAATCATATATAGAAAGTGCATACAATTCATTGCATTGGGGGTAAGGAGGCGATGGTGCACAATATATTGACATATAATTCTGCACATTGTGAGCACCTTGAACTTGATTCCTATTAAGTGTTACAATATTAAGTATTGGAATTAATATAACATTTGCTCCATTGTCATCACCAAATTTTAATGATAATATAATTTTAATTGTATCACCTGGTTTTATACCCCTATCCAATTTAAAAGCATAATGAATACCATTATGTAGACCCCCTCTAAAATTATTTCGCATAAAATATATCATAATTTTAATTATGTCATCATATTGCGCAAAAGGATTAGACACAGCATAGTATATAGTAGCTGTGTATTCAGATAATACACCTGTGCGCGTTAATCCAACAAATCCATCTAATCCTCTATCAAAAAATAAATGATGCATCATAATTTTTATTCTATCAAAATTTCCACCGCGACTATTATAAGGTGATATAAACATTAAACGTATATATGATATTACAGCAAAAGAAGTAGTGTCTCTTCCTATATTTGTTCCTTGTGAAGAAGGAACATCATCTGATAGTAACCCTTGTTCAAATGCACTTTCTCCACTCGCGTCATCTGCATTTACTTCGTGAGTTTTGCATTTAATATCTTCTGGTTGTCCAACAATTCTACGTATTTCAGCAAGTATTTCATGTGTAATAGGGTCACGAATATTAATTAAATTAATAGAATAAGGCGGTGTATTTGGAGGTAGTGGTTGTGGTGGTCGAACACGTTGCCACCCTGTTGGAACAGCAGCAACCGCAGCAGCAACTGCAGCAGGAACAGCAGATTCTTCCATTTATTAATATTATATGATATATTATAGACAGAATATATTATATAATAATATTTTTATCTTTAAATTAATAACTCCACCAAAGTGTTCCATTTTTTTCTGTTAAATTGTCACTATAGTTATCAATAAAGAATTTCTCAAAATATCTTTTACTTACCACCATTTTATTATGTTTATATCCCCACTTACAATAAAAATCATATATCGTATGAACGGGAAATGATGATGATGATGATGCAAGTGAAGCAGACGACACTGACAAATCTGTATCATTGTCTTTCTCTTTCTTAGCAATAATTATATTTACATCCTTGACATCTTTATTCTTGTTCTTACCCTTTCCTAAAGCGCCGTTTGTCGTATTATTCCCACCTAAATTCGCCCTCTTAAATTCTTCAACCCCGTTCAATATTTCCTGTTTTTTATCCCATAATTTACACCCAATATTCATCAAATATTTATCTTCTTCGATACAAATATCGGGCAAAAAGTGGCGAATAAATCCTAAAATTGTCTGGTCTGTAATTGTCTGGATATTTTTCTGGTTTCCATGATATACGTTGCCATGATTCAAAAATAGTGTAGACATTTCATCTATTTCTAGCTCGATTTCTGAATGGTTACATCTAATATTTTCATTCCAAAATGACATGAATTTTCCGACAAGTGGTAAATGTTTGCTCGTAATATTTAAAAACATTTCTCTATTATCTTGTGTTTCCATAATTTCTCCTAAATCTCCTGCTCCCAGCCCTCCCATATTGCCTCCATCATTATCTATTACAACATTCACACTTACATGTTCACATGAATATTCAAGTCTCTTCATAAGATGTTTTTTAAGAACATTTGTAAAAAAAACATTAGGGATTTTCTCTTCTTCGATGAAGATTTTCCAAAGGTAAAGCATATTTTTCCAAGTAATATGGACACCTTTGCATGGATCAGTTGTTGATGAAATAAATCGAGAAAGAATACCATCATCAGTTGTAGTTTTCAAATAAAAGGCGTGTTCTTTTATAGTGCAATCTTTGCATGTTTTTTCAATAAATAAATCGGCACTATTAAAACGGGAAGAATAATGTGCAGCTACACAAAACAAATCAAGCATGCTTTGTTTCTGAATAACATTTGTTGAATGCATATGAGAATGTCCTGGTGTTGTCGGGGTTTTCGGTGTAGATATTCCACTATTTGATATAGACATGGACATTCCCACACCTCCACCTCCAACAAGACTTGATAATGAAGAAGACGACGAAGAGTGTCCGATCCCATTGTGTCCCATTCCCACAAGTTTAAGTCCTTCATTGTGTGTATAAAAAGGAAACGAAATTACATTTTCGACAATGTCAATCAAACGACATTCTTCGTATTTATGCTCGTAAAATTTAAATTTAAAATGATTCATCATATTTGATGTCCCAAAAAGTGCATAACTTTCTTCACCTAGTTCGCTAATAAAATGTTTCGCCTTGGTCGAAATAAAATACGTATTTGTATTTTTTTTAAGTAGAATATCACCGATAACAGTGAGAAAATACTTGGCGCTATCTTTATTCTTAAATACGAAAGGAGTAAGCGCATTTAATACACGCTGAATTGTTTCTGATTCTGGAATAGATGTTAGAAGATCGCGTTCTTTTATCTTTTTAATAATTTGGTTTTTAATTTTATATTTCCATGTAGACAATTCCGAGTTTTGTTGATCTGTAATCGTAGTTCTAATCTCGTGTTCGATTTCATCCTCATTTATTATTTTATATGTATTATTATGATACACAAAAAAGAGGTCGATATTCGGGTTATAAAAATAAGAAGAACTGTTAATAAATTCGCGAATAAATTCTTCCGATGTTTCTTCTAGGGTTTTGCGGCGCTCTTCGCGCTGAATACGAGCATCACATTTTTGTTGTAAAAGAGTCGGAAGTGTATTCTTAATATGACACACCAATGCAGTGCGAGCATAATCGTCGTCCAGATATTTATCGTATAATCCTCTAACAATTGTTACAAGTTCTTCGCACTCTGTTATAGGATCAGTTTTGGGTTCAATTTTTGGAGAATATTTATCTGATGGTGGTGATGATGATAATTGTATATATGACATATTTATTTTTGATTGTTTGATTGATTGATTATTAGTTAAGTTGTGGTAGTGGATATATATAATATAATAAAACGTTTAATATATTATAATAAATATTTATATATGTTGATTATCATATGCATTGCTTTAAGTTACAACGCTACAACGCTATAATACTACCATCTAAGTCCATGAGATAAGTAATTACTGTAAGATGAGGATATTTTTGATTAATTGTTTGTTTAAACTTAATAAAATTTTCATTATGCAAGGCAATTTCATCCGCTCTAGGAATGGAAGGTAAATTATAAAATATTTTATATGCACCACATTGCATATGGTCTATCACAATAACTTCTATAATGTCATGTAATTGTTCCGCTAATTCGATATGTTTATCAAATGTTTCACTCCATGCAGAATATACTGCTTGATTATATCCTAAAGATGCTCCTGCTAATATAAACCCATCATAGTTATTATTTAATCCGATACTATTGAAAAATAAAACAGCATCATCTATAAGTCTAAAATCCATACAGGTAATAACTATTGCTTTGGCTTTATGAGCTGTTAATTGATTTTGCGTTGGCATATTTGGAATTTGCATATTTAGGATTTGCGTATTTGTAGTAGTAGTAGTAGTAACTGCTCTTTTTTGGGACGCCCGATTTATTTTAGCTCTCATAACTGAATAATTAGTACTACCGATACCAGAACCCTGAATGAATCGATTACGTGTATCGCTGGGAACTCCTAAAATTAATCCAATGCGTTTATTAACTCTCATTATATAAATATAAATATAAAATATCTACTTATCATCTTTTTTATTTCGTTTCGTATTCCTATTTTTTAGTTTATAACTTTTTTTATTTTGCTTTTTAAACATTTTAATAAATTCTTTTAATTCTTTTTTGTTATCAAATTTTTCAAGTATACCAAAATATCCTCCTGATTGCTGTGCATTAGAATCACCGCCAAAAATTTCAAGTTCATGTTCTGAACGTTGAATAATATTATTATCTTTAGGGGGGAGATGGGGCTTGGGCTCAGGCTGAGGATGAGGTTGAGGTTGAGGTGAAAAATCAGATTCTGTAGGGAATAGTGTAGGGTTTATTGGGAGTTTTGGTAGTAGTGGTTCTGGTTTTTCTACTAGTTTTTCCCCATATTCTACGAGTGGTTTAGCTGGAGCAGCAGGAACGTCGGGAGAAACATTTACTGCTGGCGGCAATAGAGGCAGTGAAGGTTCGCGTATGCTTGTAGCGGATTCAGATATTTTATTATCAAAGTTATATTTTTTGATAGCATTTGTAAGTTGTCCAATTTTTCTATCTATATTTACTTCGCTGCAAACAGCCCATGCTTGTTCAGGTCTATTTTCTAAATATACGCGTTGGTCAGCCCATTGAGCGTTTTCATTGCAAAAATTTGTTTTATCAAAAGTAGTTCCGCATGCATTGCCCCATCGTGCGATAAATTGCATATTTCTACAAAGTTCACTCGAGCATATTTTTCCGTCTACCGAACCTCGGGGTTGATTGGGCAATGGTCTATCTGCTTGAGACATATATTCACGTTTATCTAAATCATAATGAGAACAAACAGTTCGCGAACACATATTTATTTTACCTAAATATACATCATAGTGATCAGATATCATTTCTGCGGCATCAGATACTGATATTAATTTACCATTCGTTGTATATTTTTTAATCAATTCATATAATCTAACACGTCTTGCACCGGAGTGTCTTCTTATGTCATAAAATCCATCATTTACACATTCAATATTGCGTATACGAGCATCGTAGCAAGCATTAAATCCAATAAAATATCCTTTTGTTTTTCTTTCGACATGTATATATCTAAGTCCAAGTTCAATTCGCATAATCTCAGATTTTTCTTTACTAAGTGCATCTTTGCTTGCGGGTTTTCCAATATACCATACATTTGCATAATCGCCGGAATTATTTTCTGTAAGATATTTTATATAGTCTTCGAGTGTATTAGAATATTGCATTGCCTTTCGAGAACGAACACATGCAGGTGCATGTAATTCAAATACGTTAAAACCACCAATTGTTGTTTCTGTTCCCATAAACCCAGCAGAAGTAACAAAAAAATCGGTTGAACTAAAAATACCTCCTGGAAATGTTTGCATAAGTATATTATGAGATGGAGTTTTTGATGATTTCGATGTATCTACATAAAGTATAACATTGTCAAATTGTCCTATTATATAATTATCGAACGTAATATGTGCACATATAATTTCACCACCTACCGTAAAACCCTCACCCACGGCCATAAAAGCACTACATCTATCTGATGCTCCGCCACTTCCACCAGAAAACAGTCCAAATAGTCCACCTGAATTACTGGATGATGAACCCGATGTTTTCATAAATTCTTTATAAGTTGAAGTATCTTTGAGGAATTTATTATCTTCGAGAATCTGTGCTAATTTTTTATAAACATAATCAACAGATACAATACAATTCAAAAGAAAAATAATATCAACATCTATAGTTAATAATAATTTACCATCTGTGAACATGTCTTTCGATGAGGCATTTTTATCAATAGTATATGAATCGGGGGATATTACTATTTTACCATCAGATATAAAACTTTCATCTCCAAAATATAATTTTTGGTCACTTGGGGTTTTTAATGTTTTTACTTTATCTACAACACCTTTTGCTATCCCTTGCATCTCAGTAAAAAAATCTTTATATTCTGATTTTAATATAGGTCCAAACACATCGTTGATCATTTTTGTAAAGAATACAATATCTCTTCCATATTCATTCCATACGAAAAATGCATATGTTCTTATAAATTTAACAATTCTATCTGCTAATAAAAATCCATGAGCATATCCTCTTTCTTCATCAGTGCCTTTCACAGTAATATATATGAATCCTTCTGCCTCGGTGCGCTTTCCATTTTGAATATCAATAGATGCAGGAGAAGGTGCTACTATAGGTGATGGTGATGGTGATGGTGCTACTAGAGGAGAAACATTGGGTGGTTGAATGATTGATGGGCGAAGTTTCTCATCCAATAAAGATACAGGCATTGAACCGGAGGATGGTTTTATTTCTTCTGGTAATGTTTGTGGTTGTATTTGTGTTTGTATAGTTTTTAAGGGATCTTGCATTAAAAACAATTTATTATCTATATATATATAATTTATTATTCTTAATTATATTATTTTGTATAATATATTTTATTTTGATATTTTTAATAATACACATAAGTATTTAAAGATTTGACTTAAAATAGAATATATAAATAACTATCATGAGTAATTCTAATTCTAATTCTAGTAATCCCGATAATGTTCTTACAATCAAAACGGTTCAGATTGCACCGTTTCGAACTCTTATGACTGCGCTAAAGGATATTTTATTGGAGACAAATATAACATTTAAAAAAGACGGTATTCGTATTATTAATATGGATAAATCGCATACTATGTTGGCGCATCTGCATCTTGCTGCCGAAAATTTTGAACTATATGAGTGTGAAAAGGATAAAATTATTATTGGAGTAAATATGTTTCATTTGTTTAAGCTTATTAATTCGATTGATAATGACGATACATTGACAATATATATTGAGCGAAAAGACTATAATGATGGTATAGTCTCTCATTTGGGGCTTAAATTTGAAAATGGCGATATTAAACAATGCAAAACACAAAAGCTGCGTCTGATTGAACCAGATTCGGAAGAATTAGAAGAGCCTAATGTTACATTTTCGTCAGTAATTAATCTTCCTTCTGCTGATTTTCAAAAAATTATTCGCGACTTATCGTATTTATCCGAGAAATTAGAGATTAAATCGGTTGGGAATGAACTTATTTTCAAGTGTTCTGGACAATTTGCTACTGCGGAGGTGCGTCGTGTAGAGTCTGATGAAAGTATGAAATTTATTCAAAAACAGTCATCAAATAGAGTCATTCAGGGCGAATTTTCGCTAAAAAATCTGAGTTATTTTATTAAATGCACCAATCTTTGTAGCCAAATTGAGATGTATCTTGAAAATGATCTGCCTTTAGTTATTAAATATTATGTTGCAAGTTTGGGAGAAGTTAAGCTTGCTCTTTCTCCTTTACCTTCTTCGTAGGTATGGTGATGGTGGTGTGATACTATTATATCAATATTGTAAAGTATTGATATAATATTGTGAAATGATAATATAATAATATGATAAACTATTAATACTCGGGCATATGTTCTTTAAACAAACAACCATGAGACGAGATTCCGTGTAATTCTTTAATTACACTTGAATCCCTAAATTGACAACTCGATAACCATACTTTTACAATACAGAAATTCTTTTTTGGAGAAATAGTGATACCATTAATAAGTGGGAGTATGGCACGATTATCAGCCATAGATTCACCCACTAATACATACGTAAGTTCCTTCCATGCTTGAGAAACATCTTTATTGCTTATTTTATATGAAAAACACCCACCTTTTCGATTCCGCTCGTCTTCCCATGTTGGTGATATCCCTTCACGCATTATAAATAACATACAATTTGTTACTAATTTCGCAGGAAGCACATTTGTGATTGAAATAGCCTCTTCGACAGTAGTAAATGCACATATTTTAATATAACTTTTAATACTCCAGTCAGTATCGTGCGGAAGATGTGCCCATAATATCCATGTATCAGATAATTTATGTAAATTATTGGATTCACGGCATTGATCGTCTAATGTATTCGTGTCGTTATTCATTTGCAATACAGTAGGAGAAGTATGAGTTTCACTATCAACCATTGTGATATATTATAAACATATATTTCTATATTAGTTTATAATATACTTATTTTAATATTGTTAATTTTAATATTAAATTCAATATTATTGTATTGTAGTTATTATTTATTGTAGTTATATTCAACAAATTCAATATCCGCATCATTTATAAATTCGATTGGGTGAATACTGTTTGTGGATTTGGATTCAGTGTCAGTGGATGACGCAGAATCTTCTGTAGTCTTATACGTTTCATCATCGATTATTTTAAACACATTTTTGGTAATTAAAATCTTCTTACCTTGTTCAAGAGAATACATTTCAATGAAATTATCGATACATGATAGAGTATAACTATTTCCTAAAATAACATTATACCTTTTATATAAATACATTTTAAGAAATGAATAGTCCAAAATCGTATTATCTTCGATATAATAATTTATAGGATTTGTTAAATTAATAATATAATCCTGGCTATCGGTTTTAAGATGGATTCCGATAAATCTTCGCTTTGATACTAAATCTTTTAATTGGTCATATGTATATTTTTGTTTCATATCGGATTTACGAAATGTTTCGTATTTTAAACAAAACCCGAATGTAACATTTACTGAATCATCCTCAAAATACATTGTTCTAAGAACGAAATCGTATTCTGTTGGTTCTAATATAATATTATCACCATTGAATCCATCCTCTTCCTCATCCTCGTCTTCCGTGCTTTGTTTGTCTTCTGTATCATCCACTTCTTCTTCTTCGTCGCAGTTTTCATTCGTTGTATCTGGTTCATGAATATCAACATTTGCATTTGTAAGGTCTGCATCAATTGGTGTTTCGAGTTCAGACGACGGTTGTGGTTGTGATTGTGATTGTTCTGCTTCTGACTCAGATCCAGAGCCGGAGCTAGAATCGTCGTTGTCATCCTCCTCATCCTCATCCTCACAAATAAACTTAATAGGATTATATTTAATAAAATCGGCCATTGTTTTAAATCTATGTATAATATTTCCATCTTTAACGATCTCTATTTCATATAATCCATCATCTATATTTAAAATGTTCATCATAGGTCTACGAATATGTTTTCTATATGGTCTATAAATGTATTTACTATATACGTCATATCCAGTAATCATAGTTCTTGCAAAAGTATATGCTAAAAACATCGAAAGGTCATAAGCAACTCCAGGATTAAAAAAAGAATAACACATTAGTCCTAATGTAAATGTGCTAAAATAATTAAAAACTGAAATATCCATTCGCTCATTGTTTGGGGTTAGGGATGGGGGTAGGTATTTGTATGTGTGATTATGCATTTTCGTAAAGCTTATTTGTAACTGTATTCTATAATATGTATATATGTTTAAATCTTTTACATAAATATATTATTTATATTACTACTTTTAACATAAATAATATTTTGTAATTGTTATTGCGATAAATTAAAATTAAACACCTGCTGCGGTTTTTAAAGCAGTTGCCGAGGCTTTTGCTGCATCAGCATTAGTTTTTGCTTTTTCAGCTGCTACTTTTGCCGCCTTTACTAAATCGAATGTTTTTGCACTATTAATTAATAATAAAGCTTCATCTGCTTCACTATTTGCAGCATTTGCAGCCGTTTCTATAGTGGATGCTGTCGCTTTATAGGTAACAAGAGCTGCAGCGTTAGCAGTATCAGCTGCGGTTGTTCCTGTGGGTGCTGGTTTAGCTTTTACTGCTTTAGTTATCACTAATACATCTTTGGTTGTTTGAATTACACCTATAATTATATTCCCTGTTTCAGATATTAATTTAGCTACATATGTAGTCTTTCTGTCAAAACTTTTATGACCACTATCCTTGTGATCGGTATGCTTGTAACCACTATGGGAATGTGATTTAGACTTGTAATAATCGTGGTCATGGTTGTGTCCATCACCCTTATTTGTTCTTACGCTTCCTCCGTGTAGAGAATATTCGTGTGAACTCCTACCACTTGGATATATATAATGTCCGTCTTTGTTATTCCATGGTGTTGGTTCATGAACTCCTAATACATTTGCAAGTCTCATGCGTGGGCAACTTCTTCCGGATGGATCTTGTTTCGCTGTAATGCCATCATCACAGCACCCAAACTGCGTTTCCCAACATTTTTTATCTGAAGGTTGTATTTTCGACGGATTGATACCAAATACAAAGAATAGAATAGTAGTGACATATGTCATTAAAATAAATGGAATGAAAACAATAAACCACGAAATAATTGTCATACCACTATTACATATAGCATTAAGAACAATCGTGAAAATAATCATGACAATAAATTTAAAAAACGCTTGTATAGTATCACCACGATACATATCTATAACTATTTGAATAATTGAAAATGCTAAATATAAAAGTGCCGGTGCGCATACATTTTCTAAAACCATTATTTTTACTTTATTGTATATTATATTATATTATAAAAATATAACATAATAATGGGTTTTAAAAATAACTAAAATTATAAACTATAAACTTTTTATTTACAAATCAAATTTACATTTTGTTCTGTCATATGTTCCTTTATTCTTTCCTTCATATATCGTTGCATTTTTATCTTTGAATTTACCAACTTGATCACCGACTTCCTCGTTAATATATGAATAAATATTGCCATCTTCGTCGTCGTTAGATACATACATTACACCATTAATTTCTACCTCAAATAATTCTTCTTCCTCTTCCTCTTCCTCTTCCTCTTCTTTTTCCTCTTCCTCTTCAATTACATTCTCTTCTGATTCTGACTCAGTTTCCACATCCTTTTCATTATCATCTACATGTTGTTCTTTATTAATTTCATTTTTTGTAGGAAATGTCGGTAATTTAATATGTGTTTCCTCCTCCTCCTCTTCTTCTTCTTCCTCTTCTTCTTCCTCTTCCTCTTCTTCTTCCTCTTCCTCTTCTTCTTCCTCTTCCTCTTCCTCTTCTTCTTCCTCTTCCTCTTCCTCTTCTTCTTCCTCTTCCTCTTCTTCTTCCTCTTCCTCTTCGACTACTACATCATCTACAACAATTTCATCTTTAACAGGTTCTACTACTTTGGTATCTTCCTCTTCCTCTTCCTCTTCCTCTTCCTCTTCCTCTTCCTCCTCCTCGGTATCTTCCTCCTCCTCTTCTTCTGCTACACTATCTTCAGTTGATTCTTTTAAAATTACATTTTTGACATTTTGACCCATTAACATTTGGTTAATAATATCAACATTATCTGATATACTATTATTGCATTTGCAGACACAGTTACATTTTTTTTCTTTTATTTCGAGATTAATTGGATCTGATTCCAACACATTATTTTTTTGTTGATACTTAATCAATTCTTCTCTAAGATAATTATTTTCACGTTTAAGAACTATTACTTCTAATTCTTCATTAGATTTAGAATCATGATAGGTATCGGCATTACGATTGTGTGTGTGAACCATACTACTAATTGTGCGATGTAACGCTGTATTATAATTTTTTAAATTTTTTACAACAGTTAAATTTAATACTTCGTCGTGTGTTTGTTTGTATGTTTCAAAATCATAAAAAAATTCACATAGTTTATCTTCTAGCCCTGATTTTATACAGAGTTCAACATTTTTTAATATAGGCGAAATATCTATATTTTTATGATTTGATTTTGTTTGTTCATGTGTTTCTTTGCACTCTTCTTCTTTATATATTTTCTCTTTTTTAATTGTATACATTGTATTTCGAATGTTTAGGAAAAGATAGTTGATGGATATATATAAATAATGGTATTCGTTTAATATGATTTAAAAAATATTTAATAAATATATAATAATAACATAGTAATCATGGAAACTACTATAAATGAAAATGAAAATAAGACTGATTCAAATATCATTGTAAATAATAATGAATCTGTAAATGAATCTGTAAATGAATCTGTAAATGAATCTGTAAATGAAAATTCAAAAGTATCTATGGAAAATATAGATAATCTTAATAACAAAACACAACAAGATTTAATAAATGAATATTATCAAAAATTACAAAAACATAAATATGAAAGATTTATTGAAATTACTATGAACCAAACAACATATACGAGAGATGAAGCAATCACCAGTTTAGAAAAACACAAAGGTGATATAACTCTTGTAATAAAAGAGTTTCTTGGAGTTGTTGATAAAAAGGAGGAACGTGAAAAAGAACAAAATTCAAAATCATTACATCAAAAACGATACAGCGTTATAAGAGAATATATGGATAATGCTTCGAATAATTATATGAAGAAACAAGAACAAACAAAGCTATATAATGATTTTTTAGAAAAACAACAAAAAGCAAAGGAAGCACAAGCACAAGCACAAGCACAATTATCGGATACTAAACAATAATTTACTAATAAATATATAAATTATGATTGTAAAATGATCATAATTTATAACATGTAACATGTATTAAAAGTGTTATTTTCCTCCAGATGTAACACCAATACCAAATGCATTGTTTATAATATTACTTTTAAGGGGTTTATTTTTTCTAATATTCACTGTATTATTTGGAATTATTTTATTATTAAGCAGAAAGTCATTATTATCTTCATATAGTTCGGGTAAAATATGCGTAAGTGGTTTATTTACTACATAAATCATTTGCTCACTTTGAAATAATTTTCTATATTCTTGAATTGTTAAATTTCCATAAAATTTATTTAAAAGATAAAAAGGGTTAGGAGCAATTTTTATGCTTTTTTCGTATTTATATATTTTCCCATAAAGTAAATTTAATAGATGATATCTCTCGAATTTAGTTGATGTATCAACATTCTCATTCATAAGAAAAGCTGCAGCACACTCTGGTGAACAAAAACAACCATATACATTATAAACATCTTTTGTCAATGTTTTTGGTATATATATTGCCGGAGAATCGAATTCACATGTGCACCAAAAACATGCAGACCTTTGTGTTCCGCCAATATTCTTACATATATCACTTTTATGGAAACTTATTTTAAGCTGGTTAATCTTTCTCCATATATCTTTTTCACCCTTATTTAGTCTCGATGTATTATCACTTTCGTCACAATCACCACAATCATCACAATTATCGAAATCTGTCCGATTATTATAATCATTACTATAAGAATTAATATCGGGAGAATATACATTATCGAAAAAAATGGGAGTATTATTTGAATAAATGGAATTTTTATTGCTACCAATATCACTATTGATATTGCTACTGTTTTTATTTGCGGTATTTTGTGTTTCTATACCACTAGAACCCATATTGTCATATACTTTAAATAAATGTGATGAATTATCTTTATAAATAGGAATATGGGTAGGGGTAGGGGTAGGATTAGATGAGGTATTATTAGCTACTGAATTTTTTACATAAATTTCGCTACCTTTTAACTGAGACGAATTATAACTTTGAATTTCATTTTGTTCAACATTATAATTATCTGTTGAATCGGTATTTATATTTTTAATATCACGGATAGAACATTTTAAATGTAAAATAATATTGGGCAATTCATTGTTGTTGTTATTTTCTTCTAATTTTTGATTAATAATTTTTCCGCCTTTTGGTTTTCTACCTCTTTTTTTTATTACTTTTTCCTCTGGGGGTGTTGGCGGGTGATCTAATATTATATTTTCATCAGTATTATTTTCAATCTTTTTAGATTTACATACTCTTCGTTTCCTGGTTTTAACGACTACGTTTTCATTTAAACCTTCACCTTCACCTTCACCTTCACCTTCACCTTCACCTTCAATATTATTAACATTCGTTATTTTAATATTCGCCGCCGCCGCATTTGCAATTAACATATCTTTTTTAGACCTTCGTTTTCTTATTTTTTTTTCAACAATGGGAGTAGAAGTTATATTATCATTTGATTGATTTGTATTATCAGTTTCTATTTTTACATTTTTCTTCCTTCCTCTTTTTTTCTTTTCAATAATGACGGAAGGATTTTGAATACTAGTGGAAACCTCGTTTGAAATCTCACTTGAAGTATCATTTGATATAAGTGTATTGGTATATAATTCATCCTCTTTTGTTACGTGTGTATTCATAATGAACAATCTTATAAAGTAATTAAAAAGACGAATTTAAATCCTTTTAATATATATTTACGCCTTTTACTATTTTATAAGGCAATAGGATATCGGAAATTATTATACATTTTCATTATTTTTATCATCTTTATTAGTTGAAAGTATTTTAAAACATGTCCGGCAAACCGGCTTATAATTCTCTACACCGATTACTACTTGATCAGTTTCATTCGTAATTCTATAACTGAACAATCCGGCTTTCCCGTTACGACACATACTGCAAAGCGACTTAAGTTTAGAAACATTATCGCAATACGGTATTAAATCGAGTAAAGATCCAATTTTATTTTTCTTAAAATCACCATCTAATCCGCAAATATAAACACGCTTTTGTAAATTTTCAACAAGTGATATAACATGAGATATATCGCCAAAGAACTGCCCCTCGTTTATTAGAATAACCTCGGATTCATTTACTTTTTCTATATTTTTTATCATAATTTCTAAAATGGATGTTCCTTTAATACATGGAATCATTATTTTGTCATGTGTTGACATAAATGATGCATCACAGTATCGATTATCTGCTTCATAATTGATTACCATAACAGGGATATTACAATATTTGCATTGATCGTATATTTTTTTTAATGTTGATGTTTTTCCAGAGAACATTGGACCTAGAATTAGTTCTAAATATCCTTCACTTTCTTTATTATTTTTCTCTATATAATTAGATTTGGTATCTACTGGCGACAATGGGGATGGGGATGGGGATGGTGATGACGGTAATGGTGATGAACTCATTTGTAAATTTCGTGCGTTTAATTGAGGTATAAATGAATGTGTGTTTAATATTTCTGTATTGTTCATTATATAATATACAGTTTCAATTATATTTATAACAAAAAACTTATTAAAAATAAAAATAAAACAAATATAATAATAACTATAACAACTATAACAATATTACAAACATGTTATTAGATAATAAGTCTAAAATTTATAAAAAAAATGATTCGACTATTAACAATAACAGTATACCAATATATTCATTTTATAAAAGTAAAAATGTGATGGTTAATTATTGCGAGGAACATGATGAACATGATGAACATGATGAACACGATGAATATGATGGTGAAAAAAATATGATAGTAAATTCAAATATAAATATTATCAAGTCATCGTCATCATCTTCTGATAATATATCAAATAGAATGGTAACAGTATCCTTATCGGTTGAAAATAAAATGGGCATAAATAATAGCGAATTTTTTAAAAATTCTACACCATGGGTAGAAAAATACCGTCCCACATGTTTTGAAGATATTGTATTAGATCCAATAAATAAAACATTATTAAAAAATATTATAGATAATAATTATTTCCCTAATTTATTATTTTACGGACCGCCAGGAACGGGTAAAACGACAACTATAATTAATTTGGTAAATTTATATCAAGAAAAGATGAATCTTAAAAACAAGGGACTAATGATTCATTTAAATGCATCAGATGAGCGCGGAATCGATATTATACGAAACCAAATAAATAGTTTTGTAAATTCAAAATCTTTATTCGGAGATGGTATGAAATTTGTAATTCTGGACGAAGTAGATTATATGACAAAAACCGCACAAATTGCACTTAGATATTTATTAAATAATTACAATAATAGTTTTAATGTAAGATTTTGTCTTATTTGTAATTATATTAGTCGTATCGACGAATCACTTCAAACAGAATTTGTAAGAATGCGATTTAATCAGTTACCCGAAACTGATATATTAACATTTTTACAAAAAATAAATAAAAATGAAAATCTTAAAATAAAAGATGATACACTAATTTCAATTCAAACACATTTTATGTCAGATATAAGAAGTATGATTAATTATATGCAATCAAATCAAGATCTTATTCATGATTGTAAAATAATAAAAAATGATTTGTGGATAAAGTTAACCAAATGTTTGACAAAAAAAACGAAAATAGATATTATATTAAAAAAAATTAATAATATTAGCAGAGAATATAATATAGAACCGAAAAATATAATAAAAAATTACTTGAATTATATTATCAGAAATTATTCAATAACACCGCAATTTCTTTATAATATAGAGAATATAATGCATGTGCAAGATTGTAAAACAGAACATATTTTAAAATATATTATTTATAAGTTGAAGATTTTTTTTAATCCTGATACTTAAAATATTATTTTCTTTAATTCTTTATATTGATTTGTTAATATATATAATTGAAATAACTTAAAGAAAATAATAGAAATAAATAGAGACGCGCTTATTGTAAAACTTGAAAAATGTCGTGTATTGACGATGAGTGGACAAGTTTCTTAACACAAGGGGCTATTATTTTATCAAATGAAAAAAATAGTGCGAAAAATAATGTTACTCATTCTTATCAGCAGAATATGGATTCTACGATGACTTCTTATACGGCTATTGTTGACACTAAAGAGTCATCTAATGTAGTTTTAAAACCGTTACAGGTTGCGGCGACGGCGATGACGGCATCATCTACTATCCCCAAATATAATAGTAAAGAATTAAAACCATCCAAACAATCGATTAAAATATCATCCCCCAATATATCATCCCATACATTTAAATGTAAAAAATCTGATAGTGGTTGTAAAGGTGATGGTGATGGTGATGATTTGGATGATGAATTAGGTGGTGATGCGTTGGAATACGAATTGGAAGATGTATTAGATGATGTGTTGGAAGACGATTTGGGTGGTGTATTGGACGACGCGGTATTAATTGAACCATCTGAGAACATACAACCTGTATGTAGTAATATTTATATATCTACCAAAACGAAAATATCATATTTAAATACACCGATTGATATTAAAAAAGTATTTTGGAGTATACCAATATCACCTTATTCCACACCAAATGAGTGTATTATCAAAAAACAAATTAAAGTATCTACAACTGATCCAAAAGAATTAGAGGAAATAAAGGAATTATTAAAAAATGAGAAATATTATCAAGAACAGGAAATCGAGCATATCGACAACCCAGAGGGAAGAATTAAATTCAAAGTCCAGCTTAAAATTAATGTTGGATTATGTAAAAAAGATATTTTGAATTATAGATGTAAATTAAAGCGTGCATTTTTCAACTGCTTTGTCCTTATTATGCGAATCAAAGATCACGTCGGGGATGGTTTCAAAGAAATGCACATAAAAGTATTTAATACAGGAAAATTGGAAATTCCTGGTATTCAGACCGATGAATCGCTTACTCATGTATTAGAACTACTTATAGCAATACTAAAACCAATCGTAGGACCACATATTAATTTTATTCCAGACAAATGCGAAACTGTGCTTATCAATTCTAATTTTAATTGCGGTTACTTTATTAATCGTGATAAACTATACAATATTTTAAAATATAAGTATCGCATCAACAGTAATTATGATGCATGCTCTTATCCGGGTATTCAGAGCAAGTTTTACTATATACCCGGAAATGATATACAAACAGGACAACAAACTCCTATGGGTGAAAATCAGACAGCTTACGAAATATCATTTATGATTTTCCGAACAGGAAGTGTTCTTATTGTGGGGCGATGCGATGAACCCGTATTATACTGTATATATGACTTTCTTAAAAAATTGTTAGAAACCGAATATCCGGAAATCGGAAATCAATTGAATATTATTCAGCCTAAAAAACATAACGTAAAACTACGTCGCAAAATTATTAACGTTATTGAAGATATTTAGACTTATTTCGTTACTAATATTGAATTATTGAAATTATAATAGTTTTATTTAATTTTTATTTAATTTAATATAGTTATTTAATTTAGTTTTTATTTAATATATGTTTTTTATTTAATAAGTATTTAAAGATTATTAAATTTGTTAATTATATAATATGAGTTCATCGAATCAAGTTCAGCAATCAGCCACCCAATCTTCCTCCTCTTCCTCTTCCTCTTCCTCTTCCTCTTCCGGTGGTGCAAAATCCGGCGAGTCTGCTTACCGTCTTCCATCTAATGTTTGTTTGCAACATAGCTGTAAATTGGCCATTGTTCAAGATAAACCCGTCATGATGGATTACTGGACTGCGTCTCTTGATAAGTCTATTATCATTGGTGTTCGGGAATCAGGTGAAAAACTTCTGGTAAAGAGCGAGGATGAGTATACAAGTCCGATTGCAAACATTTACAAGGTAGAGACTGAGTATATTATCGTAACCGAGAATTCAATCTACCTTATTTCTAATGAAACCCCGTCAAAGAAGATTAGTTGAGATTAACTGAGATTAGTTTATAAATGATTTGTTTCATAAATATTATATATTTATTCCAAAAAAGAAATTGAACAGTTTTTTGTTATATAAATTAATATAACAAAAAATTAACAAATATGTATTCATATTCATATAAAAAAACAAAAGAGAATTCAGCTTCTCCTATTCATGAAAAATATGCTAATTATAATGCTTCTTCGCTTACTAGTGATTCATCATCATCGGATTCCGATTCATCGCCCTCACCCTCGCCGTCGCACAAAGTGTATCGACAACGACACATCAGTAATAAGGATCAACGTTTCGCAAGCATTGCTTTGGAAGAAGCGTCAAAGTCAACACTTCTTATGCAACATGGATGTATTGCTGTTTTGAATGGTAAAGTCTTAGCAAAAGGTTGCAATAATATACGCTCCCATTCTAAGGACGGACTGCTCCATTTTCGCAAATGTTGTAGCGCGCACGCAGAAATATCAGTTCTACATAAATTATGTATCATGGAACTTTCTCCCAAAATTGTCCAGAAATTGGTTCTTTATATTGTTCGGATTTCGCGAAGTGGTGAAATGGCTGAATCGGCGCCATGTTTTCATTGCACTCTTCGTATGAAAAAATTAAATATCAAGGCTATTGTTTTCAGCAATAGTGATGGTGAACTTGAAAAAAGACGCATTAATGAATATGATACCGACAAACTTACATATGGAGCAAAACGCGTTATTGATCCGTCATTCTATATACGATAATGACGTAGTAAATGACGTAGTAAATGAAGGATATTATGTATTTTTTATTTTATTTTTTTGGAGGGGATGCATACCCAATAACAGCACACGCTATCCTTTTTCCTGCATGTCCTGTTGTTAAACTATCCGGCTGTCCTCCATGCCCACAATCATCTTCGTCCGCATGAATAATTAACCCACGCCCTATTATATTTGTTTTTGTTCCACGAAGAGTAATGACATCATCATAAAAAGTATATTTTACTTCACATTTCACATTTGATTTTAAATTACCGAGATCCCCCACATGTCGCTCTTTCATTCCAGGACATCCGTGTGTTTTATTATACGGATTAAAGTGAGCACACATACTATCACATGAATCGCTCATATCGCCATACTCGTGAACATGAAACCCATGAAGTCCGGATGTTTTAAGTCCTGTCAAATCTACATCTATACGAACGCGCGATTTTGATGGCTCTTCTGTAAATCTTACCGTGCCTTTTACTTTTTTTCCATTAAAAACAGCAATCGCTTGAATTGGAGAAATCATCTTTTTTTGTCTTGTTGTTGTTGTTGTTGTTGCCATTTTATTTATTTTATACTATATAATACTATATAATACTATATAACATTACTTTTATAGCATTTTATACTAATAATATATATAAATATTATACATATTATTAACGGTATCGATTAATGATTAATAACTCAACTCATCGTAAATCTTAAATCTTAATCAACCTCTTCAATGTTTGGACCGGATGATGGCTTTGATTGGTTTTGGTTTTGGTTTTGGTTTTGAAAATCGGGCATTCCACCACCGGCACCTGCACCTGCATATAGTTTTGAAATAATTGGAGCAACCATACTTTCTAGTTTCTTTTGTTGTTCCTCATATTCAGATGCCTCGATATCTCCTTGTGCGACAGACTCCAACCATTCGGTCGATGCATTGCACGCTTTCTCAATCGCATCACGATCATCCTGAGATAGCTTTTCTTTCATCGACTCCTCAGATGTAGAATTTTTCACTGAGTATACATAATTCTCAAACCCATTTCGCGCATCAATCTTCTTTTTATGTTTGGCATCTTCCTCCTTGAATTTCTCCGCTTCAGATACCATACGTTCAATGTCATCCTTTGATAACCTCCCCTTATCATTCGTAATCGTGATTTTATTCGACTTACCACCCGCTTTATCAACCGCATTTACGTTTAGTACACCATTTGCATCCAAATCAAATGTTACCTCTATTTGCGGCGTTCCTCTAGGTGCAGGAGGAATACCGTCAAGTTGAAACTTACCCAGAATATTATTATCCTTTGTCAATTGACGCTCACCTTCAAATACCTGAATTAATACACCCGGCTGATTATCCGCATACGTCGAAAATGTCTGCCCCTTTTTGCATGGAATCGTCGAATTACGTTCAATCAGTTTTGTCATAACACCACCCGCTGTCTCAATGCCTAGTGAAAGTGGTGCAACATCTAACAACAAAATGTCTTGCGTGATCTTCGACTGACTACCCGACAAAATCGCCGCTTGAACTGCTGCACCATACGCAACCGCCTCATCCGGATTGATTGAACGATTTAGCTCCTTTCCATTGAAAAACTCCGTTAGCAAACTACACACTTTCGGAATTCTCGTCGATCCACCAACAAGCACGATCTCGTCAATACTACTCTTCGCCATCTTGGAATCTCTAAGAACACGCTCAACCGGTTCAATTGTAGAACGAAACAAATCCATGCACAACTCTTCGAACTTTGCTCTCGTAATCTTGGTCATAAAATCAGTTCCCTCAAATAATGAATCAACCTCGATTGTAGTTTCAGCAGAAGCCGACAAAGTTCGCTTAGCGCGTTCACATGCCGTTCGTAGTCGCCTCAATGCACGATTATTTCCTGTCGGATCTTTCTTTGTCTTGCGCTTGAATTCTTGCACACACCAATTCACCAACCTATTATCAAAATCCTCGCCACCCAGATGTGTATCTCCCGCTGTCGCCTTTACTTCGAAAATACCATCATCAATTGCTAGCAGCGACACATCGAAAGTCCCGCCACCCAAATCAAAAATTAAAATATTACTTTCTCCTTTTCCTTTTTTATCAAGACCATATGCAATCGCCGCGGCAGTTGGCTCATTAATAATTCGCAATACATTAAGTCCTGCAATTGCACCCGCGTCTTTTGTCGCCTGGCGCTGTCCGTCATTAAAATATGCAGGAACTGTGATTACAGCTGATGTTACAGCCGTTCCCAAATAACTCTCCGCAATTTCTTTCATTTTAACCAAAACCATCGCAGAAATTTCCTCCGGGGAAAATGTCTTTTGCTCTCCTTTGAATTCGACTTGGATGAGTGGCTTTCCATCATCTTTGGAAGTTACCTTGAAAGACCAATGCTTCATATCATTCTGAATATGCGTGTCATCGATTTTTCTACCAATAAGACGCTTCGCGTCAAAAATTGTATTCTCAGGATTCATCGAAACCTGGCTTTTAGCTGCATCTCCGATAAGACGCTCGCTATCTGTAAATGCAACATATGATGGCGTTGTTCGATTTCCTTGATCATTCGCAATAATTTCTACACGCTCATTCTGCCAGACTCCAACACATGAATATGTTGTTCCCAAATCAATACCAATCGCCTTTGACATTATACTACGCTGTTGTTGTGTATGTGTATGTATTTATTATATGAATTATCTCTATATTATTTACAATAATATATTATTTATCATCTAGAATTTATTATATATAAATAATGTATACCGAATATAATGGCTGAAAATATAGCAAACCCGCGATCACCTTCTCGCTATCAACATCATTATCTTCCCGATAATCGCGGAGTGGAGTCTTATTTACCTATTTATTCTCGGCGAATCCGCTCCCCTGAACAACCTATTCCTCTCCCTCCCCCTGTACAAAGAAATAGAATAATAGAATATGATGCTGAACAAATAAATCAAAGTATTAACGAATTTAGAAGAAGGGGGTATATACCCCTCCCCGAACTTACTTTCGACTGGGTAGACTTTATAGCACGCCATCTATATGGAAGATCTAATAATTTTGTTCGAGCATTTATGAAACGTTATATTATAACCGACCCTCTCATTAGTAGAAGCCAAGAGCAGCGTTTGCGACAATATTTATTAGATATACTTAGAAGAGTTGCCACAAGAGAAAGCCTCGAGGAAGCAATACAATTTCTTAGAGATATTTGGGAAACTCATATATCACTAGACCCGAGTGACCCCGATACATACGAATTACTCGTATTATTTCTAGACACCGAAGCAATACATAGAATGGTTGAAAATTCGGTAGAATATAATCAACGTGGTGTGGTTAAAATTTCACCTAGTCGGCGGCGGCGGCGTATGTCTTCGCGTAGTGTAAGAGGTGTTGGTATTAGAAGTAGGCGAAGAAGACGACAAATGAGTGTAAGTCCTCCTATTTATGATGGTGGAAGACACAGGCGAACAATGCGTAGAAAAAAATAAATCATACTTTTTTACCACCGAGTATTAGATGTTTGTTTGTTTGTTTGCTTACTTACTTAGTTGTTAGATGCGATATCCGTCACAGTATTGAGGGAAACCGATTTTTGCGAGTAGTTGGAGCTGGCGCATCGTTACGGCCATTGATGAACCAGAGTGTCCGACTAGCATATTTCTCTGCACCGATTCGACGACAATATCTCCGCGACTAAACATGAATCCTTGCCCTGCTGGTGGTTCGTATGTTGACAGATAACTCCATACATCGATTTCTTGTGCACTGATTTCGGGGTCTTGTTGTGCCAATACGACAGCATTCATGGCATCGCGAAGCATATCGGCAGCCCAGTCGTCGCCCAAAAACGACATATCAATTGCGGCGACTTCTTCGGCGGTCTGGGGAAACTTGGACGATTCTTCTTCGGCTTCGACACGAGGAGTGGCGGGGACCTCGACATCAATGGATTCGGCGGCAATGATAGCAGCAGCAAAGAGAGATTCGATTGACATTTTGTATTTGATCTGGTGGTGTGTTTGGAAGACTTTTCTATATTCCATTTATTGGCTTTTATTCGTTTCAATTTTCTAGTGCGGGAATTGAAATGAATATATAAAAATAAGTTTTATTATTTCGCTACTGTTTTCTAGTTCTTTTCACATGTCTTTGTTTTCGTCTTATCGCTTTGGATACTCTTGCTCTACACCGTCTACTTCCACCACCTTTAGGACTACCTTCATCGTTGCTTCTAGATCTAGCCTTAGCCCCAGAACTAGGTCTCGGACTGGGACTACGAGGACTTTGCTGGCTACGTGGGCTTCGCTGACTACCTCTTCCTGTAGTCCTTGAATCAAATATCGCATCATATTCCTCCATTGATCTTATACCCGATATACTAAACGGAAGTCTCGCCACCGTATTAAGATCTCGGTCTATTCCGGCATTCATCACTATCTGACATGTATCACAGCCACACTGTCTGGGTTCTCTATCTTCCTTCATATGTTTTTGCTTAAAAATAGTCGATTTGGGGCGAAGGGCTTCGAAATAATAAGTTTCCACTTGTTTACCTACCATACCTTTCATTCTTTTGTCTTGTTTTATTTCGACAGGACCAATACTGGAATGAGCACTAGCAATACTCATTTGACTTAATGACGCCTGTGATAAACTTAATTCGCTAGCAACACTTCTCAACGCATCGCGAAATCTCAGCTCTACTTGGTAAATAACTTTATCGGCAAAAGTTGCTGGTAATCCAAATTGAGCCCCTGCTAAAAACATTCGTAAATTTCGTTTTAAATTCTCACTGTTTTCAAGAGCCACGCGCGGAACGACACTACTTGTCGCGCCGGGATTGCGTAGTGTTACGCAAAGTTGGTGTAATCTATGCGACACAACGTCTTCAAAATAACAACGCTCAAACCCATTGACAAGCGTTATAATATACCGTTTCTGTTCCCATGTGTCAACACCATGCGGCCCCGTAGAATAAGGAAATGAAACATCAACACGTTCAATTTTTTTCGGAAAAATGCACCTAAAATTGGTGAGTAGTCTTTGAAACGTTTTTTCTGACTCGCTAAATGTAGTAGACGCCATAGTATTCGATACACTGTTTGAACTAAACGGAAATTCAAGTGATTCTAAACTTGGTGGAGCATGGGCTTGTTCTAAAAAGTCGCACATTGGTATGGTTGACTGTAACGGGTCACGCTTATCAAAAATTATTACATCCACAAACCGAAGTCGTCTTAATCTTGGGGTAGCCGACAAATCAAATCCGTCTGACCCGAATCTTGTAGAACTTCTTAACATATCTTTTCGCGTTAAACTGGGTTCTTGGGATGCTAATATGGAGGTCATCATTATAAAGTCAATTAACACATCACTCAATCTAGGAACATTTGATAAGAATTCTAAATATTCATGGGCAAATATATTTCTATTTGTGCGCAATACGCGTACGGATGGAGGCAGTAGAAAAAGTGGCAGTAAAGAACCTTCGACGAAACTGTGTTCGATTACCGTTAATAGTTTAAGATTGGGGAATCGCGTTTTAAAATCGAAACGACATGTATCCTTAAATTCGGGTCTAAGAGTGTAGTACTGTTTTTTCACACCGTTGACAAATACTAATCCAAATCCAATATTTGCTACCTCGAAATATTCAAATAATCGTCGTCCTATTTCGTTTTCTGCTTCCATAGAGATTTCGAGAGTCAAGTTTACTACTTCTGGGAATGTGGCCGATGGTGGATTGAACATTGGGCGATGAAGAGCGGGCAAACGTCCATGTATATTGCTGTGGTGTACAAACTCATTGACAGTCATTCCATCAACTCTATGCCCGCTATATATATCAAACCCGCGAGGGAATCCTCTGGGCAATTCTTCGGCTTCGGGTTCGGGTATAACCAGCATTTCCATAAATGTCGCTAACTCGCAAATACCTTGGGGTCGTCCTGCGCCTTTGTATACAGGTCTCGTTACGAATTCGACAACGGGGGAATGGAGCTTTCTTTCTAACTCGGCTTCCTTTGCATGAGCATGAGAACGACATATAGACTGCCTAAAATTCCATGAATTTAAAGAACCACAACCGGCACAACTCATTTCTTTGGATTTTGGATATTTTGGGGGTTCATCGGGAGATTGATCGCTCATAAAGATGGGGAACTTAATATATATTATATGGGTATAATATATATATTGAAGTTTTGTTTGTGAATTAAAAATTTATTTTGTAAATGACATAAATATAGTATATACAAAATTTAAAATCTAAATAAACTCTTTCCAAAAATCCTTTTTAAAATATTTTAAAATTTTTCTATTTATTTCAGCTTTACTTACCGATGTTGCTAGTATAATTTCTCTGAACTTATTAGAGTCAAGAACTTTTGCGATACTTTCTAAATTTTCCACATTATCTACTATACCAGTCGCCCATTGTGTTAATCCATAATCGCCATTTTTATCAACTATGAACCCTGTTGCACCACTTCCAAATACAACCTTTGGAACATTAAACATACCGTTTTTAATAGTATCAGACCATTTAAACGATAACTCATTTGAACGATTAATAGAATAGATACAAGGATATTTATAAATATCAGATTTATTATGAGACATATGTGGTCTTCTTACTTCATATTTGCTTTCACTGTGTAAAATATTAATTTTTTCTTTCCCCATTATAATTTTTTCAATAATTTCAAAATCATAGTTTGGTATAAAAGCCCATTCTGTTAAATTAATATTTACAATTTCACCTTTTTGTGTTTTTATAATTGTATTTTGTTCATAAGGTTTATTTTGAATTAAATAAATATCATACCTTGTATTTTTTTTAAACATTTTTAGTCCATCTTTTTCATCATGGATTTCAAGGTAAATAATTTGTTTCGATTTCATCAGTGCTTGCAATGGGTGTTCGGGTTGTCTCCACAATGAAGGATTTACGAATAGTAAATATCCATTTGGCAATAACCATTCTTGTAATGATTTTTCTATAAATATAGTCCATAGTGTATGCCCTTTTCCTTTATTTCCACTATTATCGTTGTATGGTGGATTGCCGATAACAGCATTAAACCTTACATTACCCCATGTTTGTTCAATATTTAATTTAAGTGTATCTCCGGTATAGTTATTAAACTTAAAATCTAGTTCATCTAAACCACAACAACTTTGAACATGACATTTCATTATTTCTGTAGTAATAAACACGTTTAAAGAAGTTAAATCAGCATAATATATACACTCCGTCATAATAACACGACATCTTTCAATTTCATCAGGAAACATTTCTTCAAGACCTTTATAAAATCTATCAAATATACCCAGCACAAAATTACCTTTACCACAGCAAGGTTCAAATACTTTTTTAGGGGTTTTCCAAAACTCTTCTGGAATTCTGTCTATCATTTCATCAACCAGTTTAACTGGTGTTGGAACTTCGGCATTTTTTTTCTGTTCATCGAACGTAGGTATAAAATGTTTTGCAATTAAATCGCGTAACTTACGAGCAGGAGCTATACTATAAATCTCGCGAATATTACTAATAATTTCTTCATTATTGTCAATAATACCTTTCATTATTTCTACTATTATATAATAGTTATCTTTATTTAATTCAATTTTATCTTTTAATTTATCATTTAATAATGAAATAATTAGTCCTTTCGTTTTTTCATTCATAAATATATCATTAAAGTCATATACTTTATACGATCTTGATATTAATGCTAATAGTGGAAACAAGAAACTTTTACACATTTCATATGTTTGATTAATTAATTTTTCATTTTTAACAATTTCTGCTTCATCTAACTTTTCGTATTCTTTGTTATTGACAGTGTGTTCAGGGGCATCAATTTGAGTTTTTGTTTTTTCGCCCTTAGGACACTCTTGTTGTTCTCCTTCTAATTTTGTATTATTTTTATGTTGTAAAACTAATTCTGTGATTTTATCTTTAATATGTTCTAATAAAACATCATCACATTGTATTTTTTCTAATATAGTTGTGTCATCTATTTCTTTCATCATATTTTCGGTTTCTTTTTGATAGTAAAATAATATTTCTTCTATTTTTACATTTCCATTATTAAATTGTTGAGGATCAAATAAGAATATTTTATGCTCAAATAAATAATATAATATCTCAGCATTTGATTTGTTTGTTTTTGTATTTTTTCTATGGTTGTTTAATATCTCGATTAGGTATAAATAACTTCTTTGAATATTCATGTCTACATTTATTCCTATTGTTTTACCAGAGGCTTCTGTTAAAGCCCTTGAAAACCTCTGTTTTTGATTGTCCAAATTGTGTCCGTCGTCTAATGAAATTGTAACATCACACTCATTATATGTAATACCCACGCTTCCTTTGCTACCCAGAAATAAAATACATCCTCTCTTTTTTTCTGTTTTTGTTTTATTCATTATTGATTGAATATATTCATTGTAACTTTCTTTTACAATTCCTGTATCTTCCGTAGAATTAGAATATTCTATATTATAATCACTCCACAATGCATGTGTTTCTAAAAATTGTTTACATGTTTTTTGTAATTTACTTATAGTATTATTTCCTGTATGTGTAGGAAGATATATAATAAATAATAAAGGCTCTTCTCTTGATGATTTTCTAGAATCATATTTTGTTTGTGTATTTTCGATTTGTTTCATAATAGTTATTTTCATTTTTTGGTTAGAAATAAGCGATTCAAAGAACCCACTTAATATTTCTACGCCGTCTGCATCTTTACATAATTCAAAATCTTCGGCATATTCAAGTTCCTTTTTTTCGTTAATAGTTTGTCTTAGTGCAAATAATGTAGAACAACTATAACCATACTTAGTTCCGTGTTTAGCATTATATTTATCTATATCATTGACCAACGATTGAGATATAGAATGTTTCATTAATACCTGAACAGGATGTTTCGAGTAGTCTTTATTTAATGTTTGATTTTTCAGACAGTCTTCGAATATACTACCATGTCGATTACACATATACTGAACAGTTTCTCTATACTCTTCAATATCTAATTCAGGATTATTTAACTGTTTCATAAAAGCCTCATCTATCATATCCCATTCAAATACATGTGATTTATTAATATCATAATATTTTTTGGTTTTGTCAGCTGTTCCAGATGCAAATATATTTATCTTTATATTTTTACAAATGTCTTCTATATCACTATCCACTTCTAAAATGTCAGTTTTTGTTTTATGTGTCGATGAACCCATATGTGATTCATCCGTGATAATTGCATCAAAACCATATTTTTTAAGAAACTCCTTTTTTTTGTTGCTTACGTCCACTTTGAGATATTGAACACTACAAAATACAATACCGCTGAAATAATTATCAATTGTATCAAAATCCTCTTGTAATTTATAATTTATGTTGTTAAAATCTAACCATTTATCCAAATCATTAGTAAAACTATCAATAGTTGCAGGAACTGAAGTCATTATCAGTATTTTTTTATATCCATGTTCTAATAAATATTTGCTAAATAATAACATAGTAATACTTTTACCACTTCTCGGTTTATGTGCTATACACCATTTGTTACTTTTATTTATTCCGATTGTTTTTATAAATTTTAGTAATGACATTTGTTGATGCAATTTTTTTGTCAATAGTTGTCTCGGAGATGATAAATACACATTATTAATATGCTCAATAAAATCATCAATATTTGATGTAGCGCTTGAAAACTCTTGACAAAACACATCTAAAGCTCTAATAACATCATTTTTATCAAACAATAGATCATTTTTGATTATTTCGTCGTGTAATATTTTTTTTTCACATAATAGATTATGATATCTATGATTCATTATTAATTTTTTATCCTTGACAATCAAACCAATTTTATAATTAGTAGTTACACGTTGCATTGTAGAATTTAAATCTACCACATCCGTTACACTATATTTCTCACGATGTTTAATTGAAAAGGGAATAATAACCTCTCCTTGCTTTATAGTCATGTCGGAATTATTGTCACCTCCACCGGCAACCTTAATTCTCAATAAAGAATTGAAATTTGTTACTTTTTTTAAGTTTTGTAATTGTCCTTCACAAATTTCAGTATAATCTATATTTTCAAAACACTTAGTGCTCATGAGAATCATACATAAACATTCATAAACCCACCCTTCTCTTACCTCGTCACATGATTCTCTATTTTCATTCATAACCATTTCAAATAATTCCGAACCACTCAAATTTTTATTTTGTATCATATTCTCTAATATATCTTTACGATATATTTGAGGTTTGAATCCCTGTGATCGATTTTCATCTTTTATATTTATTTGTTTTTTGTCAATACTGTCAATAATTATTTTTAATGCACGAATAGTTTTGATAGTTAACTTTATTTTTTTTGGGGTTTCTTCGGACGTTTCTTCGGACGTTTCTTCAGACGTTTCTTCGGACGTTTCTTCGGGGGTTATATTTGTAAACGAAGATGATTCGATGCTCATTTGATAATTATGATAAATATGTTTTTTTCTTTTTATATTATTGATATAAGTTATACAAGTTCAATTTTCTTCAAAATATTATTCACCATAAAAATAATAATATCCTCACATTATATAGAAATCTCGCATAGTTCAACAATGACTGTTAGCAACCAAACTTATAATGTCGCCCGCGGCCTTGTCCGCGCAAAGTCTACCGCCGGTGGCGCTCACCGTCTTTTATTTACAAATATAGCCAACGACAGCACAGTTAACCGTTTTATTCCCGGTTCAGGTGTAGGCGGATTAAATCGCTCTGTTCGCCGATACCAATATCGTCAAGCTACTTCTTGTATTACTGCAACAGGCGAGAAACGCGGAGGGCAATGTGTCGCGTATTAGACTACAACTACAAGCATGATTATTACTTCAAAATATAATAATTTTATACTATTATTATATTTATGGAAAATTGATATACAAAATATTCACTATATACATATATACAAGCGTCATAACATCGAAACTATTGTCTCCATATTACCAAGCAAAAATGAGCATCATTAAACGCATCCAAAAGGAACTTAACGAACTTGTGAAAGATCCCCCCTCAAATTGTAGCGCCGGTCCACATTCCGACGATATTATGAAATGGCGCGCAACTATTACCGGACCTGAAGGCACACCATACCACGGCGGTATCTTCTTCCTCGATATTGACTTCCCTATCGATTACCCTTTCAAACCCCCGCATGTGAAATTCATCACGCCGATTTTACACCCAAATGTCAGCGCATCCGGCGGCATATGTATCGATATTCTCAAAGACAAATGGAGTCCTGCTCTCACTGTTTCCAAATTGCTTCTCAGTCTTTCCTCGCTCATGCATGAACCCAACCCAGATGATCCTCTTGTCCCTGATTTGGCCCACCTTTATAAAACAAACCGCCCAGCATATATGGCTAAAGTAGCCGCTCATACGCAGCAACACGCAGGATAGAATGGCGCATGTGTGCCGAAATCAATACACCCGCACCCGTTTATAATGTATTCCCTAATATTTTTATTTGTTCTTCGCTCAATTTATCGGGATATGTCACCCTAAATACTACATTTAAATTTCCGACTTCATTGCCGCGTTGTAATCCCAAACGTGGAATTGTTTTTATTAAACCGTCTCGTATTATATTACCTGCGGAACTATTGAATGAGAATTTTTTCCCATTTACGTGCTCTATATCAAATACGAATCCACACAGTGCATCCTTTAATGTTATTTTTTTTTCTATTATAATATCTAGTCCGTTTCGTTTAAATAATGGATGTTCTTCTACTAGAAATGTTACCTTTACGTCACCGCGCATACCATCCGAAGTCTCATTGCCGCGATTGCTTAATATTATAACTTCCCCGTTTTCCGTCCCAACAGGAACTGAAATATATTCCACATGATTATTCAATTCGTGGACACCTTCCTTATTTATATTCCAGCGCTCCATTTCTACCGGTATCGTCGCTCCTTGACATATATGCTCTAATGTAACTGATGCATTTACACTTATAAGAGGAGGTTTCGGTTCTAATTTCTTATGAAATCTTGGTGTTTTATGCATCTCTTGATGCTGGATATGTGATTCGCGGTTCATGTGATTTATATGATTCCCATGATTCCCATGATTTCCATGATTTCCGCTCATTATATCATTAAATATAGCAAAAGGATCATTCATATTCATATTTCCTCCACCCCCTCCACCCATAATATTTTCACTGATTGACTCGCCTCCTGGTCCAAAAGTTCTTATTATAATTCGTGGTCCTTGTCCTCCCATGCCTCCCATGCCTCCCATGCCTCCTAGCCCTCCCATGTTTACAAACCCATTCAGTTGATTCATCATATGAGGGTCTCCCATACCTCCCATACCTCCCATACCTCCCATAAACATATTGAATATATCCATTGGATTTATTCTTACTCCTCCACCAGCCATTCCCCCAATATTTGCAAAAGGATTGTTGCGATTCATATCATACTTGACCCTTTCATCAGGGTCGCTTAATACGCTAAATGCTTCCGAAATCTTTTGAAACTTTTCAGTAGATTCTGCACTATTTCCATTTTTATCGGGGTGATTAATAAATGATAACTTTCGATACGCCTTCTTTATTTCATCTTGTGAACATTTCTCTTCTACTCCCAAAATATCATAAAATGTTTCGGCACTTCCTGATTTCATTTACTTTTTATATTTATTATATTACATAAACATAAACTTAAATATTTATTAACGAATATTATTAATACATATTATTCATTAATAAAACTATATTATTTACAAACATTATATTACATTACATTACATACAAATGCAACCCCGCACTGAACCTATCATTTACTCTCAAAATCAACCCCACCTACAAACAAATCTCCCATTCATTAATAAATATCAACCTAAATTTTTTAATCAGTTTGAGCAACTAGAACATAACGTTATCAACCTTTTACAAACTCTTATAACAATGAATAATCTTAATATTCTTTTAATAGGTGATCCTGGTTCTGGAAAAACATCTCTTATCCATTCCGTCATTCGCGAATACTATAAAACTAATTATAATTCAGATAATATTCTTATTCTTAATAGTCTTAAAGATCAGGGTATTTCTTATTACCGCAATGATTTGAAAATTTTTTGTCAAACCGCGTCACTTATACCAGGCTATAAAAAAATAGTTCTTCTAGATGATATAGATATTATTAATGAACAAAGCCAGCAAGTTTTTCGCAACTGTATGGATAAATATAGCCACAAAGTCCATTTCATTTCATCATGCACCAACGTGCAAAAAGTAATCGATAGTCTTCAATCTCGCAATATCATTATAAAAATTAATCAAATTGAAGATATGTGTCTAGAAAAAATATTAGCTAAAATTATAAAAAATGAGCAAATTTCTATTACACCAGATGCACAAAAATTTATTCTTAATATTTCAAATGTTTCTATACGAATTTTAATAAACTATTTGGAAAAAATTAAAATCCTAAATACAGATGTTGACTTGTCTATTGTTAAATTACTTTGCACAAATATTAGTTTTCATATTTTTGAAGAATATACCCAGGCATTAACGGAAAAAAAATTACAACCTTGTATAAAAATATTATATTCTTTATATGATCAAGGTTATTCTGTTATGGATATATTAGATAATTATTTCCTTTTTATTAAAACTACACCCCTCATAAATGAAACAAATAAATATAAAATTACAAAAATACTTTGTAAATATATGACTATATTTCACAATATTCATGAAGATGAAATAGAATTAGCACTTTTTACAAATAATTTAATTGAATTGTTTTAATTTCTGTATATTTTTATATATGTTAAATATATATACACCATTATATATTTAACTTTAACAGCATAAAATGGTTGTAAGTATGCATATAACCGAAAAAAATGTTCCACAATATGGTGGTATGAAAATAATTTTTAAAAATTCTTCAGGAGAGGATGAAGTTGTTCGTAAAATTACAAGTATGCGACAGTTTATATCTATTTTTGCCAACACTATTGATATCGATATTATATCCGTAGATTCTTTAACAGGATTTATATTAAGAATAACTCTACCCGAAGATGCTACACCATTTAGAAGTGATATTTTTAATGAAGCGGGAGAATTAATGACAGCTGAAGAACATAAACAACCTACTACCGGAAGACATGTTACGCAACATATTTTAAAATGTTGCATAATTCAACCATATAAAGAGCCACAAATTGTCGAATATACACCAGGACGTCGTAAGGGCACTTGTAAAAAAGAAGAGTTTATTAATGAGTATAAAGCACAGTCTATTGTATATGACACAACAATGGCATATGGTGGTATGCCTGTTTGCCCCGATGTATATGCTTGTTTAGAATTTAATTTATTAGAATTCCGCGAAGTTTTTTTTCCGGATTCTCTTTCTCCTGGTCATGCTGGATTACCATCAATAGGAACTGATGTTTTTAAAGATAATCTTGTTTTTCAATATTTATTACGACAAATGGAAGCAGTTCTTCTTCCTGTTGCTGGACAGCCTGCATTCGAAAGAAAAGTTGGTATTATAATTATGGAATCAATACCTTCATCCTATAGCCCATTAATGAACTTATATAATAGTTTACCTCCACCCAGCGTTCCACTTTCAATTTATACTTCTAATCCTGTTCTGGGAAGAAGAAAACAATTATTTGAACAGATTACTGAACGTGCTTTAGTAATATGCGTAATTATGTTTTATCGCTCTGGATTTATTCCACTAGATGCGCATATGGGGAATTGGATGTATGATACATCTCAACGATTCGACCAGTTTAAAGTTCGCGCAATAGACTTTGGACGCTTTTTTTTTAGAAAAGGAGAAAAAAATATCAAACAAATACGCAAAGTTATTACATTATATGTAAGACAGTTTGGAGGTATCGGTGCTAGCTTAGCAAATATGCTTAATTCATTTGCAATATTATTAAATGTTGAACCATCTAAAATAACAACCGCATTAGAGGCCGGTGATCAAGTAGGAGAATCTTTTATGGATTTAAATAAAATAATAAAACGCAATCAAAATGGTTCTATATTATGGAATCCTCAAAATGCCATGAATCAATATCCTATAGTTGTTACCCCAGCAACAGCAACACACCCAGAACAAACTATGGAAATTGATTCTTGTATGATTATTATTCATTCTATTCTTTTTCTTATTGCAGTCGTTGATAGTTGTTATAATAGCATTTGTCTTCGGAATCATCATTTTTGTCAGTTAAGAAATATATTTTCTGTATTATTTGGCATTAAATGCAATAATCTTACAGAAATTATTCGGCATGGTGTGTCTATCAACTTGGAAGATTATTTAAATAGTATGCCTGATTATAATGAAAGGATTCATACTATTCAAACATATGAGAGAATAAGAGACTATATACGCGGTTATTTACGCGTTAGTGATGAACGCGGTTTATTTGAAGATGCATATCTTGAGGAAATATCACCCGATTCACCCAAAGATCCCGTTGTTGTTGCTATTCGCCCCCCACCTCCGCCTCCTCCTCCGCCTCCGCCTCTGCCACCTATTCCTCGTATTTCTCCATCATCACCTCGCAAATCACCTCGCAAATCACCTCGCGTTGACTCTCCGACTGCGGGTGAATATGAACGTTTTATAAGTGGATATAACAGTTCTCATCCTCCTCCTCCTCCTATTTCCTTGCCTGGTGGTGGTAATAACAAAAAACTAAGAAAATCTAGAAAATTAAGAAAAATAAAGAGAATCAAAAAGTCGAGAAGGTCGAGAAGGTCGAGAAACACAAGAAAATAAATATGTTATACGTATTATACCTCATAATGTATATATTTATAAATGTATATACATTATAAAATTACTATTTCTAATATTCGTTACTATTCATTAGCATCAATTCATCGCGAGTAAATACTTTGCAATTTGGGTATTTGACTCTAACACTTGTGAAGGTGACATTCTAACAAACCATCCGAAGTTACGACGTTTTATAAGATCATCAGCAGGAATATATAATCCGAAACTTTCTTTTGATAACTCCATATTTGTATCACTCATCAAGTTGTCCAAAATCACCGGCGAATCGTCTGATTTCTTTGCTCCAAATAATTCTGGTTTTATTATATTTATATCCCCCTTTGATACCTGATTGAAAAACCATTTGCTTATCTTTCCCTCAAAATCCATTTCTTCCGTGTAGTCTTTTGATATCAATACCTCTAGATATTCAATATATTTTCTCATCATTTCACTATTTTTTCTACATCCCATTATTTTAGAGTTTGGTGCATACGCAATCGACGACGATGTAATACTTTTTGATACCATCTCCGCTACAAATACACTACCCGAACCCATACTACAATCATCATTATTATTGCCATTGCAGTTGTTGCCATTACCGTCACTACTTGAAACAGATTTTGTATATATACCCAGCTCATATAATGTTATTAAATCTTGAAAACATACAAATGAAGGCGGTAGTCTCATTCCACCATATTTATTTAATAATTGCGCCATAGCTAACTCTCGCATATGCGGACGCAATGGATGTGTTAAACGATTCACATGGATCGTCCAATCAGGTATTAATTTGTTAAATACATTGTCATCGATTATGCATATATTAAATGAATCTCCGCATTTCTCTACTATACTCCTTATTGTTAAATATAAATAAGGCTGGTTCAAATTTGTCGTATTTCTTGAACCGAAATTTAACCACTGTCTCTCGTTCATTTCATATTCAACAGGTATCCATAAAAATGGTTTCTTTCTATCCATCTTATTCACATCATTTGCTAAAAACTTTTGAATTAAATCGCGCTCCTCTTTTTCTGTATCATTTGATAATTTACCTGTATACATAGAGTATACATATCCTATAATTAAAAGTAATAAAATCATTAATATCTGCTGTTTTGAAATTTTCATTTTTATTATTTTATATCGTATAATAATTACCTAGAATATATTTTGAATATTTTATTATATTAGTATTTATACTTTTAGTTATTTAATGAGTATATTTCACTTTCTACATGTTTTAATTAGTTTTTATTTAAATACGAATTTCTCAATTTCTCACCCATCTGTAGCTTCTCATGTTTAAAAGATTCTGTATATATCTCATATCAATTCGTCAACTGATGAAACTCCGAACTAAACCTCTTATTTATATCTCTTACATTCTCATCCTGTTTCGCCAATCTATATGCTCTTTTCATATCTTGTTCCACTTGCAATGCGGTTTCTCTATCGAGTCGTGTCGTCTGAGATTCCTTGGAATAATCATATTTTGAACGCTCAATATCTCTAAACATTTGCATCTCATTTGTGGATGTGTATTTTTTCCTATTATCATAATCCTCCAACGTCACTGGTATTACCGTCTCAGTATGTGCTTTCTTTAAATCTTCATACTGCAATGAACTAAACAATCCGCTAGAATATTCTTGCGGAGCTTCACGACCTAGACCATAATACCCACCACCACCTCCGCTACTATTTGCTGTTTGTATTTCATTGTGTTGGATTAACGCCATCTTGTTTCGTAACTTTGCCTTTTTTTGTTCTATTTTCGCATTCCTTTCCGCCCATGAACCTCCCATTTCTTGGGACTCGTTTATTCTACTATCATCATCATTATCTTCGTCATCATCGTCTTTAGATGCCCCTCTAAACCAGTCTTCATATCCGTTATCTTGCTCTTCATCATGCAATCTAAATTTATCGAATTTATCATTAAACCATGTATTAAACTTAGAAGCATCCATTTTTTGAATCTTTTTATATGCCTCCTCTTCCGATTTATGATATTCTCGATCTTCTGCACTATGCGCCGTCTTTGATTTATTCTGATTTAATTCCCGCTCTATAACCGCCGTATATGAAAATTTATCCTCCTTATACTTTTTCGCATCAGGGAATCGCACCTTGTATATCTCGTATAAAATCTTATACGCCTTTGTAAAAAAAAGGAAATACTCCTTCGGCAATTTTGATTTGTCCGGGTGCATACGTAATACCGTTACCTTCGCCTGTTTAAGATGTTTATCATCGAACATAACCGGTAACTTGAATAAATTTAATATATCCGTTAACTCGTAATTGTTTATATCTAGATCCATATCTGCCATTTTAATGTATATTACTATAATATACTAATTTTATTTCTATATTTTTATTTCTATATTTATATTTATATAACTTCATGTATATATAACTTCATGTATATTATTACATAAAATTGAAATTAAATAATATAAACACATGTCATATTATTTAACTACTACACCACATATTGCTGTCATTATGGATCTACATGATGACTCACAAGACGAAGGACACACCGAAGGACAAGATACCGGCAAATTCAGAATCAATACAAAAGACCAGTTTTATACATCGGTCACCGTCGCTAAAAAGTGTATAGAACTCATTATTTCACACCTCCATAATAATACGTCGACGTCACCAGCCCTCCCATTATCTTCCTACTTATGGATCGAACCTTCCGCCGGTAATGGCGCATTCCTTCATAATATCCCCGACACATACGACAAAATCGGGATTGATATTGACCCTCGCGCAGCAAATATTTTAAAGCAAGATTTCCTCACATGGATGCCGCCGTCTTCCGCAACAAAACCAATGATCGTATTTGGTAACCCTCCTTTCGGTAGTCAGTCTACCCTCGCCAAAGCTTTCATATCACACAGCTGCAAGTTTGCCAGTATAATCGCTTTCATTCTTCCTAAATCTTTCGTGAAACCAAGTATGTCGTGTGCGTTTGATACAATGTTTCATTGCGTTCATTCGAGCGATGTAGAGCCACACGCATTCGTAATAAATGGTGGTGCTACATACGATGTCCCATGCGTATTCCAAATTTGGCAAAAAATGTCGACCCCTCGTATAGTCACGCAAAAAGTTACCGAAAAAGGCTTTCAGTATGTTAAAAATACAGAGGCACACCATCTTGCATTTCGACGTGTCGGTGTTTATGCAGGGAAATGTTACATAACTAATATGGCGGGCGAAAAAATAGAGGGGGTGTCGTATAATTATAGCCCTCAATCCCACCACTTTTTGAAACTTGATCATACTATCGCTGACCGCATTATGGAAATTTCGAGAAAAATAAATTCACATATATTCCCCAGCAATACTGTAGGTCCACGTAGTCTCTCTAAAACGGAAATAAATACCGTTCTTAATTCTATTCTTGAGAATTTGTAGATTTGGATTCGGATGTGTCGAGGTCAGCACACTTTTTTTTAAATGTGCGACGCCCTGATTCCAACTCTAGTGAAATAACTCCGCCTCGAAATTCATTTGTTTTACTCTGCGCGACAACTTTATCAGGATTTCGTTCTATAAATTCGCGAAAACTGTTGAATGAACACTGCAGCCTACTTTGCTTACTATCACACTTAATATTGAAATATATTTCGCCCTTCTTATCTATAAGTTTCTTTTGGATACTATACATCGCTTCATGTTCTTCGGATGTAGGTCTCCGTTTATGGGGAACATTTTTCACCGCCTTGACTAACTCCTCTATATCTTCGCGCGTTATACCCCCAAACAATTCATCCTTTAATCCCGTAATATCTACTTCGACGATTTCGGTTACTTTTTTTGTATTTTTTACATCATCTTGTTTATATGTTACGACGATTAAATGTAACGGTTTCTCACTATTTACGGAGTCGTATATACGGAGACAGTCGCCCATACAAACCGTATTTGGAGAACCGGTTGTCTTTATTGATAGATCGCATCCATCGAGCTTATTCAACGCGGATGGCAAATCCATTTTACTGGTGTATTTTATTTTTTTTAGTTCATTATCTGATACATGCAATACATTACGGATAATTTCCTTTTCCCATGTAAATCCGTGCTTTTGAACTTCATTTCCACTCATTCCTCTATAACTAGCAAGGATCGCTCGCAATATATCGGGTTTGGGTATATTTATTCTTAGATGTTTAATTCTAAGCATTTTTCTTATATTTTATTTCCTCTTCTTCATATTCTTCATATTCTTCAATTTATTCTTTTTAGTTATTCTATGCTTGGTTCTTTTTGTTAGTCTATGTCTATATCTATGCCTACGTCTATGTCTAGATTTGTATATATTTTTTTTGGTTTTTCCTCCATCCCTACTTCTACTTCTACTTCTACTTCGCGGACTTTTTTGATCGGTTATTACCTCTCTATAAACAACACGACTTGATGCCGCATGTGGATCAGTGTCATGAGAACGAACTCTCCTAGGAATATCCACGACATCAGCATCATCATCGTGACCATGTTCATAACGCGAACCATGAAATAATGCAGTTTCACCACACTCATTTTTACAAGATTTTATAATAAATATACTTCCTTCTACTGTTTCAGGATGATTTAATATATAACTTAAAGTCACATATGGTATACCAGGTAAATAATACTTTCCATCTACAATAATACCATTTAATTTATCCTGAATTATTTCTATTTTTTTATTCATATCTTCCAATTTTGCAGTATATTCATCTATTTTACTTTGAATAGTAGCTTTTGTTTGTTCTCGTTCAAATGGACTTTCGATTTTTTCACAGTCGTTCAAACATAAAGTAAGATTCGTATTGATATGTCTTTGAATATTATCTCTTACCCTTTCGTGGTTCTTAAGTGTTTTTGTCATTATATCTTGATGTTTAGCGATAGCGCCTGCCAATCCTACGCCTTTATCTACATAAACACAACCTTCCAGATTATGAACTGGGTTTCTATCCTGATCTAATCTTTCACTTAACCCGTATCTTAAACTTATATCCATAATTTTACCACTTGCATCTAACATATATATTCCTTCATCGGGATTTTTACACCCACGACGAAATAATTTCATATCTTGTATAAGAATGGGTTCGCTTTCAAATTTTCTTGTTCTTAAAACCAACTGACTTTTTTCAGAAAATGGATAATAACCTTGAGGTGTTCTATCTTTACGTTCAGGTAGTATAAGTTGTCTTAATATATCTTTAGCCTGTCGGAATGTTTGTGCTTCTTTTATTCTTTCTAATATTAACTTGGTGTCAATAACTGTTCCATTTAAAAGCGATGGTGTTGATGATGCATAACCGAGTCTTGAACATTCTATAACAGTAACATTTCTCTTTATTTGAACATATTCACCTTTTATTTTACACCCATGACATGTTAAATATTTTTTTGCTTTAATAGGACTATCTAATGGGTTATCTATTTCTATATTCGAAACTGCTTGGTCATCTTGACTAAATAGGTCATCAAACCCAGTATCAACTTCAAGACTGCACGTAGGTGAATCACTCATATTTTTTATTTGTAAAATATGTATATATGTATATATAATACGTATATAATACTATTATAATATTGTTACAATAGTATTATTTTATATGTATACATTTATTATGAAAATTTATAACTCATACACGCCGCAAAAAACGTCTCTATGTCTGGCAAACTCGCCCCGGTTATTGATGCAATCGGACCTTCATTCATACCCTTTGCATATGCTAAAAACACAGGAATCCCATTCACCATTTTCTTATGTTTCAGAAACGCATACAAATCAAAACACTCATCTACATCCACCTCCATCATCGTTATATAATCAGGTAAGTCATTCGACTTCTTATAGGAATAATCCTTGATTTTTTTACAAGGACCACACCAATCCGCCGTAAACTTAAATATAAGAATACCAGGATTACTTTCCATTAATGTAGCAAAATCAGCCCTTGTTCCAGAGAATTTCAAAATTTTATAGTTGTTATCAATCCTGCTTAATACATTTTCCATTAGTATTTATATTTGTATATGAATATATTTTATATAAATACATATATTCATTATTTTAAGTTATATTAATCATTATTCATTTATTAATTTATTATTACTTCTTGTATTTGTATAGGCATTTGTATATTTTTGCGTTTTAAGAAGTAATAATTAATATTCTTTCATTTTAAGTATTCTTTAGAGACTTATCACTACCTCATTATTATCTTATTATTTGTAAAATGGTAGACATCGAACCTATGTTGCAATATAAATATTCAAATTTTGGTATAAAAAATGTATATAGTATTGTTGTTTTACTTTATGTTGCTTTTATATATCCCATTTTTGCTATTCTAAATTATGATATAAAAGAAAATAAACAACTCACTCAATGTATAGTCAAAAAATGTATAAGTGCTACAAAATGCTCCATGTATAAAGTTTCAAAAAAGGGTATTATTATTGATAAAAATATTATGTATATGACAAATCACACTTCTATAGGTGATTTTTTTATTGATCCGTATGTTTTACATTTTTCTACGAAATTTATAGCTTTACAAAAAATGCGATATTTGTTACCTATGTTGGGTATAATTTGCTCTTTAACAGAATCATCTATTTTTATTTCATCTGATAATCAAAAAAATAAAATTATCGAGAATTTTAAAATAATTGAAGAATTGCGACAGAACGATAATATACGTAATATAACATTATATCCCGAAGGATTACGTCGTCCTCATCGCCCAAATGTATCCGATACTCTTAAAAAGGGATTTATTTATCATTCTTTTCAACATAACCTGCCTATTCAAATTGTTCACACTACTAATAAAGATCATGTAATGGATGATGAAAATTTGATTTTATATAAAAATACTAAATTATTTACTTATTATGGCTCAAAAATAGATCCAAAAAAACTTAAAGAAAAATTCGAAAAAAAGCATAAACGCGAATATACAAAAGACGACTACTATACACACGTATATAAACAGTGGAGCAAAATATGGTCAAAAATGGATAAATATCGCATTGATACATTACTCCAACAAGGGTTGTCACGCGACGAATGTCTCGAAAAAATGGAACACTATTCCACCAAATTTCCTGCAGTTGAAGATAAAATGATTAATGGAGATACTAAATTATCTACACCATTTCTTCTTCTACGCAGCACACTTTGGTCTATTGTATATTTCATCATTTTTAAATTAATAGAGAAATGTTATTCAGTAATATCGTGTATATATAAACAAACTAGTAGTGAAAATGTAATTATATCTAATTCAGTAAATAATTCAATGGGGTGTAACCTAAGCTGTTGTCTTAAATTTATAAAACTCCCATTTTTTATTTAAATTGAATTTCATATTTTCTCACACATCTGTTGCTTCTCATCTAAAATGCATAAAAATATAAACAAGTATAAAAAAATTATATGATAATATATTATCTTTATATTATCATATAAACAATTAAATCATTAAATCACTACATTATAAATAAAATGGAAATAGTAGAATTAGTTGAAAGATTGCCTGATGATATTATTTTACACATTTATACCAAATGTCTAAAAAGATATAGATTATATAATGGAGAACTTATAAAGTTAATAGATTTTGATAAATATAAATTTTTAGAAAAATATACTTATCGAAAAATAAAAGCATTCAATCATTATAACTCTAGTAATGACAATAACAACGATATTAAATATAGAATTCAATATCAATTACCAAATTTGATTACACCGACCGAAAAGAAAAATGAGACAAACTTTCTATAAAAAAATAAAAAATCGGTCAGTTAATCTTTTTGGTGATATAAATGCACTCTTAAAGAGCATTATACTATTTGACGACTATAGCGATTACTAATCGCTAATAGTGGTTAGTATATTTTATTGAAACTTATAATCACGCTTATATTTTTCAGGTCTCTCTCCTGTTTCTATATAGTGATTAAATACCTTTTGTATATTTTTACATCCATTCTTATCACGATTGATGCATCCCTTCCGTTTGTTTTCCATTTTAAATATCTGAAAATGTAATTACATTAGAAGAAGCAATTCAACTACATAAATGTTTAGATGAATATCTTAAAAAAATGAAATAAAAATATATGTTGTAAGTATTTTTAATTTTGATTTACCTTTTCCGTATATGGTTTATGTGTTAAAATTAAACTACCATTATCACATGTATCATCCGGTGTAATAATAACATAATCGTCATCTTCATCAAATACTTCTTCTGTGTATTCATTTATAGATAAACCATCATAATATGGATAACCAATAGGATATCTTATTTTCATTTGAAATGGTTTTGTTTTTTTATGATCGTACTTGAATATGTAAAATGTTTCGGTTTCTATTTTTAACATTTTTTTTGCTTCTGCTAATGTTGTAAGACCTCCAACCCAACCATAATGGTTTGATTCACTTAATACGATATATTTTATTGGCATATTTTATTATTATTATCTTTATTATATTTTATAATCAATTTTTTAAATTACTTTAACTTCCACTACATTCAATTACACAAAAAACTTCTTTGAATTCAATAATAAAGTTAAAACAATTACTATTTCCCATTTTTATTCCATGTATAAAATCGTTTTGGTTTATAAAAGAAGGTATAGGATAATGATAACAATAATCATTTCTTGTATTATAACTATTTATACATTTCAAATTTTTGAATTCTATAAAATTTTTGTGATTTATCCATTGGAATGGATTTTGTTTTATATCTTTACAAAGATTATAACAATTTATTGTTTTCCATATATTTTCAAAAGTGGTTTCTTCTATACCAGATTTTTTAAAATATGAAAAATAATCAAAAGATGGATTCAACAAAATATCTTTGCAGAATCCTATAAAGGAATTATCCATACGTGTTATAATTTGGTTTTCATTTCCTATTTTTTCAAAAGAAAAAACAATTGTATTATAATCACCGCCACATAATACATTTAGTTTTTCTTTTATTTTATAAACAGGTTCATATGTTTTTGGATACATTTCATATAAATCATTTTTAATTTGATATTTTAATTCGTCTTCCATTATTATTATATATAAAATATATTCTTTATATTTTATATATTTTTTAGACATATATTCTTTATATTATTTTATTTATTTTTTATTTTTCGTTATTTATGGACTTATGAAGATGTAAAAGAATTAGTTAAAAAATGGATAAGACAAAGGATGGTCGATAAAAAAACAAATTTATGTGTTTTGTTATCAAATATAGAAACTTTAATGTATTGTTATGAAGGAAATGTTGTTGAAGAACCATCAATAAGAGTTTATGGAGAAATTGTTAGACCAAATGCGGATATTCCTGATGAAGAAATAAAAAAAACATTACTTGACATATTTACTTATTTGAAAGAAGAGTTAAAGCAATATAGTGTAAGATTTAATTTTCAAGGTTATAATGAAAATGTATCAATTAGGGTTAGTTAAGGTTTTAATAAAAGAGAATCAATTATATTGATAAATTCATATTCATTTGATTTATGTAACATATAACTTTGTAATAATTTATCTATCCAATTACTATCATTTATATTTATAAAAGTCCCTATATTTTTATCAATATTTTGTTCTATCATTTCATCAAGAATATTAATAAATTTTATAAATAATTCATTATTGATATCAAAATTCATACTATATTGTTTGTATATGTTTTTAAATAATTTAACATCATAACGATTTAATCGTCTTAAAAACTCTAACTTATTTTGACAAAAACATTTGTTAAAAATTTTATTATTTTCTGTTTCATATTTTTTTATACAATTATTTAACTCAATCATGTTTATTTGAGTTTCACTTTTTTCTTCATCATAAATCCAATATTCATTTTTATATTCATCATAAACACAAATAGTATAAATTGTAGGTTTTTCATTATATTTTACAAATAAGTTTGGTTTTATATTCCAACTACCACGCAAATTATGATTAACAATATAATTGATATCAAATATATGAACATGTGAAAAGTATAACGACCTTAAATCACTTTTATAACTATAATCTGTCATTTATATATTATATAATTATGTTTTTATTATCTTTTTAATAATTTTTAAATTTCATGATATACTATCTCTATCTCCCACTCTTTATACACTTCATTATATGACGATTTTAATTCAATATATTCCGAAAAATCTTTTTCTTTATTTTTTAAATTTTCAACATTAAGAGAACACCATACTTCTTCTGTAACTTTATTAATTTCTGTGCAACTATAAAATTCACCTAAAGGATACTTTAACAAAGGACTTACCATTGGCATATTCTGCTTTTTTAAAAAATATCATCAATTATTTTAGTATTTTTAACCATATTAAAACCCAGAAAGTTTTTTCCCTAATTCATATACAATTGGACTTTTATTGCATAAACACCGATTTAAAGAATACAAAATAGGTGATATTATTAAGTGGTGGAATAATGATTTTGACAAAGGAAGAGTTTGTTTTACAAAAATTATTAATATAAATTTATATAAAACATTTGAAGAATATTTGATTGACAAAGGATTAAAAAATTGTTTGCCAGGTATGCCGAATATGGAACATGGATTAGATGTATATTTACATTATTTTGGAAAAGAAGATGAAACAAAATATGGTGTTGTATCGTTTGAATTAGAAATAATTAATTAATAAATTTATATGTCGCGTGTTATATTATCAAGAA
>Ga0209086_10000091_pt1 | contig 81473 bp, 94 predicted proteins | sample M_130207_XF_Meta_FD_187312 | JGI IMG/M metagenome (GOLD analysis project Ga0209086, IMG submission 187312) | Freshwater microbial communities from Lake Montjoie, Canada to study carbon cycling - M_130207_XF_MetaG (SPAdes) (version 2) | ecosystem: Environmental > Aquatic > Freshwater > Lake... | reverse complement strand
TAGTGCGTATAGTTTTGCTAGTTGCTCATCATCTTCATCATTAAAGTCATCTAGTGGAGGTTGTTCCTCATCTACCTCATCAAGGTATGCGTATGCGTCTGATACAGACGATTGAATAGACTCGTATTTATCTATTGAGTTAGTTTGGTATGAGTATGCGTATGACATTAGTTCTGTGTTACCTTTCGCATGTGTGCTACTACATTACTAGAAACTTTCTGTAAGTCTTTTACTACCTTGTTCATCTCGTCTGCGCTATTAGCGGTGAGCCCTGCGCCTAGTAGTTGAGAGCCGTCCCATAGTGAGTATGTGATTGTCATTGTCTGTTCTTCTTTCGTTAGTTGGTTATAATGGAATTGTAGCGTATAGGGCTGACATTATCAAGCCGACACGCCGTATAGCGGTAGGGTTAGGGTGTGAGTTACCTCACACGCCATTCTGTCCACATAGGCAGACGCTCAGGGTCGGTATCATCATACCAACGCTCTACATTCTGTTCACAATCTTGGCAGAATGTGTATTGAGTATCTGATACCTCTGAGATAGCAGACTTCATAGGGTTGTGCTCTCGGCACATTGTAATTGTAGTCATTGTAGACCACCTTTCTTAGTAAGTGTTTCTTACTTTCTTTATATCTTTAGTCTAGCAGGGGGGACTGACATTTATGCCTGTTTCTCGGGCGTGTCGCAAATAAATCTTTGTGAAGTACATCACACTCACGCTCAGTTACTCATAAGACTATGGGCGCACTATCCAAAATGTCCGTTTTGTCTAATATATGTATCATACATGAAAAAATAATATTAACATTTTATGAAATCTTAAAAAGCAGTTGACTAGAATATAGAGCGGTGTATAATAAGAACATGGAACCATATGCATCTATAGTTAAGAAACAGCTTGCTCAAATATTAGAAAAAGAACCCAAAGCCGTTCTAATTGAGAAGAACATAATTGTATTAAAAAACTGGCTATCAGATGATCTTTGCGATAGGCTAGTAAACCATGTAGAATCTTTTGGAGAAGATATTTGGTGGGATAAAAACAAAAGAGAATGGTGGCATGGAAAATTCTTTTTTATTGAAGATCCAGAACTTGATGCAGAGCTAAAACATATGCGTATAAGGCTACAGGAGCTCTTTAGACAGGAGCTCTGGGTAGAAAGCATGAACTCTGTACACAGAATGACTAAAGGTCAGTCTATGTTTATCCATGCAGACAATTTAGTAGAATCTTTGGGTATGGACAATAAGTGTGTTTTTGGAGTTACACATTATATAAGCAATTTTGACGGCGGAGAGATTAGTTACCCTAATGTTAAATTTATGTATAAACCTGAAAAGGGAGACTTGCTACTACATCCTGGATGGGAAGAATATGCACATTATACAGAAGAAGTAGAAGGCGATAGAATAAGATATATTGTAGCTGGATTTGCATCATTGCCAGAAGCGCAGGCATTAAGAGAAAAAGATCAATTATATGAGGGCATAGATGCAATTAAAATGTCTAGTGCTGTAAATGGAATATTTGGAGAAGATGATTTGCCTGAAAATTTCTATACAACTCCACATAAATATTTATAAAACCCCCGTGATATAATAGATTAATGTTATATGTATTCGGAGATTGTCATGTTGAATACATGCATGACTTAAATATAAAAAATAATAATATTAAATTAATTGGAAAAAGCGGGCTTTGGTCTAGCTCTTTAAATTTACGGGAATTGGGGAAAATTTCATTTGTAAATACAAAAGAATATATTATTCCAGTTGACCAGAATATAATAATGTTTCTTGGACATGCAGATATAAGAAACACACAGCCGTTATATAAAGACATAGAGATGAAAGTTGACCAATATGTTGAGTTTGCAACAAAATATTTAAAACCTTATTTTCAAAATGTTTATTTTGCAGAACCGTGGCCAATATGGTCTGATTCTCATCCAGATAAACTAATGGCAGAAGATTATTTTAAAAAGGCATTAGCGGTGGCTGTAGAAAAATATAATACTAAAATAGTTATAACTCAAAAAGAAATTTATGAATATATAGGTAAAGATGGTGTTCCTGAACATGAAAATGTTTTAGAAAAAAATAGCCATGGTATGACTTGGCCAGATCATTATCTTGAAAAAGTTTTAAATTTAATTGTGGCAAAGTCATTGACTTTGTAAAATAAAAAATGCTACACTAAGTTTGCTTTGTGGGGGCTTACCCTGAAACTCAATATGTACCAGATAACATCTGAGAATATCGTTTTAGGAGTGCTTCTCTATCTTTCCAAAAAGAAAAAATTTGGGGGGTAGGGGGGCTTTCCTAAAATCTAATATACCCAGATAAACAATTAAAAAACATAAAGAAAATACATAAGAAAAGGCGGGAAAGATGAATAATATAAATGTACCTGAAGAATGGCCAAAATACAAAAAGATTAGAGTAACTACTATAGCCCTTATCATAATAGTAATAGCTATAATATTCCTTGTTAGTATATAGGCCTATTTGGTTTCACGTGAAACATAGTTAAGAAACATAGCGTATAATATATAAATGGAACAAATAGAAAAACTTAAAACTGGGGAAATTAAAGACCTCCTCATAAAAGACTATTTTGGATCAAAAATAACCTGGAATAGAGTATTAGGTTTATTATATAAGAATTCAGATCTGTTGCAGATAATAAATCCTCTATGGATTAAAATAAAGCAGCGTCAAATATTTTCTGATATGCCAGAAATTAAAGATTTTCTTTTAAAACTAAATGTCGACTTTAACTTTGAATTTAATGAAAACTGTTCCTTTAACGATGACTGGCAATCTGGGGTATGCGCTTGCGATGAACAGTGGCATATAGATGGTTTTGTGGTATCCCTTTCACCTAAGACAATGGAAACACATAAAGATGTTCATAATTCATGCTATTTGCAATTAGTTGGTGATTCTTATTGGGAGCTTGACGGTAAAGATCCTATAAAGATGGAACCAGGAGATTTACTATTTGTTTCTAAAGACATAACTCATCAAGTATGGGGAGATGGACCTAGATCTGGAATTTTATTTGTTGAAAAGAAATACCTATAAGGTTTAGAGAGGGATATACTTCTCCTGCACCTATTAAAAGTAATTCAGATGGAGTATAATGGTAATATGATACAACGTAAATCAAAGATGATAGCTTATGATGTACCCTTTTCCGCCCTCTTTTATGTGATATATGCTGGCATGCCAGAAGAGCATTTAATTGGGCGAATAAAGGAAGATGAAGATCAATTGATCGCAAAGCTTAGAGAGGCATATGAGGAAGGTTATGATTAAAATTGATAGGGTCTCTATTTTCGGCTCACTTTTTCGACGCACTTTTAGCAATCAATAAGGAGATGTATTATGGCTATAGAAGTTGAAATATACAACGATAAAATTTTTTATTTTAAGAATGCTATTCCTAATGCCAAAGACATTGTAGAGTTCTTAAAAACAGACCTGGGCCAGCCAACTATAAGCAAATGGTTGCCATGGGGAAATCAATACGCTTTTTCTTTAGAGCAAAAAAGAGATTGGGAAGCCGCTAACGTAGAGCCATTAGATTTTGGATCAGCAAAATGCATTTACCCACCATACATGGATTCAGATAATGATAAATCCCATTCTTGGGTGTATGATTCAATTCATAAATCCATAAAAGAATGTTCCGAAATGTATTCTAGATTTTTAAATATAGATGAAAAAGAAAACCCGCGTTTGCCATCGGGTGGATATGTTGTTGGAAGATATAACGCTACACAAAGTAGAGGAATTCACAGAGATTGTGGGTACGACGACCTAGAACATTCATATGTAATTTATTATAATGATGATTATGAAAATGGTGAGCTTTACTTTCCAAATTATGATTTAAAAATAAAACCAGAGGCGGGAAGCGTGGTTATGTTTAAATCTTCTGACCCAGAAAATGATCATGAAGCTCTTCCAGCAAATGGATACAAATATATAACTCCTCATTTTTGGAGAATGGGACCATCTCAAGGATTTATACCTTATGGAGAAAATTTAGAAGATTTTTTATCAAGCCTAACACTAACCAATGAATCTGATAACTTAAAATCAGTTGATGAACGTAAAAAGGAGTTTTTGGATGAATAAAGTTTATTTAGATGAAAATATATTCTACATAGACAATTTTATAAGCGCCGAGGATATAGACTCTATATTAAAAATTTTTTATGCAAACGACCCTCAATTTGTAAATAAAGAAATGTATGGAATTCATCAAATTTGCGATTTTTATCATCCCGAATGTGAAAAAATTTGGAATCAGACTATTAAAAAAATAAAAGAATTATTTAACAATGATAAAGAACGTGCAACAAATTTGTCATCAAATGTAAGGTTGACAAATTATTATTTAGATGATGATAATCAGAATAAAGAATGGGCTATGCTTCCTCATTCAGACACCTTTGATATTAAGTCTGAGTCTGGAGACGTTTTAGGACAAGTTCTTGTAAATAAAGGATTTATTTTATTTTTTACAGATAATTTTGATGGCGGAGAAATAGTTTATGTAAATAAAAATATTTCTTTTAAACCTAAATCTGGGACGTTATTATGCCATCCTGGTTCAGATGAATATACTCATGGTGTAAACAAATTTTCTGGCAATGATAGAATTATTGTGTCAGGCTTTGTGCATCAAGTGCCATGCCTCTGCGACCAATGCAGAATGTAATTGGAAGATGAATACGTAAACCGACAATCTATTCCAGATAATTATAAAATACAAAAACCCAATTAGAGGCGGATCCAATTGGGTTTCTGCATGTACTTTCGTACTATTAATATAAGGAGCCTAAGCTCTACTTAGTATTAATTCTTTTTAAGATGTTTTTAATTTTTTGAAGCATAGTTACTTTATGTTCTTTTTCCCACGCTTTAATTTCTTCTATAGGATGCTTAGTTCCATGGTCCCATGGGAAATATGGTCCGTACATTCTTTTTGCATGGTATCTAGGCATAATTACATTATACTACTATTCGTGTATTAATATATCATTTTGATCTAGCTTGTCATAAATTTCTGACATGAAGTATGTCATCGCGCCTCTTGCCTCTGTTGTTTTTGCTTCTGTTTCTTCTTCTGTCATCCCACTCATTAAAGCCATTTTTGTGTTTACCATTTCATAAACAGTAACCATTAGCTCTACTACTGAATTTTTATCTTTTTGCATTTTATTCCTCTGTTGTTTTAAATGCTGGAGCTGGTCCCAGCAAAAATCCTTCTTCATGATATTTTACCATTTTTTCAATTTCATTACTAGAGGAAGAAGACTTAGCAATTAGACATAATACGTCATATATACGATGAAGCATTATATAATTTACCATAGGCAAATTATCTTCTAACGCCTGGGCCTGCCCTTCTTTATCCAACATTTTTTACCTTAATGTCTTCTAAAACCTCATCTATTGTTACCAGGCCTTTTGTCTTACATTCATTTAAATATTCTTTTACTACCAGCAAAGCTCTTTCGGCTAAAAGCAATCCTGGCATATGGATACATGGGATATTTTTTGCAACTCTAGCCCTAAGCTCCTCATCAAATTCATTTTCTCTCGGCATCTTTAACCACCTCTAGCATTTTTAAATATAGGGAAGATCCTATATAGTTTTTATAATTACAGGACAAGCAATAAGTATATATATCGTCATTGTTATCTATGTTGGCAAAAAGAAGGCCTTGGCACAGTGGACAATCCATTGGTGTACCAAAGCCCTCTTTTGCTAGAGATAGATATTGAGATACTACTTGTATCTTAATAACTACTCCTTACTCTTAGTTGGAAATTTTGCTAGCCACTCTTTTGTCTTTGGCGTTAGCCCTTTCCATGATGACCAGTCGGTACCGCCTTTAGTCATAGAATACGTTATCTCTGCATTGATTACTGGATCAAATAACGAATAGTTACTGTCCAGGTCGAATTTTTCTTTTCGATCAAAGCCTAGGTTACCAAGCATATTAATCTGAAAAATTCCGTAGGAACTGTCTCCAGTATTCCTGTTGCCGTTATAAGCCATTGGTCGTCCATGAGATTCTTTTTTAGCTACGGCCCACGCCATTTTAAGAGCGTTTCCTTCAAACCCTACATAAGAGAGCAGTTGTACTAGCTCCTGGTCTGTAAGGGCAACTGAAGGCTTGTATACAGTATTGCTGAACTTTTCCAGCGTTTGTTTTTTCAGTTGTACATTTGTTTGCAATAAAGGCTTTGTTACCAAAGCCTGAGCTGGTTGTATAGAGTTTAACGTTGATCCGCTAAACAGATACAATACAACAATTGCAATTGCTACATAATGATGTAAAACATCACTAAGTTTTTCTTTTATATTCTCCATAGGTATTCCTCCTTTGAAGAGATAACGAACTATAAGAATACCATTAATAATATTAATATGTCAACCTAGAAATAAGGGTATTCTTATTCTAGTTAACTAATAAAAAATTTTATTATATTCTTAAAAGCCTTCACTTCTCTAAGATCTTTTGGTAGAATAGGAACTCAATCAAAATTTAATGAACCGCAAGGCGGAGAAAAAGGTATATAATGACAAATCAATCTAGCTTTAAACTATCTTCAGATTATTATGAAGAAAAACCAATGGAGCTTATTCCAGAAAATCAATATTCATACGACATAGAAAACCCCTATGAAAAATTTATAGCTATGTCTAGATATGCTAGATGGATACCAGATCAAAATCGTCGTGAAACATGGAAAGAAACGGTAGATAGATATTTTGGTTTTATGCTTAATCACCTAAAAACAAATTTTGATTATACTCCAGATGAAATACTTTTATCAAACCTTAAAGATGCTGTGTATCAAAGAAATGTAATGCCATCAATGAGAGCTGTAATGACTTCTGGTCCCGCCCTACAAAGAGACAACGTTGCTGGATACAACTGTTCATATTTACCAGTAGATCACCCAAGAGCATTTGATGAAACAATGTATATCTTGATGTGTGGTTCTGGTGTTGGATTTTCTGTTGAATACAAATATATAAACAAGCTTCCTGCCGTCCCAAACATTTTAGAAAAGGCAGATGATGTTATTGTTGTAGAAGATTCTAAATCTGGTTGGGCAACAGCATACAAAATGCTGCTTAAAAATTTGTGGGATGGAAAAATTCCTTCATTTGACGTTACCAAGGTTAGACCAGCAGGAGCAAGACTTAAGACAATGGGCGGAAGGTCATCTGGCCCACAACCGCTTGTAAACCTTTTTGATTTTACAATTGCAAAATTTAAAGCTGCTTCTGGTAGACAATTAAAGCCAATTGAATGCCATGATATTATGTGCAAAATTGGTGAGGTTGTTGTGGTAGGCGGCGTCAGAAGATCAGCCATGATTTCTCTTTCTAATATTAATGATATTGAAATGGCTTCTGCTAAGTCTGGAAATTGGTGGGAAAACAATACTCAACGAGCACTATCAAATAATTCAGTAGCTTATTCTAGAAAGCCAGGCATGGAGCAGTTTATTTCTGAATGGAAATCTCTTTATGATTCAAAATCTGGTGAGCGCGGAATTTATAATGTCGCGGCTGCACAAAAACAAGCAGCGCTGTATGGAAGAGACCCAAATATTCACTACGGAACAAACCCGTGCTCTGAAATTATTCTTAGGCCAAACCAGTTTTGTAATTTATCAGAAGTTGTAATTCGTGAAAACGATGATGAAGAATCTGTATCTAGAAAAGTTGAGCTGGCATCGGTACTTGGAACCTGGCAATCAACTCTAACAGATTTTAAATATATTAGGGATATTTGGAGAAAAAATACAGAAGAAGAAAGGCTGCTTGGAGTATCTTTAACTGGTCAATTTGGAAATGCTATATTTTCTGGCAAAGCTAGATCTATTGGAGAATTCGAGGCAGTCAAAGGCCAGGGCTTATGCTACGACGAAGAGATTGTTAAAAAAGACAACATGCAAAAGCTAGAGCACTTGCTGCAAAGACTAAGAACTCGCGCCAGAGAAGCTAATGTGCAAGAGTCAGGCCTTATTGGCATTAATGCATCTGCATCAGTCACGTGTGTCAAACCTTCGGGAACAGTTTCTCAACTAACTGGAGTTTCTTCTGGCATGCACCCGTGGCATTCTGAATATTACATTAGAACAGTTCGTGGTTCTAAAACTGATCCAATTTCCATATTTCTTAAAGAAATTGGCATTCCTTTTGAAGACGACGTAATGAAGCCTACAGAAACTTATGTTTTTTCTTTTCCAATAAAGGCACCCAAGAAAGCAACGTTTAGAAAAGACCTTACAGCAATAGAGCACCTAGAGTTGTGGTTAATTTATCAACGTGCATGGTGTGAACACAAGCCATCAATTACTGTATCTGTTCACGAAAATGAATGGATGGAGGTGGGAGCTTGGGTGTATAAAAACTTTGATGAACTTTCTGGAATTTCATTTCTTCCATACTCAGATCACTCTTATAAGCAAGCGCCATATCAAGAAGTTGCACAAGAGGAGTATGAAGCGCTAGTTAAAAAAATGCCCAACAGTATTCGTTGGGAAGATTTATCATTTTATGAAACAGAAGATGGAACTTCTATTAATGCTACGCTTGCTTGTAGTTCAGATGGAAATTGTGAATTAGTAGATATTAATGGATAGTGGTACAATAATAGAATTGGGGTAAATCCCAAAATTCCTGGGCGCCAGCCCAGAAATAAGGAGGATCTAATGAAAAAAGATCTAAACAAGAATGGAATGGTAGAAATGCAAGAAAAGATTCTAGCAGCACTAGCAAGTTACGGACGTCATTTCCTAGGAATAGCAATCGGTTTGTATTCTGCTGGGGTTACAGACCCAGGCGATTTGGCTAAAGGCGCAATTGCAGCTTTTGTCCCCGTTATCTTAAAGGCACTTAATCCAAATGAAGCATCTTTTGGGTTTACCAAAAAGCCTTAGCATTTAGTCGATTAGAAATACTCCTACGCTATAATTGGTGTAGGAGTATTCCTATTTAGGAGACTATGGCAAATGGCAGGACAAAAGAATTTCGAAGTAGATCAGAATGCAACATTTAGCTTTGTAGTAGAATATAAAGACGATAATGGTACTGCGATTGATCTTACTGGTGCATCTGCAAAAATGCAGGCACGTGATACACAGGGTGGTTTAAAGCTAGCAGTAACTTTAACTTCTCCAAGCGGCGGGATAGTAATAAACGGCCCACTTGGAAAATTAACAGTAACACTTACACCAACTCAAACAAATAAACTCTTTTATCCAAAATCAGCATATGACATCATGGTTGTAGATTCTAATTCGAATAAGATAAAACTCCTTGAAGGGTTTATGACCCTAAACAGATCGGTAACTATTTAATGACTGAATCAGTAGTTGTTAGAGAACAAATAAATAAAGTAATAATATCTTCTCCTGGTCCTCAAGGACCAAGAGGAAGAACTATTTTAAACGGTTCTGGAGATCCCTCGGCTAACCTCGGGCTCTCTGGAGATTTTTATTATGATACAGCATCTGCTTCTTTTCATGGTCCAAAAGTTTCTGACACAACATGGTCGGGATCAAATAAAATATTTTTAACAAATAACACTCTAGCACACGCCTGGGAACTTGCTCAAGTTACTGGACCGACACTCGGGGTATATTCTGTTGTTATTAACCATGGTCTTGGTTATCAACCAAATGTTACCGTAAAGTCTAGCGCAGGAGATATTTTGGAAACTGGAATAGACTACAATAGTACTAATCAATTAACACTGACAATGGCTCAACCATTTTCAGGGACAGCATACCTGTCATAAGGAGATAGCAAATGGCAAGAAAATTTTTAGTTAGTGTTGATCTCAACAAAAATGAGTTGCTCAATGCTAGAATTCAAAACTTAGGCTCAGCGCCTTCAAATCCAGTATCTGGTCAAATATACTACAATACTGGCACAAACATTCTTTACTTCTACAATGGAACAGACTGGACACCCGCATCTGGATCTACAGAAGTTATTCAAGACATTATTAGTTCTACCGTATTAGCTGGAACAGCATTAACGGCAACATATAATGATACCGCTGGCACACATACAATAAGATTAAATGATACCGCTGTAACGGCTGGATCATATGGCTCAGCAACACAAATTCCTACATTTACAGTAGATGCTCAAGGTCGATTGACTGCAGCATCAACAGCAAGCGTAGCAACAAATCTTTCAATAGCAGCAGACACTGGAACAGACACAGTAGATTTGCTTACAGATACACTAACAGTATCTGGCGGAGAAGGAATTGATGTAGCCGTAACAAATAACACAATTACAGTATCTGCAGAAGATGCAACATATACAAATAAGGGTGTTGCTTCATTTAGCTCAACAGACTTTACAGTTGCAGCAGGCGCAGTATCTCTTAACAAAGATCCAGTAATTACACTTTCAGGAGATGTAACTGGTTCTGCAACAATGACCAATTTGGGCAGCGTAACAATATCAACTACTATTGAGCCAAACTCAGTATCCCTTGGAACTGATACGACTGGAAGTTATGTATCAACAATTGTTGGTTCATCTGGAGAGATTACGGTATCAGGTTCTGGATCAGAATCTGCAGCAGTAACAATTGGTTTACCAGATGATGTATCTATTACTGGCAACTTAAGCATCGGCGGAAACTTAGATGTAGCTGGATCAATTAACTCAATCAATACAACAGAGGTCAACATTGTTGACAATAAGGTTGTATTAAATACAAACGTCACTGGAGCACCATCAGCAGATGCTGGAGTAAAGGTAAATCGTGGAACATCTACAGATGTAGAACTTCTGTGGAACGAAACGGCGGACCAGTGGACATTAACAAATGATGGCACAAATTATCACGAGATAACAAGAAAATATAAGACTACCCTAAATACATCAGCAACATCTTATACACTAACTCACAATTTGGGCACAAAGGATATAATAACTTCTATTTATGAAGTTGCCTCCCCATATGCACAAATAGAGGCAGATGTTGAGCACACATCAGACTCAGTTGTAACTATTAAATTTGCAGTTGCACCAGCATCTGGAGAATATAGAGTAGTTGTAATAGGATAAGGATTTCAAATGGCCAAAAAGTTTAAGTCATTACTAAATCTACTTACACTCGCAGAAGATCCGTTGAGCGGATCGTCTGGCGATGTTTATTTTAATGTAACAAGCAAAAACATTAAGATATACAATGGTGCAATGTGGGTTGACTTAACTCCTGGCTCTTCTGACCCCGCTCCATTCTATATGCACACGCATACTTATGATGGAAATGTACATACCGTTAACTTGCAAGAAACAATCAACTTTTCTGAAGATATTAACAATAATGCAAGCGTCTTAGAAACTATTCCTGCTATAATTGGTCTAGACGGTGGTTCTCCAACATCATCGTATTCAAACGCAAGTTACACAGAATTAACACTGTTGGACGGAGGACAAATTGGCAACTAGCTACCCAACATCAAAAGATAATCTTACAAATCCAGCCTCAACTGAATCATTGGAAGGTCACGCAACGCTGCATGGCAACGTCAACGATGCAATTGAAGCAATTGAGAACAAGCTTGGGGTAAACGGATCAAATGATGTAAACTCAATTGATTACAAAGTCACACAGCTTCAAACAACCCTATCAACTCTTGATGCAGAAAATGCCTCAGAACTTTTAGGCCTAGAAGGAAATAACGATCTAACCATAGAGGGTATAGAAAATAAAACAGCTATAGATTCATTCTCAAAAACGGTATACAAAACATGTAGGTATTCATTACAGATTCACAAGTCTATTGGAAACCTTACATATAGCTCAACCATTCTTCTACTTAATGATGGAACCAATGTTTACATCTCAGAGTCAGACATGGTATCAAACACAGACCAAGCGCTTGCTTCGATAACCTTTGAAGAAAATAGCGGTATAATAAGTCTATGCGTAACGCCTTCATCAGGCTCAATAAAAGTAAGATATATTAGAACGGCTTTAAAAGCATAAAAAAGAAGTAAAAGGGAGTCATATCGATGGCAACAGTAAACAAGAATTTTAGAATTAAAAATGGTCTTATCGTTGAGGGTGCTACAGCTACCGTCGGCGGATATGATGTAATCACCAAGGCGCAAGCAGATCAAGACTACATTGTTGGTCTCATTGGCGGAACAGCAACATCAGCAAACACAGCAAATACTGTTGTAAAACGCGATGCTTCAGGTAACTTTACAGCAGGAACAATTACTGCAACATTTGTTGGTAATGTAACTGGTAACGTAACAGGTACTGTTTCAAGCCTTTCAAATCACACCACAGCAAACCTTGCAGAAGATTCAACAAACAAATATTTTACAAACCAAAGAGCACTTGATGCAACATCTGCAGCATACGATGCATCAGGCGCAGCCGCAGCAGCACAATCAGCAGCAATTACTGCAGCAGGAACAGACGCTACTACCAAAGTAGCAGCAGAAGCAGCACTTAGAGTATCAGGTGACTCAGCCTCAGTATCAACTGCAGCCTCAGATGCGACCACAAAGGTAGCAGCAGAAGCAGCACTTAGAGCAACAGCAGTTACAGCAGCAATTGCAACTGCAGCATCAGATGCAACATCTAAGGCTAACGCAGCACAATCTGCAGCAACTTCAGCAGCAGCAACAGATGCTACCACAAAGGCTAACGCAGCTCAAGCAGCAGCAACCTCAGCAGCAGCAACAGATGCTACCACAAAGGCTAACGCAGCTCAAGCAGCAGCCGAAGCAACTGCATCAGCAGATGCTACCACAAAGGCTAACGCAGCCCAGTCGGCAGCAATAACCGCAGCAGCCACAGCATCTACATCTGCAATTTCAGCAGCAATATCAACAGAAGTTTCAAACCGTAACACAGCAATTTCAACAGCAATTGATGGAGTTGTAGATGGCGCACCAGGACTTTTAAATACATTAAATGAATTAGCAGCAGCAATTAATGATGATGCTAATTACACAACAACTATTACAACGGCTCTTTCAACAAAGGCACCACTTGCTTCACCAGCACTTACTGGTACACCTACAGCACCTACGGCAGCAGCAAATACTGATACAACTCAGATTGCAACTACAGCATTTGCTAAAGCAGAAGCAGACGCAGCTCAGTCAGCAGCAGAAGCAACCGCAGCCTCAGATGCAACCACTAAGGTAGCAGCAGAAGCAGGACTTAGGGCAACAGCAGTTACTGCAGCAATTGCAACTGCAGCATCAGATGCAACATCTAAGGCTAACGCCGCCCAATCAGCAGCAGCCTCAGATGCAACTACCAAAGTAGCAGCAGAAGCAGCACTTAGAGTATCAGGTGACTCAGCCTCAGTATCAACTGCAGCCTCAGATGCGACCACAAAGGTAGCAGCAGAAGCAGCACTTAGAGCAGCAGCAGATACAGCAGCAATTGCAACTGCAGCAGCAGATGCAACATCTAAGGCCAATGCAGCCCAAGCAGCAGCAGAAGCAACAGCAGCTGCAGCCAACACAGCACAGCAAAATGGAACCACATCATTTACAGCAATTAATTACAACTCTGTTGCTAAGCAAGTTGCAGCAACAACTGGAAATATTGTGACGGCAGCAGCAACAACAGCTATCTCATGGGTAGCAGCAGACTACAGAAGCGCTAAGCTTGTAGTAAAAGCAAAGAATGGTGTACATACTCAGGTATCAGACCTAGTAGTTACACTTGACACTGCAAATAACGTAGCAGTTTCTGAATATGGAATTACATATTCAAACGGAACAGAATTAGCAGCAGTAACTGCAGATTATTCTGGGTCGGATGTAAGAATTAGAGTAACACCAGCAAACAATAACACAGAAGTTATGGTTGTTGGAATACTAATTAAATAATTAAATAACGAGGTTAAGGGGTTCCTTTTAAAAACCCCACCAAAAACTTAGGGGATATGTGAACTTAAATGGCAACAGTAGATAAGAATTTTAAAATAAAGAATGGACTCAATGTCGCAGGAACTGCCACATTTGGGTCTACAGTTGTTTTAGGCGAAACACCCCTTAGATTTGATACAGCAACAAGTAAATTGCAGCTCCAAATAAATGGAACTTGGGTTCCAATTGCACTTAATTCTGAAATTCCAGATGCTACACAAGATGTTAGTTTTATGGATATCGGCTTGGCAATGGATTATAATGGAGCTCCAATATATACCATACAGGCAAATGGAGTCACTCCAGAGGCAGGAAGCAAAACAGTAAATGGAGGATCTCCAACCGACATTGCATTTTCAATGGTTTTTGATTCTGGTTCTATAGCATAAAGCAATAAATGATACAATAAGCAATATAATTATAAAGGGGTATTAAAATGGCAACAGTAAGAGTACAGTTAAGACGAGGAACAGAACAACAGTGGTATGACGCTAACCCAGTATTAGCAGCTGGAGAAGTTGGTATTGAAACAGATACTAACACTTTTAAATTTGGAGATGGAAGCACTGCTTGGAATTCATTAAGCTATGCTCTTTCTGATACAGTTGATGACTATATCCTGTTAAGCACCAAAGGCGTAGCAAACGGTGTTGCAAGCCTTGACTCAAGCGGATTTATCCCAAGTGCTCAGCTACCACCACTTGCCAAAGTAACAGTTAGCGCTGTTGCAAACCAGGCAGCAAGATTAGCATTAACAGCAGAATCTGGAGACATTGCAATTCAGTCAGATACTGGAACAACATATGTTTTGTCAGCATCACCTGCAAGCACTGATGGTAACTGGAAAGTTATTTCAGCAACAGCCGCAATCTCAGCCGCAATTGCAACACACGAAGCTGACACAACAGCAGTACATGGTATTGCAGATACTTCACTTCTAGCAACTACTGCAAACGTAGCAACTGCCAAGACAGAAGCAATTTCAGCAGCAGCATCTGCAGCAGGAACAGCACTTTCAACTCACGAAGCTGACACAACAGCAGTACATGGTATTGCAAATACTTCACTTTTAGCAACTACTGCAAACGTAGCAACCGCTAAGTCAGAAGCAATTTCAGCAGCAGCAACAGATGCTACAGCTAAGGCTAACTCGGCCATAGACACTGCAGCTTCAGATGCTACCACTAAAGCTAACACAGCCCAAGCAGCAGCAGTTGCTAATACTACAACACAAATCAATAACCTTATTAATTCAGCCCCAGGAACACTTGATACATTAGGAGAAATTGCTACAGCATTAGCAGCAGATGAATCAGCTGCTACTGCATTAACAACATTAGTAAATACCAAAGCACCACTTGCTAGCCCAACCTTTACTGGAACAGTAACAATTCCTTCAGGCGCAAGCATTTCAGGGTTTGCACCACTTTCTAGCCCAACCTTTACTGGAGTAGTAACAATTCCTTCAGGCGCAAGCATTTCAGGGTTTGCACGACTTGCAGCACCAACATTTACTGGAACAGTAACTCTTCCAGAATCAACTTCAATTGGAAACGTAAGCAACCAAGAAATATCATATCTAGACGGAGTAACTTCTACTGTTCAAGGTCAGATCGATGCAAAGTTAGCCTCAGCAACCGCTGCTTCTACTTATGCGCCTCTAGCATCACCAACACTTACTGGTACAGTAACTCTTCCAGAATCAACTTCAATTGGAAACGTAAGCAACCTAGAAATAGGATATGTAAACGGAGTAACATCTTCTATACAAACACAAATTGATGCAAAGTTAGCCTCAGCAACCGCTGCTTCTACTTATGCGCCTCTAGCATCACCAACACTTACTGGTACAGTAACTCTTCCAGAATCAACTTCAATTGGAAACGTAAGCAACCTAGAAATAGGATATGTAAACGGAGTAACATCAGGAATTCAAACACAATTAGATGCCAAGCAAGCAGTTGTTGCTAACGTTTCAGATGTTGAAATTGGCTATCTTGATGGCGTAACATCAGCAATTCAAACTCAATTAAATACCAAGCAGCCAGTTGTTGCTAACGTTTCAGATGTTGAAATTGGCCATCTTGATGGCGTAACATCTGGTATTCAGGGTCAGATTGACCTTAAAGCACCACTTGCTTCCCCAACATTTACAGGCACAGTTACCCTGCCAGCATTAACAGTATCTTCAAGCATGCTTGCTGCAGACGCAGTTACTTCTGGAAAAATTGCAAATGGAACAATTATAAATGAAGATATTTCTGCATCAGCAGAAATTGCAACATCTAAAATTTCAGGACTTGATACAGCTCTTGGGCTTAAAGCACCACTAGCCTCACCAACCTTTACTGGAACAGTAACTCTTCCAGCAGGAACAATTACTACAGGAATGATTCTTGATGGAACAATCGCAGATGCAGATATTAATGCAGCTGCCGCAATTGCTCAGTCTAAGATTTCAGGATTAACTTCTGATCTCTCAAATAAACTATCTTCAGCAACAGCAGCTTCAACATACGCTCCACTGGCTTCACCAACACTTACTGGTGTTCCAGTAGCTCCAACAGCAGCGGCAGCAACAAACACAACACAAATAGCAACAACTGCTTATGTTCGTGCAGAAGTTGCAGCACTTGTAAATTCCGCAGGAGCAACTCTTGATACTCTTGGTGAGATTGCAACAGCTCTTGGAAATGATGCAAATCTATCTACAACTCTTACAACTGCAATTGCATTAAAAGCACCACTTGCTTCACCAACATTTACAGGCACAAATACTGTAGCAAATATTACAGTATCTGGAACATCAAATATGTCAGCAAATGGTGTGCAGTTTTCAGATGGAACACAAACAAAAGCTGGAGTTCCATCATTAACTACAATTGGAACTACAATTTCTGCAGCATATAACCTATCAACAGGTGGACTTACATTGAGAGATCAATTAATTCCAATATCAGGAACATATGTTGTAACGGTGCCAACAAATGCAACAACAGCATTCCCAGTTGGAACTTCAATTGATTTTTATCAATCAGCAGGAACTGTTGCAAGTTTTGCTGGTGCAGTTGGAGTTACAATTAACGCAACTCCAGGATTAAAATTAAGAACAACATATTCATCAGCAACATTAACTAAGGTTGCAACAGACACTTGGTTACTAGCGGGCGACTTAACAGCATAATGAAAAAATTAAAGACAGGGGCTAAATAAATGGCAAATAAGAAAATAGGTAGAAAATCCTCAGCACAGGATAACTTCTTAGAACCAAGTGCAGTAACATCATTAACCGCAACAAATGTTGGAACTAGCCGTTCATATAATAATGGCGCAGCATCCCTTACATGGTCTTTGCCAGCCGCGTCACCCCCAGCAACACTTTATACAATTACATCAAGCCCAGTAACAACAACTCAAACTAGTTCAAGCACTAGTTATACGTTTACAGGCTTAGCAAGCGCAACAGCTTATACTTTTACCGTTGTTGCCTCTAATGCTGCTGGTTCAGCACAATCAACAACATCTAATTCAATAACTGCTACTACAATCCCACAAGCCCCAGCGGCATCAGCTTCTACATCTGCAGCTGGTCCAAGCCCTGTACCAGCATCTGGTTCTGATAGAATAACATTTTCTGCCAATGCAACTGGCGGTTCTGCAATTACTTCATATAGAATAACATCTAGCACAAGAGGAGAGCTTTCTGCAGCCGCGACATCGCCATTTGATACTGCATCACCAGGTGCTGAAACATATACAGTTTTTGCAGTTAATGCTAATGGGTCCTCACTAGGAACCACAACCTCCGATCCAGGAACATTTACGCCACCACACTTCCCACCATTCTTCCCACCATTCTTCCCACCACACTTCCCACCGTTCTTCCCACCATTCTTCCCACCACACTTCCCACCATTCTTCCCACCACACTTCCCACCGTTCTTCCCACCATTCTTTCCACCACACTTCCCACCATTCTTCCCACCACACTTCCCACCATTCTTCCCACCATTCTTCCCACCGTTCTTCCCACCGTTCTTCCCACCATACTTCCCACCGTTCTTCCCACCACACTTCCCACCGTTCTTCCCACCGTTCTTCCCACCGTTCTTCCCACCGTTCTTCCCACCACACTTCCCACCGTTCTTCCCACCACACTTTGTTGGCGCAAGTTATACATATTGTTCTTGTTGTTGCTGCGGTGGAAACACATGGTTCTGTTAATTAATATCAGTGGGGCGGTAGAAATATCGCCCCCAGGTATTGATAAAATTAAAAAGTTAATGTATAATTCTATAAAGGAGAAAAAATGCCAAAGTTTGCATATGTAAAAAATGGAACAGTCAAATATGTTCAATTAATTAGTTCGTCTAATCCAGCGCAAGATAGGTGGATAGCTTTAAATAGATCTGGAGTTGTTTTAAAATACTCATCTAATTATGACATTATGCCAGGGGACTTATTTGTAGATGATAAATTCTATAAGAAAGATATAGAAACTGATGCCACTACCTTAGCAGAAGAAGCCGACTTTGGGTTACCAGCAGTAAGATTTGCAGGAATTATAGATGGCGAAGTAGTAGGGCAATGGGGAGAAGGCAAAGAACTCTTTGATACTCAAGAAGAAATTGATGAATTTATTGATGATGTACTCACTTCAGAAATAGTTGAAGTAAGCAAAGCCGAACAGTTTTTAGTTGAAAAAGGTTGGCTCTATGATGGAGTTGATTTTACTAATCCAAACAATGTTTAATGACCGAAAAAGAAAATAAACAAAGCGCCTGGCAAAAGTATAAAGAAAATTTAGGAACCACTAGACCGTGGGATCTTTTAAATCCAGCTACAGAATATGTAGACGCAAGCGTATCTAAAGAAAGATTTGACATTTGTCTTTCCTGTCCAGAATTAATAAAATTAACAAAGCAATGTAAACAATGTGGATGTTTTATGGTCTTGAAAACTAAATTACAAGACGCTACCTGCCCGTTAGGAAAATGGAGCTAAAAAGATGTATGAAAAAGAAGAGCTTGCCCCAGGAATTTGGGTTTACAGAGATGTAATAAAAAAAGAATTTGATATTACAAATCGGCTTGAATCGGGAATTATAAATTCTAAAGGTATTCATACATGGAGAGATGCAACAGTAGGATACAGAGAAAAAAAACCAGAATATAGAGATTGCGTTGATTTTAAATGGAAAAAATTTGATGAAGGCCCAGGTAATAAATTTGATCGTGAAATAAACTCCGTTTGGCAAGATGTTTATGATGCACAAAAAATAGCACTAGATGATTATTGTTCATTTTACAATATTGACATGAAGTATTGGGAAGCTATGAACTTTATTAAATATGGACCAGGTCAACATTTCTCTTATCATGCAGATCACGGATGGTCTTATATATCAACAGTTTCAATGGTTGCATATATTAACGATGATTATGAAGAGGGCGGATTGAGATTTGATAAGTTTGATTTAACAATTAAACCCACTGCAGGAGATTTATATATCTTCCCTTCAACATTTTTATTCTCTCATGCAGCATTACCAGTAAAATCAGGATTAAAATACTCTATTGTAACAATGACTGATTATAATGATAAAACGCATAATGAACAATTTTATAAACAGTTTATGTCGGAAGATTCAATTAAAGACGGGTATTAATTGTGGACTTTGATGTCTATAAGATTGACCCAATTAATTCCGCCGACATCCAGCCACTTGGAATTAAAAGGCAATGGATGGAAGAAACTTCTGACAAACACGCCTATCACTGTTTTCCAGTAAGTCTTTCTAATGCGCTTGGTTGGGGAATATCCTTTCCCACAGACATATCTTTTATTTGGGACGGCATTTCAGATTCAACTGATACTCATGTTCAAGTTTTAAGCGGGAAACAATTTGTATCAACCGCAAGAGCCAATGCAACTATAAGCTTCAATACTAATCTTGTAATAACCACTAAAGACAATTTATCCATGCTTGCTATGCCAACTCCAAATTGGCCAATAGACGGAGTATGGCCATTCACAACATTAATTAGCACATCCTTTTTTAAAGGAACTTTTCCTATAGCCTGGAGAATAACTAAAAAAGATAAAATTATTACAATTCCTGCAAATACCCCAGTTGCTTCAATTATTCCAATATCTCTTTCTGAATTAAGTGGGTCTGTAGCAACCCTAAAACGGTACCAAGATTTGCCTCAAAATTTCTTTCCAAAAGAAGATTATGGTAAGATTGTTAGCGATATAAATAAGTCTGGTAAGTGGACAGATTTTTATAGAGATGCCGTAGATCATAAAAGAAATTCTATAGGAAGTCATGAAGTAAAAGCGCTAAGGCTAAAAGTAGATAATACTTTGTTTGATGGACCAGAGGGATGTGGAATTCCAAAATGAATAAAATTAAATTTCATTCAAATAAATCTTATAATAAAGAAGAAACTGCTCCTATGCCAATGGCAAAAGTTATTCCTAAATGGTGGCGAGATGCTGATATATACATAAAAGACTTTTATGGAGATTTTATTTCTAATCAATCAAATGATGGTGGTAAAGCTCTTAATTTTAAAGCATGCCCAGCAATGCTGGATACATTTACAACAGGATATACATTAGTGACTCCATGTGAAATTGAATTTTATGAAAAAAATGGAAGAATTAAAGCAAAGTTTCCAGTGGAGTTTGAGGACTTTGTTGGAGAGCGTGGAGTATCAATGGGTTTTGCAGTGCCTCCAGGGTATGAAGCAAATCATTTTCATTGGTATGCAAATTGGGCGCCACAATTACCAGATGGATATAGTTCTATTTATGTTCCTCCAATTAATCATTTTGATTTGCCGTGGATTACTGTCGGTGGTATAATAGATAGCGATAAGGTAACAACTTCTGGACTTATTCCATTTTTTATTAAAAAGGGTTTTACTGGAATAGTACCGCAAGGGACCCCATACCTGCAGATTATTCCTTTTAAAAGAGAAGATTGGGAATCAGAAATAATTTTTCATAAAAAGTTAGAAATTATGACTAAGGCAAAAAATACCTCTGATTTATTTAGACAGCCAGAAGGCGGAGTCTATAAAAAGTTATTCTGGACAAGGAGAAAGTACAAGTAAATGCAAAATCAAGTTAATACCAACGACGCCCACGATTACAGATCTCTTGGATCAATTACGCCTTCAGGATTTTTTGGCACAGGCCCAGAAAATATTGTAGAATTAAAAAACTTTTTAACAGACGAAGAAAGAGAAAGACTTACTAATTTTGCTAGAACAAACAAGACTTGGGATATAACAGATTCTCATGTAAATGAAAATGGAACAGTTATTTATGATGCCAGTGCCTGGGCTGATAGAGTCTGCACAAGAAGGTCGATGGAAATTTGTTCAGACCCACAGATTGTTGATGTTGTAGAAGGATTAATTTCTAGACTTCGATTAGAGGTAGAAAAATTTTTTAAAGTTAAAGTTCAGGCAACAGGCCCAGCTATAGTTAGATGGCCAGTTGGTACTAGACAAGATCCACATGCAGATAAAGAGTTACATGAAGGACCCGATGCGGGAACCCCAAATGATTTTCCACATTACGACCTAGCGTCTTTGTTTTATTTTAATGATGACTATGAGGGCGGAGAGCTTTTTTTCCCAGTACAAGGTATTGAATTTAAACCAGTTGGAGGCTCAGCATATTTTTTCCCTGGAGATAAAGGGTATATTCATGGAGTAAGGCCAATAATACAAGGCGGAAGGTATACATCACCATTCTTTTGGCAAATACTAGAACACACTGGAGACAAAAAGCCATGACACTAGAATACGTAGAAATTTATCCAAAAATATTTGTTTTTAAAAATCCATGGAAAGATATTGATTTACTTGTAGAAACAATAAAAAAGTCGGAAGAAGAACCAGAAGGATCAGCCCTTCATTGGAAAGGCTGGTACACATTTGGCAAAGAAGCAGATCAATTTGACCATTCAGTAGTAGAGTCAGATAGAAAACAAACTGAGTTAAAGTTATGGAATGAAATAATTGAAGTTTTTCATGAAACAACATCTTATTATGCAAACAAATTTAATATACCAGTCGATAAAGATAAAAAAGTTTTTAATAAAGATGCTGGAACAGAAGATTTTATGTGGAAACTTATGGGACCATCTATATGCAAGTATGACGTAGGTGCAGGAATTGAAGATGAAGACCTAGCTATGCACGTTCATACAGACTATCAGAGGGAGTACCATGATTTTAGAGGGTACAAGTTTGCTTTTACCTGCACAATGTATTTAAACGATGACTATGAGGGCGGCGGAGTAGAATATTTGGTTGACAACAAAGCTCTTTATTATAAACCAGAAAAAGGAGATGTTTTAATATTTCCAGCAGGAGATCCAGATTTTCTTTCTGATCAGGGTGAATACTATATGCACGGAGTAAAAAAAGTAGCTGTTAACCCAAAGTACTTTATTAGAAACCACTGGGTTAGATTTTATCCTGGATCAAAAGAGTGGTTAGAAAATGAAGAATTATACGGTAAAGAAATGTGGAAAGAAATGGAAATTGCCAGAACAAAAAAAGAAAGAACAGAAGGCAAATATCAAAGTCTAAACTACGATGAAATTAAAAAGCTAGAAAGGATTATCTTAAATGACATTTAATCTAGAAAATCAAAATAGGGTCAAAGAAGATATAGTATTTTTTGAAAATTTCCTTACAGAAGAACAATGTTCTAATGTAATTAAATATTGGGAGCATTCTGCAGAAAAAGGTACACTCCCATGGGCTCCAATTTCATTCTATGATTCGTTTGCATCAAATTTACCAGATGATGACGACAAAGAAAAATTTGGGTTAGAGCCAGATTTTTTTACAACGCTACAAGATAAAATTCAAGAGGCTACAGAAATATGTAGAGGAGATAAACTTAAGTTGGTAAGCTACCATGCTCAAAAGTGGATAGAGGGCGCATATGCAGGATATCATTCAGACAATACGCCACTAGAATCACCAGAGTATAATTCATTTGAAAGAAGTAAATGGGCAGCTTTTCTTTATTTAAATGAAGATTTTGAGGGTGGAGTTTTAAACTTTAGAGATCACGAAATTGCCCTTCAGCCAAAAGTTGGAATGCTTGCTGCATTTGCAGGAGGACATGACAATATTCATGAAGTACAAATGATTACTAAAGGAACGCGATGGACAATTGGTTCTTTTTGGGACAATATAGAAGCTGAATACGATGATGCTAAACAAGCTTTTTGGGAATCAGATATAGCAGAACAAAGAAAAAGACAAGCCGAAGACGCAGAGTCTTGGGCAGCATTAAAAGAAAAGGGAGAAAGGTTAAAGCCTGGCCCAGATCAAACTGCTAAAAAAGACGTTGCTTTAATAATAGGAGAATAATATGATAAAAGCTACAGTATTAGAAAACGGAATGATTAGAGAAGAACTTCACCCGCAAGTTTATTATTATAGAAATGCTATACCAAATGTAAAAGAATGGCTAGATCGTGTAAATGATTCTGAAAATCACCCAGAACTACATTCAATAATTACACCATGGAATCAATGGGATGTAGATGAAAACAGGTCATTGGGGCACCCATATGTTTACGGATACAAAAAGCTTTGCCTGCTTAATAGTGTTTTCAACATAGACAAAGATGTTTCCGAGGAAACAAAGGAACTTTTTATTAACATAAGAGACCCCTTGTTTAATGCCATGAAAGCAGTATGCGAAGACTATAAGAAAGAGCAAGGCATAGACAAAGAGCTTATCATACTTCCTCAATTTGGAGTTCATAGATACCGCGCTGGAAAGTTTATGGGAGTACATCATGATTCTCAAGAAGGAGATACACGATTACTTTATTCGCTAGTTGTTTGGCCAAATGATGATTACGAAGGCGGAGAGCTTTCTTTTTCTATTAAGAATGGAGTATTGACTGGCACAGATAGTGCCCTGTGGGGAGACATTGATGATCCAAGAAATGAGGGACAATATGATTTTTATATTAAGCCAGAAGCTGGAAGCATTGTAATTTTCCCCTCACCATCTCCATTTAGTCATACAGCTCATGAAGTAAAGTCTGGATGGAAGTACATGTTGCCAATGTTTTGGATAGACCCAACTGGAGAAGATGTTCTTTTTAAGTTAGACCCAGAGTTTAAGTTAGAATTTGTATACCCAGATAAAGAAGACTTATTTAAATGATAGATAGTGGTATAATGAATAATGTATTAAAAGGAGAACAAATGATATCTGAAAAAATGTTTGACAAGGTTTATTACTACAAGAATGTTTTATCCGACCCTCAAAATCTAATAAAATTAATTGAGGAAACTCAAAGCGATGACTATAAAGAGTTTGTTACTCCATGGGAAGAGTGGTCGGCCTGCAGTGGAGAAATGTATGTTTATGGAAATCATAAAAGAATAAAGTGTCTTACTATTGATGACGTAATGCTTAAATGCTCAGAAAATATTTTAGATAATTCTAAATATATCTTTAATGAAATTTTTGAAGGATTTAAAAACGTTTGTTTAGATTATGCAGAAAAAGTAAACGAAGAGGCTAAGGTTATTTTAATGACAGACACTGCAATTAAACGTTATGAAACGGGTACATTTATGGGATCCCATTTTGATCAGCAAGAAGGAGATCAAAGATTAAAGTATTCTTTAGTAATGTATTTAAATGATGACTATGAAGGCGGCGAGCTTTCGTTTAGTGTTAAAGATGGAGTACTTACTTCAACAGATAATGCAGCCTCAGAAGATTTTGAAAGTGATAAAAATATAGGAAAATTAACTTTTTCTGTAAAGCCTGAAGCTGGAAGTGTAATAATTTTTCCTTCAGAGTCTCCATATAGTCACACAGCACATTTAGTAAAAAGCGGATTCAAATACATGGTTCCGTCATTTTGGTTGAATAAAGGCTCATTTGTTGATGGAGTCTTTGTTCCAGAATAAAGGATTTTAAAATGGCAATGTATGTTTTTCAAGAGCTGGCACCAAAAGTTTTTTACTTTACCTATTGTCTTCAAGAGATTGGTGGGTACATCGGATTCCTTGAAGAAAGTGAAAAGAATACAAGTAATCTAATTAGTAAATGGCATGATGAAGAGTATGGATATGAAAAAAGAATATCCTCTGATTTTTCAAATGAAACAGAAACTGTAGATACCCGTAGCCTTTTTATAATTAATAATTTAAAAGCCACATTTCACTATTGTTTTACTCAATATAAAATATTTAACAATATAGAAGAGCCAGTTAACTTGAGCCCTAAGTACTGGGTTAGAAAACATAATGAGGGCCAAGTAAAAAATAACTGTGGAGCAAATGGTAAATACACTGCTAGATTATACATCAATGATTCTTTTTCTGGTGGAGAAATTTCAATACCTGGAAAACCTAGTTTTAAGCCAGAAGCAGGCAGCATAATTATAGCTCCATCAGATGTACAAGTAACCGCAGAACCAGCTCATGGCAATTCAAGATATATTGCTATAGGCCATTGGGTTTAACCCCTAACCTGCTATAATAAAACAATGTCATATTATTTGTCTTTAATTAAAGACTCACCACTTGCCTTTTGGAAGATGGACGAGTCTTCTGGATCTATTGCATATGATTCATCTGGCAACGGTAATAATGGTACATATGCTGGACAGATATTAAAATCTGGAATGCCAATTGTATCTGGCGGAGTGCATTCGAATAAAATAGATAATGTAAACTATGTACAATTTACCCTTTCAAAAGATTTTTCTGGAACAACTGGCACTGGCGGATTTGCAACTAATTCAACATACGATAATGATTTTACATTAGAGGCATGGATACATCCAAAAACATTAACCTCATTAACACCGATACTTGCAGATTCAAGTGGTATTGGATTGTATTGGGATAAAGGAAATATTGTATTTAAATTAGAGAGTGAAAGAATTGATTATTCAGTTCCCAATCCCAATAGAGTAATTTATGTTGTTGGTGTCTATTCAGTTTCTTCTATGAGTCTTTATATTGATGGTGTTTTGGTAGCATCTAAATCAATATCTATTAAATTTACAAACACTAGCGTTACCCTTTCTTCAGGACCAGCCTCGGCTGGAGAATATTTTATAATTGATTGCCCAGCAGTATACAGATATTCATTATCTCAAGCAGCAATAATGTTACACTACAATAATCTATCATTAAATAATGATGAACAAGTTTCTGTACCAGACCTAGGCGAATTGTTTAGGGGATCAGAAAAATATCAAGATATAGAAACAAGATATGTTTATCCAGTCCAGGTTGCTTGGGACACATTAATATATGACAACGAAGCGTTATCTTATAGTAAAAATAATAATAGCATTTATTTAAATTCAGGATTTACATCTGGAGAATTTGTAGAGGATATATTTTTAAATATTACAAAAAATTATGTATCTTCAAAAATTGATTGGGTTTCTTCTAGTGGAGTATCGGTATATGTTTCAGAAACTTCAAATTCTGGCCCTTGGACACCTTGCGTAAATGGGTCACCAATACCAGGCTTTTCTCAAGGTTCTGCATTTTCTTCAACAAAAGTATTATATTTTAAATTTGTATTTACATCTACAAACTCAGACGTTTACTTACCAGAACTATATTCTTTAAAAATTTATTTCTACTCTGAAAAGAAAATGTTTTCACATAATGGCGGAAGTACATTGTCGATATCACAACCTACATCTGGATCAAATTGGGATTTTGATGTATCCAATAATAGCTATCCAATTAGAACTAGAAATTATTATAATGGAATAAGACCAAAAACCTCAGCATTTTTTATAGAGTCAATAAATAATGTTAGGAATATTGAAATGATATTTACTCCAAAATCATTGTCTAGCGGTCATTTAATATTTAATAAAACTGGATCCACAGAGACTTCTCTTTCTTGGGCGGCAGGCGGAGTGATATCAAAATCTAACATTAGTAATATTTATATAAATGGCCAGGATATCTCTTCAGCAACAAACATATCTTCGTATTTGTATATAGATGAGCCTAACTATATATTAATAAAGACAACCACTATAATTGTTGGTCAAATATGGTTTAATGGGAAGCAGCTGGTGGGAGTCAGATCAAGCGTCTTAGACGATAATTTATATCAAAATATAGCGCTATATGCAAATGATTCTATTAGTCATCAAGAGCATTATGATTTATATATCGGGAAGACGGCTTCTGTTGCCCAGGGATCGGCCATGGAGCTGACAGAAGAGTCAGTAAGAACATACTCAAGAGACAGGGTCGTGTTCCAAATACTATAATTTTGTCAGACCGAGTGACAAAAATCTGGACTTGTGACCGTAAAGGTGATAGAATAAAGCATTATGGACATAAAAAGAACTAGCGCAAAAATGAAGTCTGGTGAAACCAGGCTTGGGGTCTATGTCTGGGAGATGCCAGATGGAAGATGGATCGGAGACGAAGATAACAACTTTCTGTCTATAGCATCAATGCTTGGGAATAGGGAAAGAATAGCGGCCCTTGCCAATGCTGTAAGACATCATGGAATTAACGAAGGCCAGCCAAAGTTTATTGAAGGAAGCAGGCAAATTGATGACGAAGAATTTGAGTACCAAAAACAAAGATTAAGGTGGGGATTGACTCCAGATCCATTAGATATTGGAGTTCATAAAGATGAAATGGCTAAACTTAGGGGGCCAAAAAAATGATTGAATCCAGCGAAGAAACGGTAAATAATAATATTGAGATATCAAACTCTGAAGATTGGATGAAGTTTAATAATCCAATAGTTCAAACAGATGAGGATCCTTTTTCTATTGAAGGAGAAGAGATTCTAAAGGTTGCAGGACTTGGACCTTCTTTTAGAAGAAAAGTTTCTAGAGATTTACAAAAATCCTTTACTGGAAAAGACTCCACCTCTAGCCAGCAGCTACAATATCAGCAAGCGGTAAGCGGATACCTTCAGTTTGACGTTGTTCACCCAGAATATAATTTAGATTATCTTTCAACAATTTATGAAGTATCTCCCTACAATTATGCTGCAATAAATGCAAAGGTTGCAAATATAGTTGGCTTGGGCTTTGATTTTATTGAGTCTAGAAAAACAACTGATGCTTTTGAAGACATAACAGATGAAAAACAATTAGCCCGTGCTCGAAAGAAATTAAGTAGAATTAAGCAAGACTTGCACGATTGGTTAGAAGACTGCAATGAGGATGAGACTTTTAAAGAAACGCTTGTTAAGTTCTACACTGACCTAGAATCTACTGGTAATGGCTATCTGGAGGTCGGTAGAACGACGACTGGGAAGATTGGGTACATCGGGCACATACCATCAAAAACAATGCGTGTAAGACGCTTCAGAGACGGTTTTGTACAATTGCTATATGGCAAGGTTGTATTCTTTAGAAATTTCGGGGATCAAAAAACCGAAAACCCAATTGCTGGTATTACAGATAGACCAAATGAGATTATTCATATAAAGAAATATACTCCAAAAAATAATTATTATGGAATTCCAGATATTATTGCAGCTCAAAATGCCATGGCAGGAAATGAATTTGCTGGCAAATATAACCTTGATTATTTTGAAAACAAGGCGGTTCCAAGATATATTATTACCGTTAAGGGTGCAAAGCTATCGGCAGAATCTGAACGCAAATTGCTTGAGTTTTTCCAGGTGGGATTAAAGGGGAAGAACCATAGATCCTTATATATCCCATTACCACCAGACTCATCAGATTCTAAAACTGAATTTAAAATGGAACCGATTGAAGCAGGCGCACAAGAAGGCTCATTTGAAAAATATAGAAATTCAAATAGAGATGAAATATTAATGGCTCATAGAGTACCTGTTAATAAAATTGGAACCCCTGCTGGCATAAATTTAGCGGCAGCAAGAGATGCAGATAAGACATTTAAAGAGCAAGTTTGCCGACCAGCCCAAGAAAATTTAGAGAAGAAATTAAATAAAATAATTGGAGAAATGACAGATTCATTAATTCTTAGATTTAATGAATTAAGTTTAACTGATGCCAATACTCAGTCTCAAATAGATGAAAGATATTTAAGATTCCAGGTCCTAACTCCTAATGAAATTAGAATTAGAATGGGCATGGTTCCCAGAGAAGGTGGAGATGTACCTGTCGACCTTGCTGCCCAAGCTGCTGAAATTAAAGCTCAGGCAAATCAAAGCCGTGAAAGAGATCAGGCAAGATCTTCTAAATCACCAGATAAATCGGGCGAAGGCCGAAATGCAAAGGGCGACGGAAGACAAGTCAACTAGTTCTGCTCAACTGCTTATTTGCCTTAAGATATATACAAGTCTATAATATACACATATGACAATAGAAAAATCGCATTGGTCTTCTAATGGAAATGTTATCAATTTATCAATTCCATTCACAAAGGTCAATAGAGAAAAAAGAACAGTCTCGGGTTTTGCTACCCTCGATAATATCGATCAGACTGGTGATGTTGTTACCCAAGAAGCAAGCGTAAAAGCTTTTGAAAGCTTTAGGGGAAACCTCAGAGAAATGCATCAGCCGCTAGCCGTTGGCAAAGTTGCATCTTTTAGACCAGAAACATTTTATGACCCATCCACAAAAGAATTTTATAACGGTGTTTATGTAGACGCTTATATTTCTAAAGGTGCACAAGATACCTGGGAAAAAGTTTTAGACGGAACCCTAACTGGATTTTCAATCGGCGGAAAGATTATTGAATCTGATGATGAAGTAAATAAGTCAACAGGTAAATCAATAAGATTTATTAAAGATTACTCACTTGTAGAACTTTCAATTGTAGACTCTCCAGCAAATGAGCTTTGCAACATTGTCTCTATTGAAAAAGTTAATGGTCAATTAATATTTAAAGGAATAGCTGCAGACGTTAAAATGGAAAACATTTTTTATTGTGCAGAAAGTGATTCTGTTTTTATGTCAACAGAGTCTGAATACATATCTCCAGTTACTGGAAAGAAAACAGAATTAATCGGATGGGTGGAGTCAAATGATTCCAACAAGTCAAAAGAAATAGATAAGATTCTTGATTCACGTAGATCAAGATTGCAAACATTGCCACAGGATAATAAAAATCCAGCTAAGGCAATTGCAGAAGGAGGAAATGAAGTGGAAAAGCTTAACACAACAATCGAAGCAGCTCCAGCAGTAGAAGAAGCAACACCAGTTGCAGAAAATATTGAAGTAGTTGCTGAAACAGTAGAACAACCTACTGAGGTTTTAGCTGAAGTAACTTCTGCCGAAGTTCTGGAAAAATCAGCAGAACTAACAGACCAGGATTCAAACCCTGATTTTGTTAAAATGCTAGGCGACCTTAAGGGTTTCTTCTCAGAAACTTTGGAAAAAGCCTCTGAGGCAAACGCTGCTCAGGTATCAACAATCAAGGAGACAGTCGAAACTTTTAGTAAGAATGTCGATTTGAGAATTTCAGAATTAGCAGAAAAGCACACCGAACTTTCAAACGCAGTTAGCTCCATTAAATCAATTATGGATACTGTTGAAAAGAGAGTCGACGCAGTTGAATCAGACACTGCAATCAAGAAGTCCTCTGACCTTGGCGGGTCACAGGTTGTAATACAGAAATCAAAATCAAAATGGAACGGCACTTTCCTCGGTTCCGTTAGCGAATTAACAAAATAAGGGTATGGTGAAAAACTAATGAGTAATGAACTATTAGCAAAAGCAGCAGAAGCAGGTACAACTCTAACAGGTGGTATGGCTGGTTCAGCAAACCCTACTGACGGAATTCACGTAGGTTCCGAGGGTAAGGGAGGCTTGCTCAATCCTGAGCAATCCGCAAGATTCTTAGATTACATGTTCGATGCAACAGTAATCGGTAAAGTGGCTCGTACAGTACGTATGAAGTCAGATACCACAGAGATTGATCGTATCGGAGTTGGCGAAAAGCTTATGAAGCTTGCCGCTGAAGCCGAGAACACTGGGGCAAATTCTGCCGTACAGTTCTCAAAGATTTCTCTCACAACTAAAAAGCTTCGTCTAGATTGGGAACTTTCAACTGAGTCTCTAGAAGACAATATTGAAGGTGCAGATCTAGAAGATCATATTGCACGTCTTATGGCAACACAAGCTGGTAACGACCTTGAGGACGTAGTCCTTAACGGTAACACAGCTCTAAGTGGAGATGCACTTTATAAGTCATTCGACGGTGTTGTTAAGATTGCAAAGGCAAATGGCCATGTAGTAGCTGGAGCGGGCGCAGCAGTGTCTCGTGACATCTTCAACAAGGCTCTTAAGGCAATGCCAAGAAAGTACAAGCAACGTCGTCCAGACCTTCGCTTCCTTTCTGGTTCAAACCTAATTCAAGATTATTTGTACTCAACTTCACAGCTAGGTAACTATGGTTCTGCAAACCCACAGGATATTGCTTCAAGCATTATTCGTGGAAACGAATCAGGACTAGGTGGCCCAGCAGGTTTCGTAGCACCATTCGCATTTGGTATTCCAATTGTTGAAGTTCCGCTACTTAAGGAAACACAGACTGGCTCATACGCAAGCCCATCAGGAGAGCACGGAGATATCCACTTGACATTCCCAAATAACGTTGTTATTGGTGTTAAGCGCGATGTAACCGTTTATCGCTTCTTCTGGCCAAAGAAGGACTCAATCGAATATACAATGTATACTCGTATTGGTACCCAAATTGAGCAGGCAGATGCATGGGTTGTAGTTAAAGACGTTAAGGTTGCTGCCTAATATATAGGCTTCAACTTGCTGGAAAGGCCCCTAATTAATTTTAGGGGCTTTTCATTTTAATTTAGTAGTGCTATAATTTAGATACATACCAAAGGAGTATATATGTCATTTGACACACTTAAAGTCAAAGATTTAAAAAGTTTAGCAGCAGACTTTGCTGTTGACGCTAATGGACTAAAGAATAAGGCAGAAATTATTGCAGCACTCTCAGAAGAGGGAGTTACATGGTCTGTTTATCAAAGTACACTTAAGAACATAGAAAACGCAAAAGAAGATTCAGATGAAGTTCTACCGAGACTTGACCCTAATCAAAAGCTTGATGAGGATATGGTTTTAGTTAAGATGGATAGAGCAAACTACAGATACGATGCACTAGGATTTACTTTTACTCAAGCGCACCCATTTGTAGCAATGAAGCCCGATGCGGCTCAAGAAATTTTTGATAAGGAGGACGGGTTTAGATTGGCTACGCCAAGAGAGGTACAAGAGTACTATAACTAAACTCAAGACATGGCAGAAGTATACGTTGACGAACCATATTCTTTAATAGTTCAAGGCTTTGATTTTGAAGGATTTGGAAACTATCCTGTAGAAACAAAGCTGTTTGTAAAAGGAGAGCCAGTAACTCCCAGTTCTGTTTTAGTGGATATCTACGAATCATGGCTAGGTGAATATCAAGAAACTCAAACAAATCCATTAACTTCTGCTGGTACAAATATATCTACCGTCATTGTTGATACAGATGTGGGAGTTTATTCTGTAAACATTCCATCGGCTTTAAGCTCTAATGCGGCATATGGTAAAACTCTTAGATTAATATGGAAATATGTAGTTGACGGGGTAACCTATAAAAAACAAACTTGGGTTGAGTTTGTATTCCCATATGTTTCTTTAGTTGAAGCCGCAGATCAGCTAGGTTTTGGTTCAGACGCCAATGACCCAAACCATAAAACATTTAAAGAACTTAAAAGGGCAGAAAAATATGCCAGGATGATGATAGAAAGCTATACCAATCAAAAATTTTATCCACACCTAGATACTGTTTCAGTAATGGGCAACGACTCAGATGTTTTGCCTTTGCCAAAAAGAATTACCGAAATAATTAGGATCAAAGAGGGAGATCAAGTTTGGTGGGATACCTATGGAGCAATAAATAACATTGGATATCAACTAAAACAAACTTTTAGCTCATTTGCAATAACAGTAGATAGATCTGCACTGTTGTCTTCAGATGTTTATATTGCAAACGGAATGGTTCCACCATCTGCTGATTCTGTTTCCTCAAATATATTTAAAAGAGGAAAAATTTATACTATACACGGCCCATTTGGTTGGGATCACGTTCCAGCAAAAGTTGAAGAGGCTGCAATAGAATTAATGAAAATGTATTTTTCAAAAGACCGTGTCTGGAAAGATAGATACATCAAGAAAATAAGTACAACAGATTGGGATTTTGAATACTCTTCACAATCTTTTACAGGAACTGGGTCATCGTATGCAGACAAGCTCCTTGAAGAATATGTTGTTACATCAATGGCCTTGATATAATGTTTGATGCAGCTGATGGTTTAATGACCATGAAGATGGATATATATCGCCAGCAAGAGCAGCAAGATTCAGACACAGGCGCTATGAAGAGACAGTTTTTTTATATAAAAACTGTTGATTGTTATGCCAGGGGAATAATTAATCAGTCATCTGGAAAGTCAAGTGATAAACAAAAGTTTTCAAACAAGTACTCTAACAATCAATATTTAGAAGCAAGAACTTCCGATAGACTTACCGCAAGAGACAAAGTAAAGAATATTAGAGATGTAAACGGGAATCCAATCTGGTATGAATTAAATTATCCAAGCGATACTAGTACAGTATTTGATGTAGTTGGAACAACTCCGATTGCCGACCCTTTTGGAAATGTAGTAGGGTATAACTCATCATTACAAAGAGCGGAGAATCAGCAAATTGACATCTGAAATTTTAGCAATACAAGCAGCCAGCGGATTAGTTAATCTAATGTCCAATAAGCCTGTTAGCGGCGTAATAAGAGACAGTACTGTTGCACAGATATCTGCTGCCCTATTCTACAAAACAAATGTTATGGCCAAGCTTGCATCAAACGCTCAATTTCAATTAGCCTTTAGAAATGTTATCTTTGATCAACTTCAAGTAGATTTTGGCGATTATATAGACGCAAAATCAAGAACATCTCCAAAAGCTTTTCACCATGTTTACGAATGGGGTCAGCCTGGTGATAGTCAATCTAGATTATTTAAATTAAAAAAGTTGCCAGCAGACGGCCTATCTTTAAAAATTAATTATGAACTTATAGATTCAAAATCCTTTGTTCCATCTGAAAATTCTAATAATAGACACGTCTTTGTTAAAAAAGCTTCTATTATGGAAGAGGGAAAAACTGTAGTTATATCACCAAGATCTTCAGAAAGACTAGTGTTTGATATAAACGGATATACTGTGTTTATGCCAAAGGGTGACTCTGTCACAGTAAGAAAACCAGGTGGAGCGGCAACAAAAAATTCATTTCTTTCTGCATATAAATACTTTTTTACAGGACAGTTAGTAAACATGTCTATAAAAAAATCGGGATTTCAAAGACTTTTTAATTCATCTTTATCCAGAGCATTGGGTGTACCAGCACAAGTTAAAACAGTTAAATATAGCTTCTCTCCAAATCAGTTGGCAAATGAAGCAGATGCCGCAACTTCGATAGCATTTGCGAGGTTAGCAAATGGCTAATTATAAATTAGATGCAATGTTTGAAATAAGAAAGTTTCTTTGGAGCAGGCTTACTGCGCTAGACATATTTGAGGAAAATGATTACTACTCAGACAACCTTGGAGAAGCCCTTATCCCAATAGTTCCAGTCCAGCAACAGCCAGAAATGAATCAATTTTTAAGCGGGAAGAAACACATAGTCTACGATAAGATAGGAATGTCTTATGAGGACAACTGGATGATATGTTGCGAACAAATTCTATTAACCCTATATTCGCCAGATCTCCTTGATATTGTTGAAATAAGGAACTTCTTAACTGATGAGTTTAGGAGAATGGACGAGTCTGCAAAGGATGTAAATAAATGGGCGGGGCTATCAAATAAGTTTAAATTCCATAGCATCCATATAGCAGACATATCATCTACAGCCCCATCAGAAGAAATACATGGATTCTTTGCCTCAGATGTAATATTGGAGATAAAATATTCAAGAATAACTAACGGGGCAGGCAGATTCCTATAGCTTGCTTTATAGCAAAAGAAGACCTATAATTAGCATAGAGGAAAGGGCCTAGCCAGCCACATATATATATATTAATTTCATGAAATAAGGAGAAATAAACAATGGCACAAAACATTGGAAATGCAAAAAATATTCTTGTCGGTGCATCCCCGTTGTTCTTGTCTGTAGACGACATTACAGTAGCAGGATACGATGATAGTATGGAAGCAGGACAGACAAACGCAGGAACAGCAGCAGTTGGCTCAGTAAAGCCATCTACACTAGTTCCAGCATTTGCATCAGGAACATCTTACACAGATACTCTTAATGCAGGAACGGTTAATAAAGCAGGAGGCGTAACAGCTGCAGCTTACCGCAACGTAGGTTTCACAAATAACGGCCTTCAGATTAGTTACCAACCAACATATGATTCAGTATCAGTTGATCAGCTTCTAGACACAGCTAAGCTGTTTAAGTCTGCGATGACTGTTCAAATTTCTACAGAAATGGCAGAAGGTACTCTAGAGAACGTTCTTGCCGTATTTGGTCAAAAGCAAGATACTCTAGTATCAGCAGGTACTGGCGCAACAGCAACTGACACACTTGGTTTGGAAGCAGGTGCACTTGGTGCAGCTCCAACAGAGCGTCAGCTAATTGCAGTTGGACAAGGTCCAACTTCACAAGCAACATCAACTGAGCGTGTATACTATGCACGTCGCGTTTTGTCTGTTGAACAGTCACAGTTCTCTTTGGCTCGTACAGCAGCAACAACATTCCCAGTAACATTCCGTCTTCTACCATCAGGTGCCTCAGCTCACGTTGGTTCAGAATACGGTAAGATTATTGACCGCGTTCTAACAGTTTAATTATATTAATAATTAATATCAAAGCCCCCAAGAAATTGGGGGCTTTGCTGTTGTACCCGCATAATGGTTATGCTATAATAATTTAGACGATCCTTAAGGAGGATAAATTGGCAACAACAGTATATGATGTAGAAGAGATTGAATTACAAAGCGGAGCTAAAGTAAAGCTTAAGCCATTATCAATCAAACAGTTACGAAAGTTTATGATAGTAATTAAGAAAGTTCAAGATGCAGAAGATGAAACAGCAACCCTTGGAATTCTTGTTGAAGCGTGTGGAGTTGCACTAGAAACACAGCTACCAGATTTAGTTGCAGACCTTGAAAAATTAGAAGAAGCTTTAGACGTTCCAACAATTAACCGCATCCTAGAAGTTTGCGGAGGAATTAAGATGGACGACCCAAACCTAATAGCGGCAGCGGTACTGGCTGGTCAGATCTAGATTTAGCCGCGTTAGAGGGTGAAGTTTTTCTTTTAGGACATTGGAAGAATTACGAAGAGTTAGAAGAAAACCTATCAATGCCAGAACTGGTTCAAACCATAACAGCGATGAATCGAAAAGAACATAACCAGAGAAAGTTTGCAGCATCACTAAAAGGAATCCAATTGGATGATGACGCAGAAGAAGAAAAAGAAAAAGGTTCTACCTTTGAAGATATCCAAAGAAGAGCCCTTGGAATTACAGCATCAGCAGATGATGTTGTTGGATTACAAGGACCTCTAGCAGCAGATGCTGGATTTGGAATTGGCGCAGGGTTAGGATACTCTAGGAGTAATTAGTGGCTGACGAACAAATTGTAACCAGTATAGTCGCAAAAGCCGACTTATCTAGCCTTGTGTCTGAAGTACACAGGGCCAGTGCTAGTCTTCAGCAATTACAAAGAGAACTCCTTGCTTCTAATAGAGCAATATCTTCTTCAACAAAATTAGCAAATAATTTATTTAGAGATACATTAAGTGGAAGCGGACAATTTTCCAGCCACTTTGTAAACCTTAACTCAGACGTTGATAAGTTTGGTAAAAACTTAGATGCTGGTCGATTAAAGCTTAAGAACTATTTCCAAACTTTTAGAGAGCATGCTACATCTCAAAAGGGAATGATAAGGGAGCTTGCCAAGGAGCAGGTAATGCTTCAAAATTCAATACTGCAACCTCTAGGTAGAAATGCTCAAGGTTTAATGCAGTACAACGTTATGATTCCCAGAGGCTTAGATGCTGTAAAAAATAGCACACAGCTAGCTCGCATGGAACTTCAGATAATGAATCGTGCACTATCTGAAGGAGCAGGATCTTTAATTAACTGGGGTAAAAATACTCAGTGGGCAGGTCGTCAGCTTACAGTTGGACTTACAGTTCCTTTAACAATGTTTGGTGCTGCAGCAGGAAAAGCATTTAGAGAAGCAGACCAAGAGCTAGTAAGACTTACAAAGGTTTATGGGGGATTAGCTGCAACATCTGCAACAGATTTAAAAGCAATTAGAGAAGAAGTTATTCAAACAGCTAAGTCATTATCACAAACAATGGGTGCATCTTTTAAAGATACTATCGCACTTGGTGCCGATATTGCAGCTACAGGAAAAACTGGAAATGATCTTTTAGGATCAATTACAGAAACAACAAGATTATCAATACTTGGTGAAGTTGACAGACAAGATGCAATGAAAGCAACACTGTCAATTCAAACAGCTTTTAAGCAAAATACAAAAGAGCTTACAGAATCAATTAACTTTTTAAACGCTGTTGAAAACCAAACATCAACAACGCTTGGTGATTTAGTAGAAGCAATTCCAAAAGCTGGTCCTGTTATCAAGCAATTAGGTGGAAGCGTAAAAGACTTAGCTCTTTACTTGACAGCAATGAGAGAAGGTGGAATCAATGCATCAGAAGGCGCAAATGCATTAAAGTCTGGATTAGCATCATTGATTAACCCAACAAAACAAACAACAAGCATGTTGTCTGGTTTTGGTATTGATGTAATGGGCATGGTTGCCAAAAATACTGGAAACACAACAGCATTACTTTTAGATTTGCAATCAGCTTTAGACAAGCTTGATCCATTAAGCAAAGCAAGAGCAATGGAACAGATGTTTGGAAAATTTCAATTTGCAAGAATGAGCACATTGCTTAATAACTTGGGAAAAGAAGGCAGTCAGAGTCTTCAGGTATTAAATTTAATGAAAGCAAGCACTGAAGATTTAGCTAGTGTTGCCAGCCGAGAATTAAAAATGGTTACAGAATCTGCTTCTGGTAAATATAAGAGAGCTCTTGAAGGACTTAAGGCAGAATTAGCATCAACTGGTGAAGAATTTCTTGGAGTTGCTACTAAATTTATTAACGCTGCTTCAAAAATTTTAGATTTCTTTACTGGCCTTCCAGCCCCTATTAAAAAAGCACTTACCTTTCTGGCTGGGTTTACTGCTTTGGTAGGTCCACTAATTATGTTAACTGGTGTTCTTGCCAACTTCTTTGGGTATATAACTAAGGGTGTTGTTCAGTTAAGAGCCTTCTTTATGAAGGCCGCGGGATGGAAGATGCTGACTCCAGAAATAATTGCTGCAGAAAAAGCAGCACTTATGGTTGAAAATGCATTTTATTCAGATGCCGCCGCCGCTCAAGTTTTGCACAATGCATTACAAAAACTTGTTTTAGATTATCAAAACCTATCGACAGCTTCAGCTAAAAATAGAGTACCAGTAAATCCAGGTGTTACTACAGTTGGCGGAAGTCAAGTCGTTGCAGCTGGAAGAAGAGTTGTTGACCCAACAGATCCTTATGTTGGAGATCCAAATACACGAGCAATGTCTCATATTAATCCTAGAGACCCTAATAGCCCAGCAACAATATTTGGCGGTGTACCAGGAGCAATTCCAGTTAATAGAGGAATATCAAGAACTCCTCAAATGTACATGGGAGATAGATTACCTAACGTTGAAGGATTAACAAGCATTAAGGGAATATCAACAGGAATTGTTCCAGCAGAAGCTGCTAAATTCCATGCATTAATGGCAACGCTTGGAATGCAAACAGAACAAGAAGTTGCATTACTAAAGAAAACAATTGCTATGGGCGGAACAGTAAGCGCAGAATTATTAAACACATTTGATGACATTCTTCCTATAACTCAAAAGTTTGCAAATAGCGCAGCTGAACAATCAGCATTAATAGTTCAGCAAATGAGAAATGCTGAAATAACAGTTGAGCAAGCAAAGGCAAGGATACTTGCCCTTAATGCACAGATAGAAGCAGACATGGGCTCTGCAGTAAGCATGTATGCTGCAGGACGAGGAAGAACAATTGATTTAACAAAAGCTCCAATGATGAATCAACCAGTTGTTGATGCTAGTGGACAATTTACACTAAGAGATTTATATAAGAAAAAAGCAAATCTTTCTGTTATGGAAGAGTTTGGTAGACTTCGCGGAGTTAGAACATTTGGTGCGCCATACAGCATGCAGGCTACAAGGCTTCCTAAATTTGTTTTGGGTGGAGAGGTTGAGTCATTTGGTGCAAACAACACAACCGTTTCTGGACCATCTTCAATTGGTTATGACGACAGACTTGGGAATGTTCCTCTTGGAGGATATGTATTAAATCAAGGTGCATCTATGGATCCAGCAAATGCACCTTTAGTTGCAGCAGCTGCTGGAACTTATAATGATGGCGGAACAATTACAGCAGCACTAACTCCAAAAGAAACAGTATTTGGTCCTAAGATTCAAAGAATGCCCGAGCTGTATGCAGCAGTAGATGCAGCTAATAATGGATATAATTTTGGCGGGCAGATAATGAGTAGAATTGCTGGCTATGGAAAGAAAACAGATAAAACTCCAGCTGCTAGTATGGATGAAAAGTTATTTAAAAAACAGTACAAAGAGTACTTAAGGTTTATTAATAATCCAAGATATGAAGACGACATGAGAGTAAGAATGATCATGTTGGATGCTGCAGAGCTATCTTATACTGCAAAAATGCCTATGGATAAAGCAATACAAAAAGCAACATCTAATTTTGATGCTGCTAAATTATCATCAGGTGGATCTGATGAAAAATTCATAGCAGAAAGAATAAAGCAGGTAAAGGCTTTAGAAAGAAAGTATCCAGCATTAAGAGTTAAAAATGCTAAGTCTGCTCAGACAAGTTCGAGCAAAGCTCTTAACTGGAATTTAAATAAAGTTAGAGAAGCAATGATTGGCGACCCAAGATTTGCTGGAGTAAAAGATTTAATAGAGAGCGTTAAGCCAACAACATTTTTAAATGCCGACGGGTCTCCAAGCATTAAGGACTTGCACGACAGGGGGCACATAAGACGCCGTGGCTCGCTTGGCTATATGACTAGCGGCTACATGGGAACAGCTGCAGTCTTGCCTTCAGGAATAAATAATATTATGAGCAGGCTTGAAGGAATTGGATTATCAAGAGATGTTTTAAATTTAAACGGTGTTGACGCAAGAGCAAACTTTGAGCTAGCATTAAAGCGTACTGGAATGGATAAGCTTACAACTGTAGATGATCTTTATGCAGCAGTTCAAGATAATGGATTATTTAAAAGTAAGTCTGAAATTGCATCTGGTAATGTTGTAAGAGCAAGTAAAGATCAAAGAAATTCTTTAAGAATGTTTTTAGAGGCTGCAGCAAAAAGACAAAGATGGGCATTCTTAGGAAGGCCGCCAAGACCCGTGCTTGTAGCAGGAGCATACAATATGGGCGGAATGATTCCAGGTGGATCAATTAATTCAAATAGATCTTCATACGGAGTGCCTCCATTATCTCCAAGGCTAGAAGCTTTTAGAGTAGCTCAACAGGCTAGATATGCTGCAGAACATGAAAAAAACATGGCCAGGTCGCCTTGGATTAGAGAAAAAATTGAGGCATATAATAAAAGCACAAAGACACCATTATTAAAATTATTAAGTCCAGAAAAACAACTTAAGATTTTAGGAACAGCAAGATCCATAGCTAAAGAAACAGCTGCTGGACCATATGGAGATATGGCTCCAACTCAATATGGACATCAAATTTCTGCAAGCACAGGAATGAGTTATCCAATCCCTGGAGTTTCTGGATTATATAGAGACGCTAACGGAGATCTTAAATTTTTCAAGGGCGTTCCAAATCAAGTTACTGCATTAACTGAGCTGTATGGCACTAAGTTTCTTAGAGAAGTAACAGGAATTGAAGCGCCAGAAATGACAATTAAAACAATATTAAATCCATTAGATTCAACTGGTAAAACAAAACTTTTGGGCATGGAATCTGCATATGATAAAAGATTTGCAGGTGGTGGCACTAAGTTTACAGAAGATGAAATGATTAGGCAATCAATTGCATCTTATATTCTAAACGATAAAGATTTGTCTATGACAAATGTTTATGGAAATTTTAGGCCAGATGTTGGCGCAGGTGGAGTTCTTGCAACTGCATCTGGTGCTACAGAGTTTGCAAAGAAATTGCCTTCAATGAAAGAACAGGCAATGATAAACCTACTTGGGGTTAAGGGGGGTGCTAGAAAAGACTTTGCAGTCAATACAGCACCACTTGCTGCTAGCATGACAGCTAGGAAGTATGGCAGAAAAATGAAATCTGCCATGGAAGAAATGCACCCAAAATTTGTTAAATTTGTTAAAAGCATTCCTAAAGAACACAGAGCTCCATATATAAGAATGCTAAAAAGATTTGAAGAGGGAATGGATGTTAATTGGTCAGACATGCATCCAGTTCACATTGCGGCTAAAAGAAATAGCGGTGGTCCAGTTGGAGGCTCAATTCAAAGGGGACGTTATTCTTATGGAAAAACTGGAGCACAAAGACCAGGCAATCCAGCGGCAAGAGCAGCATGGGAAGCCGAGCAACGTGCTCAAAGAGAAAGAGACGCAGCAGCTACAAGATCTAGAGCGGCATCACATCAGGTTTATGGACAGCAGGCATTAACAAGCGGCCTAGGAAGACAAGCAGTAAGAACTGGAACAACAAGTTTTTATAATCCTGGCCAAGTAATGGTTAACAACATGATGGATCCATTTAAAAATTCTGCAATGATGAAGGCTAGATATTTACAATCCGCATTTAATACGACAGCAAATGCTGCAACTAAAGGAGCAACATCTTTAGCATATGGCCTTATGACATCTGGAACTCACATAAAGCAGGCATACCAAGAGTTTGGAAATAAAATTATGATTTCTGGTAAAGAAGCTATGCAAAAAATTAAACAATCTTCAATGTTATCAGCTATTAGATCTTATCCATCTGGCGTACGTGCTGAAATTGGTGGAAGACTTTCACAGGCTTATCCTGGAATGTATTCAGTTCATCCTGAAACTAATAAAGTAATGAATAATTTAACTAGCCAACCAGGAAAACCTAAATACGTTGGAATGATGAGTTCTCCAGGACTTGTTGGTCAATGGTCAAATTCAGGTCAAGAGGGGGTTCAAACACGTAAAGTTGGAAGTTTGGGATTTAGAAAAACAGAATATATGGTAAATAATGCAACAACTCAAGGTCATACTGTTCCAATGACTGCAGCGCAAGCTAGAGCATCTGGTGTTGCTGTTCAAAGACCTGGCGGAATGGGTATGGGCGCTCAAATGGGAATTGGCATGATAGGATCAATGGGTGGAATGGCCTTAATGCAAAAAGAAAAAATAAATGTTATGGGCACAGAAATGTCTGGAATGGCTGCTGGTTTTGGTTTAATGGCAGCATCTTCAATAGCGCCGATGCTACCTTGGATAAAATGGTTTGATAAAGCAAAGGTTGGAATTGCTGGACTTCGCGGCGGGTTTACAGGAGTTATGACAGTAATGAAATCTGCTACATTAATAGGAGAAAAACTACTTAACATTGTAAAAGGTTTTGGACCAATAGGTTTAGCAATAACTGCTGTATTTGAAGGATTTAAAATTTGGAAGAAAGTGCAAGATGACTGGCAAGATGCCCGTATGGGTCTTTCTATGACAGCCAGAGCCGCCGAAGAAGCTGGAATAAAATACTTTAATCTTCAAGAAACAATGCAGGGATACTTGGATAAACAAAAGCTTCTAGCAGCAGGTGCAAAGGCGTCGGCAGGAAACTCTATAGGAATGCCAGGATTACCTAGCTCTATTGAAGAATTAAAGAAGGCTAAAGAAGAAGGCAAAGGCCTAAAGGATTTAATTGAGTCTTTAAATAGATCGGGCAGCACTGAAGAAACACAAAGACTAGTCAATAACCAAAAAGCACAAATGGTTGCAGCTGGTATGAGTATAGAAGAAGCAAATAAAAAGATTTATGGAGCTTTAGCAAATAGTAAAAAAGCTTCACAGGCTTACAAAGTTTTAGCTGATGTGCAGTTTGGATCAATTGTAGACAAATCATCTGCAGCAGAGTTTGCAGTTGGAAACTTAGTCAATACTCTAAACAGTGGTGCAGGAACTGCAGATTGGGGCAAAGAAGTTGGAAATGGATTTGAAGGGTTAATAAATGTTTTCTCAAACGCAACATCATCTTTGGTAGGAACTAAAGATGAGTTAGGTAATGTAATTGATGAGTATAAAGCTTATCAAATAGTTATGTCAAAATCAGAAGCAAATAATCCAAAGATGAATGATCCAATGGGGAAAGCAGTTTACGATAATCTTGTAAACACTCAGCCACTTCTTGCATCAATTACAAATGAAGCAGATAGCATAAAGGGAGTTCTTGCAAAATGGAAGCTATATACATCTGGGATTAATATTGATTTAAGCAAAATTGATTCAACTCTAGCACAAAAGCTGGCTGGTTTTACCGCAGCAATTGGAACTGGTATCTCAGAATTAACAAAGGCAGCCGATAGCACAACAACATATGGCAGAACTGGCTCAGCTTTACTTAAGTTACAAAAAATTATTAGTGCAACTTCTGCTGCTTCACAAAAAGCTGCAGCTGCTTCGCAAAGAAGCGCACAAGAAGAATTAAAAGTAATTGCTAAAAAGATTAAGCTTATTGAAGACGAGAAGAACAGCAAGCTAGAATCTTTAAGGGCAACTCAAGATGCATCCAACTATGCATTAGAGTTACAAAAGCTTCAGATAGAATATGCTGATGCTGTTTCTCGTGGAGATCAGGCAGGCTCAGCTAGAGCAAGATTAGATATAGATCAGCTCACTTCAAATAGGCAAAGCGAGCTTGCTTCTAAAGCTATAGAAGATGCAGCCAATAAAGCAAAAGCCCCTCTAGAAAAACAAGCTACAACAATACAGGAAAAATCTGATAAAAAAGCTGTAGCTTTTCAAAATGCTCAAGATAATTCTGCATCATCTAGCAAAACAGTTGAAACACTAACTAATTTTCAAACAAAATATAATGATCTAACAACTAGATCAATAAGCGCAGATGCTCTTCTAAATGAAAAAGACAAAAAAGTTGAGCAGTCAAAGATTACAGCAGAGCTTTTAGCTTTGTTAAAAGAAGTTCAAGCCGCTGGTAAGGGCAAGGGTGAAGGTGCGGCAGCAGTTAGAGAGTCTTTTGCAGACTACTTTGATAAGAACGGTAAGCCAATTGCATTAGAGTCAAAGTCTGTTTCTTATAATGGACGTGATCTATCTACAACTACAACACCACTTAAATCCGCAACAGATGTATTTCAAAAAGATGTAGATGCTGTAAGCAAATTAGCAACTGCAATTACTGGAAATGTAACAATTAAACAGCTTCGTGATGACTTACTAGTTGCTTTAGGAAAACCTAATAATCCTAATGTTCAATCGCCAGTAGTAATAGCAAAGGGCGATAAGAATGCTGGACAATATGCTGGAGGTTCTTATATGCAGCTTGCTCAGCTTAAAGCTGTAGGTGCAAAACCAATCGGTGCTACAAGAGCAAATCCACAAGGAACGTATGTTGGATCAAAATTTACTGCCAACGGAATAGACTATCAAGTAACTGCAGAGGCTGGGTATATGGGATTTGCGGTTAAAAAATTGCATCATGGAGGATCGGTAATCGGAGCAGGAAATGGAACATCAGATTCTATTCCAGCAATGCTTTCTAATGGAGAATATGTTATTAATGCAAAGGCAGTGCAAAATGCTGGAGTTCCGATGCTTGACAGAATAAATAAAATGGCTAATGGTGGAATGGTCCGTTACGATATTCCTAAGATGTCAAGCGGTGGCCGTGTAAGATATAATGACGGGGGCCTTGCTTCCTCTTCAAGCTCATTGTATAATATCAATGTATCTTTAAGTGGGACTAATCTTACAGCAGATGATGTTGCCGCTTCAATTCATAAAGAAATGAGACTTAGAGAAATGGCGGCTGGAATAAATAGAAAGGTTGGTAATGGATAATGAGTTTTCAAAATTTATCAAAGGGTTCAATTCTATATATAGAAGCACTAGACCCATTTGCAATTGATCCTGCAAATAATTCATTTGATTATAAAGGGTCAACCGTTGTTGCACCAGGAAACACATATACCTCTGCAGTAGCAACTAGAAATAGCTTAGCATTAAGCTCTAAAACACAATTAAGATTTAGAAGAGTAACTGAGCACAATAGGGCACCACTTTCATTAAATACTGAAAGAATTGAATCTGGTCAAAGAATGTCTAACGGAACATTAAGAAAATACTTTGTTGCAGATAAACTAAATATAAATGTATCTTGGGAAATGATTCCATCTTTTAGAAATGAAACAGTAGATGGTGGATGGGGCGCAGAAGATTTAAAAAACTTTTATGAAAGTGCTGCAGGCCGTGGAGCATTTCGTATTAAGCTAAACCCAACAGTCTTTGATAAGGACCTTGTAGAACAGTCTGACGGGGCTTTAGCAGACGATTACACATACACTGTAATGTTTGCATCATGCGATTTTACTCTTCTTAAAAGAGGATTACAGCCTTTCTGGAGTGTTAATATATCACTGGAGCAGGTATGATAACGGTATCCAATACAACTAAAGATTTACTTAAAAAGGGATATTCTGTCTCAACTTCGGCTGGCGCCGTAATGGAATATAACTTAAACTCTATGGTTGAATACATAAAAGCAACAACCAATCCAGAAAATATAGTCCATGCTTATTCAAATGCTTTTAAAAAGCTGTTTCCAATAGATACAATATACAAACCATTTAGACCGCTAGCTCCAGGCATTAAGTATTTAATTAATACAACTAATAACACAGACACCCCGCTAGATTCCTTTGAAAGACCGAGAGACATATCCCTTGGGACAAAACCTAGACTATATTATCCTGGCCCTGATATGGTATATAAATATTGGTTGGCACCAAAAAATACAAACATTGATATTTCTTTAGAATATTTTTCAGATGAACCAAAGACTACAGTAAAGCTAGTCCCAGCAAATAAGATAATTGCTAGGTTCGAGACAAGTCATGACACCCCGACCTCTTGGACAATAAGCGGCGTCAAGCAAGATAATACAACAATTACCGCATCTGGCACTTCTCTTAATTCAAGCGGGGAAGCAACAATATACTACAATGGTACAACTTGGTCAACAACAGAACCTACTACATATACCACAACTGAATATTTAAAGAAGATATCTTTAACTGCAGTTAATTCAAATACTGGCAAGTTACTTGGTGTAATTGAATTTAGCCCAAGATGGGTTCTTCCAATTGATTCAGACATAGTAAACTTTATGATCAATAAAGAAACATCAGCAGATGATGGATCAATTGTTCCAGTTGGAGTAATTACAGCAAACTATTTAAGTATGGCATTAATGAAGCCACATACAACCTCAAGATCAATTGTTGAGTATAACATAAAAAATACTATTGATAATACAAAGATATATTTATTTAAAAATACTATCATTAAACCTCATGTTAATATTGGAGATGGAACATCTTCACAAAAAACTGTGCAAGGAACTTTCTATGTTACCTCATGGTCTATATCTGAATATGGAGATGCTTCTATTGAAGCAACGGATTCAGCTAAAATATTACAAGATACTTTATGTCCACAGTTATTGGTTAACGATTCACCAGTAACAGCCATTATAAAAAGAATATTAGACTCTATTGGATTTTCTAACTACAAGATTAACGTTAAGAGAATAGATGGAGTTATTGACGATGACTCAATACCATCACTATTTTATTGGTGGTCGGATGGAGACAGCACGGTATGGGAAGTTTTGCAAGAACTATGCAAAGATATTCAAATGAATGCATTTGTAGATGAAAACAACGTATTAAATTTTTATAGCAGAAATTTAATTTATGATAAAACTGCAGCAGCGACTTGGACATTTACTAGCGAAGAAATAAAAAGTGGTCAAACGGTTACATACGCTCCAAACATAATGAAATTAGATTCAAGAGAAATATTTTCTGCAAACCAAGTTAGAGTAAGATACAGAACTGCCTATGTTGCAACAAACGATACTTCTGGATCACCGCTTTGGACTTCCGAAGAATCATTCCTTGGAGCTGGTTCTTTAGCTACAGATATTAATAGCGATAGCACTATGTTTCAGTTAAATCCAAATACAATAAATTCAGCAAGAACCGATAAAGTGCTAGATGCATTTAGTGGGTACGTTATGATTAATGGAGAAATTATTGAATATGATGGATTGTGGTATCAATATGTTCCATTTTTAGGTGGCACTGAGAAAAGAGTGCTTATTAAAAGCCAATCTGATATATGGAAGTACCAGGCTTTGGCAAAAGCAGGGTATAAATATTTTTATCCAACTGGAGAATATAATATTAAAACAAGAGGGGCTCTTACAACGTCCAAAGCTGATCATAAAAAGTCTTTAAGCTCCTATGTTAATGGTGCTGGGGAAACAGATTCAAACAAGTTTAATAGATATAACATTACGCTAGCCACACCAGATGTTGCAAAGCTAGTTCCAGGAGTTGGCTCTGTAACTTCACCAGCACGAACTTCAGGAGAAACTGTATCAAAAAGCTTTCTTACAGTGTCTAACTTAGATAAAGATAAGAAGACCTTTGATATTGTAGTAAAACCATTTAATTCAATTGATACTTCAGTCTCATATATGTCTTGCGGGACAAGAATGTTTTTTGACAGTCAGGATGTAAGCCCAGAGCAAGTAGGAGGAATTGGATTTTGTCTTGACTCAACTGGTAAAAATGGATATTATATTTTAATTCGCACTACAGCTTTTGCTGGTCTACAAAAAGACATAATGATTGTAAAGGTTCAAAACAATAAGCTTACTGTTTTAAAAGATAGTCAGCAAACATCTACAAAAACAATGTCTGGGATATACGCAGGTTCCGCATACGTCGTTGACGTACTTGTTAAAAATGAGTCGATATCTGGAGGCACATATAAAAATACAATTACTGCTTTTATTAATGGATTTAAAATAACAGCAGTGGATGCAGGATCTGATTCAGTAAATACATATATCCCTCCAACTAATATTACAAAAAATATAGGATTACATTGTGGCCAAGGAATTGCTTATTTTGAATTTGTGTATGCAAAAAGTATAGATGAACCAACTTATAAAACAAAAAATTTAAATAAATCATATGAATACAATGGGGTTTATGCAGACGACACTCTATCAATGCTATACGGAGATTTAATTTATAATAGCGGAAAAGACGTTGTAGACCAATCGGGATCCATGTATGAATTTGGAACAACAGGAAGAGAGATAAGAAAAATAAAACAATCTTATGAGGATAGGCCAGCAGTGCCAATTCAGGTAAGAACGGCATCAAATAAATATGTAACCCTTTTAGATCAAAGACTACAACCATTTTCTGCTGAAGCATATCTTTTAAATAACACATCCACCTCAGTAGTTCTTCATGACAATAACTATACTACCCTATATATACTGGGAAATAAAATTGTGCGCTCTAACGCTATAGATTATGATACAGACCAATCAGATGACTCACAAAATAAAGAGTCCGTTGTGTTTGATTCTTCATGGATTCAGTCAGAAGAAGATGCAAAGAAATTGGCTGAATGGATTAAATCAAATAGTTTAAATAAAGGAAGATTTATTGATATGACAGTTTTTGGAAATCCAATTCTATCTGCTGGAGATATTGTTACTATAAATTATCCAGTTTTGGGCCTGACCGAAATCAGTGATAAATATATTATAACAAAATGCTCATTGGAGTATTCGGAAGGGGTAAGTACCACAGTTTCGTGTAGAGCTATCTAATAACGTAATGGTATAATAAATAAATGGGAATTGAAGTAGGAAAAGTAGCGGTCATATTTGATGATGACCCACGTCTAGCCGCAGTATGGAAAGGCAAGCCTGGAGAGACTAAGTCAAATTCTGATTCGTTTCCATTTACTCAAGGATCTGATCCTGGTGGTCCTCCACCACCTCCCCCACCTCCAAATGGCAAAAGGCCACAACTTTCAGACATAGTGTTAAAAGGCTTTGAGCTGTATGAAGATGCATCTGGAATGCAAAGAGCCAAAGCAAAGTTTAGAATTTATAATTCAAGCGAAGAGCAAATTGATGGCTTCCTTTATGCAATAACAATATCAGATAATCAAGGAGGTAGATCATGATAACTAAATTTGGCAAAAGATTCCTATCTAATTTTGTTGCAGGTAATTCCTCTCTTGACTCAAAAGAGATGGCATTGGGAATTGCAACTAACGCTGAGTATGCTCTATCTGATACAAACTCAAGACTTGGTTTTGAGTTTTATAGAGTTCCAATTAGACAAGGCGGAATAGATGTAGATACATCTGTATCGCCAGTAAAATATACAGTTATATATTCTGCTACAATTCCTACAAACATTGCAGGAAAGATTAATGAAATTGGAATATACCCTGGACAATCATATTCTAGAAATTTGTATGATAGCAAATTTATATCTAATTTTGAATTACCATACAAGTGGAGCCCAGAACCAGCATTAGATCAAACTAATTATAGAGTGGGAGATAGCTCATTAATATTTACTTCAAATGCGGCGGCGGCAAGAGAATACACATACCTATTTGACAGCATGGATGTATCTGGATACAACCCATCAGACACATTATCATTCTCATATAAAGTAAATGATGCTAACCTATCCTCATTAAAGGTAAGGCTATATAGCTCAGACACTGATTATTTACAATTCACATTTACTGGACATGCTGTAGGATATAATGTAAAGTCTTTACTAATGTCTGCTGGAGTATCAACAGGAACATTTAATGCTCAAAGCGTTATAAAGTTAGGTATTGTGGTTACTCCAACATCTGCTCAAACATCTGTATCTATGGACGGTCTTAGAATTAATGATGAAGATACATTTGATCCAGAATATGGATTAATTGCTAGGTCTTTGCTAGACTCAACAATGATTAAAGTAATTGGAAGAGAAGCAGCAATAGAATTTAAAATAGACCTATCGTTCGGAGTTTAGCGTGTCAGAACAATATCCAGATTTAGGAATAACTCAAAAACAAGATGGAGACTATTGGGATGTTGTAATTCCAGATTTAGATTGCAGTACTGATTATGCTCTTCAAGTGGCCTGGATATATAGCGATAAAGCTTTAGGCACAAGTGAATTTTCTGATAGGTTTAATTTTAGAACACCCGCACCAAGAAGAACCTGCCCAATCAATGTTGTTGCAGTATGGAACGATGCAACTGCAGACTTAAAGGTTTCCTGGGAAAAACCATTTTTAGAAAACAATGTAACTCGTGATGATAGAATAAAGCTTTTTCAACTTACCTTAACAGCCGCAGGTGAAGAGCCAATCTTTATTCCGTTTGCTGCAAAATCTGGTGTTAATGAATATAGTTATACGCTTAGCCAAGCAAACAACATGGCTAATTTTGGTGGAGTATTCCAAACAACAATAACTGGAAAGATAACAAGTATATATGGAGACGGCTCATCTAATGATTGCCCGTTTGTTATACCAGTTTATATCGATCCTGTATGCGTATCTGCAACAGCTACACCAACTGTTATAAGTGCTGATAGTGGAATAATTGTTTCGTGGCAAGACCCAGCAACTAAACTTGGAACATATAGAGAAACTAGAGTTTATGTTTCAGAAACAGCATCACCATATAATTGGGTTCAAAGATACACAGGATTTGGCCCAGCATCTATAACTTTATACACATTGAACACAGTCTATGTTAAATTAAATCACCTATCAGATTCTGGATGCCAATCTGTCGACTCGGCTATTGTTGAAGCAAAAGCTTACGACCAGATAGTTTTTGATGACCTTCCACCAGACTCAGTAATTAATCCTTCAGCTGCATGGAATGTTAGAGACTTAGATGTTTCTTTTACTATGCCAGCATTAAATTTACCATCTTATGTTATAGTTCATCTTACATCTGGAACTAAAACAAAATCTTTTGAGTATCCAGTTTCAGCAGCAGCGTCTGCAACAACTTCAGTTAAGATAACTAGATCAAAGCTTATAGATGCATTTGGAGATAGCCCAAGCTCTTTTTCAAGCGGCTACGTAACAGACCTTGATATATATAGAAATGAAAATACAACGCAAGTTGCAATATCTGGATTATCAACAGCAGTAAAACCAAATACTCTTTCTGGAATTCCAACCACAATATCTGTAACAGCATTGTCTAATGGGTATAGCGTATCTTCTAATTTAAATGCTAGTGCTACTGGAATAAAGGTTTACCAAAGCTCGACAGAAAACGGAATTTACTTGCTTGTTGCGTCTTCTAACTCAAGCCCAGTGATTGTTTACGATGAAGCAAATGCTGGCAATATAGTTTGGGTTAAAGGCCAGTGGACATGTGAAGAAGGATTAGCTGGATTATCTACAGCAAGCCAAGTTTTAATAATTGATGTAGCATCCCTTTCTTTAATTGAAAATCCTATTAAGATAAAAACGAATGGTTCTATATTTGCAGGAACTCTAGATGCAAGCGACAATCCAGTGTTGTCTGGTGCCAGAATGCTTATCAATAAGCGAGGGCTATTCTTATATGACTCAAATGATTTAAATGGAACAAATCCAACTACTCAAATAATTGGCGAGGACAATGGAGTAACGGCAACATTTATTACAAAAAAAGCTAAAATAGCCAACTGGATAATATCAGAAAATAAATTTGAAAATGTTTTAACTTCAGGCACAAATACTTTTACTGGAATTTCTCCAAGTGGCACCTATTCTTTTTGGGCAGGTGCAGGGGTAGCAGGAGGATATTCTGTTGATGCTAATGAGGATGCAAAATTCTCAGTAACTAATGCAGGATATGTAAAAGCAAGAGATCTTCATATTACTGGCGGAACAATAAAAGTTGGATCTAATTTTGAAGTTAATACAAATGGTTTAGTTAAAGCTGTCGATGCAGAACTTAGCGGAGTAATAAAAGCATCATCTGGAATACTTGGCTCAATGGATATTGGTGGAACTATTAATATCAATGGAACAAATACTACAGTGGCTGGTCAGTTAAGAGTTACTGTTCCTGGATCAACAGGTGGAAAGATTGAGGTAGGAACATTATCTTCAGCAAGCCTAGGAGCCACAGTAGGGGCTGGTATCCAAGTAACAAACACAACAAATGGTGTTTACGCACAACTAGATCCTATTAACGGAATTATAGCCAAAAAGGGAAGTATCGGCGGATGGACTATTAATGCTAATTCAATTAATAATGGAGAAAATATTGGCCTTTACAATACAACAACTTCATCAGATATTGCTATTTGGGCAGGAGGAAATAGAACAGGAACTCCTGGCCCTAATTTCTCAGTAACATATGGAGGATCTCTAGTTGCAAAAGAAGCAACACTATCTGGATCAATAGAAGCTAGGTCTGGTTACTTTGGTTTATATGATGCAACTAGCAAAACAATAACAAGCGGATGGAAGATAAATGGAAAATTCCTACAGTCTTTTTCAGATCAATTTGATGATGTTAAGGTTAAGATAGACGGTCTTCAGGGTACTGTTGCTGGAGGTAACATAGTCGGTTCAAATGTTTTCTTCTGGGACCCAACTAGTTGGTATCAAACATATAATTCATCAGCATCTCCTGATGCAAACTCTTGGAATCCAGAAACAGGAGCTGGAAGCGGTAACCCAGGAAACATAGATTATATATCTTCATCTGGTAACTTTAGACTAGCTAAAGGAAATTTAACATATGATGGAACTGATTTTAAAGTTAAAACAGATTTAATTGCATCCAATGTATTTTTAGGATCAGGTAAAAGCTTTTCAAATGATTACTTATTAGGTAAAAGCACAACAATTGGCAATACAACAAAGCCATCTGGAAGCTTCAGCCTTGCAGGTGGCAAACTTACATTTGACGGATCAACATTTAATATTAACCTTGTTGGTGCAAATTCAGTAACTGGTGGCTTGCAATTGGTATCCCCTGGCAGTAGACTACCAGTTGATGGAGATAGCATTTGGGGAGATCAGACTGTGACTGTTTCAAGATCCACTGGATATGTAACTGGTGGAAGAGTTTTTTATTACGGTGGAAATCATTATCCAACAGAAAATTATTCCGATGACTCTTCATTTTTAAATTATGCTGCAGGCGGAGATATTTATTTAAGTAGGAAGGCATAATGAGTATCTGGAGAAAATCTAGTCCAGCAGATACTGGTAGTCATGTTATAAATGGCTGGGTTAAAATGCAAAGTGTTTGGAGAAAAGCAACATTTAAGGATAGCGTTAATTCTGCATTAAGCTCAAACCCATGGGTTATTGATGGATGGCTAAGAATAAAAAGTGCTTACCGATATCGTGGGAATTCAATATGGGACTTGATATTTACTTCTCTCTCCATCCCAACACCATTAATCCCACACCCAGAGCTTGTTGCAGTTAATACAGATCCATATAACCCTATGCTTGAGCCAAATACTAAACTGTACACAACTCGTGGGTATTGGGCAGAAGAGCCAACTAATTTTAATATACAGATACAAGAAAAACCTATGGGTGGATCCTGGTCTGCAATACAGACTCACATAAAAAATTATGAAGAGTATTTATCCTCAGATGGTTTGGATCAATTTCCACCATTAGCAGCAAATAGACATACTATATCAAAATCAAGAGTTCGCCAGGGTTATTCATATAGAACGCAGCACAAAGCAACAAATGCACAAGGACTTCAAGGCACTTATACAACAGAAGCAATAATGCCTAGAATGACACACGGCCCAATAATAGATACATTTACTGTAGAAGATGAAACTTCTAACGGAGCTACATTTTCTTGGACATTTATTGGAAATGTAACAGTACCAGTTGATGATTTAAATTCTCAAACATTTAGAATCCTTAATCAAGAAAATGAGATTGTATATGAAGATTATATAGTTAATAGCGAGCAAACTTTAATTTTAGATCAGCCCGCTTTTTTAGATACTGGGGTTAATTATACTGCGGAGATTACGGTTGTAGCACAGGATGGCTGGGCTCCTATCGACCCATTCAATATAGCCGCTAGTGAATCCCCAACTCAAGATTTTATGCGAGTAGATTTTACAACAGGAGTATCTTTACCAGGACCAGTAAGAAGTGTTGTAGCGACACAAACTTCAGGAAGATCTTATAATAATGCACAAATCACTGTAACCTGGAGCCCCCCACTTATAGACCCTCAAGCAGTTGACTACTACAGGGTTCAGTATGCTTATCCTAACGCTCAAGGAAATTATTCTGGAGTAACATGGTACACGTTGTCTGATACGTGGCCTAGTACAAGTATTACCAGCTCTCCATTTCCAGCAAACTATGGAGGGACATTTGTTACTCATAAAATTTGGTCGCATAACGCAGCTGGTTATACCTTAACAAGTGTAATCTCAAATGAAATTCTTACATCTACAAAAGCAGAAAAGCCAACTATTACAAATGCAATAAAGGCATCCAATACTTCAATTACCACTTATTTTGACACGCTATATGATTATGGAGGACCAAAGGGAGATGGCGGGTCTGTAACAACATATAGGCTTTATGCAACTTCAGATACAGGACAATTTAGCAAATTGGTTACAACATCTCCAAATACAATTACTGGACTTACTGCAAATAAATCTTATCAGTTAACAATAAGAGCTACAAACAACGAAGGAAGTGTTGATTCAGACCCATTTACTTTAGATATAACAGATAGAACACCAGTTGCAACACCTGGGTCTACAGTATTATCTTTACAGTCTGGAAGCGCTGGACGTCCTGGAGCAACTTATAGAATTACAGCACCATCATTTACAAACTCTCCAACTCAATATTATTTTGCTTTTGAACGTAATGATGCAGCGGGATACGAATATGCAAATAGTGGATGGATATCATCTACTTATTGGGACTATACATTTTCATCAGAAACAACTGTATCCATGTCTGCAGTTGTTTATGCTAGAAATATATATGCAACAAGCATAGGGGTATATGCTCCAACATCTGTTCCAATACTTATATATAAACCTTCTGCTCCAACAATTACAACTTCTTCAACTGCATCAAGTTGGTCTATTGGTGTTGTATTTGGAGCCAATACAAGTTCTGTTAAAATTGAATATGGCTCAAATACAAATTATGGAACAGATGCAACATTAACAGCTTCTGGAACATTTACACCGATAGGACCGTTTGCTAGTAATACAACTTATTACTATCGAATAACACCATTTAATTCAACTAGTCCTGGAGATCCAATAACTGGGAGTATTACTACACAAGTTTTATTATCAGTTCCTGGCCCAGCTACAGATGTTTCTATAGTAAACGTTGCGGGAAGAAGCTATAACGATGGTCAAGTTTTAATATCTTGGACTTCCCCAACTAATAATGGCGGGGCTGCAATAGATTACTACAGAGTTCAATATGCTTATGATTATGATTTAAGTACATGGTATACATTATCAAGCACATGGGATGGAACTTCGATGTATGCTGGTCCATGGACAGATGGCTACACAATCAGGGCAAAAGTTTTTGCACATAATTCACAAGGATATTCAGTTAGCGCAACATCTCCAGCCCCAGGAGCGTATATAAATACAAAAGCAGAGGCACCAACTCTTCTTACTGCTACAAAAGCATCAAGTACATCAATTTCAACTACTTTTACTCCAAGCATATTAAACGGAGGAACAAAAGGTACTGGAGGTAGTGAGGTTATATATTACCTTAGAACCTCCTCATCTCTTGGAACAACATCTAAGTTAATAACAACATCGCCATCAACTATTACTGGATTAACATCTGGATACGATTATACAGTGTTTATAAGAGCTTCAAATGACCAAGGAACTGTTGATTCAAATAGTATTGTGGTTGGTCTTGTAGACCCACCAGGTATTCTGTCAACTCCAGTAGTAACTCCATCATCTGGAACAGAAGGCATAACGCAATTTTCAACAACAAACGGAACCTGGTCTGGAAGCCCGACATTTACATATTCATGGAGGTATAGAGAAACTAGTATTATCTACCCAGCTGCTCCTGGTACTAATAATCAAAGTACTTACACTCCGCCTTCTAATTATATTGGAACAACACTATCTAATACTCTAAGGTGTTTAGTTACAGCAACAAATGGCGGTGGATCAGTTACAGCTAACTCAAATGATGTCTCGGTACTTGCTGCAGTTTCTGCGCCAGTAGGTTCAGTTGCTATTTCTCCATCTGGCACAGTACAGGCTCGCACACAAATAACCGCTACTGCAACATTTACAAATAGTCCAACTGCATATTATGTAGAAATAAGAAAAGCAACTGGTGCAACCCCAACACAATCAAGCACACTTGTTGCTTCATCTTCTGCTGGTTCAAACGGCGTATCCTCAGCTTATTACACTATAACAGACTCTGAAGCCTCTGGAACACCAGATAGGTTTAAGGCATTTGCGTACGCATCTAACGCTGGTGGAACATCAGCAACCTATGAATCAAATGTAATTACATCTACCCCCTATGTCCCACCAGTGATTACACCAACAATTGCATCTGCGCCATATTGGTCACTAGTATCTGGAACAGCAAATACAGTAGGTGCCACTTACCGTTTAAATTTTGGATCATGGAACAATACACCAACATATTATCATTATGAAATTTCTAAAAACGACGCTGGCGGCACGGTACTTTCTACAAGCACAAATGGAACCTACACTGGTACATTTGTAGATTACACATTTACATCTACGTCATCATCAACAATTGCAGGATGGGTTAAAGCTGGAAACAGTGCTGGGCTCAGCTCTACATCATATTCAGGAAATATTGGACCAATTGTTTCTGGTGTTGTTCTTACTGCGCCTTCTGGCGGAACAGTAACACTTACTGGAAGCACAACTCCATCAAGCGTCATATCAGCATCAACTTCTGGTTGGTCTGGATCACCTACTCTCTCATATGAAACAATAATTACAACTGCTCTTTCTCCAAACATACCAACCTCTGCAAGTTCGGTTGTTGCAACTGGAACAACATCTGCTTCTTATACAATTACATCAAGCGATGCCATTTCTCCTGTAAATATATTTAGATCTTTTGCAAGGGCATCTAACTCTGTTGGAACATCTAGCTATGTTGCTTCAACAAACACTATTACCTCAACTTCACCAAACATAGCACCACACTTCCCACCGTTCTTCCCACCGTTTTTCCCACCACACTTCCCACCGTTCTTCCCACCATTCTTCCCACCACACTTCCCACCGTTCTTCCCACCATTCTTCCCACCATACTTCCCTTCAGCTTCAATACCAACAACACCAACTGGATTGGGTATTGCATATTCTGGGGGCACATCTTATACATTTGCTTGGTCAGCTTCAAGTGGAGCAACAAGCTATCAGGTTATTCCAGTTCATGCAACTGATTCTTCTGGAACTGGCGCAACCGATAAGCCATCAAGAAACTTTACTAGTGAATCTGCATATGATAGCTCTACAGATGGTGGAACAGCCGCAACTTATGTTTCATTTAAAGTAAGGGCTACTAGTTCAGCGGGCAGCAGTGCTTACAGCAGTCCAGTACTGCCTTATAGATAAAAATATAATTAAATTTTGCCCGTATTGCTAAATGGCATATGGTAATGGTATAATATGAAAGGAGGCACAAAATGACATATGAACTAACAAATGAAGAAAAACAAGCAGTAGTAAATCAGCATTCAAGATCGCTTGAATATTCAAAATATAATATTCAGGTATCTATAAAAGTTGAAAATGCTGCGGCTACACCAAACGCTGTAACGCTTGCCGATTTAAATACGCAGCTTACAGATATAAATGCAAAACTAGTTGTTCTCGCCGCAGAATTAACATTAATCGGAGAATAAGGTAAATAAGATGGAAGAAAAATCTCAGCTAATAATATCTGCTATGCAAGAAAGAATTGGTCAGCTTGCTGCTAATTATGAATTGCAAATTGCAATGCTAAGAGCAGAGCTAACAGTTATGTCTAATCAATCAAATGATAAGCAAAAATCATTAGATGCTTATTCAGAAGAAATTGAGTCTAAGTTGGAGGCAATTTAATTGACAGTAACATTTCAAGATGGTGAGCCAGTAGACCCAAAAAAACTGCAAGATCTTCAGGATCAAATAGATGACATAAAACTTAAATCTGATCAGTCTTATAATTTAAGTACATCAACAGCTAATAGCGTAAGTAAACTTTCTGTTATGCATTTAGCCGCTGGGGTGGTAACATTTGAAAATGGTCTTACAGGTGGTAAAGTAAATTCAATTGAAATAGAGCTTGGCTGGGGCGCAGATTACGAAGTTGCATACGTTGTAGCAACACCAAGACTGCAGGACCCAAAAACAAATAATATAAGATGGTCACTGTCTGGAAACAGAGATGCAACAAAACTAAATGTTTATGCTGAAAAAACAATAAGTGGCGCAATAAATTTTCACTGGATCAGCGCTGGCAAAAAAACTATTACAGCCGCATAAAATTACTATTGACACATAGATTTAATATGTTACAATTAATGTAACATCAAAGTCACGTATCCGTGGCTTTTTTACGTATTAAGGGATTAAATGTCTAACGATTTAAAATGGATGCTTTCATCCGACCAGCAATTTCCATATCAAGATGATAACATGATTGCCCTATGGTTTAAAGTAATGAAGTGGTTTAAGCCAGATGTGGTTGACTATTTAGGTGATACAGACGATCAAGCTTGCTATAGTAAATATACAGAAGGACGCTCAGCAGAATTTTTAAACTATCACAAGACCGAAAGCGGAGACCTTATTGTTCCAATGATGAGACACGAAGCTAAAGGGGCAAGAGATTTTTATGCAAAAACAAGAGAGTTGTTGCCTGATGCTCAACTATTTTCAGCATTAGGAAATCATGACATCCGAATTTTTAATTATGTAGATGCAAAATTACCAGAGTATATTAGCGAGGTTACACCAGAAGCACTATGGTCATTAGACTCCCTTGGGTATGAATACATATACTACAACGAGCTACCCAAGCGTCGCTTTGGAGATATTCATGTTCATCATGGACTTTCAATTGCAGACACTGGCGCAGTAAGAAAAGACATGAACGATCTTCAAATTTCCCTGATTCGTGGACATTCACATAGAATAGCATCACACCTTCAGACATATGAATTAAGAAATGGCGGGGAAGGCGAAACAATTCGTGGATATGAAATTGGTCACATGTGTGATGAAAAAGGTCCAGGAATGAAGTACATGCAACACCATGATTGGCAAAAAGGATTTGCTATTGCTCATATTGTCAATGACTATCCACATATTCAAATGATTCATGTGGCACCAGATTACTCATGTGTTGTTGACGGGAAAGTATTTTCTCTATGAAGATGACTTGCAAAAAATGTGGTGGTCGGGTTTTTATAGATAGAGTATTTTCTCAAAAATTACATATGGAAATGTTTTGCATAATGTGTGGAAAACGATGGATGATCAATAAGGATTCGAGCCCACTAGGAAAATGGTTAGAGAAACTAGAAAAGGCAAAAGAAAAAAGTTTAGCTATTTCTTCTTGAACAACAAGATACATAAAGTATTGAGTTCTTCTTGGGCAAAAGATGAATTGATTGCTTGGTCTTATCCAGATAAGAAAAGAGTTTTATATTCTTATTCTCAGGTTGTTAAAAACATGGAGAATGCTTATTCAACTAAACAAGTTTCTCAAGTATTAAATAAACATAAGGTTACTATTGAGGATTATATTCTAGATGGTAAGATTAAATATCCTCAAAAAGTTTACCCTATAGGCAATATTGAAAGTACGTGGTATAAGTTTATGTATAGTGAATCGGACATTATGGACATTCATCAGTTTATATTAGAGGCGGGATATTCTAAAGATATGCCGTCAAGAAATGAGCTAAGGGCTCTTCTCAAACACAACACTATATTGTATACTAAGACCACTGATGGAAAATTTGTACCAGTTTGGAAGGCGGAGTAATGAGTAGAACTGTAGTTTGTCCAATATGCAAAAAAGAATGGGAACTTCGTTGGGGTATATTTGCACACGATAGTTTGTCTAGACATATTAAGGAGCACAAATGACAACAAAGGTTAAAGTTGATTTATCTTTCACAAGGAACCTAGGTAACTTTGAAAGCATTAAGATAGGCATTGGAGTAGAAGACTCAGTCCGTGAAGGAGAGTCTGTAAACGATGCCACCGATAGAGTTTATAAATTTGTTGAAGATAAGCTTGTTGAGAAAACCCAAGAAGTAGAAGAGGAATTGCGTGGCAGTAAATAAAGAACCCTACATTCTATTGTCTGTTTATTCAAACTTGTATGAGGATCTTTATGGATCCAAGCCAACAATAAATAGATATAAAGAAAAGTGGTCTATGCAAGACGTACTTGACAGTATTGGGTTTGATAGGGCAAAGTCTGTTCTTGATTATTATTTTAAAACTGGAAAAAATAAGCATCCGCTAAACTTTTTCTATAATAACTTTGAAAGAATTGAAAGCATGATGATGCAGATTAATGAAGACAAGGCTAATAGAAGCCGTCTTTTGGAAGCTACTAGAAGAATGGTTGAAGAGGGTTAATGAATACAGAAGCAGAATTAATTTCAGCAGTTTGCAAGAATAAGGATATAAGCACAATACTTGCAGATAATTCAGATGAACTCTTTACTTCCCATAAAGATATTTGGGATGGGCTTAAATCGTACTATTATAAATTTAGAGCGGTTCCAGAAGTTGGAATCCTCCAGGATAAGTTTAAAGACTTTGAGCCAGTTGAAACAAAAGGGGAGACTGGTTACTACCTAGATAAACTAAAGAATGAATTTGTTGGGAATAAGCTAAAGACAATTATGTTACAAGCTGGTTCCTCATTAAAAGAAAATGCGCCATCAAGAGTTTTGGGAACAATGCAGACCCAGCTTGCTACTTTAAGTAGATACACTAGTAATGTAAAAGATTTAGATGTAACAGACTTAGCTGCTGCAGAAAGACACTACGAGTCTGTAAAAAATAGATCTTTAGCGATGGGCGGGAGTCCAGGAATTCTTACTGGCTTTGATGCTATTGATAAAGCTTATCCAACTGGCATGGCACCAGGACACTTAATTGTTGCTATTGGTTGGCCAGGACGTGGTAAGACATGGTTCACATCCTACCTTGCATGCAAAGCTTGGGAGCAAGGGTTTAAGCCAATGATTGTTTCACTTGAAATGGCACCAGAAAATATGCGAGATAGAATATATACTATGCTTGGCTCTGGTTTATTTAAGGCAAGTGATTTATCTAAGGGTGATATTAATATTGATGATTTTAAAACATGGGGAAAGAAGAAGACAGAGGGAAAGAATAGTTTTATATTGGTTTCAAATGAAGGTGCTGGAGAAGTTACACCAGCAACTATACAGGGAAAGATTGATCAGCACAGACCAGATCTTGTAATTTTAGACTACCATCAACTGTTTAATGATAACAAGCGTAGCAATTCCGAAGTTGAAAGAAATAGAAATATCTCAAGAGACTTTAAGCTGTTGGCAGTTTCAAACGGTATACCCATTATTGACATTACCGCTGCAACGGCAGATGACATATCTGATCAAAAGCATCCACCAATGATGAGCCAGGTTGCTTGGTCAAAGGCTATTGAATACGATGCCGACCTTGCTATTGCTGTTCACAAGCATGCTAACACTGATTTAATTGAGATTGTATCTAGAAAGAATAGACACGGACACGACTTTAGATTCTTCTTGGATTGGGATATTAATAGAGGAGTTATAACTCCCATATATGAAGATCTGCCAGAGCTAAGTAATGACTCATCGAAAAATTAAAAGGTTTCAAATTGAAGTTCAGTTTAACGACAATTCTCAGTTAATAAGTTTAAGGCCACAATATGAAACGCTGCTTACGCAGGACATGAGAGGCAAAGGATATGTCAGGGTGCTTGACATAGACCCTGCATTTTCGGTAGAATTTACTGGAGAGACATGGAAATTCTTAATGAGTATTCATGGAGTTTATGTAGGAAAGAGGAAGGCATGGCAATTAGAGGGTACGTCACAGGGGAAGTTCCTGCCACGCACTACACGCCAAGTCATATAAAGTCTGTTCTGCAATCGATAGGAATTGAGATTGTTGGAGAGACAGGCAATGACTTTCTTTGCTATTGCCCATTCCATTCAAATAGACATACCTCAAGTTTTAGTGTGAGTAAAGAAAAGGGTGCATTTATATGTTTTAATCCCTCATGTGCTGAATCTGGAACACTACAATCTTTAGTTAAGAATGTAATGCACAAGAATGAATTTGAGTCTATGAGATTTATATCTCAGAAAGAAACAGAGTCCCTAGAAGATTTTGACAAGATGCTGTTGGAATCCATGGATGATAAGCCAAATTTTGTGGAGTTCTCAGAAGAGACATTAAAAAGTTTATATAACGGATTAGTCCGTAATGAAAAAGCAAAAGAGTATTTAAAATCTCGAGGGATTGATTTGCAATCAATGGCATACTTTTCGTTGGGGTATTCTGAAAATATGAATATGGTTACAGTTCCAGTTCATAGTCCAGTTGGCATTCCAATAGGAGTGGTTGGTAGATCAATTGAAGGAAAGTCTTTTAAGAATAGCACTAACCTGCCAAAGAGCAAAACGTTATTTAATATTCATAGGGCAAAAAAGATTGGGGACCACGTTGTTATAGTAGAGTCTAGCTTTGATGCAATCCGTGTTCACCAAGCTGGGTTCCCAAATGTAGTTGCTACCCTAGGAGGGTTTTTATCAACAGAGCAACACAATTTATTAAATAGGCATTTTAATAAAATAACAATAATGACAGACGCGGACGGCCCAGGAAGAGACCTAGGCTCATCAATTGCTAGTAAATTAAACAATAAAAACATCTTGTGGGCATCTCATTCTTATGGTAGAATATATCCAGAGGGTGCAAAAGATGCAGGTGATATGTCTGATGAGGATATTAAATCTTGTATTTCCAATGCAATATCTAATTTCGAATACAAAATTAAGCCATAATATATGTGGTTAAAAACGGATATATACCGTTACATACATAGATAAAAAGGGAGAAATAAATGTCAAAAATTGTAGGATTAGTAGGAATGTCCAAGGCAATGGAAAAAACTTCATACTCAAATTCAGAAGATTCTAAAGCAAAGTGGTTAAAGATTGAAGATGGAGAAGCAGTAAAGATTAGATTTTTACAAGAGCTGGATCCAGATTCACCACAATATAACGAAAAAATGGGTTGCGGATTTTTTGCAATTGAGCACACAAACCCTAAAGATTATCGACGTAAAGCTTTAGATACAATGGAAGATGAAGGCCGTGACTGGGCTCAAGAACAGCATCGCAAAGATCCAAAGGCTGGGTGGGGCGCAAGAAAACGTCTTTATGTCAACGTTTTAGTAGACGATGGAAAAAATGATCCATATGTTGCAATTCTTTCTCAGGGTGTTAGTGGCAAAACAATTACCCCAACACTAATTGAATATGCAAATGAAATGGGCAGCATTACTAATTTAATGTGGAGAGTTAAAAGAAGCGGGTTAAAAACAGATACAAGCTACACAATAATCCCGCTTGCTAAAGACGAAACACCATTTGATTTTGCCTCAGTAGAACTATTTGATTTAGACAAAACAGCAGTAAGAAGCGTACCATATGCAGAGCAAGAGTCTTTTTATTCTGGGGAATCTCATTCAGAAGAAAGAGAATCTACTTCAACCAGCAATAGCGTAGACTGGTAATATTAAATAGTAGGGGTGGTCTTGACCGCCCCTACCTTATTTAGTAGAATGTAATAATGAATACCTACGAAATACCAGACCCGTTTGAAACTTTTGTTTCAAATAAATATAGAAACTATGTAGGTGCGTTATATGATTTTTTTGCCAGAGAGTGGCACATGAAATGTGGATGTTGCAAAGAAGATTTATATGCACCAACCAAAAAGATATTAACTAAAATCAGGTTATATCATACAAGAAATGAATGTCAGGGCGGATACTAATGAGCTTTACTCATCTACACGTTCACTCATACTATTCATTAATGGACGGCTTAAATTCACCTAAAGAGTTATGTCAGGCAGCTATTGATGCTGGACAAACTGCAATTGCAATTACAGATCATGGAACACTATCTTCTCATCGTGATATGCAAATTGCTGCAAAAGAATTAGGCATCAAGCCCATACTTGGCGTAGAAGCATATATATCACCAACAGATAGATTTGATAGATCATCTAAAACAGATAAGTCTATTCAAGCATATAACCATATTATTCTTTTAGCTAAAAATAAAAAGGGTTTAGAGAATATAAATACCTTGCAGGAACTTGCATGGAACGAAGGCTTTTATCATAAGCCACGTATTGACAGAGATGTTTTAAATGATTATAGCGAAGGTATTATCGTTCTCAGCGGATGTCTTAATGGACTCATTAGTAAAGCTATCGATAAGGGTAACATGGAGGAAGCAGAACTTCTTCTCAATGGCTTTAAACAAACTTTCGGACAAGATTTTTACGTGGAAGTGCAATCACATAACCCTATGGAAATCAACTCTGCCCTTTTAGAATTAGCAGATAAGCTTAAAATTAAAGCGGTGGCAACAGGAGATGCACATTTTGCTAAAGAAGAAGATAAGGTATTAGAAGAAGCAATGCTTATTTTATCTACATCTCCAAAATCAGATAAGGCTGCAGACTTTGAAATGTCTAGACAAATGCCAAATATGTTAGATCGGTTTAATTATCTTTATCCAGATAGACGAATATCATTTCAAGACTATAATCTATTTATTCAAAGCAGGTCTGAATTGGAAGCAGACTTTAATAAAGCAGGTATTACTAGATTAGATATATATGATAATACAATGGAGATTGCTAATAAGATTGAGGAATATGACTTCCACAGAGGTCTAGATTTGTTGCCTATCCCAAAGACCAATGCTGACAAGAAACTGTCTGATATGGTCTTACAGGGTCTTAAAAGGCTATCCCTAGAGAAAGAGCAGGCGTACTTAGACAGAGTTGCAGAAGAGTTATCTATAATTAAAGATAAATCATTTGCCTCATATTTCTTGGTAGTTGAAGATATGATTAGATGGGCTAAAGAAAACGACATAATGGTTGGTCCAGGTCGTGGTTCTGCAGCTGGCTCATTGGTTTGCTATGCCCTTGGAATTACAGACGTTGATCCAATTAAGTATGATTTGCTTTTCTTTCGATTTATTAACCCAGAACGCAATGACTTTCCTGATATTGATACAGACTTTGAAGATCGCCGCCGAAAAGAAGTAAAAGATTATTTAAAGAAAAAGTTTAAGTATGTTGCATCTATTTCTACATTTACTTATTTTAAAGATAAGGGAGTTATTAGAGATGCTGCCAGAGTATTTATGGTTCCTCTTTCAGATGTTAATCGTGCAATGAAATCAATTGACACGTTTGAAGACTTTATGGATTCACCAAATACAAAAGAGTTTAGAGCAAAGTATCCAGAAGTAACTTGGCTTGCGGAAAGACTTCGTGGAAAAATTCGAAGCGTTGGAGTTCATGCTGCTGGTGTAGTTGTAGCAAAAGATGATTTAAGAAAATATGCTCCAATGGAATCTAGGGCCGATGCCAGCGATGACGTGTCTGGAAGAATTCCAGTTGTTGCATACGACATGGACACAGTGGCGGACATAGGTCTTATTAAGTTAGACGCACTAGGGCTTAAAACATTATCAGTAATTTCAGATACCATCAAGTCAGTTAAAGATAGAACTGGTAAAAAAATTATATTATCAGAGATTCCTTTGGATGATCAAAAGGTATATAAGATTTTTAATGATGGGTATACAAAAGGAATATTTCAAGCTGAGGCAACTCCGTATACCAACCTTCTTATAAAAATGCGTGTAGATAAATTTGAAGACCTTGCCGCATCTAATGCGTTGGTTAGGCCAGGAGCAATGAATACTGTTGGAGCGTCTTATGTTAAACGTAAGCATGGAAATGAAGCTGTTAATTATATACACCCAGTAATGAAGCCCTTTACTGAAAACACATATGGTGTCATAATTTATCAAGAGCAAGTTATGCAAGCATGCGTATACTTGGGGGGAATGACTTGGTCAGAGGCTGACAAGGTTAGAAAGGTTATTGGTAAAAAGCAAGATGCAAAAGAACTCCGTCCATTCAAAGATAAGTTTATTGAGGGTGCTAAGAAGCATATCAGCACAGAAGAATCCGAAAACCTATGGAAAACATTCGAAGCCCACGCTGGATACTCATTCAATCGTAGTCACGCTGTCGCTTATTCTATGCTTTCTTATTATACCGCTTGGCTTAAGTGTTATTATCCTTTGGAATTTTTATTCTCGATCCTTAAAAACGAAGGAGACAAAGACGCCAGAACAGGATATTTAATTGAGGCAAAGAGACTTGGTATAAAAATAAAATTGCCACATGTTGATGAATCAGATGTTAATTTTTCTTTACAAAAAGATTCAATTAGATTTGGTCTAGCTGAAATTAAATTTATTTCTGATAACATAGCTAATAAAATTATTGAAAAAAGACCATATGGCAACTATAAAGACTTTATTGAAAAAGCTTCTAAAAAAGGTAGTGGAATTAACTCAAGGGCTGTCTCTTCTCTTAATGCTATTGGTGCCGCCGCGTTTGAAGATAACGCTAGAAGCGGTAAAGAAGTAGAGTCATACTATGAGTTCCTGGGGATACCTTCATTTAACCTATCCGCCTTGGATCCAAAGATTAAAGCTCAGGCTAGACCGATAGAAGATTTTGAAGAGCTTGGTTCCTTTGTAATGTTTGGAATGGCAAAAAGCATTAAGCGTGGAAACGGGTGGTCAAGAATTGAGCTTGTTGATGAAAGCGGCTCAGTTGGTCTTTTTGATATTGAGCAGACTAAAATAGAAACAAACAAAATGTATTTTGTTCTTGTAGGAGATAATAGAATATCAAGGTACATTGAGGTTGATAAAATTTCAATTGATTCCGATGACATGTTTGTTAAATATTTATACTCGGAAGCCTATCCACTTGACGAAAAGCAGAAAATTGTGATAAGCTATACACCATACAAAACAAAAGCTGGCAAAACAATGGCACACCTAGTAATGTCAGATAAAGATAAGAATTTAAACAGAGCAATTGTATTTTCAAGTATGTATCCACTTTCGTTGGCAAAAATGCGAGAAGGAATGATATGCGAACCTATTCTAAAAACTTTAGAAGATGGTACACTTATGGTTAAGGAAGTAAAATGACAGAAAATACTGAAGACATTTTTAAATCAATGAATGCAACTAGAGTTTTGATTGCAGTTTTAAATCAAATTGGGTCAATTGAAATTTTGACTGAAGATTTTTTAAAGATAAACAGCGAAGACCGACAGCTATCAGTTACATACAATGATGAAACATTATCCTTTAAGTTTGAAATAGAGGAACCAGGACAGCAATCTGATTACGAATTAGTTAACGATTAATTAAGTGGATATGCAACTAGACAGCATACTAGCAAAGCTTGATCCCAAAACTAGGGCGAGAGTTCAATCAGCCGTTGATGTAAAAATACATCGGCAGCCTACGGCAAGCATAGGCCTGAACCTTGCCCTTGATGGTGGACTAGCTTATGGAAGACAAATTCTTGTTTGGGGTAACAAATCCGCTGGCAAGTCTTCTTTTTGTTTGCAAATAATTGCCCTTGCTCAAAAAGAAGGAAAGTCTTGTGCATGGATAGATGCTGAGCATTCTTATGACCCAGAATGGGCAGAAAAATTAGGTGTAAATTCTAAAGAGCTTATTTACTCACCAGCCAAAACAGTTAATGACATGGTCGATGTTGCTACAAAACTCATGGAAGCAGATGTAGATATTATTGTTGTAGATTCAATCTCAGCACTATTGCCAGCCATCTATTTTGAAAAAGATGGAAATGAAATGAAAGACCTGCAAGACACAAAGCAAATTGGAGCAGAAGCAAAGGATATGACTCATGCAGTCAAAATGTTAAATTATGCAAACAAAAATACGCTACTCATTCTTATATCGCAGCAAAGAAATCAGTTTGGATCTATGCATGCAAGCCACATCCCAACAGGAGGAATGGCTGTTAAGTTCTTCTCCTCTACAGTTGTCAAGCTATGGTCTTCAGAAGCTGAGGCTAATGCTATTAAGGCAGGTGTTAAAGTTGGCGACAAGATTATTGAGCAAAGAGTTGGAAGACCCGTCAACTGGATTGTTGATTACAACAAACTCGGTCCCCCTAACCTCTCTGGCCAATACGACTTTTACTACCAGGGAGAGTCACTTGGGATAGATCTTGTTGGAGAAACCCTTGATGTTGCAGAAATGATTGGTGCAGTTGAAAAAGGTGGAGCCTGGTATACTATTAATAAAGAAAGATTTCAGGGAAGAGCAAAGGCGGTTGCATACTTAAAAGAAAATCCAAAAGTTGTAGACGAATTAATTAAGGAGATACGTGCCAAATCTTAATGAATTTTTAGGCAAGCCTAGCATTGAAAATGATATTATTAATGATAGAGTTGAAACAATAGAACAGATGAGGCCTTGTTCTAAGTGTGAACTATATGTTGACTCATATCAATTTAATAGCCAAACCATGGAAATGTATTGGAAATGCAAAGATGGGCACGAGACAAAACATGTGGTTGGATGATGTCTGAAAGAGCAGAAGTAAAAAGGGATGGCGCAAAAGCTCAAAAGAATAGTGGTCGTGGAGACTATCAAAAAGGCGACGCAAAATGGAATAAGTTTCTTGTTGATTACAAAGAAGCAAAGTCTTCTTTTAATTTAAACAAGAATGTATGGTCAAAAATATGTACAGATACTTTTAAGGTAAGTAGGGATATGCATCCCGCCCTTAAAATAATTATAGGTGAGGATTCCAAGGTTCGTCTTGGAATCATAGAGTGGTCAGTTCTTGAAGAGCTAATCACATTTTGGGAGGAAAATAAAAATGTCTAATCCAATTATTACAATTGTTGGAAGAGTTGGTAGTGACCCAGAAGTTGTAGGATCAAATGGTCTTCGCTTTAGAGTTGCAACTAATGATCGTGTTAAGAATGATAATACAGGCCAATGGGAAGATAAAAATACTTCTTGGTGGACAGTTAAAGCGTGGCGTACACTTGCAGATCAATCTAAGTCTGTAATCAAAAAGGGTATGGAAGTTATTATTGTCGGAAAGATTTACGAAGACACATGGACAGATAAAGAGGGTGTAAAGAAAAGCTCATATGAGATTAACGCCGATTCTATTTCTGTGACTGCATACACTTTATCTAAAGATAAGTTGCCAAGCAATGATGACTTCCCGTCATATAAAACTATGGCCGAGGTTCCGTTTTAATGTTAGAGATACTTTTTACAACATTAGTCGGCATAGTTGTAGGTGCAGCATTTGCCCTACCTAAATTGCCAGTGCCAGCCCCACCCACGTTTGCGGGATTAATGGGAATCGTTGGGCTTTGGTTAGGCTACGGAATAATGACTAGGCTAACATGAGCGACTTGAATACACTGGAGCTTATTAGCCAGATAACTGAATTTAATGATCTTCACGGCTACATGAACGATGAGCACTTGGATAAATCTTTGGCTATTGTTGTCAAACTGTTAATGAATCCAGATGTCCCATCTGCAAAGGCACCAATCCTGATAATTGAATTGCAGGCAATGTCTACCAAATTTGCCATGATGGCTTCAGTGTATTCAACAATTGCTAAAGATAAAGCGGGAACAGAAAATAATAATAAGAAAAACATTTATTATTCTGCAAAGGAGTCCATAGACAAACTTGTAGATGCACTTAAGTATGTCGTTAGGTATAATTCATAATGGGTAGAAGCATTGTAAAAAATCTTAAATTTAAAAAGCATATGGGGGAGATCTTTGACCCAGAAGACTTTGCTGCCCTATTAGATCAATCATACAAGGATACTAAGAGGGCTGATGGAGAAATGACTAAGAAGTCGTTTAGTCCCAGCTCTTTAGGTTATGGCCACGGAACGTGCCCAAGGTATTGGTATATGGCATTTTCTGGCGCTGTTTTTATAGATAGCAACGATGCAGTTGCTGTTGCTAATATGGCTCAAGGAACTCAGGCGCATGAAAGACTTCAGAATTTAATTAAAACACTTCCACAGTGGAAGTCAGAAGAAGAAGAGATTATTAATGAGTATCCGCCAATTCGAGGATTTATAGATCTTGTTATGGAGTATAACGGAGAGACTGTAATTGGAGAAATTAAAACGGCAAAGCAAGAGGTGTGGGATACAAGACAGGCAGAAATGGCTCCCTCCACAAATCATTTACTTCAGCTATTAACATACATGAAGCTAAAAGATGCAAAAGAAGGATTCTTCCTTTATGAAAACAAAAATACACAGGAAGTTTTAATTATACCAATTGTTATGAATGATAAAAACAAAAAAATAATTGAGGATGCTTTTATATGGATGAGAGAAGTTTGGGATAATTTTCAAGATGGTGGCTTACCAATGAGGCCAGAAGGTGCAATAAAAACAAAAATGCCATGCACCTATTGCCCAATTAAAAAACAATGTTACTCTAAAGAAACTCCAATGGGTACAGTTCAAATTGAAAAGTTTTCTATCCTGTAATGATAATATGCGCCAGCACGTCTTGTCAAAAAGAGTTTGAACCCAGGACTCATAATCAAAAATATTGTGGTGATGAATGCTGTAGAATTGCCACAAATAAAAAAATTATGGAAAAGTATTATGAGAAAAAAGCAATTAGGGGTGGAGCTAAACGACACTGCACAAAATGTAAGATTCTTTTAAGCAGGTATAATAGTTTAAGTGTATGCTCTAAATGTGAAAAAAATAGTTCTTTAGAAAATAAAAAGAAAATAATTAGGATGATTAATGACATTAGCTAGCCTAATAAAAACAAAAGCAAACAGGGTTCTGGGAATAGATGCATCCACAAGCTCTATTGCTTTTTGCCTGATGGAAAACAATATTCCAATAAGGTGGGGAAAGATTAATCTAACAGGCAATGACATATATGAAAAAATTTATAATGCTAAGATAAAGATGGCCTCAATGCTAGAAGAGCTTAAATCAGATTATATTGTTGTTGAGGGAGCGATCCTTGTCAGATCACCCGATGCTGTGATAAAATTGTCTTATGTCTATGGTGTGGTTATTGCTGAGCTTATGTCTACTGGCGCTTCCGTTATTACTATATCCCCTAGTGCTTGGCAGGCTTATATCGGAAATAAAAACCCAACAAAAGAAGAAAAAGCTGCAATAAGATTGATTAGCCCTGGGTACGCAGATTCATGGTATAAAAATCAATTAAGAAATATGCGTAAACAAAGAACAGTAGATTATTTTAATAAGAAATACAACTTATCATTAACAGATTTTGATGTCGCAGATGCATTTGGCATTGCACACTACTCAAACGAGGAGCTAACAAAAAGATGACAGTCCATTGGCAAGACAAAAGCGCACAAGAGGAATTTGTTTTAGACCTCCTTGAAGATAAAAAAAGTGGTTACTATGTTGAGCTGGGTGCATTTCATTCAAAAAATGGAAGCAATACTAATATTTTAGAAAATAAATTTGATTGGAAAGGCGTCTCGTTTGAAATCAAAGAGGAGTTGAGAAAAGAATTTAATGAGAACAGATCCAATCCTTGTATGGGAGATGCCTTAGACTTTAATTACATCTCCTACTTTGAAGAAAATTCATTTCCAAAACAAATAGATTACTTGCAGGTTGATATTGATTCTGGATACAGACTAGACGGTAGACCAGACGGAAGCGCATACACAAGTCTACATGGACTACTGGCGGTGCCATTAAATTCATACAGGTTTACAGTTATTACATTTGAACATGATTCAAACATGTATTGGAGAAATAATGTGATGAGAGACGTTCAAAGAGAGATACTTGACTCGCTTGGATACTCTTTAGTTGTTAGAACTGAATCAGAAGATTGGTGGGTAGATCCAAGCGTTATTGATTTAGAGTCATATAGAAAACATTTTAGGTGGGATCATCTGTGAAATTATACAAGAATAAAGATTGGCTCCATAGAAGATATGTTATTCAAAAGAAAACTATGGAGGAAATTGCAACAGAATGTGGCGTTACTATAATGACCATACATAGAGCATTAAAGGAAAAGGGTTTAATAAAATGACTTTGCAGCCAGTATTTCCAGATTCAAAAGAATTTAGATATGATGACCTTTATTTGCTTACAGTTGGAACTGAAGCAGGGCACGAAATTTTAACAACCTGCCTTGAAATTGCTCACATGTTGGTCAAAAAAAATATTGCATATGGGAACTCCGCCTTGGAACCAGTTAGAATATTTTCAAAGGCGGGACCAAAAGAACAACTATATGTCCGTATTGATGATAAACTAAATAGATTAATTAAAGGAACAGATTATCCAGGAGATAATGATATAGATGACCTAATCGGGTATTTAATATTATTAAAGGTTGCTAAGCAGTTTGCTATTTCAGTCGACTAGAAGTATAATAACCCTATATGGAAATTGAATTAGCTGATCACTTTGATCGCATGAATAAAGTAATTGAAGAATTACTTAAAGGAAATAACCCTACCCAGATTGCCTCCCTAACGGGTTTTAAAAGGGCAGAGGTTGTGGAGTATATAGACGAGTGGAAATCGGTTGTTAGAAACGATTCTGCGACCCGTGACAGGGCAAAGGAAGCCGTCTCTGGGGCAGACCAACACTACGCAATGCTAATTAAAGAGGCTTGGAAGACCGTAGAGGATGCAGACCAGTCGGGCCAGCTTGGAGTTAAAGCAACATCTTTAAAGCTCATTGCAGACATTGAAACTAAAAGAATCACAATGCTAAAGGAAGTTGGTCTTTTGGACAATGCTGAAATTGCTGAACAAATATTAGAGACAGAAAGAAAGCAAGACATCTTAATTGAAATACTAAAGGAAATAGCTAAAGAGCACCCACAGGTTAGAAAAGAAATTATGAAAAAGCTTTCTAGAATAACTGGAATTGTAGAGCCAATAGAGATAATTGAGTCTAGCGATGCAGTTTGATTTTTCTGACGTAATAGATATACTTGACGGAGAAGAGTTTGACGAAAGTCCCGTAGATTTACGCACGTTTGTTACCGATAAGCACTACCTAGGCTTGCCAGATCTTTCTGATCATCAATACACTTTGATAGAAAAAAGTTCTCAAATATATAAAGAGTCTACTCTTATAAAACTTTTTGGAGAAAAAGAAGGCCATGAGCGTTACAAGCAAACCTGTAACGAAGTTGTAGCGCAATTAGGAAAAGGCTCAGGAAAAGATTACTGCTCAACTATTTCTGTAGCATATGCCGTACATTTATTATTGTGTTTAAAAGATCCAGCAACCTATTATGGAAAGCCTCCAGGAGATTCAATTGATATTATTAATATTGCTATAAATGCACAACAGGCAAATAACGTTTTTTTTAAAGGATTTAAAGCCAGAGTTACTCAATCCCCATGGTTTGCGGGTAAGTATTTTGAAAAAGCTTCTGAAGTTAAATTTAATAAAAATGTTACAGTATATTCAGGTCACTCAGAAAGAGAAGCTTTTGAGGGTTATAACGTATTAATAGCCGTCCTTGATGAAATTTCTGGGTTTGCTCTTGATAACACTACTGGTCACGATCAGGCTAAAACTGCCGATGCAATATATGATATGTACAGGGCTTCCGTAGATTCTAGATTTCCAGACTATGGCAAAGTTATTTTGCTTTCTTTCCCAAGATTTAAAAATGATTACATACAGCAGAGATACGATGAAATTATATCAGAAAAAGAAGTTATATCTAGGTCTCATCAGTTTAAGTTAGACCCAGATCTACCAGACAACACGGTTGGTAATGAGTTTGAGATATTCTGGGATGAAGATCACATTATATCTTACAAGTTTCCGAAAGTATACGCTATCCGCAGGCCAACCTGGGAAGTAAATCCGACTAGAAGCATTGATGATTTTAAAATTTCTTTTTACAGAGACATAACCGATGCCCTTGGAAGATTTGCATGTATGCCACCAGAAGCAATAGATGCATTCTTTAAATCTAGAGAAAAAGTTGAAATGGCCTTTAATGATTTATCAATTGCTGTTGATAACTTTGGAAGATTTGAAGATTGGTTCTTGCCCAAAGAGGATACCGAATATTTTATCCACGTAGACTTAGCACAAAAACATGACCACTGTGCTGTTGCAATGGCACATATAGATAAATGGGTTAATGTAAAAGTTACCGATACTTATTCTCAACCAGCTCCAATTATTAAAGTTGACGTAGTTAGATACTGGACGCCAACTTCTGATAAGTCTGTAGATTTTACTGAAGTTAGAGACTATATAACCTCCTTGCGGGCGAGAGGATTTAATATTAGAGTTTGTACATTTGACAGATGGAACTCTCACGATATGATGCAGCAGCTTAAACAATATGGAATAAATACAGAAACTTTATCCGTTGCTAAAAAACATTATGACGATATGGCAATGGTAGTTTTGGAAGAAAGAGTTTCTGGACCACACATAAGGCTTTTAATTGATGAGTTATTAGAGCTAAGAATTATGAGAGACAAGGTTGACCACCCAAGAAAAGGTTCTAAAGACTTAGCGGATGCTGTTTGTGGATCAATTTTTAATGCTATAAGCCTTTCCAGGGTGGCATTTGGAGATATAGAAGTTCACGATTATTCTTCGTTAAAAAGAAAGTCTAGAGAAGAGTCTAGGGTTGATAGTCATAATCTAATAAAAGCTCCATCGCCTATGCCCCAAGAACTTAATGATGCCTTAAGTGGAATGGAGATAGTGTGAGTATTTATCAAGAAAGAGCAAAAGAATGTAAGTGTTGCACAAAACATGTGCCACTTCCAACTAGATTAAAAGAATACGACGGTAAGATAGTTTGCCCAACCACATTTGATAACATTCATGAGTATAGGCGTGTTTGGTTAGATATTGGGAAGCAGCCTCCAGGAAGTATAAGAAAACATTTTTCAGAATATGTACAACAAGTTGTGCAGGATTCTATTGACAAAAATGCTGATAAAATAATATAATTAGACTAGGCAACAGTAGCTTAGTTGGTTAAAGCCCCGAACTCATAATTCGGTAATCGTAGGTTCAAGTCCTACCTGTTGCACACCTCTGTAGCTCAGCGGAAGAGCAACAGACTTCTAATCTGTAGGTCGCTGGTTCGACCCCAGCCAGGGGTACAATTAACTAAGAAGGGGGACGTATGTCAAATAATTTTGAAGAAGATGAGGAATCTGTTATGTTACAAATTCAACATTACATAGACATCGGTGCAATAAGAATTGCTGGATTTACTGACGACGGGGAAGCAATCTTTGAATTAAATGAGGAAAGAACAAAAGAGCTAGCCCCAGAATTATGGGAAAAACATGAGAAATATGTTGACGAAGAGCTTTTGGATTTAATGGAGAATGACATGATGGAAGTAGAGTATGATGAAAATCTGATTGCTACTTTAAAATTTACCCCAGAAGGATTTCAGCTGGCAAAGCAAAAGGGTATTATTCCGCTGGAAGACATAGAAGAATTTGATTATTTGGATTTTGATGAGAAGTAGAGTAGCCCTTGTAACTGGCACCACCCTTGGCGTTGGGAACAGCTTAGTTACAAAACTTTATAATGATGGATACACTGTTATTACTACATCTAGAAACCCAGATTATTTGATAAAAAATAAAGAATCTTTTGGGTGGGGAGATGAAGTATTAATAGAAGGCCTAGAACTTACAGATTTAAAATCAATAAAATTATTATACGGAAAGTATAAGAATATAACTCTAGATCTTTTAATTAATAATGCAGCTGGAGGAAGCTACAATGAAGACGAACATGAGCTGTTTGAAGCTTTTAAATACTCATCGTTATTAAATACTGCGGGACCAGCCCAACTTACAAAATTATTTTTAGATAATTTAAAAAAATCTACAAACCCAACAGTAGTTTTTATAGCATCATTTGCTGGCAAATATTTTTACGGCGGAGACATAACTTATTCTGTTTCAAAATCTGCAGTATCGGCTATGTCTGAAATTTTCAGAATTGAGCTTATGCATTCCAATATAAAGGTTACAGAAATAAGGCCAGCAGGCATAAACACTAGGCCAGAAAATCCTAATTTAAACCTGCTGGATACAGATGATGTTGTTGATGCAATAATGTGGGTATCGAGTCTGCCTAAACATTGTAATATTGATTTAATCGAGATGTCACCAATAGTAAACAAGAAATACTCATAACTAAAAATCAAAATGATTTTTAATTTAATTAAAAAAGGATAAATAATGTTTGAATATTATGTAAAGAAAGTTACTAAGGTTGTAGATGGGGATACAATTGATGTAGAAATTGATCTAGGTTTTGATATATCATTTAGTTCAAGAGTAAGGTTAGCTGGAATAGATACTCCAGAAAGCCGCACAACAGACAAGATGGAAAAAGCACTAGGATTAGAAGCAAAAGCTTATCTTAAGCATGAAATAGAGGCAGCTAAATCTGTTGTAATTAAAACAGAAAAAATGGATTCATCTGAAAAATATGGAAGAATTCTAGGATGGGTGTTCCTTGATGGAGCATTAGTATCATTAAATGAAAAAATGATTGCAGATGGATACGCTTGGGGTTATATGGGAGAAACAAAGGTTAAAGACTTTGATGCATTGGCAAAAGCTAGGGCTAAATCTAAAAAATAACTTGCAATTATAGTTTGCAAAATGATATAATATATTGGTGTCCGCCAAATGGGGTCACTAATTTAACTCGCTTAAAAGGAGCAAAAATGGTAACAAATTTCGCCATGGATCTTTTCAAGGATCCATTTTTTATTGGTTTCAACCGAGAGTTGGAACGATTTAACAGTCTAAGTAAAGTAAACAATACAGCATTCCCGCCGTATGATTTGCTAAAGCTTGACGAGGATAACTATCAGCTGTCACTAGCAGTTGCTGGATTCACAAGAGATAATCTAACTGTATCTATTGAAGACGGAAGTCTATGGATTACAGGTGAAATCAAAGAGGTAATAGACGCAGAAGTTGTTCATAAAGGAATAGCTGCACGTAAGTTTACAAGAATCTTTGAGCTTAGTGAATACATGGAAGTATCCAATGTCGAGCTGAAGGATGGAATGCTACACATTAATGTAGTAAGAAACATCCCAAAGGAAAAGCAACCAAAAGTCCTAAAAATTAAATAACAAAATGAGACCTGGGTATGTCCTAAAACTGCCCACTAATATTAAGGGATAGTAATGCCAGTATACGAATACAAATGCTCATATGATGAGTCTCATGCAACTATGTCAATACATAGATCAATTACGGATAGCGATCCAGGTTATACATGTGTTGAATGTGAGTCGGAAATGACAAGAACATTTACACCGTTTGGTATACAATTTAAGGGCAATGGCTTTTATAAAACAGATAATCCGAAGTAGTTTAAACTAAAATTCTGCTATAATTACTAAGTAAACAAAAATATTGTTTTACTTAGGGGATACCTAGTTGACTAGAAAGATTCAGTACTTTTTAACCAGTCTATTTATTGTGGGCTGGCTTTTTCTTTTCGGACCAAGCGTTGCTTACGGTGATGAAGTTCCAGCACCCGCCGAACAAGTTGTAGTAAGCCCTGCACAGGCTGCAGTTAATACAGCGCTTGCAACAGCAACCACAGAAGTAGCCCAAGCAGCACAAGCCTCAGATACAGCAACAGCAACTATTGCGACTGCAGTACAGGCAGTAAATACATCTAACACAGCCGTAGCTGCAGCAACTACTGCAGTAACTGCAGCTACTACTGCGGTGGCGGAAGTATCAAATGTATCTACGGCAGTGGAAACAGCAACTGCGGTTACACAAGCAGTTACATCAACCGTAACGGCTGTTACACAGGCAGTAGCGGCAATCCCAGTAAGCTCTACAACTCAAACACCAGAGGTTGCTACAGCACAGGCAGCAGTTACAGCAGCCTTGCCTGTTGTTGAGTCTGCAACTACAACAGTTATAGCAACAGCAACCCCTTTAATGACAGAAACGCCAACCACGGTTGCTCAAGTAGCTACGGCAATTGCAGTAGAAGTTGCACAATCAGAGACTGCAACAACTTTAATTCAAGCAGCACAAACAGCAATAGATACATCCACAGCTACAATTGCAACGGCAACTACTGCGGTAGCAGCAGTAACTCCCGCAACTACAGAGGCACAAACACAGTTAACTCAGGCAAATGTTGCTATTAATAATGCTCAAGATGCAGTCAATGCATTGGTAGCAACAATTGGAACAACATCAAATGTTTTAGCAAATACAGATGATGCTGGTGTTCGTATGAACCTTCCATTTAATTTACAAATGGGTGGAGTAACATATTCAAATGTTTATGTTGGATCTAATGGAACAATTATGTTTGGAGTAAATCAAGGTACAAACTACTCTTCTACACCTACCGCTCCTTCTATTTCTATAGCAGGGTATGACTGGACTACATGGAGTAATGGCTCGGGAGTTACCTATTCAACAACTACAAACACTCTTTCAGTGGCCTGGGATGTTCGCCCATATCCACAAGTAACAGCCGAAACACAGATGACACAGATTAGATTTAACGCGGATGTAAACCCTGCAGATGGCGCATGGGCAGCCGATGTAAGTGTAACTGGACCTATACCAAATGGTGCTAGATTTAATGTTCGTCAAACTACCAATGGAACAGTTACACCTATTGTTGATACAAATTCTGGTACTGGGTTTAATGGGACTATTAGTCAAGGTGCCGCATTCGTACCAGTTCCAGATTCAAGTACTGTAGTAATACAAACAGCCATTGATGTCGCTAATGCACAAATTGCTACATTAAACTCAGCAGTTACGGCAATTGTTGCAACAAATACAGCAAATACAACAGCCGCAGCAGCAATTCCTGTAATTGCTACTGTTTCTGCAAATACTGTAACTGCATTAACAACAGCAACTACAACATTAACTGAAAAAGTAACGGCCCTTGCTACAGTTTCTGTTGCAGTTGAAACTGTAGCAACTGCTCCAACAATAATTGCAGCAGCACAAACAGTAATTGAGTCTTGTCCAGCACCTATTCCAGTCTTGCCACCACCACCTCCCCCAATACCCGACCCAACACCAGATACATCAGCACAAGATGCAGCAAATGCAGCGGCACAGGCTGCAGAAGCTGCGGCAACAGCACAGGCTGCAATAGATGCCCAAGCACAAGCAGATGCTCAAGCGGAGCAAGCAGCAGCAGAGGCGCAAGCCCAGGCAGATGCACAGGCTGCACAAGATGCTGCAGAAGCGCAAGCAGCAGCAGAGGCGCAAGCCCAGGCAGATGCACAGGCTGCACAAGATGCTGCAGAAGCGCAAGCAGCAGCAGAGGCGCAAGCACAAGCAGATGCACAGGCTGCACAAGATGCTGCAGAAGCGCAAGCAGCAGCAGAGGCGCAAGCCCAGGCAGATGCACAGGCTGCACAAGATGCAATCGCAGCACAAGAGGCAGCGGATATACAGGCAGCATTAGATGCTCAAGCACAAGCAGATGCACAGGCTGCACAAGAGGCTGCTGAGGCACAAGCCCAACAGGATGCACAGGCACAAGCAGAAGCAGATGCACAAGCACAAGCAGATGCTGAGCAAGCAGCAATAGAAGCAGAACAAGCAGCATTAGATCAAGGTACAGAAGAAGCGGTAAACAATACTGTTGATGATGCCTTAGCAGATGGCAAACTAGATTCAACAGAAGTGGCAGATATTGCAGATGTTATGGCAGCAGATGGAGAAATTGATGCAAAAGAAACTAATCAATTAATTAATGCATTAGCAGAAGATGGAAAAGTTTCAATATCAGATCAACAATCTGTGCTAGATGCCCTTGCATCAGATGGTAATGTTTCAAAAGAAGATGTTGCAGCAATTGTTGCATTGGCAAGTTCAGACGGCAAATTATCTCAGGCAGAAAAAGAAATTGTTGCGGATGCATTAATACAATCAGTTCCAGAAGGTGAAAATCTTACAAAGGAACAAGTGGCAGATGCTGGAATTAAATTAGCAGATTTACCACCACAGACTCCAGTTGATATTCGCACATCTGAAAATGGTGATTCAGTTGTAATCACAGCAGAAGTTGCAGTTCAAGTTGAGTTAGTATCAGATCCAGCAGCATTTGTGGCAGAATTATTTAATGACCCAGGAGCAGCATTAGAAGCACTTGGCAGTATTGGTGCTGATATGACAGCAGGCGAAAGAGAAGAAGCAACAAAAATGGTTGTGGCTACAGTAGTAGCAACAGGAGCAGCATTAAATGCTGTTGGCGCTGCAGCAGGCGCATCCACTGGAGGATCTACAGGAGGCTCACGCTCTGGCGGAGGCAATTCTGGAGGATCAGGTGGAGGAGGAGCCTCTGGCGACTCTAAGGGAATAAGGAGAAGAAAAAATGATTAATTATATTAAAAAAGTATTTCAAGATATGATTGACCAGCTATGGACACTTCTAGGTATGTTTATTGCCTGGGTAGTTCTTGATGGATCCGCAAAGACGATAGTAGGTTATGCAATTATATGTACATTAATTGCGTGGGCAGTTACTTATCCGATTAGAAATAGAGATGATGAATAATGGCAAAAGCAAATATAGAACAAACAACACAGGTAGGCTCAGGAGCAATTGCAAACATCAATAATATCGTAATGCGTATTATTGCAGTATTTGCAGCATCTGGATTATCAGTAATTGGAGCAGGAGCAATTGTAGGAATTGAAACCTACAAGGCAGTTATATTGGCTGGAACTTTAGGGGTAGCAACAGTAATAGAAAAGCTTGCCCGAGGATTTCTAGATGATGGAAAACTGACAATATCAGAAATTAATTCAGCCTTTTCAGCAGTAGATAAAAAGGCTAATAAACTGTAATACTAGTAAACAATCACAAAAATGGTATAATATTCCTATGACACAAGGTCTTTAATCGATTAGGAGAATAATATGACAGCAGCACAAGGATCAGCAGCAAGGCTAGTAGAAGTCGCATTGGCAGAAGTTGGAACCATTGAGGGACCAAA
>Ga0209086_10000089_pt1 | contig 81987 bp, 67 predicted proteins | sample M_130207_XF_Meta_FD_187312 | JGI IMG/M metagenome (GOLD analysis project Ga0209086, IMG submission 187312) | Freshwater microbial communities from Lake Montjoie, Canada to study carbon cycling - M_130207_XF_MetaG (SPAdes) (version 2) | ecosystem: Environmental > Aquatic > Freshwater > Lake... | reverse complement strand
TCCGGTGAAAGCCGCTGCTCCGGCCAAGAAAGCCGCCGCTCCGGTGAAGGCCGCTGCTCCGGCCAAGAAAGCCGCCGCTCCGGTGAAGGCCGCTGCTCCGGCCAAGAAAGCCGCTGCTCCGGTGAAGGCCGCTGCTCCGGCCAAGAAAGCCGCCGCGCCCGCCAAGAAAGTTGCTACCCAAAAGTAGTCAGCTCTTCGGCACTTAGTTAACTTCGTACCATCCAGACGGCCCCGGCTTCCACCGGGGCCGAAATCATTTTTGGGCCCTGTTTACCGGCGTTCCGGCTTCTCCAGCAACAACGCCCGAAAGCTCTCGCCGATATCGAACAACAGAGTCTTTAACTGGAGTCGCCGCGCCGCATCGCCCTCCAGCTCGAGGAACGCAAAGTGATCCGCTTCCCCGATCCGCAGAAGGAACGAGCCCATCGATTCCTCGTGCACCGTTCGAAAGCCCAGTCGATGCGCCGTCTCCTGTAGCGTCGAAAAGGGCACATGCGCCGTGATGTCCTGCTCACCCGGATTGCCGAGCACGTCCTCCACGGCCTGATGCTTCCGGTATCCCATCAATGACCCTTGCGGAAATCGAATCTGCTCCCGCTGCGTGTACCCATAGTCGAGCACCAGTAGGTAACCGCTCGACATCCTTGCGGCCATATTCGATAGCTCTGTCGCCAGTCCCACCGGTCGTTCGACGCGCTCGATGCGCTCATCAATTCCTTCGATCGCCAAGCCCTCCCCGGGCGTCCACATAAATCCATCGCTATCGCACCCCACGAGCAACTCGCGCCACGCCTCTCCCTCGCGCTCGGCGACGTCCACCACCAACGCATCAAAAAATTCGTGAGCTAAAATCATCCCCCGGAAAGACTCCGGCCACCTGCCATACGCCACGTCTAGCGGAATATATTCCATCCCCGCAAACGACTCCCGCAACGCCGCCCGACCCGCGCCTGGCTGTACGATCGTCGTGATCCCATGCTGCTCGCAGAACCGCCGCAGCAACAGTCCGAACGTCGGCTGCAACTGCTCAGCGGTATAGAAGTCTCCTTCCTTGCCGAAGTGATCCCGCCGATAGTAACCCGCCGTCGGATCGTACAGCGCTACCTCCATAAACCGGGAGAACGGCAGTGGCCCGCGGGCAGCGATCTCAGCGCGAAGTAGCGTAGCAATATCCATACCTATTTCCAGAGTGCCACGAGGGTGCTCGCTCTTTGTCTCCAGAGAGAATACAATAACCAGCCATGCTCCCTGCATACATCAGCCAAACCAAACCGAACCCCGTCTCGAATCGGGCACCGTGGTACACGAATACCGCTCCCACCTACGCGGGGGTGTTCCTCTGGATCGTGTTCTATCAGACGATGGCCCAAGGTACGATCGACCGGGCCAGCCTCGGAGCCTGCATCGCCGCCCTCGCCGCCGCTGGCCTCATCTGCTATGCCCTCTTCTACTACGTGCCCGGCATGCTTGGCATGAAGACCGGCTACCCGCTCTACGTCATCGGCAGTTCCACCTTCGGAACCCTCGGCGGCTACCCCTTGCCCGGACTCTTCATGGGTCTGTTGCAAGTTGGCTGGTTTGCCGTCGGCACCTTTACCTCCACACGATTCATCCTGATGGGCCTCGGCATGGATGCCACCCCCGGCTCCCCGACCTTCTGGATTGTCGCCGCCCTCTGGACCTACCTCATGGGTTCTATCGGCATTCTCGGCATCCAATACGTAGCCCGGGCTTCTCTCTTCCTCAACGCCATTCCCCTGCTCATGATTCTCGTCGTCTTCTTCCGCGTTCAGGGCGGTATTAGCCAGCACCCGGTCCCCACCCAGACCGACACCTGGGGCGCCGTCGCCACCATCCTCCAAACCGTCATCGGCTTCTTCGCCACCGCCGGTGCGGCCGGCGTCGACTTCGGCATGAACTCCCGCAATGGCAAGGACGTCCGCATGGGCGGCCTCGTCGGCATCGCTGGAGCCATCCTCATCGCGGGCGGCCTGCCTCTCTTGTCTGTCGCCGGTGCGAGGGCGCTGAACCCCGCCATCACCAGCTACAGCTACGACGCCGTCATCGGCTCCATGGGCGGCACCATGGCCTCTTCCATGTTCCTGCTCTTCGCCCTGGCCTCCATCGTTCCCGCCTGCTTCTGCGCCTTCATCGCTGGCAATAGTTTCGCCACGATGCTGCCCGGCGTCTCCCGTTCTCTGTCGACCTTGGTCGGCGTCACTATCGCGCTCGTCCTCGCCGGCACCGGCGTGGCCGCTGATCTCCCCGGTGTCTTCGGCTTGGTCGGTGCCTCCTTCGGGCCCATCTGCGGAGCCATGGTCGCCGACTATCTGCTGAGTGGCGGCAAGTGGGCCGGCCCGCGGGAAGGCATCAACTGGGCCGGCTACGGCGCTTGGGCCATCGGCTTCGTCGTCGGCATCTCCCCGGCCCTGGGCCTAAAGCTCGGCGTCGAACCGCTCGCCCTGGCGAGCTTCGTTGTCGGCTTCGTCGTCTATGCCGCCATGGCCAAAGCGGGCCTGGAGCCGAAAATCGTCACCGAAAAGTTGGCGATGGCGGCGGGGCAAAGCTAGTCGCCCCCCAGCCAAAGTCCTGTTCGACGGTGCCGGCCCAGGCCGACACTGTCGAACTCGTCTTGCTCACCCTGCCAGACTGCCCCGAGCAAGCGAAGCGCCTCGTCGATGGAGCCACCACTTCGCCCTCGTGCCACACCGTTGTCATCCGGCAGCCCGCCCCGCCGAAAGACCCCCTTCGACAAACGGAATCTGCCGCCCTTCAGAAAGCGTTGCCGCTCGCCCTGCAAGCTCCGCCGTTAGCTTTTGTGGTGCGGAAGGTCGGCTGAAGCCACAGAGCGCGTTGTAGGGCAACGTAAGGCCCACTGGGGGGCCGACCATCGCCCAGTAGCGCGTACAGCACGTACGCCATCCCTACGCCTTCGGCTTCCGCTTCGGAGCCGGCCGGTGCTTAATTACAATCGGCGTCCCAATGTACCCGAAGTGTTTCCGGAACAGATTTACGAGCTGCCGTTCCGCCGAAAAGTGCATTTCTCGCCGATCCGTAAACACCACAAACGTTGGCGGCCGCAGCGATGCCTGCGTCACATACTTGATCTTCGTATCCGGCTTCAACTCCACCATCGCGCAGAACCGATTCAGTTCGCCCGTTGTCACCCGATGGTTCGACCACTTATACGCCAGCTCGATCATGTCGTAAAGCTGCGTAATCCCCAAATTGTTCTTCGCCGAAATAAACGCAATCTGCGCAAACTCCAGAAACTTCAACTCGTCGCGCAGCTTCTGCTCAAAGTCCGCCTTTTTCTTATTTGGCGCGATATCCCACTTGTTTACGACGATGATAATCGCCCGACCCGCCTCATGGGCATACCCGGCGATATGCGCGTCCATGTTCATGATCCCTTCGCTGGCGTCGATGATGATCAGTGCCACGTTGGCCATGCGGATGTTCCGCTGCGCCATCACGACACTGAGCTTTTCGGCATCGGCAACCGTCTTCCCTTTCCGCCGGATACCCGCCGTATCCACGAACACAAAATCTGTTCCGCCGTGGTGAACTGTTTCGTCAACTGAATCCCGCGTCGTCCCCGCCACCGGACTCACAATACTCCGGTCCGACCCCACCACCGCGTTGATCAACGTCGACTTGCCGACATTCGGCCGCCCGATGATCGCCACCTTGATCTTCTTCACGTCCGCCGGCTCTTCGTCGCCCACCTCCACCTTCTGCTCGATGGGGAAGTCTTCGGTCACGTAGTCGAGCAGTTCGTGGATCCCCACTTTATGCTCCGACGATACGGCGAACAGCGGCTCGATACCCAACTCATAAAAGCCCATCGTCAGCTTGTGGCTCTTCTCGGTGTCGATCTTATTCACCGCCAGCACCACCGGCTTACCCAACTTCTTCAGCATCTTCGCCAAATCGCGGTCCGCCGACGTGATCTCCGTCCTTCCGTCAATCAGGAACACCACCCAAGACGCCGCATCCAACGCGAACTTAGCCTGCTTCAGAATCTCCGAAGGGATCAGGTCGTGATCGTCCGGAATGATTCCCCCCGTATCAATAATTTCGAATTTACGGCCGCGATGCGTCGTGATGCCACTGATGCGGTCTCGCGTAATGCCCGGCTCATCGTGAACGATCGAGCGACGGGTCCCAGTAACGGCATTAAAAAACGTCGATTTGCCGACGTTAGGCCGCCCGACAATAACTACGATCGGAAGACCTGCGGGTTTAACCATAACTTCATTATTGCAGTCCCAGCGGTGTGCGATGCTGCAAATGATGAGAAGACGCGATTTGTTCCCCCTAACCTTCGGCGTTCCAGCCCTCTTACAGGCCCGGCCCCTCACCGAGCAAGGTGCCTCGGTCGGCGACGTTCACTCCGGTACCGCTCTCGTCTGGAGCAGAGCCGACCGGCCTTCGAAGATGCGCGTTAGCTGGGGAACTTCGGATCGCGGCGAACGAACCGTCGTCCCCGGACCCTACTGCCTCGATGTCTCCGATTTCACCGGACGCATCCCTCTCGAAGGGCTCCCAGATGGGCAAAAAATAATTTATGAAGTGACGTTCGAAGATCTCGACACCCGCGCCGTCAGTGCCCCCATCACCGGTTCGTTCTCCACCCCCGGCCGCGGCGACGTCCGCTTCTGCTGGGGTGGCGACACCGTCGGCCAGGGCTGGGGCATCAATCCCGAATTCGGCGGCATGAAAATCTACGAGACCATGCGCAAGACGCAGCCGAACTTTTTCATCCACTCCGGCGACACCATTTACGCCGATGGACCCGTCCCCGCCGAAGTGAAACTCAAAGACGGCACCTTCTGGCGCAACGTCACCACGGAAGCCAAAAGCAAGGTGGCCGAAACCCTCGCCGAATTCCGCGGCGCCCATCTCTACAACCTCATGGACGCCAATGTTCGCCGCTTCCACAGCGAAGTTCCACAAATCTGGCAATGGGACGACCACGAGGTGATGAACAACTGGTCAGACTCGAAGGACATCCGCGACGACGCCCGCTACAAGGAAAAAAGCGTTCCCCTGCTCATCGCCCGCGGCGAACGCGCCTTCCGCGAATACGCCCCCATCGGTGCGGGTTCCAAGGTCTATCGCCATATCCCTTACGGCCCTCTCGTCGATGTCTTCGTCGTCGATATGCGAAGCTATCGCGGCCCCAATACCTTTAACCGCGAAGAAGCCGAGACCGCCTTCCTCGGTCGCCCCCAAGTCGACTGGCTCCTCAAAGGCCTCCGCGAATCGAAAGCCGTTTGGAAGATCATCGCCGCCGACATGCCCATCGGCCTACTCGTCCCCGACGGCCGAGACGACCAGAAGCGGTCCAGCTTTGAAGCCACCGCCAATGGCAACGGCCCCGCCCTCGGCCGCGAAATCGAAATGGCGCGGCTCCTCACCGGCATTAAACAAGCCGGCATCCAGAACACCGTCTGGCTCACTGCCGACGTTCACTACACCGCCGCCCATCACTACCATCCCGATCGCGCCCAATACAAGAACTTCAACCCCTTCTGGGAGTTCATCGCCGGCCCACTAAACGCCGGCACTTTCGGCCCCGGCCAAACCGACGACACCTTCGGCATCGAAGTTGTCTACGCCAAAGCACCGCCCAAAGGCGAGGCGAATCTGCCGCCCAGCGCCGGAATGCAGTTCTTCGGCGACGTCGAAGTATCCGCCAAAACCCGCGCTTTGACCGTCACCTTGCGGGATCTTATGGGAAATGCTTTGTTTTCAAAGGAGTTACAATCGACAAAGGTGAGAAATCGTGCGTAACGTGCGAGAATGGTAGGGTTGTCTCAAGAACTAACCAGAAATATCGCCATCATCGCCCACGTTGATCATGGCAAGACGACGCTCGTGGACGCTATGTTCAAACAGAGCGGCATTTATCGTGCCAACGAAGCGACGGAAGATCGCGCGATGGACTCGAACGAGCTCGAGCGGGAGCGCGGGATTACAATTCTCGCGAAAACCACTGGTGTTCGCTACAAGGAATACAAGATCAACATCTGCGACACCCCGGGTCATAGCGACTTCGGCGGCGAAGTCGAACGGGCGTTGAAGATTGTCGATGGCGTTGTCCTTCTCGTCGACGCTTCGGAAGGTCCCCTTCCGCAGACCCGTTATGTCTTGATGAAAGCACTCGAAGCGGGCTTGAAGCCCATCGTCGTCATCAACAAGATCGATCGTCCCGATGCGCGTATCCAGGAAGTTCTGAACGAGGTCTTCGACCTGTTCATCGATCTCGACGCCTCCGAAGAGCAGCTCGAATTCCCGATCGTCTACACGAACGGTAAGGCCGGCATCGCCACTCTCGATCTCGCCGTACCGGCCCTCGATCTCAAGCCTCTCTTTGAAACCGTCATCAATACCATTCCGGCACCCAAGGGCGATCCGGAAGGAACCCTGCAATTGATGGTCGCTAACCTTGACTACAGCGAATACCTCGGCCGTTTGGCCATTGGTCGCGTTTTCAATGGCACCCTGCGCACCGGCGATGACGTTTCTATCTGTAAGCTCGACGGTACGATCCAAAAAACACGCATCACCCGGATGTATACGTTTGAAGGGCTGAAGCGCGTCGACGAGACCATCGCTACCCCGGGTAGCATCCTCGCCATCTCCGGCGTCGAAGGCATCACCATTGGCGAAACCGTCTCCAGCGCCGAAAATCCCGAAGCTCTCCCCCGCATCCAAATCGACGAACCGACGATCGCCATGTTGTTCATGATCAACACGTCGCCCTTCGTTGGTAAGGAAGGCCACTTGGTCACTTCGCGCAACATGCGCGATCGGTTCGACAAGGAACTGCTCACTAACGTCTCCATCCGCATCGAAGAAGCTGGCGGTCCCGACGCCTTCAAGGTCATGGGCCGTGGCGAATTGCAACTCGCCATCCTCATCGAAATGATGCGCCGCGAAGGCTTTGAACTGATGGTCGGCAAGCCCGAAATCATCTCAAAGAAAATCGATGGCGTACTCCACGAACCCTTGGAACTCCTCGTCATTGACGCTCCGGAGCAGTTCGTCGGTGTCGTGATGGAAAAAATGGGCATGCGTAAAGGCCGCATGACCAAGATGATCAACCACGGCTCAGGCCGTGTTCGTCTCGAATTCGAAGTTCCCTCCCGGGGCTTAATCGGCATTCGCAGCGAAATGCTCACCGAAACGCGCGGCACCGCCATCATGAACTCGCTCTTCCACGGCTACGTCGAATGGCAGGGTGATATCGAAATGCGCCCGACCGGTTCCTTGATCTCGGACCGCAACGGCAAGTCGACCGGCTACGCCATCAACAATCTCCAAGAACGCGGGGTCATCTTCATTGATCCGGCCACGGAAGTCTACGAGGGCATGATCGTCGGCGAAAACTCGCGCAATCACGACCTCGACGTCAACATCGTCAAAGAGAAGAAGCTCACTAACATGCGCGCCTCCTCCGCCGACGATGCCATCCGCCTGGTTCCGCCCCGCATCCACAACCTCGAACAGGCCATCGAGTTCGTCAAAGAGGACGAATACGTCGAGGTCACTCCGAAGTCAATCCGACTCCGGAAGAAGATCCTCAAGGCCAATCAGCGCTAACTAACGGCAGATCTCGGCCAACTGGTCGAGATCTACGTTCCCGCCGGAAATCACAATCCCGACCGTCGTCACATCCGCTGGCAACTTGCCGAAAAGCGCGGCTGCCACGCCCACGGCGCCGCTTGGCTCCACCACGATTTTCAAGCGTTCCAGGCAGAATCGTACCGCCGCCCGGATCTCGTCTTCCGAAATCAACGCAATCTGCTCCACATGTTGTTGCAGAATCGGGAACGTCAGCTTCCCCGGGCTCGGCGTTCGCAATCCATCCGCGATCGTCAACGACGGCGGAATGCTCACGCGCTCGCCCTTCTGCAGCGACTGCCACACGTCGTCGGCCAACTCCGGCTCCGCCCCAAACATCCGAATTGCCGGGTTGATTCCCTTCGCCGCCACACAGCATCCCCCCAACAGGCCGCCACCGCCCGTGCACGCCACCATCGCCTCTAATCCAGGGACCTCGGCCAACAACTCCAACGCCGCAGTCCCCTGCCCGGCGATCGTCAACACGTGGTCATACGGCGGAATCACCGCCGAACCCGTCTTCTCCGCCAAATCCCGGCAAATCTCTTCCCGGTCTTCTTTCAGCCGGTCGTAGGAAACGATGGTTGCCCCGGCTCCCGCCGTAGCCGCCATCTTGGCGCGCGGCGCGTCCGAAGGCATCACCACCGTGGCCTTCGTCCCTGCCCGGGCTGCCGCCAGCGCCACGGCCTGCGCGTGATTGCCTGACGAATAGGCCAGCACCCCCCGGCTCAGCTCCTCCGGCGTCAACGAAAAGACGAAATTGCAGGCGCCCCGGAACTTAAACGCCCCACCTACCTGAAAATTCTCGCACTTCAAGTAGATCCGCTTCCCGGTCTCCCGGTCCAGCGTCTTGGACGTCAAAACCGGCGTCCGGTGCGCCCACGGCGCAATCCGTCCCGCCGCCGTCTGAATGTCTGAAAATTGAATGGCTAGCATGACTGATCCTAGTGCCGAGTCTCAAGATATTGTCCGGAGGTTGCGTCCACGAACACGCTTTCCGCACTCGTTCCCACGCTCTCGCCATAGATCACCCGCCACGCCACCGTATTGTGGCGCTCGCTCGCCTCCAGCAAAAAGCTCACCGTAACGTTTGGGTGCTTTTTCAAGTACTCTGCCGTCTTCTCGGCCGCCGTCTTGAACGCCGCATCCGAGTCGATCTTCAGCGCCGCCATCGGAAACGACTTCGTCCGCGGATTCAGGCCATCTTCCTTATCGCCAAACGTACCCTGCCGAATGTTCCCCGGCGCGTCCACCGCCGAATAGGTGAATGTCTTGGTCGCCTGCCGCGAAGCCGAGGCGAACGTAACCTGCCATGCGCCACTCTTTCCCGGGGTCCCCTTCACTTCAGCCAGGTTGATGCTCGTCAGCTTCACCCCTCGGGCGTCCGCCGCCCACGCTCTCGCCCCTACGTACATGTGGAAAAAGGCCCACTGTCCCGTTACCGCCTCCGGGGCCTTCACCGGCTCCTTCGTCGCCACCTTCTTCGGAGCATCGCCGCAACCCGCCAGCAGCGCCAGACCAATCAAGGGAACCATTCTGAAGATTTGCATCACCACTTCCCTCCAGAATATCAGCAGTCGGCCATTTTCGACTTTTTCCGCCGGCTCCGCGTCTCTACAATCAGAAGTGCTGAGGAGCACCTGTTCGATTGATCTTCCGAGAAGCCGAAGACCGCGATCTTATCCGCAAGGCACAGCAAGGCAATATCGACGCCTACAACATGCTGGTCTCGCGCTGGGAGAAGCGCGTCTATAACTACCTTCTCCGATTGGTCCGCAATCGGGAAGATGCGTTGGATCTCTGCCAGGACGTGCTGCTGAAGGCCTACCAGAATCTCCGTAAGCTCGAAGATGTCGAACGGTTTGCCTCCTGGCTCTTCCGTATCGCCCACAACGAAGCCTATTCCCTGCTTCGCCGAAAACGCCCCGAGAACGATGATATTGACCCCGTCGCCTCGGAAATCGCCGCCACTTTGCCTCCCGGCCCCAGCATGTTGCCCATGGAGACGGCCCTCGCCGTCGCCGCCGCCCTCCGCCGCTTAACCCCGGACCAACGCGAGGCCGTCGTTTTGAAGGTTTATCAAGGATTCAAGTTTGAGGAGATGGCCGAAATACTCGAATGCCCGGTCTCCACCGTCAAGTCCCGCCTCTATACGGCTTTGGACCTGTTGAAAGAAACCCTGGCCCCCATTTCCCATCGGAGTACCCTATGAGTTGTTCACCGTTTGATCTACGTGATTATGTGTTCGGAGAGCTCGACTCCGCCCAAGCCCGATCGGTCGAAATGCACGGTCGCCAATGCGCTGCCTGCGCGGACGAATTGGCTCAACTGCGCATCACCAAAACCGCTCTGTTCTCCCTCCGCGACGAAGAGATGCCCCGCCGCATCGCCTTCGTCTCCGACCAAGTAATCACCCCGCATATCTGGGAAGCGCGGTGGTGGCAAGCCTGGTGGAACTCCGCCCCGCGCCTCGGCTTCGCTTCGGCCGCCCTGCTCTCCATGGCCATCCTCGCCCATGCCCTCATCCAGCGCCCCGTTGCCCCCACCGCTCCGGCCGTCGTCACCGCCCAGGTCGACCAATCGCTCATCGACCAGCGTGTCGCCGCAGCGGTCGCGAAGGCCGTTGCCAACCTCGACGCCCAGCAACAGACTCGTCTCGCCTCCACGGTGCAGCAGGTGGAAAAACGCTACTCCGCCCTCCGTCAGGAGGACCTCATGACCCTCGAAGCCAGCTTCAATCTCAACAACCAGAAGCAGAAGGCCCGTTACGCCTCGCTCATGCGCGAAGCCAGCACCTTTGCCAACGGCGGTGTCCAGTGACCCGTTTCGCCACCGCCATTGCCCTCTGCACCCTGCTCCACGCCGCCTCCGTCAGTCGTACCACCATCACCGGCGCCGAGGAATCTCTCAACCGCCGCCTCAAGTCGCTTGTCCCCGGCGAACCCTATCTCGTCCTCGGCGAAGCCCATGGCGTCTACCTCGACGGCTACGGTGCCGTCTTTACGGCCAGCGTCAATCTTGTCGAAGGACCCAACGTATCGCCCTTTCGCCAGGCTATCTCCGCCAAAGAACGGGCCGATCTCCGCCAACGAAAGCTCGACCGGCTCGTTAAGCTCCGGGGAGTCATGCGCGAAGCCCTGGTCGTCTCCGCCGGCATGCTCGATACGGTTCCGATTAACGAACAAATCGTTGTCTCCGTCGCCCTGCCCCGCTATCACTGGGAAGACACCGCCGGTCTCCCCTCTCAAATCGTGATGCAGGCCGCCCGCCTTGCCCTCGTCAATCTGCAAGTAAACCCGCCCAAGGATGATGCCGCCTTCCTCGCCGCTATCCACACGAGAGAGAACTAATGCGCCTTGGCGAAATCCTGATGGCCAAGAAGTTGGTCTCCGAAGAAGATCTTGATAAAGCCCTGGAACTCCAACGCGAACGCGGCGAAAAAATCGGCAAAATTCTCGTCGACCTCGGCTTCATCGCCCATCGCGACATCCTCGCCGCCCTCAGCGAACAGCTCCAACTACCCCTCGTCACGATCGAAGGCACGCCCTTCTCTGCTCCCGAACTCCAGGGCCTCTCCCCCCGCTTTCTCCGCCAATCCCGCTGCCTCCCCTACGGGATGTCCGACCAAGGCCTCACCCTAGCCATGGCCGATCCGCTCGACTTTGAAACCATCGCCGCCGTCCGTGGCTTCACCGGCATGAAGGTCCAGCCCGTTCTCGCCGCGGAAAACGAACTGCTCGAAGCCATCGATAAACACTACGGCGAATCTGCCGCTCGGCAAGACACCGGCGACGAGTTCGGCAACGAAGACGGCAAAGCTGATCTGGAACAGCTCCGCGATATGGCCAGCGAAGCGCCGGTCATCCGTACCGTCAACGCCATCATCGCCTCCGCCGTCGAAAAACGCGCCAGCGATATTCACCTCGAACCTTACGAAAAAACCTTCCGCATTCGCTTCCGCATCGACGGCATTCTCTACGAGCAGGAAACCCCGCCCAAAGAAATGAAGTTCGCCCTCATCAGCCGCCTCAAGCTGATGGCCCGCCTCAACATCGCCGAACGCCGCCTCCCGCAGGACGGCCGCATCAAAGTCAAAACCCTCGGTCGCGAGGTCGATCTCCGCGTCTCCACCCTGCCCACGCTCTACGGCGAATGCGTCGTCATGCGTCTCCTTGACCGCTCCGCCGGCGACAACTTCTACGACCTCCGCAAGCTCGGCTTCTCCCAGCAAATGCTCGACCGCATGGAGTTTTATACCAGCCTGCCCCACGGCATCATGTTCGTCACCGGGCCCACCGGCAGCGGCAAATCCACCACGCTCTATTCCGCTCTCAAGCGCATCAACGGCGCCGACCGCAAAATCATCACGATCGAAGACCCCGTTGAATACCAGATGGACGGTATCAACCAAATTCACGTCAACAACCAAATCGGCCTCACCTTCGCCAGCGGTCTCCGCCACATCATGCGGCAGGATCCGGACGTCATCATGGTCGGCGAGGTCCGCGACCGGGAAACCGCCGATGTCGCCATCCGCTCCGCCCTCACCGGCCACTTCGTCTTCTCGTCGCTCCATACCAACGACGCTCCCAGCGCCGTCACCCGCCTCGTCGACATGGGTGTCGAAAACTACCTCATCTCCTCCTCCGTCGTCAGTATCCTCGCCCAACGTCTCGTCCGCCGCATCTGCCCCCAATGTCGCCAAGTCTCCGGCACCGCCATGCGCCCGGAAGGCTACGAGGTCGAATGCTACCGCGGTCGCGGCTGTGATGCCTGCAATGGCTCCGGCTACTCCGGTCGCCTCGGCATCTTTGAACTCATGGAGATGCACGACGACATTCGAAAACACATCATGGCCAATGAAGACTCCATCGTCATCGCCGCCACCGCGCGCCGCCTCGGCATGCGAACCCTGCGCGAAGACGGCTGGGACAAAGTCGAACACGGCGTCACCACGCCCGACGAAGTCCTCCGCGTCACCCAGGACTTCTAATGGCCTCCTCGTTCCACTTCAAGGCCGTTACCCCCGATGGCAAAACCCGCACCGGCACCATCACCGGGGAAAACGATAAGTCCGTCGCCCGCGAACTCCGTAAGCAAGGGCTCATGCCCGTCTACGTCGGCCTGGAACAAAAAAAAACCTTTGAACTCGCCCTCCCCGACTTCGGCGGTAGCCGCCGGAAAGACGTTCTGTTCTTCACGCAGGAGATGTCGACGCTCCTCAACTCCGGCGTCCCCGTCGACCGCGCCCTCCAAATCGCAACCGAACTCACCGACAAGCCTGCCTTTCGCATGGTCGTCCTCGACGTCATGCGCGTCCTCAAAGGAGGCCGCACCTTCGCCGACTCCCTCGGCACCCACCCCCTCCACTTCGGCGATCTCTACGTCAACATGGTCCGCGCCGGCGAAGCTTCCGGCTCCCTCGGCATCGTCTTTGACCGGCTTAGCGAATTCGAACGCACCCGCGACGAACTCCGCAGCTACATCATCAGCTCCATGGTCTACCCCTGCCTCCTCGTCGCCGTCGGCATCGGGTCCATCTTCATTCTCATGAACTTCGTCGTTCCCCGCTTCGCCAGCGTCTTTCAAGAAGGACGCATGGCGATGCCGCTCCCCACCAAGCTCATGCTCGAAGCCAGTCGTATCACCCAAACTTACGGTTGGATGGTCGGCCTCGCCCTCACCGTTGGCTTCGTCTTTCTGCAAGGCTTCATTCGTACGACCAATGGCCGCATGTGGTGGGACACCTTCCGCCTCAAAATCCCCCTCCTCGGCGACGCCCTCCGCAAAGCCGAAACCGCCCGCTTCGCACGTGCCATGGGTACCCTCATCGCCAATTCCGTCCCCCTCGTCCAGTCCCTCAACATCGCCGGTGCCATCCTGAACAACAAACGCATCGCCGCTGCCATTGAGCCCATCGCCCTCGGCGTCAAACGCGGCGAAGGTCTTGCCGTCCCTGTCCGCCGCGCCGCCGTCTTCCCCTCGTTAGCCGCCCACCTCTTGAGCGTCGGCGAAGAAACTGGCAAACTCGATCAGATGTTCTTGCGCATCGCGGACGTCTTCGAAGAAGAGACTAAATCCGCCATCAAGCGCTTCACAAGCTTATTTGAACCGATGATCATCCTGGTGATGGGCATTCTAATCGGCGCCCTCGTGCTGAGTATGTTGCTCGCCATCACCAGCATTAACGATGTCGCGGTGTAGGAGTAAAAAAAATGCAGAGAAGAAGAAAAACGCAGTCCGGCGTCACCCTCATCGAAATGCTGGTCGTAGTCACGATCATCGCCCTCTTCGTCGCCGTCGTGGGACCCAAAATGCTCAAACGAGCCGACGGCGCCCGCGTCACCGCCGCCCGCCAACAGATCAGCGCGTTCGGAACCGCCCTCGGTGCCTACAAGCTCGATACCGGCACCTATCCGACCTCCGAACAAGGCCTCGCCGCGCTGAAAGCCCGACCCGAAAACGTCGCCAACTGGCAAGGCCCCTATATGCAGGAGATTCAGACCGATCCCTGGCAGAAGGCCTACATTTATAACTTCCCCGGCGAACACGGCGACGAACCCGATATCATCTGTCTCGGGGCCGACGGCGTCCCCGGCGGAACCGATATCAACGCCGATGTTGTGAGCTGGAAAACGAAGTGAACCAGCGGTCGCAGCGCGGCGTCACGCTACTCGAAATGATGATCGTCACCGCCCTCATCGCGGTTGTCATCGGGGTCACTTTCCCCGCCATCAATTCGGGCATCGATTCGCTGCGCCTCCGCGCCGCCACGGACGGTATCGTCAGCCACCTTACCGCCGCCCTCAACCGCACCGAACGCCGCCAACTCGCGATGGAAGTCGGCATCTTCCGTCAGGAAAATCTCATGCGGTTCATTTCCGCCGACGGCAGCTATCGCAAGCAATTCGATATGCCCGAAGGCGTTACCATCACCGGCATCCTCCCCGCGGTCCCCGGTCTCGACCCCAACGCCCCTCGCCTGTTCCTCCTCCACCCCGGCGGCGTCATCCCCCGCGTCGTCGTCGAACTCACCAACCGCCGCGGCGCGAAACGCCTTGTCAGTGTCGACCCCATCACCGGAACCGCCCAAACCCAAGTGGTTCCCTAATGAAGCGCAAATCCACCGCCGGTTTCACCCTCCTCGAAGTCCTCGTCGCCAGCGTCATCATGGCCGTCGCCATCACCGGCCTGCTTTCGAATCTCACCCTCTCCCTCCGCACCGCCGCCCGCCTCACCGAATACGACCGCGCCGCCCTACTCGCCCGCCACAAAATGGACGAACTGCTGCTCCTGCCCCCGGTTCCAACCCAACAGATGGTCGAAGGCCGTTTCGATATGACCCAATCCGGCGGCCGTCGAAGCCGGCTGGAAGCCCGCTCCGGCATCTTCGAAGCCCCGCCCGGTGCCGGCCCCGGCGTCGAAATCCTCGAACGCGTCGAACTCCAAATCTGGTGGAATCAGGGCGGAAAACTCCGCACTTACCCCCTCGAAGGCTTTCGCAAACGCCTCATGATGCCCGGCGAAGCCACCAATCCCGCCGGAGGGGTCGTGCCATGAGACGTCACAACCAACGCGGCGTCACCCTCCTCGAACTCCTCATCGCCGTCACCCTCATGAGTCTGCTGAGCGGCGGAATCCTCTACGCCCTCCGTGTCGGCATCCAAGCCCTCGAAAAAACCAACAACCGCTTCCTCGCCAACCGCCGCGTCATCGGTGTCGAACGCGCCCTCCAGCAGCAACTCGCCGGACTCATGCCCGTCGGTGCGGATTGCCTCAGCCCCGATGGCGCCCCCACCGGTGCCCGCACCCGCTTTTTCGAAGGTCGCGCCCAATCGATGCGTTTCGTCACCAACTTCTCCCTGAACGAATCCTCCCGCGGCTACCCCCGTATCGTCGAATACAGCGTCATCCCCGGCAAGGACAACATAGGCCTGCGCCTCACGGTCAACGAGTCGGTCTACACCGGCCCCATCAGCCTCATGGGCCACTGCGTCGGCATGAGCCTCGATCCCGAACGCGGATTCCCGCTCCCCATCTTCCGCCGCATCGAACCCCGACCCGATAGCTTCGTCCTCGCCGACAAGATCGCCGGCGTCCGCTTCGTCTTCCTCGAAATCCTGCCCCCTCCCGTCCTTCAACGCTGGACCTCCGTCTGGTCCGCCCCCGCCTGGCCCGCCGCCATTCGCATGGAAATCGTCCCCCTCGATGCCAACCCCGGCAACCTCGACGTCGCCACCGTTACCATCCCCGTCCGCGTGACAGCCGACCCCTTCAAGAAGTATGCCGACTAAATCCCAACGCGGCGGCGCGCTGCTCACCGTCCTCTGGCTCTCCGCCGCCCTCACCGCCATCGCCTTCTCAGTCGCCACCACCGTCCGGGGCGAAACCGAGCGGACTTCCACCACTGTCGAGCAAACCCGCGCCTACTACCTTGCCACCGGCGCCATCGATCGCGCCATCCTTTGGATGCAGTGGGGCCGCAATGTCGGCCGCAATCCCGACGGCACCGCCCGCTTCTGGGCCCCCGGTATCTCCAGCCTCCGCATGCCCTTCCCCTCCGGCTACGCCGAGGTCGAAGTCATTCCCGAATCCTCCAAATACAACATCAACTCCGTCACTCCCGTCGACCTGCAACGACTGCTCCTCAGCCTCGGACTCGACCCCAATCGCACCCAGGAATTGACCGCCGCCATCATCGACTGGCGCCAACCCTCCCCGGGGCCCTCTTCCTTTGATCAGTTTTACGGCTCCATGACTCCGTCTTTCCGCGCTCGCCATGCGTCTTTTGAACAAATAGAAGAACTGCTGTTCGTTCGCGGGGTCACCCCGGACATGTTTTACGGCACCTGGGTTCGAAATCAGGTCGGCCAACTCGTCCGCGCCACCGGCCTCAAGGACTGCCTCGCTCTCTATGGCGCCAATAGCCAATTCGATATCAACATGACTGCACCGCCCGTCCTCCTGTCGCTGGGTCTTCCCCCGGATGTCGTGACGCAAATCGTCGCCCGCCGCTCCCAGCGTCCCTTCCTCACGAACGAAGAGCTCAACAACGTCGTCCAGGCCGCCGGACCCGCCGCCGGCAAACTCCGCCTGGGTGGAGGCAGCGTCTTCACGCTCCGCGCTAACGCCACCCTCCGCGGCAGCGACGTCCGCCGCTCCGTCGCCACCGTCGTAAAATTCAACTGGGACGAAACGGACGAAATGACTCCCTATCACATCCTCCGTTGGTACGACAACGCGGGCACTAACTGAAAATATGAGTAGCCTCCCCCCCGCACTCCGCAAATGGCTCTCATTCGGTACCGGCGTCGGTATCGAGGTCGGCCCGCAAGATCTCACCGTCTCCGTCGTCCGCGCCCGCCCCTCCGGGGCCGAACTTCTCGATTCGCGAACCATCGCCGGCTTCCGCGAACGCCCCGCCGTCGAATGGGGCCGCGAATACGCCGACTTCGTCAAAAAATTCTCCGCCGGCCACATCGCCGCCGTCGTCATGGTCCCTCGTAGCGAAGTCATCGTCCGCACCATGCCCTTCCCCGCCGTCGGCGACGAAGAACTCGAAGCCGCCATCGGTTTCCAACTCGATACCCTCCACCCCTACGCCGAAGACGACGCCGTCCCCGCCTTCGCCCGCCTCGATGGCACCCAGGTTCTCATCGGCGTCCTCCGCCGCCAGAAGTTCGAGGCATATCAAACCTCGTTCACCGAAGCCGGCATCAAGGTCGGTAGCTTCACCTTCTCCGCCGCCGCCATCTATTCCGCCATTCGCCTGACCACCGCTGCTCCAGTCGGCTTCCTCGCCGCCCAGGAAACCGTCGACGGCCTGGAAGTCTACGGCGAAAGCGTCGCCCGGCCCGTCTTTTCCTCCGTCTTCGATCTGCCCCCCGCCCGCGCCCTCGCTCTCGCCGCCGCCGAACTCCGACTCCCCACCGATACTATTCCCCTCGAACTCGGCGTCAGCATGGCCTACGCCGCCGCCCTCGGCAGCGCCGTCCCGGCCCTTTCTCTCGGGGCGAACTTCCTCCCCGAAGGCCAGCGTCGCTCAAGTTCCAAATGGCGCTACGTGCCCACCGCCGTCCTCGCCACCATCCTCATCGCCCTTCTCGCCGGCATCGCTCTGCACGAGCCCTACGACACCGGCCGCTACGTCGATGCCATGCGCGAAGAAATTAAGCGCGGAGAATCGTTCGCCTCCCGCGTCCCCGTCCTCGATCAGACCGCCGCTAAAACAGCCGCCCGCGTAGTCCAACTCGACGATTTCCGCCGCCGTACCCGCCAGGATCTCGACCTTTTGCTCGAACTCACGAGCACCCTGCCGCCGCCGACTTTCCTCTCCGCTCTCGATATGACCCGTGAAAGCGTCAGCATCACCGGCGAGGCCGAACAAGCCGCCCCCCTCCTCCGCGTCATCGATAACTCGCCCCGTCTCGCCAACAGCGAGTTCACCATCCCCATCGGCCGCGTCGCCAACGCCGAAGTATTCCGCATCCGCAGCCTTCGGGAGGTCCCCAAGAAATGATCATGACCGACCGGGATCGTAAAGCCCTCCAACTCCTCGGCGGAGCACTCCTCGTCGTGGCCGTCATCTACTTCTGGCCCGATGGCAGCGCCGCCCCTGGTGCTCCGGTGGCCGGCGCGGCCGTCGACTCCCCCGTCCTCGTCGAACAACGGCTCGAACGCGTCCGCCGCATGATGCTCCAAGTACCCGACAAAGAAGCCGTCCTCAAAGCGGCGAACGCCGACTTGGCGGGCCGGGAAAAAGGACTCCTTCAGGCCGACACCGCCCCCCAAGCCCAAGCCCAGCTCTTCCAAATCCTCCGCCGCGTCGGCCGCTCCCTCCCTCAGCCCATCGACATTCGGGCCAGTGAAATCGGCCAGGCCAAATCCTTCGGTGACGACTACGGCGAAGTCAGTGTCTCCGTCATCTTCGATTGTGGCATCGAGCAATTGGTCAACTACCTCGCCGACCTCGGCGCCCAACCCGAACTCCTCGCCACCTCAGAACTCCGCGTCGGTTTCGCCAGAGAAAAAGATAAGGTGCTCCCCGTGCGCTTAACCGTATCCGGGCTCGTCCCCCGCAAGTTGATTCCAGAAAAGAAGGGAGTGCAGTTTTGAGAGGACGTCTCTTCATCATTAACCTCCTTCTGTTGGCCTGCATCGCCGGGGCCGCCATGGAGCTCAAGAAGCTACTCGACGAAACCCGCAAGCGCGAAGCTCTCGTGCGCTCCAGCGCCCCCGTCCTGCCCTCCGCCAAGCCCGTCGCCGCCGCCGCCATCGTCGAAAAAACAACCCCCGCCAACTATTTCGACATCGCCGCGCGTCTTCTCTTCAGTAGGGATCGTAATCCGGGAGTGGAGCCCCCTCCCCCCCCGGCGCCTCCCCAAATACCGGCCTTTCCGCTCGCTTATGGCGTGTTGATGATCGGCGATCCTCCCACCGTCATGCTCAGCGAAGCCAAAGGTAAACCACAACGCGGTTACCGCCCGGGAGACCGGGTCGGAGAGTTCAAAATCCTCGCCGTAACCGGCGCGGACGTAACCTTCGAATGGCAGGACAAAAAATTCACCAAAACGCTCGGAGAACTCGCCGACAGAGAAGCCTCCAAACTTCTCGCCGCCGCCCCTCCGCCCCCGGCGTCTGACAACGCTCCCTCCGCTGCCGCCGCCAAGCCGGTTACCACCCTTGGCGGCGGCAGCAGCGCCTCCAAGCAGGGTCCCGGACAAGTCATGACCCCCACCATGAAACAGTGTCAACCCGGCGATACCGCACCCGACGGTGCCATCGTCGACGGTTTCAAAAAGATCAACACGGCCACTCCCTTTGGCTTCCAGTGCCGCTGGGAAAAGATCCAATAACAAAATCCAGTCAGAAATTAGGAAGGTTGAAGATGATACGAACGATACTTCTCACAGTCGCCGCCGTCGCCCTCGCGATCGCCCAGCCGGAACCCAAACCCCCCGCCGGAGTCCCCGCCAACGCCAAAAAAATCAACGACGACACGTGGCGCATCGTCGACGAAAAAGGTAAAACTTGGCAATACCAATCCACCCCCTTCGGCTGGATGAAGTCACCCGCTCTCACCACCGCCGAACAACAAAAACGCGACGGCGTCGGCGATCCCGTCGAAGGCATGACAGTGAAAGAAGATGGAGATATGCTCAAGTTCTCTCGCCCTGGCCCCTTCGGCGCTTACAACTGGACCAAAAAGAAATCCAACCTCGACGAAGCAGAACAAGCGGTTTGGAGCCGCGCGCAAAAGGGCGCTAAGACGCCCACCTCGCTGAGCCCGGCACCGGTAAAGGAATAATCGCGGATGCAAATGCGGATCCTCCCCGTCGTAACCTCCCTCGTCCTCGGTGCCGCCGTGCTCTTCGCGCAAGCACCCATGCCCAAGCCGCCCCCCGGCTTCGGCACAAACGTCCTCGAACCATCCAAGCCTACTGCTCCTCCCCCCCCTGCCTCCGTCGCCGCTCAACCTGCTCCCGGTGCTGCCGCTCCGGCTGCCGCGCCCCCCACCTCCCTCGGCGGACTCAATCTCCAAAACGCCGCCCTCACCGAAGTGATCGACATTCTCGCCCGCCAGCTCAAGATCAACTACATCCTCGATCCCCGCGTCAAAGGCGGAGTCGTTCTCAATACCTACGGCGAAACCAAACAGTTGAATCCCCGCGATCTGCTCGACATGATCCTCCGCATCAACGGCTTTGCCATGGTACAGGTCGGTGATGTCTATCGCATCGTCCCCATGAGCGACGTCGCCCGCTTACCCATCAAAGCCAATATCAACTCGACCAATCTCCCCGACAGCGAGTCCGTTCAACTCAATCTAGTCTTCCTCAAGTACGCCAACGTCGAAGAGCTAACCAAACTCCTCGAACCCTTCACCGGCGAAAACTCGAAGATGTGGTCCTATCCGCCCGCCAATCTTCTCCTGATGCTCGACGGCTCCCGCAGCATGCGTCGCACCATGGAACTGATCTCCCTGTTCGACAACGATACCTTCGCGTCCCAACGCGTCCGCCTCTTCGAGGTCGAAAACGGTCGCCCCTCCGAACTCACGAAAGAGCTCGAAAGCATCTTCAAATCGATCTCCCTCAACGACAAGGTCAGCCCCATCAAATTCCTGCCGATCGATCGGATCAACACCATCATCGCCGTCGCTGCCAACCCCAGCGCCTTCGACGAAGTGAAAACCTGGATCAAAAAACTCGACGTCCCCGTCAAAATCACCGCCGGCTCCATCGACAACTATGTCTATCGCGTCAAGTACGGACGCGCCGACATGATGGCCATGGCCATCATGATGCTCTACGGCGGCGGCGGCAACATGATGGGGATGATGGGAATGATGGGAATGATGGGCGGCATGGGTGGCGGTATGGGCATGGGTGGCGGTATGGGCATGGGCGGAGGCATGGGCATGGGCGGCGGTATGGGCATGGGCGGAGGCATGGGCATGGGCGGAGGCGGCTTCGGCGGAGCCTATGGCTACGGCCAAGCCTCCGGCATGATCGGCATGGGTTCCGGGATTACCCAACAAATGCCCGTTAACTCCCAGCAAGCCGCCGGTATGGTCGGTGCCGGTGGTGCTGTCGATCAGACCGGGTCGTACCTCGGTGCCGGTCCCAACGGTGGTGGTGTCGGTGGTAATGCTCCCCGCGTTATCCCCAATCCAATGGACAACACGCTCATCATTCAAGGTACACCGGCCGCATACGAAGGCATCCTAAAGATCCTCCGCGAAATCGATGTCGCTCCTCGCCAGGTTCTCATCGAAGCAAAAATTTATGAAGTCACCCTTACCGGCGCCTTCGCCAACGGCATCGCCGCCTTCCTCCAAAAACGTGAGGTCACCGGCGGCGGCACCAAACAAAGCGGCTCCAGAGATTTTCTCGGCTCTCTCGCCAACGCCTCGATCAACCTCTCCGCTGGAGCCCTCGTCGGCCAAAGCCGAGAACTCCTCGCCTTCCTCACCTCCACCGAGAATGAAAATCGAACCCGCGTCATCTCCGCCCCCAGCATCATCGCTACCGATTCCATCGCCGCCAGCATCAACGTAGGTACCGAGGTGCCTACCCTTACAGCCTCGGCCGCTACCGGAGTCCAAAGTGGCGGCAGTTCCCTGTTCGCCAACAACATCTCCAACCGCAGCAGTGGCGTAACCCTTGCCGTCACCGCCCGCGTGAACCCCAGCGGCATCGTCACCCTCATCATTAACCAGGAAGTCAGCTCCCCCCAAGCCCCCGCCGCCGGAGCCATCAACTCTCCTTCCTTCTCCAAACGAACCATCAACACCCAAGTCACCCTCGAAGACGGCGACACCATCGCCATCGGTGGCATCATCAACGAAACCAATACCCAAGCCTCGGCCGGTATCCCCGTCCTTCATCGCATCCCCATCCTCGGCTGGGGCTTCGGCAGCAAATCCTTTAGTAAGGAACGCACCGAACTCATCATCTTCATGACTCCCCGCGTCATTTACGACACCAAAGAGATCACCGAAGCCAGCGAAGAACTCAAAGGCCGCATGCGCCGAATGAGGAAGTTGATCAAGGAATAACATCCTTAACGAAACTTGATGGGCTCGCGCGGGTTAGAATCGATCGACCTGCTCTAACCCCGCACCCATATGAATGTTTCTTCACGTTACCCTGCGTTAGCCTTGTGCCTACTCGCCTCTTGCCCGGTTTTCTCTCAAGGCACCGGGGTCGACGTCGGGAGCGGGAGCATCGATCCTGTCATCCGTCAGCAATTCGTCAACGCCTTCTATCGCAGTAATTTCTCGAACGTCGTCGCTAACCCTCCCGTCGCCGACGTCCGCCGATACGGCTCCACCGGCCTCATCCAGGAATTCAATCCCCTCTCCGGCTCCGGCGGGCGCCTCGCCCTCGTCAAGGCTAATACCTCCACCGCCATCATCGACGAACAAACCGGCGTCTATCAAATCCTCTCCCTCCTCTACGCCAACTACTCCGCCGTTGGCGTCACCACCGCCGGCTATCCCGCCATGGATACCGCCCAGTGCACCAACACCGCCGCCGGAACCTGCTACTGGCAGCTCTTCGATCGTAAGTACGCCCTCTTCTCCTACGCCTCCGCTCTCGCCAACGGCCTGCAGAATTTCACCGTTCGCGATCCCTACTTCACACTCTGGCAAAACTCCGGCGGCATCACCGTCCTCGGCGCCGCTTCCTCCGCTGAAACCACCGCCACCACCCCCACCGCTAACGCCTACACCTTCCAATCGTTCCAAAACGGCTTCATTTTCAATATCACCTCTGGCACCTTGAACGGCCGCCAAATCGTCGTCGCCCCGCCCGTCAGTCAGACCTACTTGAACAACGGCGGCCCCACCGGCTTCCTCGGCCTCCCCATCGCTGCCGTCGTCTCCCTCGGCGCCAACCGCTTTCGACAAAGTTTCGAAAATGGCTCCCTCGACTTCGACTCAAGCGGTAACATTGCCGTCCGGCTTCCCGTCAACAACATCGGCCTCAGCGCCAACATTACCACCCTCCGCCTCAAACTCAACGAAACCTACCAAATCACCGCCATCCCCCGTTCTGCCACCGGCGACGACCTCCTCGATCGGCCCGTCGCCTGGACCACCACCAACGGCCGCGTCATTTCCATCCAAACCTCCGGTAGAACCGCCACCCTCAAAGCCGTCGGCGGAGGCGTCGCCACCATCACCGCCACCACCGAAGGCCGCATCAGCCCCCCCATCCAAGTCTTCGTCCAAACCACCTGCTGCCAAGTCGGCGAAGGCGCCCCCAGCGCCTCCGCCACCCAGGCCTTCCAGGACGCCGTCACCCGCAATCGCCTCGCCCTCAATCTCCCCAGCCCTAACCCCGTCCGCCGCGTCGGCAACGGCAATACCCAGGAATTTTCGACCACCGCCGGAACCCGCATCCTTCTCGCACTTCCCGATCGTGTTCCCCAAGCCTATCTCCTCTCCGGCCCCCTCCTCTCCCGCTACGAAGATTTCGGCGGACCCGCCGGCGGCCTCGGCTACCCCCTCTCCGATCCCACCGCCGGGGGACGCCAAACCTTCGAAAATGGGACCCTCGCCGGCGGACCCGTTCGCCTCGTATCCGGCCCCATCTTCACCAAATGGCAAACTCTCGGCCTCGAAACCGGCACCGCCGGCTCCCCCGTCTCCGATGTCACGTCATTTTTTACCTTTGCCGCCACCGGCGGAACCCAACAAACCTTTCGCGGCGGAGCCTTCTACAGCGTCCCCGTCGCCGGCCGAGTAAACTTCGTCGGTGGAGCGATCTATGCCAAATATCTCGAACTCACCGCCGCCAATGGGTCCCTCGGAGCGCCTTTAAATGACGAATTCGTCGTCTCCGGCCGCCGCCGTCAGGATTTTGAAGGAGGTTATCTCGAACTCCCACCCGGCGCCACCGAAGCCACCCTGGTCCAAACCCCGCGCCGCCCCTCCCTCACTGCCACCCCGGCCACCGTCATCGTCGGTAGCCGTGTCCGCCTCGCCGTCGGTGGCTTCGGTGACAATACCCGCCTCCGCGTCCGCCTCTCCGGCCAACCGGATTTCTTCGTGCAAGCGCCTAACGGAGCCTACGCCTGGGACACCCTCGTGCCCACCAACGCGCCGTCTGGCACCGTCACTGTCATCGCCGACGAACCCGGTACCACCCGCTCCGCCCAAGCCACGTACACCGTTCGCGCCCTCGCCGACGCCCGCCCCCGCCTCACTAAAGCCCGCGGCGATGCCCAGGCTGGTGCCCCCGGCTCTCTCCTCCCCATCCCCCTCCGCATCCAACTCCGCGACGAAGCCAGCAATCCTCTCGCCGGCGTCGCCGTAGCCTTCACCGCCTCACAAGGCGCTGTCCTCTCGCGCGCCGCGGCCGCCACCGATAGTAACGGCGAAGCCGAAGTCACCCTTCGACTCCCCTCGGCCGAAGGCATCGCCCTCGTCACCGCCGAAGCCCTCCGCCAAGTCGTCACGTTCCAAGCCCGCACCACCGGCGGCGGACTCACCTCCTTCCCCCGCGTCACCGATCCCGGCAACCCCTTCGTCGCCTCCGCCGCCGCCATCATTAAATATCACCAGGATCGCGGCGAAGTCCCTGCCTCCGGGCCCCCCGCCAGCCCCGCCACCCTCGACGCCTACCTCCGCAATTTCTGCCTCTTTGACTCCCAAGCCGTCCAAATCTGTGACGGTTTCCTCGAAAACGGCATGGCTAACCTCTGGCGCCTCGGCGGTTTCGTCTCCGGTGGCCTCGAAATTCTCGCCCTCCCTCCCACTGAACAAGTCCTCCGCGATTCCGTCGCCACCGGCCCCGTCCTCGTCAGCCTCGCCCTCGAAGGCGGAGCCTCCCACGCCGTCGTCGCCACCGGCATCACCACCGCGGGCAACATCCAGATCATGGATCCCAGCCCCACCTTCAGTCGCACCAGCCTCGCTGATTATCAAAATGGTTTCCAGGTCGGCAACACCTCATATAAAGGACGCATCGTCGGACTCGTGCGCCTGGAACCGCGCACCCCCGCCAACGTCGGCTTCCTCGTCATTGCCGAAACCGCGAATATCGCCATCGCCGCTCCCTCCGGCGTCTGCGGCGCCACCTTCGCCATCCAACGCGGCGGCAACCTCACGAATTTCCGCTCCTGTGACGGCGCACAACCCAACTACCAACTCGACCTCGCCGCCCCCAGCCGCTATCGCGCCACCCTCTCTGACCTCGGTACCATCGGTGCCCGCTACCTACTCGAAGGCCAAAACACCGGCTCCTTCCGCATCGCCCGCCCAGGCCTCCAATGGGAACCGGGCCCTCTCGAAACCACCTTTCTCTCGACCGCCGTCCTGAATGGTGCCAGCTTCACCTCCGAACTCGCCCCCGGTGCCCTCGTCAGCATCTTCGGCCTCGGACTCGGTCGCGAAGGCGCGCCAACCACCGCTGAAATCGGCGGCCGACCCGCCCAGATCCTCTTCTCCAGCCCCTTCCAAATCAACCTCGCCCTACCGCTCGATCTCCTCCCGGGCTCCTATCCCCTCTCGCTCCAGTCCATCTTCGGCTCCGCTGAAGTCCGCGTCGACGTTCGCGACGTCGCCCCCGCTATCTTCCGCCTCTCAGAATCGCAAATGGCCGTCGTCAACACAAACGGCACTCTCAACAACCCCACCCAACCTGCCGCCCGCGGATCTGTCATCGTTCTCTACGGAACCGGCTTCGGAGCCGTCCAACTACAGGGAAATCTGAGCCGCACCACCCGTCCCGTCTCCGCCCGCATCAGCAATCTCGAAGTCCCCGTTGGGTACAGTGGACTCGCCCCTGGATACATTGGACTCTATCAGCTCAACGTAAACCTACCCGTCGATATGCCCCCGGGCCTCTTCCACACCCTCGAACTGCGCCAGGCCGGTGTCGTCGCCACCCCGTTAACTGTTTCAATCCAATAGGGTTAAGACCGTTCATCGCCTTCGCGTACACGCTGCGCTCACCTCGTCTCCCAGAATGGCCCTCAACCTGCACGGTAAATGGGGCGTACAGTCGCCTATTCGCCGCAAGTCTTTGGAAACTAAGCTCTTGACTTGCACGCGTGGGAATGTTAAAAAATAAAGGACTGCGTCGGCTCAGGGTTAGGCGGTTTTCCGTTTACGGGGCCGCGAGTACGTACGAATCAAAAATACAAAATATCAACCTGGCTCGCAAGTAGCCGTCCCTCGCAAGCAGACTTTGATAGTCTTCGCGTGCTGGACGAGTTCCTCGAGACCAAGTCAAAGCGGTAAAAAGGTAGTCCCTCATCAAACCTATTATTCAATTCCCGAAGGAGAAGGAAATGGCAAATTTCCGTAATTTGTTCCCCGTATTGGCCGTTACCGCGCTCATGTTTGGCGCGGCGGCTTCCGCCAATGCCCAGCCCGCGTTTAGCTGTAACTCAAACGCTGGCGTTCCGCCGATCGTTCGCGCGGAAGGGCTCACGGAGCTCGTTGGTGATTTGATCTTGAATTGTACCGGTGGAACCCCGACCGCGGTTGACGCGGCCGTTCCCCGAGTCAATTTCCAGATCTTTTTGAACACCAACGTCACTTCACGTTTACTCAATGACCCCTTCAGCGAAGCGCTGTTGATGGTCGACGAACCGGCTGGTACCAGTGCCAACGCCGGCAACCTGCGTTATTGCACCACCAACGGCGGATGCCCGATGGTCGGTGTCGGCACCGCTGGCGGCGTCAACTACCTCGCTGGCGACGCCAAAAACACGCTCCCTGCGAACGTGTTCCAGGGCCGTCAGTCTGGTGCGAACCAGATCGTGTGGCTCGGTGTGCCGATTGATCCTCCTGGCACCACCAGCACCCGTATCGTCCGCATCACCAACATTCGCGCCAATGCCAACCAGCTTGGTGTGAGCTCGACCTTGATCCCGACCCAGATCGTGATGTTCGTTTCGGCGACCTCGACGACCTCGATCCCCATCAACAACCCGCAGCAGACTGTGGCCTTCATTCAGCCTGGTATGACGTTCGGTACCCGGACCAACGAAAGCGCGAACTATCTCCAGTGCGTCTCGAACAATAGTACGGCCGCTACCGATAGCAGCAAGACCATGGCCAGCATGCGCCACATCATCCGGTTCACCGAAGGCTTCGCCTCCTCGTTCAAGCGTCGTAACAATGCTTACACCAACGCCGACGAAAGCGCGACCCCGGTTGCCCAGAACACGCCCAACAATAACTTCTTCACGGAATCCGGATTCTACAATCCCTCCCCCGTGGCTGGCAACAACAACACCGATGCGCCCGGCTCCAACCTCGCCGCAGCCGGCTTGGCTTCGCAGGGTACCCGCCTGACGGCTCGTTTCACCAACGTGCCTGCTGGTGTCGTCCTCTACGCTTCGGTCTACGGCGTCGGCTCCTCTTCGGACACCGGTCCGAACGGCACCGCCCTGATCACCAGCGCTTCAACTGCTGCTAACTCCCTCGTCCGTTTGGTTACCACCGATGCCAACGGCGGCGGTGCGTTCTCGGCTGTCGCCGCGACCAACAGCTCGTCCGCTAACTCCTTGGTCATCCCGACCGCTCCTATCACGCTCAGCAATGGCGCCGGTATGGCTACCTGGGAAGTCATGACCTCCAACCCGTTCACGGTTCAGACTGTTGAAGTCGGTGTCTCGGTGGCTTACGTCGCCAACACCAGCAACAACCTTCCCGGACTCGGCACGGCCTCGGTCTCTGGCAGCTTCGCGCCGCAAAGCACCGTGACCACCGCTTCCACCTCTAACAACCAGCCCCGTTTTGCAGATACGAGCGTCGCTCGTACCCTGTTCAACATCAACTCGTGCGCCACGAACATCCTGTTCCCGTTCTTGACCAACCAGGTCGGGTTCGACTCGGGTGTCGCTATCGCCAACACCTCGACCGATCCCTTCGGTACTGTTCCGCAGTCCGGCGCGTGTAAGATGAACTACTACGGTGAAACCACCGGTGGTGGAGCAGCTCCCGCGGCGCAGACTTCGGCGGTTATCCCGTCTGGCAAAACGTTGACGGCAACCTTGTCGAGCGGTGGTAACTACGGCGTCGCGGCAACTCCTGGCTTCCAGGGTTACGTGATCGCTCAGTGCGCGTTCCAATACGGCCACGGCTTCGCCTTCATCAGCGACGTCGGTGCCAACCGTGTCTCCGAAGCCTACTTGGGCCTCATCATGGACGCGGGTATTGTCACCCGTACGGGTGTCTCGTCCGAAACCTTGGCTCACTAAGAAGCAAGCCTTGCAGCCGGCGATGGGGAGAAGCGAAAGCTTCTCCCCATCGCCTTTTCTGTTTCTCCTTTTGTTGCAATAATTTACCTTACTCATCTTGTAGGAATAGACAACCAGTGATAAATTAAATGTTGCTTCTATCCGCTTTCCATCCCCGCGTACCCGCTGTCCGTATCCAAAATCCCGCATACTTCGAGGTAGCAATGTCGCTTATTCGCCACGGCCTGTTGGCTTCAGTCTGTTTGCTCGCGTCCTCCTGGACGGCAGCAGCCCAGACCAATCTGTTCCTACTGCCTAACTCTTCCAGCCCCACAGGAACCATTACCGGTTTCCGGCTTGACCCGTTTTCGACGATTACGTCATTTGCCGCCCAGCCGGGTGCGTCGTTCTTCTTTGTTAATGCCGCGGGCACCAAGTACTATTCCGTAGCCCGCTCCGGCAGTGACACCCTTCTCGTCTTGGATGCCGCCAACCCGACAAATGTCCTCAAGCGCGAAAATCTCTCCCAGGCCGAAGCCGCCGTCATGACGCCTGACCGGCGTCGATTGCTCATCGTCGCCAACGGCCTTCATATAATTGATACGACTACCGACAATGTGTTGAACACCGTTACCGACGTCGGGAATCAACCCACGGATGTCGCCGTCGCCCTCGACGCCTCCCGCGCCTTCGTCCTCAGCCCCACCTCGAACCGCCTCACCGCCGTCGACCTCACTACCAACGCCGCCGTTGGCACCCCCCTCACCATCCCCGGCGCTTCCACCGGTGTCGCCGTCGGCTACAACGGTTTCGTCTACGTCACGACCGCCAACCGTCTTTACGAAATCGACGGTCGACTCATGACCATCCGCTCCGAAATCCCCCTCAACGCCCGCCCCGGCAAAATCTCCTTCACTCCGGATGGCCGTTACGGCCTCATGGTCAATCAGACCCCCGTCACCGGCTCTTCGGTCATCTTAATTGATCTCCTCAATCGCACCGTCGCCGGCACCATTCCGAACTTCCAGGTCACCCTCGATACCCTCGTCGTTGCCTCCAACAACCGGATTTATGCCGTCTCCAACCAACGGCAGGCCCTGTACGAAATCTCGGTCAGCCCCTTGAATATCAATACGCCCGAATTTGGCAACATCGGCACCGTGAATAACGTCACCGCCGTCACCTCCACCAACGAGTGGCCGAACCCCCGTTTTCTGTTCACCGCCACTACCGGTTCTCTCATCCGCCTCGACAATAGCAATTTCCCCCCGCAGGGCGCCGGCGCCGCCGCCATCCTGCCCAATCAGGGCAATCTGGTCTTCGCCGCTCCCGCCTTCACCGGCGTGCCCACCCAAATCACCGGCTACAATAATAACCAAAGCACCGCCGTCGGCACTGGCTACCAGCCCCTCGTCGTCCGCGTCTTCAATTCTGTTGGCCAGCCCCTCCAGGGCGTCACCGTAACCTTCAGCTCCGATAACGCCGCTGCCCAAATTCAAGGCGCTACGGTCACTACCAATACCGATGGCTACGCCTTAACCACCGTCATCGCTCCCCCCACCGCTGGTACCTTCAGCGTCACCGCCTCCGCGGGCGGCGGGCCCACCTCGCCCAGCTTCCTCTTCACCCTCACCACCGGCAACAACACCGGCGGCGGCACCACCACCGGTTCCCTCACCATCTTCCGTGGCCAGGGCCAGTTGGTCCAGGAACAGTTCCAGATCCGCGAACCCTTGGTTGTGCAACTCCGTGACGCCCAAGGAAAGCCCGCCGTCAACCAGACGATTACCTTCTCCCTCCAAACCGGTAGTGGAACCTTCAACACTTCCACCTCCGACGGCACTGCCCTCACCGGCGCGATCTGTACCGCCAACGTCTGTACCGTCCAAACCGACGCCGACGGCCGAGCCGGCATTGGCTTCATCGCCACTTCGGTCAACCCCGGCTCTTCTTACGCCCAACAGACCATCACCGCCACCAACGGCTCCAGCAGCGTCAACTTCATCCTCACAACGCTTCTCGGCCAACTCATCGGCGGCGGTTCCGCTTCGCCGCCCATCGTCGAGAGAATTAAGCCGATCGAGCGTATCATCAGCGGACAAGCCGGCACCGTACTTACCGAAGCGATTCAGGTGCGTGTCATCGTCGTCTCCGGCCCTCAGTCCGGACAAGTCATTCCCAACGTCTCCCTCCGCGCCTCCACCGGCAATGCTCCTGAAACCGGCCCCACCGCCACCTGTCAGGGAGAAGGAGGCGTCGCCCTCACCGATTCCAGTAGTGGTGTCGCCACGTGTAACATGGCTCTCGGCGGCCGCCTCGGTCAGGCCCCCCTCGAAGTCCTAATCGGCGGATCCATCTTCCTCGGCGGTAGCTCGCTGATCGTCGATGTTCGCCCCGGCCCCCCCTCCACGGCTCGCCTCGTCCAAGGGAACAATCAGGCCGGCCTCCCCGGCGAACGACTCCGTCTCGCCTTCGTCGCCGAAATCTCCGACTCTTTCGGTAACCTTCTCCCGAACATTACCGGAAACTGGGCCGTCGGCGTGCCGAACTCGCTTACTCTAGCGAATGTCGTCTCCACCTCAGACTCCAGCGGTCGGGTCTCCGCCCTCGGCACCCTCGGTACCGTCGCCGGAACCAACATCGTTCGCTTCCAATCCGGCAATGTTACCGCCGCGTTCAATTACACCGTCAACATCTCCATCACAGGGTTGCGCACGGTCTCCGGGGACGCCCAAACCACCACCACCGGCCAAGCCTTCCCGCAGCCCCTCGTCGTCCAAGTAACCGACGATCGAGGACAACCGGCCACTAACCAAGTGGTATCCTTCGCCGTCGCCAGTGGCTCTGCCTCTCTCAGCGCGGCCTCGGCCACCACCAACGCGGCCGGCCAAGCCTCGGTCAACGTCACCGCGGGCGGCCAGCCTGGTGCCATTACCATCCGCGCCTCGCTCGCGAGTTTGACCCAGACCTTCACCCTTACCTCCCGCCTACCCGGTCCGATCTTCGGCGTCAACAACGTCGTCAATACGGCCAGCAATCAACCCGGTCTCGTCCCCTGCGGCATTACCACCATCTTCGGCACCGGCATCGCGCCCGGCCTCAGTGGCGTCGTTCCGGCCAACCTCCTTGGTTTCGGCGGCCTCCCGCTGATTCTGAATGGGGTCGAAGTGGTTCTCGATGGGCAAACCGCCCCGGTCTTTGCTGTCGCTAACCAAGCCCAGCAGGAGTCTGTAATCTTCCAGGCACCCTGCAACCTAACCCCCGGTAACCGCATCTCCCTTACCGTCCGGGTCTCGGGCGGTACCACAACCACCAATGGAATCCCGGTTCTCCGCGCTCAGCCGGGCATCTTTGAAACCAACCCCGGCGGCGGCGGCCGCCGCTACGCTGCCGTCCAGCGGCCGAATGGCAGCTGGGTCAACCCGCAAAACCCGGCCGTCCGCGGTGAAATCCTCCGGGTACTCGTCACCGGGCTCGGGGCCGTTACTCCGGCTACTGACACCAACCGGACCGGTATCCCCGGGCAAGCGGTCCAAGCCCCGCTCATCCTCGGTGTCAACGACCAGGGTGTTCGCGTCGTCTCCGCCGAATACGCAGTCGGTATGATGGGCGTCTACGTCGTCAGCTTCGAGTTACCCCTCGACGCTTCTCCGGGGACCTTCCGTAACCTAGCTGTCGCCGCCGAAGGCCTCTCCGGCGACCTGGTCTTCAGCAATGGCTCTGCCATCGCTGCCATCCAGTAAACCTACCCCGTCAACCCCAAACCCCGAAAAGCCCCGCCGACCCAGCGGGGCTTTTCGTTTCCTACTTGTTATCCTAAAAGCTGCATGCGCCGTACCCGCTGGATCCTCATCGCCAGCATCCTCATCCTCGTCGGTACCGTCGCCGCCACCTATCGCGCGCAGAAAGAAGCGCAGGCCAAAGGGGCCCCTACAAAGCCCCAAGCCCTGCCCGAAAACGTCAGCGTCACCGCCCAGGATTGGCATTGGATTAAAGACGATAACGGCCGCCCCGTCGTCGAAGTTCGCGCTCGCAACTTCGAACAAAAATCGGACCCCGTCCGCGTCGACCTCGAAAAGGTAGAACTCAAAATCTTCCACAAGGACGGTACCGCCTTTGACCTTGTCAAAAGCGAACACGCCGAACTCAAAATGGAGGAAAGCACCCTCTACTCCGCCGGCGAAGTCGAAATCACCATGGGCCTCTCCGCCGACCCCAAACCCTCCAATCGCCTCGTAAAAATCAAAACCTCCGGCGTGACCTTCGAAACCCAATCCGGTAAAGCCACCACCGAACAAGCCGCCAGCTTCGAATTCGAAAACAGCGAAGGCTCCGCTCGCGGGGCCGACTACGATCCCACCACCCGCCAGCTCAACCTCCGCCACGAAGTCAAACTCCAATGGCGCGGCAAAGGTCCCCCCTCAAAACCGATGCAAGTCGAAGCCGCCGCCCTCTCCTACCGCGAAAACGAAGCCAAAGTCTACCTCAAAACCTGGTCCAAACTCCGCCGCGATTCGCTCACCCTCAACGCCGCCGACTCCGTCGTCACCCTCGATCAAGGCGAAATCCGCCTCGTCGAAGCCGCCCAGGCCAAAGGCGAAGACCTCCAGCCCGGTCGCAAACTCCTCTACGACGCCTCCCGCCTCTGGCTCCACTTCGGCGACAAGGGCGCGATGGAAAAAATCGAAGGCCAACAGGGCGCCCACCTCGAAACCATCGCCGACTCCGGCCGCACCGTCGTCAATGCCACCCGCGTCGACATGATCTTCAACTCCTCCTCCGGTGATAGCATCCTCGAAAAAGCCACCGCCTCCGGCAACGCGATCGTCGCATCCTTCCCTCTCCTCCGCCCCCCCGCCGAACCCCCCTCCGACCGCGTCCTCAAAAGCGAAACCATCAACATGCTCATGCGCCCCGGCGGTCGCGAAATCCAATCCCTGATCACCCTGTCCCCCGGCCAACTCGAGTTCCTCCCCAAATCCCCCAAACAGCGCTACCGCCGCCTCACCGGCGATCGCTTCTGGATGACCTACGCCCCCAATAACCAACTTGAACAATTCCGCTCCACCAAAGTCGAAACCCTCACCCGCCCCCTCAAGAAAGGCGACCCCGACATGAAAACCTCCAGCGCCGAACTCCAGGCCCTCTTCGACCCAAAAACCGGAAACCTCCAATCCCTCGAACAAACCACCAATTTCAACTACCAGGAAGGCCCCCGCCACGCCCGGAGTCACCACGCCCGCCTCGACAGTGCCACCGAACACATCGTCCTCAAAGGTGCCGCCCGTATCTGGGACCCCACCGGTTCCACCGACGCCCTCCAAATCGACCTCGATCAAAAAAGCGGCGACATGCTCGCCGAAGGCCAAGTCACCTCCACCCACCTCCCCGACGAAAAGAAACCCAAACCGCCCCAAGGCTCCCTCCTCGATACCTCCGAAACTCTCCAAGCCCGCGCCCACCGCATGCAAACCCGCGAGCAAAATAAATGGATCCGCTACGATGGCAACGCCCTCCTCTGGCAAGGACCCAACCGCATCGAAGCCGATTCCATCCTCATCCAACGTTCGGCCCAACGCCTCGATGCCACCGGCAGTGTCATCTCTCAGTTCCGCGAAAAAACCAACAACACCTTCACCATCGTCCGCGCCCCCCAAATGACCTACTGGGACGTCGAGAAAAAAGCCCACTACATGGGCCATGTCAAACTCGACCGCGCCGACCTCGTCGTCACCTCCCGCGAACTCTTCGCCTGGTTCTCCCAAAAGGGAAACGACAACTCCCTCGAACGTGCCGAAGCCGTCGGCGACGCCGTCATCGTCAAAAACGGCACCGCCCGCACCCGCCGCGGCGTCGCCGAACGCGCCAACTACGACGTCCCCGCCGCCCGCATCGTCCTCACTGGCGGCTCCCCCCAAATGTTCGACTCCCTCAAAGGCAACACCAAAGGCGAACGCCTCACCTGGTTTTCGAGCGAAGACCGCCTTCTCGTCGATGGCTCTACCGCTCAACCCGCCGCAAGCCGTATCCTAAAGAAGCGGTAGTCCATGCGTACACTAGAAACCCGGGAAATCTCCAAGAGCTATCGTGGCCGCAAGGTCGTCGATAACGTCTCCGTCTCCGTCCAACAAGGTGAAGTCGTCGGTCTCCTCGGCCCCAACGGAGCCGGCAAAACCACCAGCTTCTACATGATCGTCGGCCTCGTCAGTCCCGATTCCGGCGTCGTCCAACTCGACGAAGAAGAAATCACCCACCTCCCGATGTACCAACGCGCCCGGCGAGGCGTCAGCTACCTCCCCCAGGAACCCTCCGTCTTCCGTAAACTCACCGTCGAAGAAAACCTCATGGCCATCCTTGAGACCCTCTCTCTCGATATCCGCCAACGCCGGGAACGCATGAACCGGCTCATCGAACAACTCGGGCTCGAAACCGTCCGTCTCAATAAAGGTTACATGCTCTCCGGGGGCGAACGCCGCCGCGTCGAAATCGCCCGCTCCCTCGTCATCGAACCCACCTTCCTCCTGCTCGACGAACCCTTCAGTGGCATCGATCCCATCCAAGTCCTAGAAATCCAGCGGATTATCTTTGACCTCAAAAAAAGCGGAATTGGCATCTTGATTACAGACCATAACGTGCGCGAAACCCTCGCCACCGTCGACCGTGCGTACATAATCAACACTGGTAAAATCTTTCGCTCCGGCTCCCCCGAAGATCTCGGCCGCGACCCCGAAGTCAAAAGAGTTTACCTGGGTGAAGGCTTTCAATTTGAACTGGGATTACGGCCTTAACCCGATTCACCACTCTAGTACTACCAATTCACGATAAATTTTGCATGTTGCTATGCGGATGCTTCATCTTCTCGATAGATCCTTTGGCCGTAAGCACTGGTATCCCGCTCGCAATACACGCTAAGTAGCTACTACGGCTGCTGCTGCTAAAGGACCCCTCATATTTTGGCCAGCGAACAACCTCCCGACCTCGCAGACGCGAAGGGAAAAATTCGGCTCCTCGAAGCGCAAATCAAAACACTAACGCGGGAAAAACAACGAAGCCTACGCGAAGCGGCTCTCTTCGAACGCAAACTCCGCGATTTCGCCGTCGACCTCGAATTCGCCCTCGAACTCGAACGTCGCCGCTCCGCCGAACTAGAACGAGCCTACTATGATATGGTCCTCCGCTTAACCAGGGCCTCCGTCTACAAAGACAACGAAACCGGCGCTCACATCCAGCGTGTCAGCTACTACGCCCGCATCATCGCCCGCCACATCGGCTGGTCCGAAGCCGACCAGGAACTCATCTTCCGAGCCGCCCCGATGCACGACGTCGGCAAAATCGCCCTCCCCGACGCCCTTATCCGCAAACAGGGCTCCCTCGACGTCGAAGAGCGTAAAATCATGGAAAGCCACACCCTCCGTGGCGCCGAACTCCTCGAAGGGTCCAACTCCCGACTCCTGGAAATGGCCTGCGATATCGCCGTCACCCACCACGAACACTGGGACGGCTCGGGCTACCCCCGCCGACTCCATGGTAACCAAATCCCCATCGTCGGTCGCATCGTCATGCTCGGCGACAACTACGACGCCCTCCGCAGCCAACGTAGCTACAAAAAAAGCTTCCCCCACGAAAAAGTCTGCCGCATCATCCTCGAGGGCGACGCCCGCACCCGCCCCGAACACTTCGATCCCCAACTCCTGGAAGTCTTCCGCGTCATCCATCCGGAATTCGAAGAGGTCTTCGAACGCTTCGAACACGAAGACCCCGCTATACGATAACCCGCTGCTCCCCCACCCGCCGCGTAATCCTCTCTCGATCCAATAGCTCCAACAACGGAATCGCATACTTCCGCGATACCCCTGTCCACTCCTTGAAATCCCCCACCCCAAACGTCTGCCCCTTCCGCCCCGCCAACTGCCCCTTCAAAGCCTCCAACACCTCCGCGTGATAAACCAACTCTTCGCTCACCTTCACTAACCGCTTTTCTTTTAACAACATCTGCAGTAATAGCTTCGCCCGCGCCCCCTCCACCCCGCACTTCGCCAACACCTCGCCCAGCCCCGGCGTCGCCAACCCCCCTTGCCGAAACACCTCCTCCATCTTCGCCCGAGCCGCTGTCTCATCCTCCTGCAACTCCACCCGATGCGCCGACAACCTCACCAATTCCTGCTGCACCGTCACCTTCCCCGTCATCCCCAACAGAGCATCGAAAACATGCGCCGGAGCCTTGGGTAAAACTTTCCCTCGCAATTCCTCCTTCGCCATCCCACCCAGCAACGGATGCGCCCGGTGAAACGTCGCGAGGGTCTTCTCCGCCACCGCCAACTTCGCCTGCGCCCAAGCCTGCCCCACCACGTGGCTCCCCAACGCCAATAGCCCCGCCGGCAGCACCGAGCCACCCCCAACCGGCGCCGCAACTCCTGCCTATCCATCCCCGCGGCCGATTCCGCCACCAACACCTGAGCCGCCTCCGCCGGCGTCGCCCCCTCCAACCGCCCCAGCCTTTCCAAATTGGCCCGCCGAGGCGGATCGATTTCCACCACCGTTGCCCCTCCAATCGTCACTACCGGCGAAAACTGCCGCACAATACAGCGGTCCCCCGGCAGCACCAGCAAAGCGTCCCGCAGCCGAAAACGAACCCACCCGCTGGCTTCATCCAACAGCCGCATATCCGCCACCGTCTCCGCCGTCCCCACATGCAAATGCACCTGGCTCCGCGTCTTCAGCGCCTTCGCCCCCGCCAGCAGAACGAACCGAGCATCAAATACCTTCACCCCCTCAAACCACCCCGGCTCACTCAACACCATTCCCCGCTCAATCTCCACCGCGTCAATACCCGCCAGATTCACCGCCGTCCGCTGCCCCGCCGTCGCCCGCGCCGCCGCCTTCCCATGCACCTGCAATCCCCGAACTCTAAGCCGCCGCCCCGTCGGGTAAAGCTCCACCTCCCCCTCCACTGCCATCATTCCCGCCGTCAACGTCCCCGTCACGACACTTCCAAAACCCTTCATCGCAAACGCCCGATCAATCGGCAGCCGAAAAGCCCGCCCCGTCTCCCTTGGTCGCAGCCGCTTCGCCATCTTTCGAATCTCCGCCTGTAACGCTTCCATCCCCAAACCCGCCTTAGAGCTAACCGGAACCACCGGTGCGCCTTCCAGGAACGAGCCCGCCACAAACTCTTCCACCTCCATCTGCACGAGCTCCAACCACTCCGCTTCCACCAAATCCGCCTTCGTCAAAACGATAATACCCAACTCCACCCCCAACAGCCTGCAAATGTCGAAATGTTCCCGCGTCTGCGGCTTAATCGCCTCGTCCGCCGCGATGACCAGCAAAACGATATCGATGCCTGTCGCCCCTGCCAGCATCGTTCGCACGAACCGCTCATGCCCCGGAACATCGACGAACCCCACCCGCAGTCCGTCTCCCAGGTCCAAATGCGCAAACCCCAGTTCGATCGAAATACCCCGCCGCTTCTCTTCTTCCAGCCGATCGGTGTCAATCCCCGTCAAACATCGCACGAGCGACGTTTTCCCATGGTCGATATGTCCGGCGGTCCCAACGATAATGGATGTCATGCGCTTGTTACTGTTCATCGTCGCAGGTTGTGCGCTGACACAGGAACTTGAGCGACCGCTTTTTAAGACCGCCGTCGCCAACGTCCGCGTCGATACCCAGGTCCAGCAAAGGAACCGCTTCGTCGACAATCTAATCCAAGAAGACTTCCGCGCTTCGCGAGCAACCGGCCCCGACTGCGCTGCCTCTCCGGCGAGCATGGGCTTGTGGCGCTCGGTCTGGCCGCGCGGGCAAAACGTCGGTACCTGAACCTATTTAAAGATATACGCGCCTGCGGCACGGATGAGGAAGGTCCCGACCGTCGGCATGCCACGCGGCATGATCAGTTTGTGATCTGGTCCAGTCTATTCGAGCAGAGGTGGTCCATTTCTGGGGGGGCACCGAGGTCGTAGAGCCCAGCAAAACCAAGAAACTACAGACATTTCATCATTGTTTGAACCAACTCAGCAGAACCCGAGCAACCGCAGTCCGGTTGGACAGGGCCCAGCCCGCAATCCCGGCTTGAACAATGGTAAGGAGTCGGATGAAGCCGGCGAACAAAGCAACCGAGGAACACAACGAAGCTGCGGAACCGGTGCGGGTAAGGGCTTCGCCGCAATCGCCAAAGGGCGCAAACCAAGCAGAACAACCTCGAGTGGAAGCGCCACGGGCGCCCTAGGGAATACGGCAACTCTCAACCGCGCCACAGGCTGCCCCGGCATCTCCAACCTGGCCCATCGATCCACTTCCCGCTTACTTCGGAGTGCCGTTGATAAAACCGCTGGCCGCCTCCCAAACCGATGCCCCCACTAATCGACCTAGCTTCCGGCCCTCGAGATCGGCATCAACGAAGTGAATACCGCCATAACGGCGCGAGAGCCCCGCCTCATCGGCGGCCTCGGAAAACGTCGACCAACTCAATGTCAGGTCTCTCGCAGGGACAAGACCGGGCTCAAACAGCGAACTACCCGCCGGAATCGTTACTGCGTACGGAAAAAAATCGCTCCTCTGAAAACGCTTCAATACTTCCGCGGCAGCAGCGCTGAAGGTGCTATGGCCCGATACGAACTCCGGGAACGGTGGCGTCACGAAAGTGGCGGCCTGATAGGGCTGCCAGTTTTGTCCGCTAATGCGCCGCGTTCCCTGAAACGGTCCAGCCCACGAAGAAATGGACTTTCCCTGCATCAGATAACGGACCGCCGTGATCGGACGAACCGACTCATAGGCGCGTTTAGCATCCCAGGCGGCGATTCCTGCGTCAAAGACCGCGTTGGCCACCAAAAAAAACAACTGCACGTCCTGATCCAACGTGTGGCCCCGCCGGATCGAAACCACCTGTGCCAGTTCGTTCCAGTGTCCCGGTGGAGTGCTCGAATTCGGCCCGTCCGCCCAGTATTCGGCAATCACCTTCTGCGCATCGGTCAGATTCTCAGAATACGACAAGGTCTCATCCACGTCCTCGGCATACTTCTCGGAATCCGGCGCCGGCGCTGCGAAAGGCGGGCGAAACTGACTCCCTCTCGTCAACGCAAACGGCCGGACCAGTCCCCAATGGGCGCCCAAGTACTTCTGGATGGTGAATCCTCCTTTCCCATCTGGGACGGTCAAGGGCTGCCACTTCGTGGCGTCATTCAGTACCGTAGCCGTATTCACCGATACGTAGCCGCTATTGTCCGCATAGCCGTTGGCTTGGTTGGAGCCATCATCGGCGCGATAGTCCAGAATGGCCTTCGCGGCCAAGTGTCCGACTCCGGCGGGGGTTGACGGATCCACCGAGTTGTTACCCGGATCTCCTCCGTTGGACCGCAGCCAGAGATCCGTAGTGTCCTTTTGCGCTGGCAGCAGGCTGATCAACACCGTATGGGCGGCATAGGCGATTGCAATGCTCTTATTGGAAAGCGTTCGTTCGTTTGCTGGACGGCGGAGCGATGCACCCAAACGGGTTCCCACCGCCTTATCGTCATAAGCCGCCCACGCATCAAAAACCGAGGTTTGCACCATCGCTAACGCTCGAGCAACCATTGGCGGGCCAAGTTTCGCCGCGCGGGTATGGATAAGGGCAATCCGGTTCCACCGCAGTGCTGCATTGTCTTGCGGAATCTGTGCCGATAGCGACAACACAGACCCAGTAACGATAAGAAAGGTGCGGAGCATACGTTCAAACATCAGGCGAGAGGGTCCTTTGGCTTTTTGGGGTTACGCCGAGTTGGGCGGGCGGAATGCCGCTTTGCCCAGTGAGCAACTCTTCGGCAAAAGACTAGTAAAGCATAGACCATTCGGTACGTCTAGTCATATCACCCATGCATGATACAAGGCCCAGTACCTCTGGCGAAATCTCCGCTTCATGTCCTGTTTCAGAGCCCGTCGCAGCCGAGCCATCGTAAGCCGCGCGAATTCCACCATTTTTGCCCATCGTCACATGCGGCTCGATTGGTTCCTGGCATCAAGAAGGCCCGTAAATCCTGTCACCCTGGCTCCAGGAAAACCCACCTTCATCAACTCCAGTCCTCAGCCAGCTGCAAAAGAGGATCAGCGCCGGCCTCGGACCAATTGCGTTCTCGTTGAGAACGGCTACAACCGATTCCTCTCCACTGCCGCCACCGCCCATATCGTCATCCGGCGATTCAACTCCCCTTTCGCGCGATAAGTAAAAGGACCGCTCGCCTAAACCCGACGATGCCTCCCCACTCGATGCAACGCTACCTCATTCGCCTCGAGCCAGTGAACAAAAAACTGAAGCCAAACCTCTCACCACGAAGCCGCCTCAATCGTCGTCCGCTTCCCTTGATTCTGCACAATATGCAAGCAATTGACGTCACCCAGTGCCGACGTCAACTCAACCAGAAATCGTGCAAAGAATCCCACCGCCTCCGCGCGCTCTCCCCTCGAGGCTAAACAGCTCCACCCACCCCTTCCCCAGTTTCCCGTATAGCCTCTTGATCCTCCATCCGTAGCGGGACCCGCTCCCCTGAACTGCTTCCCCGTAGTGCACAATCGCTATCCGCGATCCCTCTCCCCCACTACCTAAAAACTACTTCATCCCGCTCATCACTCCGAAACAGCGACGCCGGTAACCCCGCGCTATTCACCAAATTGGCGTCCGGATTGTTCTCCCACGCATACCGCACCACCCGCGGCTCCTTCACTTCCGAATGCGTAACCACCACCGCATCTCCCTCAATCCGCCCCACCGCCGGCCAAAACTTCCCATCCCGCCCGGCAATCGTGAACCCCTTCACCGGCCCTCCATCCCGCGTCTTCAACCCCGTCCCCGCATGATCAAACCATACCCGCATCCCACCCTCCTCCAATGTCACCTGCCGATACAGCGGACTCGAATAAACAAACCCCGTCGCCCCATAAGCCACATGCCGAGCCAACAGCGCCAACCGCCGACTCACCTCCTGCTTATTCCGCGGATGAATATCTGTCGCCTCCCCAATGTCGTTGATAATCACCACCCCCGTCTTCTTTAACCCCGCCGCCTTCACCTGTCCCTCCTGCACCCGCATCCAGTGCCCATTCTTCGCCGCATTCCCGAAATTCGCCAACTGCACATAAAAGAACGGAAAATTCCCCTGACCAAACGCCCGCCGCCAATCCCCCACTAGCGTCTCCAGCGCCTCCCCATAAACATGCCCCAGCCCCCGGCCCGCCTCCGACTCCCCCTGATACCAAAGCGCCCCCTTGATCGTATATTTTGCAATCGGAGCAATCATCCCGTTATAAAGCGTCGTCGGCTCATGCGGATGCCCCGGCCCCATCGGCACCGCCGGCTTCTCGCCCTTCGCCAACCCTTGTTCATACCGTGTCATTTGCAACGGATACATCTGAATCTGCTCTTGCCACGAACTCTGCAACGGCAGCAGCGCCGCATTCCCCGTCAACGCCGGCCCGCTCAGCCAAGCCGCAATCGGAGTCCCGCCCCACGAACTATGAACCAGCCCCATCGGAGCCTTCAACTCCTGGTGCAACTGCCGCCCAAAGTAATATAGCACCGCCGAGAAGTCCTTCGCCGTCTCCGGCGAACAAACCACCCACTGTCCCGCCACGTCCTCCACCGGCACCGCCGACCCCTTCCGCGGCACCGCAAACAGCCGAATCTCCGGAAACGTCGCCCCCGCCATCTCCGCCTCCGCGTTGTTCGTCTGCCGCACCGCAAACTGCATATTCGATTGCCCCGAACCCACCCACACATCCCCCACCAGCACGTCCGCAATCTGGATCGTATTGCTCGCGCGGATCGTCATCTCCCCCGCCGCCCCCAGCCCCATCGGTGCCAGCCAGGCCTCCCATCGCCCCCACGAACTCGCCACCGCCCGCGCCGTCTGGCCGCGATAGGCAACGCTTACCGCCTCCCCCGGCGCCGCCGTCCCGAAGATTCGCACCGGAGCATCTCGCTGCAGCAACATATGGTCCCCGATAATCGACGGAACCTTCACCGCCGCCTCGCAGCAGGAAATCAACAAAAACAACCCAAGCGTTCGTGTCATCACCGCCCTATCATACAGCGTACGCCCGCGCCCGAATAAACGCCTTCACCTCCTCCGCATCTGCGTCCACCTTCACACTCCGCTGCGGCAAATCCTCCATCCCCGCAAACTTCGCCGGCCGCTCCGGCGCCCGTCCCAACGCCTCCGCCATCGTCTCTCCAAACTTCACCGGCAACGCCGTCTCCAAGCAAACCAGCGGCACCCCTGCCTCCCGGTTTTCCATCCCCACCTTCAACCCGTCGGCCGTATGCGGATCAATCATCACCCCATAGCTCTCCCAAGCCCGCCGTATCGTCGCCAGCCGATTCCCATGCGTACTCGCCCCGCTCACAAACCCGTACCGTCCAATTCCATCCCACGCCGCCGTGCCCCCCATATCAAACGAACCCCGCTCCGCCGCCTCCCGCCACAACCCCTTCACCCGTTCGGCATCCCGCCCTACCAAATCGAAAACGAACCGCTCAAAATTCGAAGCTCGCGAAATATCCATCGAAGGGCTCGACGTCTGCCGCGTCTCCGCCGTCCCCCGCGGCCGATACACCCCCGTCCGGAAAAATTCGTCCAACACATCGTTTTCATTTGTCGCCAGAATCAGCCGCCGAATTGGCAGCCCCATCATCCTCGCGATATGCCCCGCGCAAATATTCCCGAAATTCCCCGAAGGCACCGCGAAGCTCACCGGAGCCCCCACCTCGCTTGCCACCGCGAAATACCCCTTGAAGTAATAGACCACCTGCGCCACCACCCGCGCCCAGTTAATCGAATTCACCGTCCCGATCCGATACTGCCGTTTAAACGCCAAATCGTTGGAAACCGCCTTCACCACGTCCTGGCAATCGTCGAACATCCCCTGCACCGCTAAGTTATGAATGTTCTCCTCCTGAAGCGAAAACATCTGCGCCGTCTGGAAAGCGCTCATCTTCCCATGCGGCGAAAGCATGAAAACCCGAATCCCCCGTTTCCCTCGCATTGCATACTCTGCCGAAGACCCCGTATCCCCGCTAGTCGCCCCCAGAATATTCAGCGTCTCCCCGTTCTCCGCCAGCGCCCATTCGAACAGGTTGCCTAAAAGCTGCATGGCCATATCTTTAAACGCCAGCGTCGGCCCGTTGGACAACTCCAGCAAATGCACCCCCGGCTCCAAAGTCCGCACGGGAGTAACCTCTGCCGCGTCTCCTCCGGCCCGCCCGTTGCAATAGACTTCTGCCGTATAGGTCTTTTCGACCAGTCCCCGCAGTACGCCTTCCGGCACATCATCGGCGAACAGCTGAAGCACGGCCAGCGCCATCTCCGCATAGCCCATCCCCCGCATTGCCGCCAAACCCGCCGCATCGATCCGCGGATACGAAACCGGCATCGCCAGGCCCCCATCCGCCATCAGCCCCCCCAGCAAAATCTCCCGGAATCCACTGCCCCGGTCTTCTCCCCGTGTGCTCACGTATTGCATGAACCTTCAGCCTACCAGTTCCACCGAACGGATCCGCTCCGATCCTCCCGAACGGAACCAACAAGATTGGCAATGGCAACTTCCCGCGAGAGATCCGCAATCTAGCCGGACTACCGACGCATGCCATCGCGCCGAACCGAAGCACCGTCCATTCATACTGCAGTTCGCATGGCGCCCGAACCTTGCCGAAGCTGGCATCGATTTCGCGACGGCCGCGCCGTCTAGCCGACAAGCCGAGATGAGGCCCTATCGTGTGTGCTCGGGGACCATCCTCTTCGCGCTCTCCGCCTTCGCCCAAATCACGTGGCCCGGCGGCCAACCCGCCTACATCGTTGAACGCAAACCCCTCGGTGGTTCATACCAATCCCGCCGCCAACACCTACGCCGACTCAACCATCGGCCCCTACGAAAAGTGTTCGTACCGTCGTCGCGTCCCGAACTCCGATCCCTCCCCCAAAGTCACCGTCGGCCCGCCCTCGCCTATCTCGTCTACGCTCCGGAGGACGAATCGCATCGCCTACCGCTGGAAAATACCGCGCAAAATCCCGAGCGGCGACGTCCTCGCCCACTTCACCCCCGCCCGCAACCCGCCAACAAAAACAGGGCATCGCCTACGCCGAGGCCTTCAACCCCCGCATCCCCGACTGTGGCGCCCCGGCTGCGCCCAAGTCGCCCCCGCATGCGCGTCGGAAAAGTCCACATCGCCCCCCCGATAGGCCACCTCGAGATCACCGTCGATTCTGCCAACCTGCCCGCCGTCGCTGCCACCCCCGTTGGCGGCAACGACGATGGCGACCGCCTCCTGGACGATCTGTTCTCCGATCGCCCAGGAGGCCCACCCCGAATATCCCCCCGACATGTAAGCCCCCCACGACAGTCGCTACCGAAGGCAGCCAAATCTGGCGCGAACGCTAGTCGTAATACTCCAGACCCAGGTGGGTGATCAGCTCTTCGCCCTTCATCCACCGCAAAGTGTTCTTCAGCTTCATCAGCTGGATGAACACGTCATGCTCCGGATAAAGCCCCGGCGCTGTCATGGGAGCTTTGAAGTAAAAGCTCAGCCACTCCTGTACGCCCTTCATCCCGGCCCGCTTCGCCAGGTCTAAAAACAGCACTAGGTCCAACACCAGCGGTGCCGCCAGAATCGAGTCCCGGCAGAGGAAATCGATCTTGATCTGCATCGGATAACCCAGCCAACCGAAGATGTCGATGTTGTCCCAGCCCTCTTTTTCATCGCCCCGCGGCGGATAGTAATTAATCTTCACCGAGTGGAACAAATCCTTGTACAGCTCCGGATAAAGATTCGGCTGCAGAATCTGATCCAGCACGCTGAGTTTCGTCTCTTCCTTGGTCTTGAACGAACCCGGATCATCGAGTACCTCGCCGTCGCGGTTGCCCAGAATGTTCGTCGAAAACCAGCCGGAACAGCCCAGCATCCGGGCCTTCAACCCCGGTGCGAGCAGCGTCTTCATGTACGTCTGCCCCGTCTTGAAATCCTTCCCGCAAACCGGAACTTCATGGTCCCGCGCCAAGCCCAGCAGCGCCGGAATGTCATGCGTCAGGTTCGGCGCCCCGTTTGCAAATGGCACGCCAGACTTCAACGCCGCATACGCATACACCTGACTCGGCGCTATGCCCGGGTCGTTCTTGGCCAAACCCTTCTCGAACGCCGCGAGCGTCTGATGCACCGCCTCCGGACGATGGAAAACCTCCGTCGAGCCGCACCAGATCATCACCAAGCGGTCGCAGCCGTTGGTCGTCTGGAACGTCTTCATATCGTCCATCAGCGCTTCGGCCTTCTCGCGTAGGTTGCCCTTCGTCTTGACGTTTGGCCCGTCGATCCGCTTAACGTAGTTCTTGTCAAAGACGGCCTTCATCGGCTTCACCTTTTGCAGGTTCGGCTTCAGCTTCTTCAGCAACTCCGGCTTCAATACTTGGGCATGAGTAGCCGCCTCGTAGGCGTTGTCTTCGAAGATGTCCCAGCCGCCGAAAACGAGCTGATTCAGCCCGGCAAGTGGCACAAAGTCCTTGATCTTCGGCGTGAGGTTGTCCGTCCGCTTGCCCAAACGGACGGTGCCCAACTGGGTCAAGGAGCCGACCGGCGCGCCGAGCCCCTTCTTCACTGCCTCGACGCCAGCCATGAACGTCGTCGAGACGGCGCCCATACCGGGGGTGAGAATGCCTAACTTGCCCTTTGCAGGAGCTATTTTGGGAGTCATAAGTCTTCTCCAGCGTAGAGCCGGGCTCGCGGAAGGGTCAATGAACTGGGCTCGGAATATGAGCGTCGAGGCCGAATACGATATGTCAACTCATTGCTGTAAAATGAATCGACATGCTTGATCGAGCGCTCGCTATTCCGCTCCACCGCGCCGCGCAACGCGGGTTGCCGGTGCTGGTGCAGGGACCTCGCGGCTCTGGCAAGACCACGCTGCTGCGTCGCGAGTTCCCGGCACACACCTATGTTGCGCTCGACGATGCATCCGATCGCGCACGTTCCCGGATCGATCCCGCGGGCTTTCTGGCCCGTCTCCGCGGCCCCGCCTTCCTGGATGATCTCCACCGTTCGCCCGAGCTCGTCGCCTACCTTGCCAGCGCCCCGGACCTTGGCCGTCTCGTCCTCGCCTCCTCGCGCCGACTTGTCTCACCCTTTCTCACCTTCGAACTCCATCGCCCTACCTTGGCGGAACGGCAGCGGCGCCCCGCCATGGCTCTCGAAATGCTCGGTCACTTTGCTCCTACCGTCCTGCCGGCCGCAGCGTCTCCGCCGCCTTGGCCGATGTCGATGCGGTTTCTCGACCAAGACATCCGCGACCTCGTGAACGTGCGGGAGCTGGATTGCTTTGAAACATTCTTCGGCCTGGCGCTAGCGCAGAGCGGCGAAATCCTCGACCAGCAAGCCCTCGCCCGAGTGGCGGGCGTCTCGCACCGGACCGTCGTCCGCTGGCTCCTGGCCCTCGACGCTTGCTTCCTAACCCTCCGCTTGGAACCGGCCGAGGTGGTGTCAGGGCGAAGGATTATCAGGGCCCCCAAGCTCCACTTTCTCGATAGCGCCAACTTTCAAAGCCATGTGGTTTCCGAGATCTATCGCAACGCGCGGCACGCCGCCCACGACCCGGCCTTGCGCTACTGGCGGGATTCGAACGGGCTCGAAATCTCCCTCGTGATCTTCTTCGAAGGGTTCGCCCCGTTGCCCGTTTCCATCACGGAGGAGCCGAACCCTCTCGCGGAAACGCGTCTTCGGCGTTGGATGGACCTTGTCGGAGTGTCGCAGGGTGCCCTCATCGGCGCCGCCGCACGGCAGTCGCGCCGCAGAGGAGTCCTCCGCTACGCGGCAACCCAACTTTAGGCCAGCAAATTGCCCCCGAAGGCCAGCAAATTGCCCCCAAAGGAAGGTATGCCCAGTCCTCTGGTTGCTCTCATCCTATTCACTTTCACCTGAACAGAAAGGCAGTGGGTGGTAAGGTCATTTCGATATCGCGTCGTCCCGGCACACCCTGACCGGGAGTGTCGCAATTTCGGGCACACACAACAAACGAATACCGCGATTGTAGCGGTGCCAAGAGCGTGTCATGCTTTTTTTGATCACAGCTCGTTTGACACCCAGCTCTTACATAGCAACCATAGACCTATTTAAACTTGGCGGTGCGCCGTCTCCTGCAGATGTTAAAAGAACTGGCATGTGGCTTCGGGTCGATGGTACCGGCGCGACAGCCGTGTGCGAAACCGAAGGCCCTATTGCCTTGGGCAAGTGGTCAGCAGAATGGGCGGAATTCATGACATCAGAATGCGTCCCAATTCTTGCTACTGAAGACTTCGTAGGAATGTTGTCGTGGTCGAAGCTTCCTATCGGCGGGACTTGCGGCGAAAGCAAAAGCTGAATGCCCCTTCTCGGGAGCCCCGTCGATAGAGTGGTGGGGTGGCGCAGAGAGAAGATCACTTGATGCAACTTTCGCCTTGTTGATAGATTACACGGCGCATCTGGAATCAGCCAGACTCCTGTACCGGTTCGGAAACGCGGCCCGCTGTTTACAACTGAACCGCGCTTCACCCCTGTCGTCCTGCGTCGTTCTTTTGAAGTCACCTGAGGCAACGCGCTCTTGAGCCGCTCTGGACTGTTTCCGGACCTCAACGCATGTATTTTAAAGAGGATGCGTTCGGCCAACTCTGGCCTTGCGGAGTTTCTGGATATCGGCTGGGCCTGCTGGCTTCGCCACCAAGCCGTCGGGGTCAGATCCGCCACCTCGCTCACCTTCCGATCCCCCATCCCCGGCAGCAAGTTTAGGCCCGGTCCAACAATTACTTCCCAATCAGTGTGGGATGTAGTGCTTCGGCACTCGCGAAGAATTGACCAGCCCTACTCGCCAAAACTTTTCGACCAACCGGCCCCGACGGCGCTGCCTCTCCGACGAGTATGGGCTTGTGGCGCTCGGTCTGGCCGCCCAGGCAAAACGTCGGTGCCTAAACCTATTCAGCGCTATAGGCGCCTGCGGCACGGAGGAGGACGGCCCCGCCCGCCGGCATGCCACTCGGCATGATCAGTTTGTGATCTGGTCAAGTCTATTCGAGCAGAGGTGGTCAATTGCTGGGGGGCTCCGAGGTGTAGTGTGTAGTTCCAGCGGCCGAAAAGTTCGTGCTTGGCGAGGTTGAGGAGCCCCGTTTCTGTGTCCGTGACTTTGATTCCTTTTTCGTCGATCTCGACGTCCAAATGGGTGGTTACGGCAAGGCCGAGCTTTGTTGTAGTGCGGATGAAGTTTGGAGCTTTGTCGATATCGCTGAGAGGTTCGCCGGCCCAGTTTCTGCTGATCTGGCTGAATAATCGGCGTGCAATGGGATCCCACTTGGCAGTCTCGGGAGGGTCGTGGGTAACGGAGACAGTGAGACCCAACCGAATGCAGGGACGGTCCTGAATAGCTTACTTCCGCACGCGGCTCCGCGAGGCGTTGCTGCCTCCGGCATCAGTCAGAATCAACAGTTCGTTAGCATTCGGGTATCGCTTCGAACCTGCCTGACGCCACCACTGCGAAATGGCCTCGACCGCAAAGGCCGGGGTGTCGTTGCTGGCGCCCCAAAAAACTGAGCCCCGGCTGGCCTGCATGTCGTAGACGCCCAGGCTGTTACCAAAGCATTGGCCTCGGAACGAAAATCGCGATTCTTGACGACAATGGCATCGAGAACCCAACTGGCCCCGGGGTTCTTGAAGTTGCCAATCAGTTCTTTCTTCTTGGCATCGACACGGATGACCGGCAAACCTTGCCCGGCGAATCGGTCCTTCTGTCCGGCGATATAGAGGCACTGTTGAGTGTAATCGGGGTTGTTGGTGGAGGCGATCTGTTTGCGGTTCACGCGAAGGCTGAGGTCCATCTGCTAGAGCAGACGGCGCTCCCCAAACTGGCCAGTTGCGAGAAAGATGTTGCTCCTAGTTCGGCGGGACCACTTGATCCCCGACATGGGGTCGCCCGCTGTATCGTGCTGCAGCAGCTCTTCGATTCGGGCGATGACCGCGGGGGGCTTTTCCCCCAGCTTCCGTCCGCCGCTTGGTTTGCGGATACGGTCTAGCTCGAAATCCCGCTCGATCAGTTCGCGTCGGCCCTTGGCCAGGGTGTGAGGGTCCATGCCGATCAACGCGGCAATCCGCTCATCGCCGCCCTCATCTCCGCCGCCACTTCAGGGGAGGCGATCGCGTTGCCAGCCAGTAGCGGATCGGCTTGCAGTGCCCGGCGCGCCCGCAATTGGCGCTCGCGGGGAGCCACCCTAATCGAACAGCACAGATACAAGCCGCCGACCAACTATCGCCTCAACCGCCCCTGCTGCACGAGCTTCAGCCAGGCTTTCTTAGGTGCCGGGTTGTAACAATTGTCCAGCTACTCAACAAAACTGACTGCGGCGGCGTTGTCGACATACGCCTCGGCCGTATCGAGCAGGGTGCCCCAACGGGAAAACCAGACAGACTGGAAGGACCACAGGCCATTCCAGCCATGCGCCGTTTCGTCCAAAGCGTAATCGGCACCGCGCTGGGAGTAACTGCCATCACTCCTCGCTGTCATTGTCTTTCTGGACCGCGCCTTAGGCATCGTCCCGGTGTACAGTCCCCGGCGTAAACGCCGGCGAGCAAACCGCAATATACTCCGCTCCTTCCTCCCCCGGCGTACTGTATCGAATCCATTCCCCCGCCCGCGTCAACACCCCCTGCCCCGCGCTCACCACCATCTGTCCCCCCTCAAACTCCACCTGCACCGCCCCCCGCAGCACCACCGTATATTCATCAAACTCCGGCCGCTGCCCCGGCTCCACCCATCCGCCCGGCGACCGCATATGGGCAATGCTAACCCCCTCCGTGCCCGTGTTCACTCGCCCCACATACTCGTCAATCAACTTCGGCTTATTTCCCGCCGCGGTCACCCGCGTAGGGCTCGCAATCAGTTCCGGCATTCTTCCTACTCCGCTAAAAACGACATCGTCTTCAGGCCCGAAATCTCGAACGTCTTCCGGCACCGGGCGTTCCCACACCGAACTTTATCATCCAGCAAAACCAGGTAGCTCTGCGATTTCGCAAACTTCGCCCGATCCCGCTCGTCCCCCCCCGCCGGCAACCGCTCCCGCTTTTTCCTCAGCAAATAGCGCAGTTCGTACGTCCCGCTTGTCCGGCAATACAGACAATAGAGGTTCGCCGGCCGCGTGGCGTTACTCTCGATAAAATATTGACGTTCGTCCATGTAGCCTGAATAACGCTACTCTAACAACTTCATGCGCTTTCTGCATACCGCCGACTGGCACCTGGGCCGCGTCCTCGGCAACCACTCCCTCCTCGACGACCAAGCCCACGTCCTCCGCCAGTTCATCGACCTCGCCGTCGATACCAAGCCCGACGCCATCGTCATCGCCGGCGACCTCTACGACCGCGCATTCCCCCCCGCCGACGCCGTCTCTCTATTGGACAACACGTTTCACGAACTCGCCTCCCGCTGCCGCGTCCCCATCATCGCTATCGGCGGCAACCACGACAGCCAACAGCGCCTCGATTTCGGCGCCCGCCTCCTTCGCCACCAAGGCCTCCACCTGTTCGGCGCGGTCGAATCCACCGGCTCGGTCACCGTCGCCGATACCACCTTCGTCGCCATCCCCTTCGCCGAACCGGCCAGCGTCCGCAGCGCTTTTCCTGACTACACCGGGCAGGATCATCACTCCGCCCTCACTTTCCTTCTCGACCGTTTCCGCCCCGCCCAAGGCCCTGCCGTCGCTATCGTCCACGCCTTCGTCGCCGGCGGCGTCGAGTCTGAATCGGAACGCCCCCTGTCCGTCGGCACCGCCGGCCAGGTCGGGGTCAACGCATTCCACGGCTACACCTACGGCGCCCTCGGCCATCTCCACCAGCCCCAAACCCTCGGTATCCCCCGCTACTCCGGCTCGCTGCTCAAATACAGCACGAGCGAAGCCCACCAGAAAAAGTCCGTCACCCTCGTCAACCTCGGCCAAGGCATCGAAGAGTTTACCCTCTCTGCCCGCCACGATCTCCGCTGCGTCGAAGCCGGGTTCGACGAACTCCTGCAAGCCCCCCGCAGCGACGACTACCTCTATTTCACGCTCACCGACACCGGCCTAATCCCCGACGTCGCCCGCCGCCTGCAAGACCGCTACCCCCATTTCCTCGGCCTCGCCCCGCGCGTCATTGACCCCACCGGCGACGACTCCATCGTCCCCGCCGCTACCCCCCAAGCCATGTTCATAAGCTTCTGGCAGTACGTCCAAAACGAAGCCCCCTCTGCTGAGCAGGAAGCCATCATCGCGGAGCTACAACAGTGAAGCCCCTCCGCCTCACGATGCAAGCCTTCGGGCCCTACTCCGGCACCGAAACCATCGATTTCACCCGCCTCGGCGAAGCGCCCCTCTTCCTAATCAGCGGCCCCACCGGCGCCGGCAAAACGTCGATCCTGGACGGCATTTGTTTCGCCCTGTACGGCGATTCCTCCGGCGGCCTCCGCGCTGGCCGGACGCTGCGCAGCGACTTCGCCGACCCCAAAACGGCGACCCAAGTGACCTTCTCCTTCGCCCTCGGCAGCAAGGAATACCGCGTCCAGCGTTCGCCCATTCAGGAACTCCCCAAAAAGCACAGCGAAGGCTTCACCACCAAGCAACCCGACGCCTACCTTTGGGACGGCGCCGACCGCCTCCTCGAAAACAAAGTCACCGACGTCACCGCCCGCATCACGGAACTGCTCGGCTTCAAGGACGACCAGTTCCGCCAGGTCGTCCTGCTCCCGCAAGGCGAATTCCAGCGGTTCCTTCTCGCCAAACCCAGCGAGCGCGAAAGCATCCTGGCCGTCCTCTTCCAAACCCATCTCTACCGCCGCATCGAAGACGGGCTGAAGGATCGCGCCAAAGACCTCGGAGCCAAATTCCAAGACTTTGAAACCCGGCGCAAAGCCATCCTCGAAATGGCGGGCTGCCCCACGCCCGAAGATCTCACCGCCAAGTTAGCCGCCCAAGCAGACCAGATCGCCGCCCTGGACCAAGCCGCCGCCGAAGCCGCCAAGGCCGTGCAAACCGCCGAGGCCGCCCTCGCCGAAGCCACTCTCCGCCAACGCCTCTTCGACGAGCTAACCACCGCGAAGAAGACGCTTACCGACCAGGAAGCCCGCCTGGAAGGAGTGGCGACCACCGAAGCCACCCTCGCCGCCGCCGCTCGCGCTGACACCGTCTGGCCGACCCTGGAAGACCTCGCCGCCCGCGCCAAGGCGCGGCACGAAATTACCCTCCGCCACGAGGCCGCGCGCAAGCGAACGGCCGCCGCCGTCTCCGCTCTCGAAAACGCCATCGCCGCCCTCCGCGACGCCGAAGCCACCCGCGACGCCCGCGACCGCCTCTTCGGCGAACGCGCGCGCCTCGAAACCCTCCGCCCCATCGTCAACCGGCTCGTCGCCCAACGGGTGTCCGCCCAACTCGCGGAAAAGGACTTCCGCGAAGCCGAGCAGATCGTCGCCGCCAAGCTCGCCGAACGCACCGCCATCGACGCCAAACTCCCCGCCCTCGAAAAACTCGCCACCACCGCCACCGACCGCTCCGTCGCGGCGATCGAAGCCAAGCAAACCCACGAGCACCGCGGCAACTACGACAAGTGGCAAGCCGAATATGCCCTCGTCGGCCCCCAAGCCGCCGCCGCTGAACAGGCCGAAGCCGCCGCCCTCGCCGAGCGCCTCCAACCCGGCGAGCCCTGCCCCGTCTGCGGCTCCACTCACCACCCCAGCCCCGCCAATCACCACGAAGGCTCCGGCACCGACTGGCGCAAACTCTCAGAAAAAGCCGCCGTCCTCCGCGAGCAACTCGCCGCCCTGCCCCCAGGTCTTCCCCCCAACGCCGAAGCCCTCTACAATCAAGCGCAGAAGGACGAAAAAGAAAGCCGCACCGCCGTTGCAGAACACGCCAGGCTACTCGCGAAACGAACCAGCCTAGCCGTCGAGACCCTGCAAAACCAAGCCGCCGAACTCCACCGCCAATGGCACGGGCTCGCCACGCTGCTCGCGAAGGAAGAGGGCGACGTCCCCGTCGAACTCCGCGCCGCCGGGGCCCTCGAACGAGCCATCGGCGAACTCTCCCGCCAAATCGCCGTCCTCGACCGCCAACTCGAAGAGGCCCGTACCGTCGAATCTCAAGCCCGTACCGATGCCGGTGCCGCCGCCGCCACCGAAGCCGAGACCGACCACGCCGCGAAGGAAGCCACCCGACTCTGGGAAGCCTCCAACCGCGCCGCCGAAGCCGCCCTGGAGGCCGGCCATTTCGCCGACTCCTCGGCCGCCGCGCAAGCCCGACTGCCCAAAGAGAAGCAGGAAAAGTGGGCCGCCCAACTCCGTGCCTTTCGCGAGCAGTTGGCCGCCGACCGAGCCCGCGCCTCCGCCGCCGAAGCCGCCGTCGCCGGCCTCGCCCCGCCCGACCTAGCCGCCGCAAACACCCGTAAATCTATAGCCGCCGCCCACGCCGCCCAAGTCACAGAGGAGCGCGGCATGCGCTCGCAAGAACGGGAAAGCCTGCAAAAGGTCGCCGCTGAACTTGATCGCCTGACCCAAGCCGGAGCCCTCGTCGAAACCCAATACCGCACCGTCGGCCGCTTGGCAAAAGTCGTCGGCGGCGACAACCCCCGCAAGCTCAGCTTGCAAGAGTACGCTCAAATTTCGTTCCTCCGCGACGTCCTCGCGGCCGCCACCGTCCGCCTCCGCCGCATGAGCAACGGCCGCTACGAACTCCACCATCCCCCCGGGGCCCGCGGCCTCGAACTCAAAGTCCGCGATTACTACACGGGCGTCATGCGCGGAGTCGAAACCCTCTCCGGAGGCGAGATGTTCCTCGCCTCCCTGTCCCTCGCGCTCGGCCTCTCCGACATCGTCCAGGCCTCAACCGGCGGCATTCGCCTCGACTCGCTCTTCGTCGACGAAGGCTTTGGCACGCTCGACCCAGAAGTCCTCGACCTGGCTATGAACACCCTGGCCGATCTCCAACGCAGCGGGCGCCTCGTGGGCCTGATCTCCCACGTGGCCGATATGAAGGAACGGATTCCACTCCGCCTGGAAGTGCTGCCCGGCACCCGCGGCAGCACCACCCGGATTACCGGGCCCGGTACGTCTTCGTAAACTTGTTCCGCGAGTTGTACACCGAGAACGAGCCGTCCTTGCTCGCGCTCACCTTCAGATAGTTACCCGTACCGAACTCGTCCACATCGGCCAAAAACGCGTCGGGCGCGTTGTTCTCCTTCCCGCCCGCAATCGCGTAGTGAAGCTGCCAAATGTCTTCGAGCCCCGGCGACGCCTTCACCGTCTGCCAAGCCGCCGGCGAACCGCCCTTCTTCGATCCGTTGTTCATGATGGCAACCTGCGGCCGGAGCGCATGCACGATCCCCTTCGCGCCCGAAGTGTCCGCCCCATGGTGCGTCGTCAGATACACCGACACCGCCCCCAGCCGATCCGCCGGACAGGCCAACTCCAGCTCTTTGTTCCAAGTCAGGTCGCCGAGATCGACAAATTTGAATTTGCCGAACGTCAGAAGGAATCCCAAGCTGCGGGCGTTCTCAGTCGGATCCGCTTCCTTCTTCGCTTCGCTGCAATGCGGATTCTTCGCCCCCGCCCCGCTCAAAACTTCCCCATCGGCGCTGACCACTTTCACCTCGGCACCCTTCAGCGCAATCATGTCCCCCGGCTTCACCGACTTCCGCTGCCCGGTCGCCGTGGCTTTCGTATACGCCGCCATCAACTGCTCCGCCGCCCGATCCGTCTCCCGATTCGGCCCGTGGTCGATAAAGTTAACAACCGGCATCTTCTGCAGCAGTTGCGAAATGCCGCCCACGTGATCGCGGTGATAATGCGTGATCACCAAATTGTCGATTTTCTTCAGACCAGCCTTCTTTGCCGCCTTCACGATCCGGTCCGCGTCGCGGTCTTCGAATCCTGGCCAACCGGTGTCCACCAGCAGGGACTGCTTGTCCGGCGTGACAATCAGCGTCGCCTGGCCGCCTTCAACATCGATAAAATAGATGTCGAGCGTCTTCTCCGCCGCAGCAAGTGGGAAGGCGGTCAGCGAAAGAAGGAGAAAGATGGATAAAAATTTCATCGTTGCCCATGCTACTGAAGACAGCAGGAACATCGCAAGCCCCGATTACGTAAAACAAAATTAAGGACGCAGGAAATGCCCTTTTGTACACATTGCGGAACCCAGGTCCAAAGCACCGCTGCGTTCTGCCAAAGCTGCGGCACGGCCCAGCCCGGAGCGGACACCCCCGCTGGAACCGATCCGTTAGCCTCCTTGAAGCCCCGCAATGCGGCGATTCTCTGCTACCTCCCGTGGCTCGGCTGGATCATGAGCCTCGTCATCCTCTCGACCCGCCGCTTCCAGAACAACCGTCTCGTCCGTTTCCACGCCTTCCAGGGGCTCTATCTTTTCGTCGCCTGGATGATCGTCGATATCGCGCTGGAGCCGGTCCTGCGCGTCTCCTGGCTTCGGCGCATCATCCCCATTCTCGAACTGGGTTTGCTTGCCACCGGGATCCTGATGCTCGTCAAAACTTCCGCCGATCAGCTAATCCGGTTGCCGATCGTCGGCGAAATGGCGGACCGCAGCGTCAACGAGCAGAACAATAGTCGCCCGTCCTGAATGGTATAATTATGCAGTCGGATGAATAATTAATCAGCCATGAAAAAGATTGGAATCGTTGGTTTTCGCGGTTATAGCGGGGCTGAACTCGCCCAGCTTCTGAGCCGTCACGGCGGCGTCGAAGTGTTCCGTATGGAGCACCGCGAAGACCCGACGGCCGTCAAGGGCCAAACCACCATGCCAGCAAGCGCCGAAGCCGTCGCCGCGGCCGGCCTCGACGGAATCTTCCTCGCCACCCCGCCCGAAGTTTCGATGGAACTCGCCCCCGGCTACCTCGCCGCCGGCGCGAAGATCGTCGATCTCTCCGGAGCCTTTCGCCTCGGCACCGTCGAAAGCTACCAGCGTTGGTACAAAGAGGAACACACCCAGCCCGAACTGCTCGCCGAAGCCGTCTACGTCCTGCCGGAACTCAACCGCAAGGACGCCGTCGGCCAGCGGCTCATCTCCAACCCCGGCTGCTACCCCACCGCCGCCAGCCTCGCCCTCGCCCCCCTCGTCGATGTCATCGACCGCCAAGCCGGCGTCGTCTGCGACGCCAAAAGCGGTGTCAGCGGCGCCGGCCGCAAAGCCAGCCTCGCCACCCACTTTTGCGAAGTCACCGAGAACTTCTCGGCCTATTCGTTGCTCTACCACCGCCACGTCGCCGAAGTGCTCCAAAACACCGGCCTCCGCGAAGCCGAATTTAGCTTTGCCGCCCAACTGATCCCGGTCCACCGCGGCATTCTCGAAACCATCTACTTCCGCGCGTCCGACCTGAAAAGCGCCGCCGAAATCGTCGGCATGTACGAAACCCGCTACGCCGACGAACCCTTCGTCCGCATCTACGAACCCGGCAAAGTGCCCGACCTCCGCGCCGTCGCCCACACCAATTTCTGCGACATCGGCGTCGTCTTCGACGGCCGCACCAAGCGCGGCATCGTCGTCGCCGCCATCGACAATCTCGTCAAAGGCGCCGCCGGCCAAGCAATCCAAAATATGAATCTCATCCTCGGCTTCCCCGAAACTCAGGGCCTGCTATGAGACTGCTCATCAAACTCGGCGGCACTCTGCTCGACGAACCCGCCTCGCGCTCGGCCATCAGCGCCCAACTCGCCCAAGCCCTCGCCGCCAATCCGGAAACCGTCGTCGTCCACGGCGGCGGAAAGCAAATGACCCGGTTTCTCGCCGAACGCAACGTCGAGAACCACTTCGTCGAAGGCCTCCGCGTCACCACTCCGGATGTGCTCGACGCCGTGCTGAAGGTCTTCGCCGGCACGGTCAACCACCTTCTCGTCGCCTCTCTCGTCGCCGCCGGGGCGCCCGCCGTAGGCCTTAGCGGCATTGACGCCGGCCTCGCCGAGGCCGAACAACTCCGCCCGGAACTCGGCGCCGTCGGCCGCGTCATCCGTTCGAACCCAGCCGTGCTCGAAGTCCTTACCGCCGGTCGCCTACTCCCCGTCGTCGCCTGCGTCGCCGGAGACCGCTTCGGTAACATCTATAACGTCAACGCTGACCAAATGGCCGTCGCCTGCGCCATCGGCTACCGCGCCGCCAAACTCTTGTTCCTTACCGATGTCGACGGCGTCAAGGATGCCGCGGGTAAGGTGATCCCCGTCCTCACTCTGGCCCAAAGCCGGGCGCTCGTCGAAACCGGCGTCGCCACCGGCGGCATGCAGGCCAAACTCAACGCCGCTGCGGACGCCCTCCGCGGCGGCGTCGAAGAGGTCGTGATCGCCCCCGGCGGAACTGTCGACATCGTCGCTCGACTCAGGGCCAATGAGCCCGTCGGAACCCGCTTCGTCAGAGGATAGTCGATCATGAGCAGCCCCCTCATCTCGATCGCCACACCGCGTTCACTCGTGCCTTCCGAATACGTTGAAGGTCCTACCGTTCTCAAAAGCGCCACCCTCCGCGACATCGGTCCGCTCCTCGGTCTCATCAACGACTACGCCGCCAAGGGGATCATGCTCCCCCGTACCGAGTTCGAAATGGCCGAAAATATCCGCGACTTTACCGTTATATATACCGGCTCACGGCTCGTCGCCTGCGCCGCTTTACACATCTATAGCCCGCTCGCCGCCGAAATCCGCAGTCTCGCCGTCGACCCCGCCTGGAAACAGCACGGCCTAGGACGCCAATTACTCGAATCTCTCGAAACAGAAGCCCTAGCCTTCGGCCTCCGCACGCTTTTCGCCTTCACCTACGTCGATGGTTTCTTTCGAAAATTAGGGTATGAAGTCGTGGACCGAGGAGAATTACCCCTAAAGGCATGGAAAGATTGCCTGCGCTGCCCAAAATTTCAAGCCTGCGATGAGATTGCTATGCTGAAAACGCTCGCCCCTGAATAGGGTAGCCCAGGAGCCCGCACTTGCGGGTGCGCATTTACCCACGCATGGGGGCATTACCGATACCCTCGTTTGTGGGTACGTCCATCTATTGGTACCGATAGATAAGTGGAATATTTGCTATAACTTCAGAAGCTGTAGTACTGCCTGGCCCTCCATCATGTCCGACGTTTGCTACCGATTTGCCAATTGCATTACCCGCAAATGAACCAAAAAAATCGAGAGAAATTGGGTACTACAAAAGCCACCTATCTGTATAATCAGCAACAAAGTATCCGATCTGTATATCAATTCTGAACCGGATTATTTAGTTCTAAAGAGGCAAGCATGAAGGCTCTGACCGTCGATGTCCGCGAGTCCACTGGACGAATTCTCTGCTGCACCATTTTTCGGCCCGGCGGAAAGAAGCTCCTCGCGAAGGGACACGTCCTGAACGAGGAAGACGTCCGCCTGCTCGAAATCGAGGGCATGGCCGAAGTTTGGGTTACCTCGCTAGACGAAGGCGAGGTCACCGAAGACGAAGCCGTGATGCAGGTGGCAACCACCATCGGCTGCGGTGCCCTCGAAATCCGGGCCGCTGCCGGCGGACGCGCCAACCTCTTCGCGACGCAGGATTGCTGCCTGCTCATTGACGATGAGCTCCTGAAGCAAATCAACTGCACCGCCTCCATCGTCATCGCCACCCTAACCAATTTCAGCTTTGCCGTCGCTGGCCAGCGCGTCGCCACCGTGAAATCCACCCCGTTTGCAGTCGCCGCCCCGGAACTAGAAGCCGTCACCTCCATCCTGCGGGAGCGCGGCCCCATTCTTCAGGCCCGCGCCATGCAGAATCCCCAAGCCGCCGTCCTCTATACCGATCCGGTCGCCGGCGACCGCGCCCGCCAGCTTTTTGAAAACGTCATGCGCCAGCGCCTCGACAAGTTCCGCGTCACTTCCAACTTTGTCCTCAGTTCCCTCGAAGAAGAAGCCGCCGTCGCCCGCGCTCTCCAACATCTTATCCGCGCCAAGCCATCCGTCATTCTGGTCGCTTCCACCACCGCTCCGGCCGGCCCTGAAGACGTCGTCGGGCGCTCCATGGCCCGCATCGGCTGCCACCTGGAGCGTTTTCTCGCCCCGGTGGAACCCGGCAGCTTACTCCTGATGGGCTACAAAGACGACATTCCGATTATTTCTGCCCCGGGCTGCTTCCGTTCGGCTAAACTCAACGTCGTCGACCTTATTTTGCCCGCCCTCCTGGCAAAGTACCGCATCTCCGGTTGGGAGATCGCAGGTTTGGGCCATGGCGGACTGTTGAGCTAGTGCTTCTCCTCCGACCCATGAGCCTCGCCTCTGATAGGCTTTTCCTGTAGTCGAAGGCCGGGCGTCCCTCTGACACCCTGCCATTTTTTTGAATTCAGCTATCCTGATACACGTATGCGGATTCGTTCGGTGCAAGCGCACCTTCTCTCTTATGTATTCCCCCAGCCCATCGAGCTCTCGTTCCATGGCGGTTCTCGACAGATCCTAAAGCGCGACGCGATGCTGATCCGTGTCGAAACCGATAGCGGTCTCGTCGGCTACGGGCCCGGACCCGGCAGCGAAGACGCCGGCCGTCGGATCAATACGACCATCGCCGCTTGGCTGGTCGGCCGCCTGCTCGGCGATATCGACGCACTCCGCGTCCAATTCCAGCAATCTCTCCGTCCCGACCCGCTCAACGCCAAACTATACGGCACCGTCGAAGTCGCCCTGTACGATCTCCTCGGCAAAGCCCAAGGCGTCCCAGTCTCTGAACTCCTCGGCGGCCGCATCCGCGATCGTATCAAATGCTACGGCTCCGCCGGCATGTATCAGTCTCCCGAAGGCTACGCCGCCGAAGCCGCTCTCTGCCAGCAACTCGGATTCCCCGCATACAAAATGCGCCCCGCCGCCGGCCCCGAAGCCGACGTCGCCGCCGTCAAAGCCATGCGCGCCGCCACCTCGCCTGAGTTCGGCCTCATGGTCGATGCCCACGCCTGGTGGCGCATGGGCGACCACTCCTACTCCCCCGAAACCGTCCACCGCGTCGCCGAACAAATGGCCGAATCCGAACTCACCTGGCTCGAAGAACCCCTCCCCCCCGCCGACCACCCCGCCTATCGAAAATTCCGCGACGCCGGCCTGGTTCCCGTCGCCAGCGGCGAACACGAGCCTTCCCAAGACGGCTTCCTCGACCTCATCGAAGGCGGCTGCGTCGACTACGTGCAAATGGACGTCGTCTGCCAAGGCGGCTACGCCATGGGCCGCCGCATCTTCGATGCCGTCGAACACGAAGACCTCCGCTTCGCCTTCCACGCCTGGGGCAGCGACCTCGAACTCGTCGCCGCCGCCCAACTCGGCGTCTGCTGGCCCGAACAGGTCGTCGAATGGCTCGAATATCCCCTCTACTCCCAACCCGGCCGCCAGTTCATGTACGAGTTCCCCCTAGCGACGGAAATGCTCCGCGATCCCCTCATCATTGAATCCGGGGAACTCGTCGTCCCCCACTCGCCCGGGCTCGGCGTCGATATCGATGAACGCGTCATCGAAAAATTCCCTTGGGTCCCCGGCCCCTGGTCTTACTTCACCCTGCTCTCCCCGCCAAGCCGTTTCGCGGTAACCGGCGACCACGCCGTCACCGGCCTCGACCCCGACCTCCATCGATGATCGCCGAAATCGGCGGAGCCGTCGCCGCCCTCAGTGGAGCCGCCTGGGCCGTCCGCGGACGCTCCTCCCAACTCTTCGCCCCCTCCGTCTGGCGCGGAAATCGATCCCACAAAGCCGTCGCCCTCACCTTCGACGACGGCCCCTCCCCCGGTACCGCCGCCATCCTTGAACTCCTCGCCAAAGCAGATGCTACCGCGACGTTCTTTCAATGCGGCCAGAACGTCGAACGCCACCCCGGTCTCGCCCGAGCCGTCTCCCTCGCCGGCCACGAAATCGGTAATCACACCTGGTCCCATCGCCGCCTCGATTTCACCCCCAAAGCCACCATGCGCGACGAAATCGGCCGCTCCCAGCAACTGCTGACCGACGTTCACGGAACCCCGCCCCAATGGTTCCGCGCACCCTTCGGCGTTCGCTGGTGGGGCCTCGGCCAAGTCCAAGCCGAATTCGGCCTCCAAGGCGCCATGTGGACCTGTCTCGGCAGAGACTGGAAACTCCCCGCCGGCGAAATCGCCTACCGCGTCCACCGCGCCACCGAGAACGGAACGATCATCTGCCTACACGACGGCCGAGGCACCGCCGCGAATCCAAACATCGACCCGACCGTCCACGCCGTCGCCCAAATCCTGCTCCAACTCCGCGCTAACGGCTGGGCGATTCTTCCCCTCAGCCAGTTGGTATAGTGCGCTGCGCCCCGAACTTTGCGATGCTGGAAAGCATGTCGGACGACATCCTGCAAAGGGTCATCAAAGTAGTTGCCGAAGCCCAGAAGCTTCCCATCGAGAAGATTACGGTCGAGTCGACCTTCGAAGAGCTCGCCATCGACTCCCTCGACGGGATCCAACTGCTCTTCCACCTCGAAACGGAATTTGATATCAACATTCCCGACGAAGCCGCGCGCGAAGTCCGCGGCATCAAAGAACTCGCCGAAGGCGTCGAGAAACTCGTGGCCCAGAAAGCCGCGTGAGCCAACGCCGCGTAGTCATCACCGGACTCGGCTGCATCTCCCCGCTCGGCCCCGATGTCGAATCGTTCTGGGCCAAAGCCCGCCTCGGCGAATCCTCCATCGGTCCCATTCGAAACCTCGACATGAGCGACGTCCGTTTCCAAAACGGCGCTGAAATCCAGCGGTTCGCTCCCACCGAACACTTCGACGACAAGAAACTCATCCCCCTCGACCGCTTCGCCCAACTCGCCGTCGTCGCCGCCCGCGAGGCCGTCCGACAGGCTAATCCCCAATGGTCCGACGCCGAACGCGAACGAACCGCCGTCGTCACCGGTTCCTGCTACGGCGGAAAAACCAGCGAGGACGAAGGCTTCCGCGAAATCTACGCCAACCCCGGCAAGCGCGCCCGCGTCCATCCCATGACCATCCCCCGTCTCATGGCCAACGCCGGGACCAGTTGGATCGCCATGGAGTTCGGCCTCCAGGGACCCTCCTATACCGTCTCCACCGCCTGCTCCTCCGCCAACCATGCCATCGGCCAAGCATTCTGGCTCGTCCGCTCCGGCATCTGCGATCTCGCCGTTACCGGCGGATGCGAAGCGCCCTTTACCACTGGGTCAATGAAAGCCTGGGAGGCCCTCCGCGTCGTCAGTCCCGACACCTGCCGACCGTTTTCCAAGGATCGCAAAGGCCTCGTCCTGGGCGAAGGCGCCGCCATGCTCGTCCTGGAATCCGAAGAACGAGCCAAAGCCCGCGGTGCCGTCATCCTCGGGGAGATCGCCGGCTTCGGCATGAGCGCTGACGCCCACCACGTCACCCAACCCAGCGTCGAAGGGCCCTCCCTCGCCATCCGACGAGCCCTCGAAGACGGTCGCATCCACGCGGCCGCCATCGGCCACATCAATGCCCACGGCACCGGCACCCCCGCCAACGATCCCGTGGAAACCGCCGCCATCCGCCGCGTCCTCGGCCCCCAAGCCCAACACGCTAGGGTAACCTCCACCAAATCCCTCCACGGTCACACCCTCGGCGCCGCCGGAGCCCTCGAAGCCGTCGCCGCCACCCTTACCCTCGGCCGCCGCGAAGCGCCGCCCATCGCCAACTATCTGGGCCTCGACCCCGATTGCGACCTACCCCTCATCCTTGCTCCCGAAGCCTGTAACGCCGAGTACGCCCTCTCAAACTCCTTCGCCTTTGGAGGACTCAACGCCGTGCTCCTCTTCCGCGCCTACCGCGGCTGACGATACTCCAGCGTCTCGGCCACGCTCGTCCGGTCTTTCGGAAACACTTCCAACCGAAAAATCACCGTCGAGGGCGAACTCCGGTAGATCAACTGCCCGGCCTGCAAGTCGTTGAAGCTGAGCTCAATCCGGCGGCTGTCATCGCCTGCCAAAATCGTCATCACACCCCGGTTCGAATTCCGCACCGCCGGAGCCGTCCGATCCCAACTCACCACCAACCGATCCTCCAACCGCTGCACCCCCAACGCCAGATTCCAAGCCTCCAGATAGGGATTCGCCGGCGTCCGCGGCCGCATGCTGATCGCAATCTGGAATCCCAAAATCACCCCCAGCAACATAAAAATAAACGACAGGGGAATCCAAACCCACCCACTCCGTATCCCCTTACCTTTCGGCGGCAGCACCGGCGCTGCCATGGCAACGCTCGCCTCAATCGGCGGCAGCGGCCCAGGAACCGGAACTACCCGAGACTCCGCAACAGGTCGTGCCCTCGGCTCCGATACCCCGTCCATCGGCGCCCGATTCTGGCCAAACCGCGCCGCCGCCGCCTGCCGGTCAACGCTCGAAACCCCGCCTCCTAAATCCTTCCGTCGAAACGGAAATTCCAAATACGACGATTCGCTGTGGATCGACCCGCTTTCAAAAAAGAAAAACCCCGCCAAACTCGCCCGCGTCGCGTAGGGCTTCACAATCAACGACACCATATCCCGCTCTGGAAAATACTCGTCCAGCAACGAAAGGTCTTCCGCCGCCAATTGCAAACCGTCCCGCGTGTGGCTTCGATAATAGCCCACAATCTGCGTCGTACCCGCCTGCAACCGCCGGATCGTCTCACTCCAGTTCACCAAGTCGTTGGCCGACAGCAAGAACGACGGACCCTGCGCGTGCTCACAAGCCACCGGCGCAAAATCACGAACCTCCACCACCAACTGGTCGCCCATCTGGCCGCGCGTACCCAACAAAAATCCGCCCACCTCCGCCCCACGACGCGGCACCGCGCCGAATCCCTTCATCACCTCCAGAATCATTCGATCAACAACATCGAACTGCAACTGGATCGCAATCGGTTTTTCCGGCGGTTGCCAGGAGTAGCAGGGGACTATAGGGACGGTATCCAATCCAGCGTTCAAGTGTGTCAGCTCCTCACTGGTCTCTTCAAGTATAGTCAGGGAAGTGTCTGGAGTCTTGTATTTGATTGCAACGCCGATCGGCAACCTGGAAGATATGACTATCCGCGGCATTCGGCTGTTGCGCGAAGTCGACGTCATCGCCTGTGAGGATACCCGCCATACCCAACGTCTATTGGACCATTTCGAGATCACAACCCCCTCGGTCAGCTATCACGAGCACAACGAAACCTCTCGCGCCAACCAGTTGGTCGAACGAATTCTCGGCGGACAATCCGTCGCCGTCGTCAGCGACGCCGGCACTCCGCTGATCTCCGACCCCGGCTACCGCGTCGTCCAAGCCGCCCTCGAAGCCGACATCACCGTCATCCCAATCCCCGGCGCCTCCGCCGTCCTCACCGCCCTAGCCGGCTCCGGCCTCGCCACCGACGCCTTCTGCTACGCCGGCTTCCTCCCCCCCAAACAAGGGCAACGGCGCAAGGCTCTCGAACTCTGGGGAGCCGTCGATGCCACGCTCGTCTTCTACGAAGCCCCCCACCGCATCCTCGAATCCCTCGACGACATCGAAGCCGTCCTCGGAGATCGCTCCATCGTCGTCGCCCGCGAACTCACGAAACTGCACGAAGAATTCCTCCGCGGTCGCGTCTCCGAAGTCAAAACCACCCTGGCCCAACGAGCCGTGCAGAAAGGAGAAATCACCCTCCTCGTCTCCCGCGAAAAGGCCGCTACCGGTCTCGTCGTCCCCATCAAGGAAGCCGTCCGCCGCCTCATCAGCAACGGCGTCGATCGCATGGACGCCATCAAGCAGGTGGCCAAAGAACGCGGCCTCGCCAAACGCGAAGTCTACGACGAGTTAGAGCGATAATTAAGCAGATATGCAAGGCATCAGGAAACTGACAGACCAGACCTTTGACGTCGCGGTCATCGGTGGAGGCATCATCGGTGCCGGCATCGCTCGCGACGCTGCCCTCCGCGGCCTCTCCGTCGCCTTAGTCGAAAAAGCCGACTTCGGCAGCGGCACCACCTCCGGCTCCACCCGACTCATTCACGGCGGCCTCCGCTACCTCGAAATGTACGATTTCGGCCTCGTCCGCATGGACCTCCGCGAACGCGAAATCCTCCTCCGCATCGCCCCCCACCTCGTCAAACCCCTCGAATTCCTGATCCCCTTCTACGGCGCATCGCTCTGGTTTCGCCTTAAAATGCGCGTCGGCATGGCCCTCTACGATCTCCTCAGCTACGACAAGTCGCTCCCCAACCACCGCATGCTGAGCGCCGCGGAAACCCTCTCCGAAGAACCCACCCTCCGGCCCGACGGCCTCCAAGGCGCCGCCGCCTACTTCGATGCCCAAGTCTCCATGCCCGAACGCCTCTGCCTCGAAAATATCCTCGACGCCGAAAGCCACGGAGCCGCCGTCGCCTCCTACACTGAGGTCGTCGACGCCCGCCGCGAAGGCGATCGCGTCGTCGCCCTCCAAATCAAATCCACCGAAACCGGCGAAACCGGCGAGCTCAAAGCCAAAGTCTTCTTGAACGCCACCGGCGCCTGGTGCGACCGCGTTTCGAATCGAACCCACGGCCCCCCCAAACCCCGCCTCCGCACCACCAAAGGCATTCACATCACCTGTGAGCCGATGAACCGCAAAGCCAGCGTCCTGTTCTCCCCCATCGACGGACGCCTCTTCTTCGTCATCCCCCTCCTCGGTCAATGCTGGATCGGCACCACCGACACCGACTTCAACGCCGACCCCAGCACCGTCCGCGCCGACGGCGATGACGTCGAGTACCTCCTCCGCTCCGTCGAGCCCTTCTTCCCCGACGTCCGTAAGCTCGCTATCTTCTCTTCCAACGCCGGCGTCCGAGCGCTGGTCCGCCAGGACGGCTCCGCCTCTTCGGTCTCCCGCATGCACAAGATAGAGGAAACACAACCCGGTCTCATCTCTGTCCTCGGCGGGAAAATCACCGGCTACCGAGCCATCGCCGAAGAAGCCGTCGACGCCGCCTGCGCCAAACTCGGAAACCGAACTCCCGGCCGTACCGACAAAGAGTTACTCCCCGGAGCCCTCCACCACGAGACTCTCGACCTCGATCACACCGTCCAGCGAGCCATCACCCAGGAACACTGCTGGCATCTGGCCGACTTCCTCCTCCGTCGCCAACCCTCCGCCTTTGCCGACGATCAAGGCCGTCGCCAAGCCCCGCAAATCGCTGACATTATGGCGAATGTCCTCGGCTGGGATGCAACCGAACGCCAAACCGAACTCAATCGCTATAACGCGGAAGCAGATCGAGCGCTCCTCTTCCGCCAGGAACTAGCCCCGCACTAATTTCCCTGGGACAAACCCGATCAGCTCCGGCATAATCTTACCCCGACCACTTCGCTTTTTCTTCACATCTTCCTGAAGTCTGCCGACCGCCCCGACGATAGACAGGCAGGGCACAGAAAACGGCCAGTCGCACAGCGACAACGCCGTGGTGTTGCCCCCTCGAAAGACTATGGCGACGATAGAAACTCAGCAATTTGGCTCCCTCCAGTTCAGCGACGATGCGATCTTTGATTTCCCGGAAGGGATACCCGGATTCGAACAGGCGCATCGGTTCGTTTGCATCGAGCGACCGGGGCTCAATCCGATCACCTTTCTGCAGTGCGCCGACGACCCCGGCATCTGCTTCATCACCCTGCCCGCCAAGTCTGTCGAGCCAGGGTATGAACTCGATCTGGCTCGAGACGACCTGCGGGTGTTAGGAGTGGCCGAGATACAAGAAAGTCTCGCCTGTCTGGCAATTGTCTGCATGCCGCAAGACGCGGCTCCGACAGCGAACCTACTGGGTCCGGTCGTCCTCTCCCGCGAGACGATGCGCGGCGTCCAGGCCATTCGGGAAGATAGCCGTTACTCGGCCGTTCACCCGCTCCGCGGCTCCCGCCAGGAAAATGCCTCCGGAATGGCAGCCAGAGCAGCATCAGGAGACTCTGAGTGCTAATCATCCGGCGAAGACGAGGCGAGTCGATCACCGTTGGCGATGAAGTAGAAATAGAGATCCTCGAGACCTCGCCGACCCAAGTCAAGCTCGGCATCCGCGCCCCGAAAAGCATCTCGGTTCTGCGCAAAGAAATCCTCGTTACGCGGGAACAAAATCGCGTCGCCTCCGGCTCACCAGCCGTCGACGACAAACTAAATACGCTGGCCGAGCAGTATCGAGCCAGCGAAAGCGCCAGTGACCCGCCGGAGCCTCTCACCTCCGCAGTCGTATCCCCTGAACCGCTCCCCGTTGATCCGAAGCGCCACTCCTAAAGCGCTCTCGGCCATCCCCTAACCATCGATCAATCAAGTAGACGTGGGCTGACGCCAACGGCGCCGGACTGCGGCCTCGGGAACGGATTCCCGCATCCCCCATCCTCTGGCCCTCGCCAGAGCTGTTTCAAGGAGTGAAACATGTCTTTTCGCATCAATACGAACATCGCTTCGCTGCAGTCGCGGGAATATCTACGCACTACCAGTGAGGATCAGGCTAAGGCCATTGGACGCGTCACGTCCGGCCTGCGTATCTTGTCAAGCGGCGACGACGCGGCCGGGCTGTCGATCGCCAACAGCTTCCGCAGCGACCAGGCGGTCCTGCAACAAGGTATCCGCAACGCCAACGACGGGCTCAGTACCCTCCAAACCATCGACGGCGGCATCAACAACATCAGTAAGCTCCTCGACCGTGCGCGAACCCTCGCTACGCAATCAGCGTCCGGAACCTTTACGGGCAGCCGCGCCGTACTCAATACCGAATTCACCAGCGTCATCGCGGAAATCGATCGCCAAGCCCAATCGATCGGGCTGAATACCGGTGGCGAGTTCGCCCGATCCCTGTCGGTCTTTATTGGCGGTGGCAAAAGTTCAAATGGCATCAACGCCATTCAAAACGGTGCCTCCAACGTCGACCTGTCAAACTCCACCGTCGACGCCAAAAGCCTCGGACTGAAGGGCTCCCAGGCGCAGGGGCTTGCCGGAATCGACATCGGCACCGGCTCAGGATCGACGAGCGTCTCGACCATCATTAACGACCCCACCAATATCGCCTCCCTCGGCGCCGCCGGCTTCACCGATCTCTACTTCCGCGGGCCCGGCTTCGGCGACGCCCAGCGAGTCAAAGTCTCCGTCAATCTCTCCGGCGTCACGAACATCGATAATTTGGTCGGCGCGATTAACAACGCTTTGACCAGTGCCGGCCAAGTCGTCAGCCCCGCCGCCACCGCCTTCCAAAATGCCAACGTCCGGGCATCGGTCATCACCGCCCCGGACGGCAAGCGGTCCCTGGCCTTCACCTCGGCCAACTCCGCCTTCCAAGTTGAGGCCGGAGACCGTACCGCCAACGCCTTACTCGGGAACGTCACCTCCCTGACCAATCCCACCGGGGTCTTGCTCACCAACACGGTCACCGGTGGCTCGGCGACCGCCGTCACCACAACGACGTTCGGTGCCTCCGGTGCCGGCTCCGTCAGCGTCCGCTTCCAAGGCGCCGGCCTCGCCGCGCCCGTCGATATCGGCTTGACGGTCGCCGCCGGAACCACCATCGACCAGGCTCTGGCCAGTCTCTCTTCCGCCGTTGCCGCCAACGGTTCGCTACAGGCCGCGGGCATCACTCTCGCCTCCCCCACGCCGGGATCGGCGCTCGTCTTCGGTAACGCCCGCGGCGAACGTTTCGAGGCGCAGAGCTCCGGCGATCTCAACAACCTCCTCGGCCTCGGAAGCTTCCGCAGCCTGAACGGTGCCTCCGGCTCGTTCGACTACACCACCCTCACAGGCTCCGGCGGTGCCTTCACCGCCACGGCCGAAACGCTGGAGTTTTCCATCGGCGGCGGCACCACCCTCCCCGTCGCCGTCACTCCGGCGGGTGCCACCATCGGCGACGCTATCCAGGCGCTGAACTCCGTTATCGCCGGGAACACGACTCTGGCCGCCGCCGGACTCGTCGCCACCAATAGCGGTGGCGAAATCCAGCTGGCCAGCACAAACGGCACCCTCTTCCGCATCGCCACCCAAGGCGCAAGCAATGTCTTCGGCTTCAACTCGGCCGGTGCCACCGGAGTCTCCGACGTGGCCGAAACACAAGCCGGAAACACCATCATCAATCAGTTCATCTCCGGCGGAACCCAGCAAACCAGTCTGATACCCTTTAGCGGCATCCGCACCGGCGGCGACGATCAGACGATCACCCTCACCGCCGCCGAGAACGGTGGCCCCGAACAGTCCTTGGCCGTGGTCTTACGCAACGACGGAACCCTTCGCAACGCCGGTACCGTCGACGAAGCCATCTCCGCCATCAATACGACCCTCCAACAGTCCAACAACCAGACCCTCCAAAAACTCTTTGCCGTCAAAGCCAAGGCCACTCCTACCGGCCCCGAAGGCATCCAGTTCGTCAGCACCTTGAATTCCTTCAAGGTGACCGCATCCACCAATGGCGGCGGATCCGGCCTCGGCTCCCAGGGTACGGTGATCTCCTCGGCAACCACCGGAACCGGGGCGACCGCGGACATCAGCACCCAGGAAAGCGCCCAGTCGGCCGTCGCCGCCCTGGCAACCGCCGTCACCTCCCTAGGCCAAGCCCAAGCCGTCGTCGGTCGAGGCCAGAACCAATTTACCTTCGCCGTCAATCTCGCGGCTAGTCAACTCACTAACCTCGCCGCCGCCGAATCCCGTATCCGAGACGCCGATCTGGCCGAAGAAGCGGCAAACCTGACCAAAGCCCAAATCTTGCTCCAGGCCGGTATCTCCGCCCTCGCCCAAGCAAATTCGGCACCAGAACAGGTCCTCTCGCTCCTCCGACAGTAGAGCGCTACCCAAGGGGTAGGAAAACTCTATACAACCCTACCCCCTCTCAATTCTTACCCTACTCCCCCGCATTTTGACTAATTCTCTCCCCGCTTCTCCGATAAGCCCTCTGTAACCGGATTTCATCACCGGCCGGGAAGGACTCCCGAAAAGCCGTTTCAAGGAGAGAAACATGTCATTTCGTGTAAATACTAACGTAGCGTCTCTGCAGTCGCGCGAATATCTGCGCCAGACTACCGAGTCGCAAGGTAAGACCATCAACCGGGTAACCTCCGGATTGCGCATCATCGCCAGCGGCGACGACGCGGCCGGTTTGGCCATCGCCAACGGCTTCCGCAGCGACCAAGCGGTTCTATCGCAAGGCGTTCGGAACGCAAATGACGGGTTGAGCACCCTCCAGACCCTGGACGGTGGTATCAATAACATCAGTAAGCTGCTCGACCGAGCTCGAACCTTGGCGACGCAGTCCGCCTCCGGCACCTTCACAGGAGATCGAGGCGTGCTGGATACCGAATTCTCTTCGGTGATCGGCGAAATTGACCGCCAAGCGCAGGCGGTTGGTCTGACGACCGGTGGCGCTTTCGCCAAGTCCCTGTCGGTCTTCATCGGTGGCGGTCGTAGCGCGAACGGCATCTCGACCACGACCAACGGTTCGGTCGGGGTTGACCTGTCGACCTCGACGGTGGATTCCAAGAGCTTAGGTCTCAAGGGGGTTCAGGCTCAGGGTGTCTCGTCGATCGACATTGGCACCGGATCGGCCTCGACCAGCGTCCAGGCGATCGTTTCGGATTCCACCAATGCGGGCTCGTTAGCCGTCGGCGGATCCACTGACTTTTTCTTTAAGGGTCCTGGCTTCAGCGACGGAGAGCGAATCAAGGTAGCCGTCAATCTGTCGGGCGTCACCAACGTAGATAACTTGGCCACTAACATCAACGCCGCCATCGACTCCGCCGGCGCGGCCTCTTCGCAGCAGGCGACCGCCTTTAAGAACGCTGGCGTGCGGGCCACGGTAGTGACCGACTCGACCGGGAAAAAATCGTTGGGCTTTACGTCGGCTAGCTCTGCCTTCCAGGTAGCGGCTGGTGACCGTCTTTCCAACGCTCTCCTCGGCAACGTTACGTCGGCCTCAAATCCCGCTGGCCTCACCCTGACCAACACCGCGACGGGCGGCTCCGCTACCGCCGCGGCAGCCTCGACGTTCGGGGCGACCGGGGCGGGAACCGTAAATGTCCGTTTTCAGGGCGCAAATCTGACCAGCCCGGTCGATATCGCCTTGACGGTCGCAGCCGGCACCACCATTGAACAAGCGCTTACCAGCTTGACCTCGGCGGTGTCTAGCAACGCATCTCTCCAGGCGGCCGGCATTAGTGTCTCGACGGCGACCGCTGGTTCTGCGCTCGTCTTCTCGAACGCTCGCGGCGAACGCTTCGAAGCGCTCTCGTCGGGCGATGTGGGCAATGTTCTCGGACTCGGCTCCTTCCAGAGCCAGGCCGGCACGAGCGGCAACTTCGATTACAAGACGATCACCGGCAACGTTTCCGGTACCTTCGCGGCTGCCTCGGAGACGCTCGAGTTCTCGGTCGGCGGTGGACCGACGCAGTCCCTCGCCGTCACGGTGACGACCGCTACCGCGGCCGGTGCGGCCGAGGCCCTCAACGCACAATTCGCGGCCAACGCGACTACCGCCGCCGCCGGACTCGTCGCCACCGTCGGCGGTGGCGCGATCACCATCACCAGCACCAACGATTCGAAGTTCCGGTTGAACTCAGTGGGTGCCACCAACGTCTTCGGTTTCAACGATCGCGGCGGTGCCCAAGCCACCGGCGTCGCCGACGCCGCCGAGACACAGGCGGGTAACACCACCATCAACGCCTTCAACGCTGGCGGATCCCAGCAGACCAACCTGCTGAGCTTCACGTCGATCAAAAGCGGCGGCGACGACCAGACGGTCACCATTACCGCCAACAACGCTTCCGGGGTCTCGCAGTCCCTCGGAGTGGTCCTCCGGAACGACAACTCGGTCCGCAACGCCGGCACCGTCGACGAAGCGATCGATGCAATTAACACTGCGTTGCAGCAATCGAACAACGATACGCTGAAGCAGGTCGTGGCCGTGAAGGATAAAGCCACCTCTGGCGGCGCGGAAGGCATTCGCTTCATCAGCAACCTTTCGTCGTTTAAGGTCAGTGTCGGCACCAACGAAGGCGGCACCGGCGTCGGCGGCCAAGGCACCGTCGTAACCGCTGACACCATTGGCACCGGCGCCACCGCCAGCATCAACAGCCAAGCCTCGGCCGAAAAGGCTGTCACCGCACTCGGCCAAGCGATCTCCACCCTCGGCACCGCGCAAGCCGTCGTCGGTCGAGGTCAGAATCAGTTCACCTACGCCGTCAATCTGGCCCAGTCCCAGCTCACCAACCTGGCAGCGTCGGAATCGCGAATCCGCGACGCCGACCTTGCCGAAGAAGCCGCCAACTTAACCAAAGCTCAGATTCTCCTCCAGGCCGGTATCTCCGCCCTGTCCCAGGCGAACTCGGCTCCCCAGCAGGTGCTTTCGCTCCTCCGAGGCTAATTAGCCCTCGGTAGCTCGGCCCGGATTGTCAGAACAATCCGGGCCTTTTTTGCGCTCTCTCGCCTTTTCTTCGTCCGCCTTTCTGCCGATAACAACTCTAGATGACAGTTGCCGCCCGAAAAATTGAACACGCCCGCCAACTCCATAACGCTGGCCGATGGCAGGAAGCAGAACGGCTCTACCTACAAGCTCTCGACGCCTCCCCGGGCGAAACCGACGGGCTTCATCTCCTCGCTCTTCTCCACGCCGACACCGGTCGACCCGACACCGCCACCCAACTCCTCGGCGCGGCGATCGGCATTGAAGGCCCTAAACCCCACCTTTGTCGGAATCTCGGGATCATCCTCGAACGCCAGGACAAACAGGAAGCCGCCATCGCTTGCTATCGACAGGCAGTCCGCGGGGAGCCGAACAGCGCCGACCTCTGGGTGCGCATGGCCGAACTGCTGACTGGTCTCGGCCGCTACGGCGAAGCGGCGCAGGCCTGGGGGCGAGCTATCGAGACGAGCTCGGCGCCGGTCGAAAGCCAGCTCAGCTGGCGACTCGATTGGGCGAAGACCCTGGCGCTCAGCGGAGATCGGGCGGCCGCTTGTGCGCAGCTCGAACGGATCCTTCGCATCGCGCCCGACCACGTCGCCGCTCGGTTCGATCTCGGCGTGGTCCTGATGCAACTCGATCGCGCGCAAGAGGCCGTCTCCGCTTTCGCCGCCGTCGTGGCGGCGGAGCCGGCCCACCCCCAGGCGCACAATAATCTCGCTGTTCTTTGCCATGCTCTGTGCGAGCATGACCGGGCCCTAGTTCACTACGAAAAATGTTTGAGCCTCGATCCGGACTACGTCGAAGCCCGCTACAATTTCGGCACCCTCCTGCAGGAACGCGGAGATCTCGAAGTGGCGACCTTCGAGTTTCAAACCGTCCTCGCCGCCAATCCCGAGCACGCCGCCGCCTGGACGAACCTCGGCAACTGCCTGCTCGGGTGCGGCGAAATCGCCGCCGCCCTCTCCTGCTACGGCAGAACTCTGGCCCTGGAGCCGGGGGAGACCGCCGCCGCCTGGAATGCGGGAATCGCGCATCTGACGGCGGGCCGCTTCGAGCAGGGTTGGGCCGGTTACGAGCGGCGCTTCGATGTTCCTGGCGCGACACCCCGTCGCAGCTATCCTATGCCCCTTTGGAGCGGGGAGCCCCTCGCTGGAAAGAAAATCCTCGTTTACGCCGAGCAGGGCCTTGGCGATACGCTGCAGTTCTGCCGCTACCTGCCGCTCCTGGCCGATCGCGGTGCCAACGTCTATTTTGACTGCCCCCGCTCACTGGCAGGGTTGCTCGGCTCGCTACGAACGAAACCAACTCTGTTGATCGAACCCGGCAGTGCTGCGCCAACCGCCGATTTTTACATCCCGCTCCTGAGCGTTCCGGCGATCCTGAAAACGAACCTGGACTCGATCCCAACCGCGGGTGGCTACTTACGTGCGGCACCGGAGACAAGATCCGCCTGGGGCCAGCGGCTCGAACCCCTCGGTCGAAAGCTGCGAGTTGGCTTCGTTTCGCAAGGAAACCCGAAGTATAAAAACGATCGGAATCGCAGCATTCCCGCCGAGCTATTCGCGCCGCTGAGTCAGGTGCAGGACGTGGCGTTGATCAACCTCCAGTTCGGACGGCCCGTCCCCTCCAGCTTGAATGCCCTCGATCTGTCCTCCGAGATCGGCGATTTCGCGAGCACCGCCGGGTTGTTGGAGGAGATGGACCTGGTGATCACCGTCGATACCTCGATGGCCCATCTAGCCGGGGCGGTCGGCAAGGAGGCTTGGGTGCTCCTGGCCAAGGCGGCCGACTGGCGTTGGATGCGAGATCGTGAAGATTCCCCTTGGTACTCGGACGCCCGTCTGTTTCGTCAGACCGAGTCCCACGACTGGGCCAGTGTCCTGCAAACGGTCGCGGAGACCCTTCGAGCCCGCGTCGAACTTGCATTACGGTCCTGATTCGTGCCATCCGTAGTGGTAGCGATGCACCCTGTCTTGTTGAATGATTTTAAGCGCCAGTGGGCGGAAATTGGCTCCGATGTCCTCCGCGCCGTGGAAAAGGTTGGGGCCAGCGGCTGGTACGTGCTCGGCCAGGAGGTGCGTCGCTTCGAGACGAACTTGGCGAGCCACTGGGGAGTTCGTGAGGCGATCGGAGTAGCAAGCGGCCTAGATGCCCTAGAAATCGCGCTACGGGCCGCTGGGCTCCAACCGGGTGATGCCGTGTTGACCACCCCCCTTTCGGCCTTCGCTACCACCCTCGCCATCCTGCGGGTGGGCGGCACCCCGGTTTTTTGCGACACCGACGACAGCGGCCTCATGAACCTCGATCTCGTCGAAGAGATCCTCCGGACCGACGCCAAAGTACGGTTTCTGCTCCCCGTCCATCTTTTCGGCCAGAGCTTGGACCTGGACCGTCTCGCCGCCCTCCAGAGCCAATACGGAACCACAATTATCGAAGACTGCGCGCAGTCGATCGGGGCGTCGTGGCGCGGCAGGGCGACCGGTACCGTCGGACGATTGGCCGCGACGAGCTTCTATCCGACCAAGAATCTCGGGGCGATGGGAGACGGCGGTGCCGTGCTGACGAACGAAGCCAACTTGGCAGACAAGGTCCGACAGCTTCGCGACTACGGCCAATCGGCCAAGTACCTTCACGACGAGATCGGTTGGAACAGCCGGCTGGACGAGGTCCACGCCGCCATCCTCAGCGAAGCGGTACTTCCTCGTTTATCGGCCTGGACTGCCCGACGGAGGCAAGTCGCCGCCGCTTACACCAGCCGAATCCAACAGCGAGCTGTGCGCCTGATCCGACCCAATCCGGCCAATGCCCCCTGCGATCACCTCTTTCCAGTGGAAGTCGCCGCCGGACAACGTTCCGACTTCGAGGGCTGGCTGAAGAGTCACTCGGTCGGGTCAGGCCGCCATTACCCGATCTTGATCCCGTATCAGAACGCAATGGCTTCCGCCAACCACGAGGTGCGAGGCGAACTGACCGTTGCCCGTCGCCTAGCGGATGGGGAAGTCAGCCTGCCGATCCACCCCCAACTCAGCGAAGAGGACGTCGAACGGGTCATCGCTGCGGTGAACGGCTGGAGCTAGCCCGATCGCAAGAGTATGTCCGATCAATGACGGATTTCGGGTTTTCGACCGATCATCAGATGGAACAAGAGGCCCACTTTTTGAAGGTCCTATCGGAGTGATCGTAGCCTGGATCTACCGGCGCACCACTGGTCACGCCCACTCCATTTCCTTTCCTACAACACTGGTCTTGCTCGCCATCCTGATCGCAATGGTTGCCCAGGCCATCGGAGACAACGTAGCCCGAGCGTTCAACCTAGTCGGGGCCCTGTCCATCGTTCGCTTCCGAACCGTGGTGCGAGATACGCGGGATAACGCCTTCGTCATCTTCGCGGTCGTCGCCGGAATGCCGGCTGGCCCGCAAAATCTCTGGGTGGCGATCCTGGGCATTCTCGTTGCCGGTACGGCCGTATTTGTGATGGCAAAGGGAACCCATGCAGAACCGGCCGAAGTCTTTGCTCTCCGGCTCCGGGCCGTGCCCGAATCGAACCTCGACCGGCTCCCGGCCGAACGCCTTGGATCGTTCGTCACCGATCTCCGTCTGATCAGCAAAGCGACCCCGGGGTATAGCCTTGGGATCGAGGGAAGTTATCAAGTCTGGATTAAACAAAACGTCGGAGCGCGGGAAATCGCAAAGAGCACTACAAGTGTCGAAGGGGTACCTGATGTTCGGATTTCGCGGCAAGAGTTAGGGCAAGATTAATTTTGCCTTGCACGGGATAGGCCGTTACTTCGTCTTATCCCATAGTGACGTCACTCAGCTCCATTTTCGTCCTTTTCTTGGCGGCTAGCGTTTCGTCTTCTGCCCAATCGGTCGATTTGCCAAAGCTGCTCGCGGGGGTCGAAAGCCGCTACAACTCGGTCCGGACGCTGGAGTTGACGTTTGAACAGACCTATATAGCGCCAAATAAGGCGCGGAGGATGGAAGCGGGATCGTTGCGAATTCGAAAACCGCGGCGAATGCGTTGGGAATACACGAAACCGGACGGAAAATTATTTATTTCGGACGGCACTGCGTATTGGTATTACTCCGTGATGGCCAAGCGGGCGGAGAAGATGAAGTTAAAAGAGGCGCAGGACATTCAGGCACCGCTGGCGTTTTTGATCGGCAAGCTGGATTTTCAGCGGGACTTCGGAAGGTTTTTGGTGCAGCCGGAGGGAGAGATCGTAACGGTGACGGCGGAACCGAAGAATCCGCAGAAGTCGCCGTTTCAAAGCGTGGCGTTTACGGTTGGCCGTGACAGCCGGATTTCGGAGCTAACGATTAAGGGGCGGGATGGGGCGACGATGATCTTCCGCTTTAGCGCGGAAGTGCGAAATCCGCAATTGAACGACTCGTTGTTTACGTTTGTCGCGCCGCCGGGAGTCGAAGTGGTCGCGGGAGAGGGACAGTAGATGGCGGAGTTCGTCCTAAAGTACGCCGACGCGCGAGGGCTGATCAAGCAAGAGATTGCGGAAGCGGCGACGGAGCAGGAGTTGCGGGAGAAGTTTACGCAACAGGGATTTCTCGTTTATTCGGTGAAGCCAAAGGGGAAATTCGATCAATTGGCACCGTCGTTGACGGGAGCGAATCGGAAGAAGAAGCTGAATCTGGAAAAGTTCCTGATCTTCAACCAGCAGTTCGTCACGCTGATCAAGGCCGGATTGCCGATTCTGAAGTCACTAGATCTGCTGGCGACGCGGTTGACCGACGCGAAGTTGAGCCCGCTGGTGACGGCGGTGCGGGATGATGTCCGCGTCGGGACAAGTTTGTCGGATGCTTTCGCGCGGCAGGGCGTTTTCCCGCCGATCTACGTGACATCGATGTTGGCTGGCGAACGGTCGGGCGCGCTGGTGGAAGTTTTGGAGCGGTTTGTCAGCTATCAGCGAATGACGCTGGCCGTCCGGAAAAAGCTAATTGCCTCATTGATCTATCCGACTCTCCTGATCGTTTTGGTACTGCTTCTGGTTGTATTTCTGATCACCTACGTGGTGCCGCAGTTTAGTTCGCTCTACGGGAGCATGAACGCGAAGTTGCCGTTTTTGACGACGCTGTTGATTTCGGTGGGGACGACGGCGCAGGAGTATTTTTGGCTGGGCGTGGTTTCGCTGGCGGGCGCGGCGGCGGCGTTGCGTTGGTGGATGCAGAGCGAGAGCGGCAAAGAGCGGCTCGATTGGGTGAAGTTGAAGTTGCCGATTGCGGGCGAGATTTGGATTAAGTATCAAGTGGCGCAGTTTGCGCGGGTGCTCTCGACGCTGCTGCTGGGCGGGATTCCACTGATTCAGGCGCTGGAGACGGCGGCGGAAAGCGTGGGGACGCGGGTGCTGGCGCGGGCGCTGGAGTCGACACGAAAATCGGTGCGGGAGGGACAGACGTTGTCTTCCTCGCTGGCGGCAACGGGGGTGTTTCCGCCGCTGGCGATCGACATGATTGAAGTGGGGGAATCGACGGGCGCGCTGCCGGCGATGTTGGGATCGGTAGCGGAGTTTTTTGAAGACGATGTGCAGACGCGATTGGGCGCCGCGCTTTCGTTGATTGAGCCGGCGATTATGATTTTCATGGGTATTTTCGTGGCATTTGTATTGGTCGCGCTGTATCTGCCCATTTTTTCGTTAGCGGATACGGTGGGAGGATAGATGGGAACGCAAGTAGTTGCTCCGGCAGTGACGGCGCAGATCGCCGATGCCAAGGCGTTGGCGCTGCGCTATCGGACGCCGTATGTCGATTTGAAGGAATCGGCGGTGGATTTGGAGTTGCTGCGCCTAGTGCCGGTGGACATGATGTTCCGGTACAACTTTGTGCCGGTGATGATTGAGAAGACGACGGCGGGGGAGACGATGGAGATCGCGGTGGCGGATCCGCGGAACCTGCAACTGATCGATGAGCTGAGCGTGCTGCTGCGACGCCGGCTACGGGTAAAGGTCGCTCCGCTGCATCAGATCACGGATTTGCTGAAGAAGACGGAGCAGTCGCAGCGGGTTCTGGAGGAAGTGACCGAAGGGTTTACGCTCGATGTGGTTTCCGAAGAGAACCCGGACGAGACACTTTCGATCGATAAGATTTCTGCGGGCGGGGACGACATCGCGCCGGTGATCAAGTTGGTGGACAGCACGATCTTCAACGCGCTGGAGCGGCGGGCGAGCGATATTCATATCGAGACGCGGGACCAGGAAGTGGTGATCAAGTACCGGATTGACGGGGTGCTGCACTACGCGATGTCGCCGATTGCGAAGGACTGGAGTTCGCGGATTATCTCGCGCATCAAGGTGATGAGCGAGCTGGATATTTCTGAGCGCCGGGTGCCGCAGGACGGGCGTTTTCGGGTGCGTTATAAAGGACGACTGATCGACTTCCGGGTGTCGGTGATGCCGACGGTACACGGGGAGGATTCGGTGCTTCGTGTTCTCGACAAGGAGTCGATGAGCGAGAAGTTTTCGAAGCTTTCGCTCGATGTGGTGGGCTTTTCCGAGAACGACGTCCGCAAGTTTCGGTTGTACATCAAAGAGCCGTACGGCATGGTGCTGGTGACGGGGCCGACTGGTTCGGGCAAGACGACGACGCTGTACGCGGCGCTGAGCGAGATCAAGAACGACGAAGACAAGATCATCACGATTGAAGACCCGGTGGAGTATCAGCTCAAGGGCATCACGCAGATTCCGGTGAACGAGAAGAAGGGGCTGACGTTTGCGCGGGGGCTGCGCAGTATCTTGCGGCACGACCCGGACAAGATTCTGGTGGGCGAGATCCGCGACCAAGAGACAGCGCAGATTGCGATCAACTCGGCGCTGACGGGGCATTTGGTGTTCACGACGGTCCACGCGAATAATGTGTTTGACGTGCTGGGCCGGTTTTTGAATATGGGCGTGGAGCCATACAATTTTGTGTCGGCGATGAACTGCATTTTGGCGCAGCGCCTCGTCCGGAACATCTGCGAGCACTGCAAGCAGCCGGCGGTGGTGACTGAGCAGGAATTGCTCGATTCGGCTTTGAAGCCGGAGGATTGGGTAGGGGTGACGTTCTACGAAGGCGCGGGTTGCTTTGAGTGCGGCGGGACGGGGTACCACGGGCGGAGCGCGATTCATGAGTTGCTCGATATGTCCGAGAAGATTCGGGAGATGATTCTGGATCGGCGGCCGACGAGCGAGATCAAGCGGTATGCGCGGAGCGCAGGGATGTCGACGTTGCGCGAGAGTGCGATTGAGCGGGTGCGGTCGGGGATTACGACCCTGCGCGAGATCAACAAAGTGACCTTTATCGAGGGCTGATGGCGATTACCGATACCATTCAACGTTTGCTGGCGGATCCGGCACCGGACCTGAGTTTTGAGATATCGACACAGGGGTTGGCGTGCGCCAAGCGGGGCGGGACTCCGCAGTGGACTCCGTACGAGGCGGAGACGTTGCGGATATCACCGATTGAGGACAACATCCTGCGGAATGACTTCTTCCTGAAGGCGATTAAGGAAGCGGCGGGACCGGAAACAGGGCGGAAGCGGCGGACGGCGGTTTTGATTCTGCCGGACTATGCGGCGCGGATGGCGGTGTTGGACTTCAGCCAGTTTCCGGCGGACCCGGATGAGCAGCGGGCCCTCGTGCGGTTTCGGATGAAGAAGACGGTTCCGTTTGACGTGGACGCGGCGGCGGTGAGTTGCTTTGTGCAGCCGCGGCAAGGGTCGGCCAAAGAGGTGGATGTGCTGGCGACGTTAGTTTCGCTCGAGATTCTGGCCAAGTACGAGGCTCCGTTTCGGGTGGCGGGATTGTGGCCGGGACGGATTACGACATCGACGTTGGCGGCGCTGGATTTGGTGCCGGCGGATGGATGTCGGGTGCTCGTGAAGCTGGCGAACAAGGTGTTGACGATTGCGGTGACGATGGGAGGGAGCCTGCGTTTGCTGCGGTGCGTCGAGCTCGCGACGGCGGACGAGGAAGAGTTGGGAGGCGTTTTGTATCCGACGCTGGCGTATCTGGAAGATGAGTTGAAGACACGACCGCAGTCGGTGCACTTGTGTGGGCTGGCGTCGTTGCCGTCGGATGTGGAGTTGCCGGTGGAGCCGTTACAGAGTCCGTTTGGGGCACCGTCGGCGACGAATGCGGGATTATTGGGATATCTGGCAGCGGGAGGCCGGAATTAACGTGCGGTATCCGATTAATTTATCGAGTGAGCCGTTCCGCCGGGACCGGGCGGTCACCATTTTTGCGAGCTTGGCAGCGGGGTTGCTGGCGGTTACTCTGGGGCTGCTCGTGCTAATGATTGTGAACGAGCGGCAGGCCAAGAGCGACCTGGTGGCGGCGATTGCGCAGACCGAGAAGCAGGTGGCGGGCATGGCGAGCGAGCAGGCGACGCTGGAGGCGTCGATGCGGAAGGTGGAGAACGCGGATGTGCTGGAGCGGAGCGTGTTTTTGAACACGTTGATCGCGCGGAAGGGGATCAGTTGGTCGAGGCTATTTGCGGACTTGGAGCAAGTGATGCCGCACAATGTACGGCTGGTGGCGCTGCGGCCGCAGGCAAATGCGAAGAACGAGATTCAGCTTGAGATGACGGTGGCGGCGCAGAGTATTGAGCCGGTGATTGACTTATTGAAGCGGATGGAAAGTTCGACAGTGTTTACCGTTCCATCGATGGCGACGATGCTACCGCCGTCGCAGAGTGAGCCTTTGTACCGATACCGAGTGAGTGTGAACTATGCTCAGAAGCTCTAAATTGGTTGTAATCGCGAGGGGCTGGCTGGCTGGACGAGCAGCGCGGGTGTGGCTAGGGGGGCCCGCCGCGGAGCGGGCCACTCGGCCCGGGCGGAATGCGGGTGCCGCAGCGGCGCTCGGAACGGCGGAGGGAGGCGGCTTGGTGCGTTGGTGGAGTGCGGGAGCGGCTACGAGTCCGGGTGAATCGGCTTGGCGGATTGGGTATGCCAGCGAGGTGCTTAGAGCGGTAGAGGGTTGCGGTGCGGTGGCTCGGATGGTTGCTCGTGAGGAGACGGGGCGGGACTCGGCGGCTCGACAGGGCGTGGGTGCGGCCGAGGAGTTTCGGGCGAGGACAGGGCGCAGGACGGTGACGGGAGGCAGGGTTTTGGTGGAACCCGGCTTGGTGCGTTGGCGGAGTGGGTATGCCAGCGAGGTGCTTAGAGCGGTAGAGGGTCGCGGTGCGGTGGCTCGGATGGTTGCTCGTGAGGAGACGGGGCGGGACTCGGCGGCTCGACAGGGCGTGGGTGCGGCCGAGGAGTTTCGGGCGAGGACAGGGCGCAGGACGGTGACGGGAGGCAGGGT